>Ga0136619_10000003_pt1 | contig 106730 bp, 115 predicted proteins | sample AntDrymUQ3532106_2_FD_104807 | JGI IMG/M metagenome (GOLD analysis project Ga0136619, IMG submission 104807) | Polar desert sand microbial communities from Dry Valleys, Antarctica - metaG UQ353 (21.06) | ecosystem: Environmental > Terrestrial > Soil > Desert | place: Antarctica: Dry Valley...
ATGTTCGGTTGGGATAAGCACTGAAAGCATCTAAGTGCGAAGCTCGCCTCAAGATGAGGTTCCCCACTGGGTTAACCAGGTAAGACCGCAGCGAGACTAGCTGTTTGATAGGCCGCACGTGTACGCGCAGCAATGCGTTGAGCGAAGCAGGCACTAATGGTCGAGGGCTTGACCTAGTTCACGCGACTAGCACGAGGCTGGATCGCGTTCGGAATCGCGGCATGACCGCGCTCGATGAAATCGAGGCTTCCATTCTTTGACGCCGTCGGCGGTGGTGCTGGCGCGAAGGTCACAATTGAATACTCCCGGTGACGCTAGCGGAGAGGCTCCACCCGTTCCCATCCCGAACACGGAAGTTAAGCTCTTCAGCGCCGAAGATACTCGGGGGGCAACCTCCTGGGAAAATAGGTCGTCGCCGGGATTTAACCGCAGTGGCCCCGTCGGTTTTGCCGACGGGGCCTCGTGCTGCCGACCTATCCTCGAAGCGTGACTCGGGTCTGTCCGCTCCTCGGGCTGACGGGCGACCGCCGCTCGGTCGTCGATGGCATCGACGCGGCCCATCGCTGTCATGCCGAGGCCGAGCCGGCCCTGATCGAGCGCACGTGGCAGGCGAAGTTCTGTCTCTCCCAGGCGCATCCGCAGTGCGAGCGCTACCAGGCTGCGATGGCGCGGCGCGGGACGTCGGTGTCCGGCCGCGCGCCTATCGGCGACGGGCTCGTGTCGACTCGCATGGTTCTCGCGCCGGAGCCCGCGTGGCGTGGAATGGCGGGGAGGGCCCGTCGGGTCAGGCCAGGGCGCCTCGTGGCGGCCGGCGCCATGACGGCCATCGTTGGCGCCGGTGCCGTGGCCGTCCTGGCGACCATGGACGACGGGTTGTCCGGCGGGGCCGCGGACGGCTCGCCCTCGGCTGTCGCGTCACCGACTCCGACGCGTTCGCCTCGGCCGTCGCCGACCGTCACGGCCACTCCGTCGCCAACGCCCACGCCGGTACCGGAGACCCCGGTCCCGACGGCAACGCCGGCACCGGCCCCCACGCCGCGAAGCTACGTCGTCCAGGAGGGCGACACGCTCGCCGAGATCGCGCAGCAGTTCGCCACCACGGTGCAGGCCATCCAGGCCGCGAACGGCATCGAGGACCCGAACACGATCGGCGTCGGCCAGGTCCTCGTCATTCCCTGAGGCGACGCGCGAAGCGGCGTCTGCATCGGCTACATCGGCGGCTGGCAGGTGCGACAGAAGGTGGTCGCCTCGCGTCCGCCGATCTGCCGCAGCTCGCGCCCGCAGCGCGGGCAGGGCTGGCCACCGCGCAGGTGGACCTTGAGGAACTCGCGGTGCTGCGTCTCGATGTTCGGTGGCACGAGCTCGCGCACGCGAACAATGGCCTCGGCGAGCACTCGACGCATGGCCTCGTACAGTCGCTCGACCTGGTCGGCGTCCAGGGTGCTCCGTCGCCGAAACGGAGCCAGCTGGGCCTCCCACAGGATCTCGTCGCTGTATGCGTTGCCGATGCCCGCCACGAACCGGCTGTTGCGCAGGAGCGGCTTCAGCTCTCCGGGGTGACGGCGGATGCGCTCGCGGAATCGGTCGAGCGTCAGCTCTGGGTCATCGGCGTCGGGTCCCATCTCGGCCCAGCCGGGGATGTCGTCAAGTCGATCGGGCCCAGCGAGGTAGAGCTTCCCGAGCATCTCGCGATCGACGTACCGCAGCTCTTCGTCGGTATCCTCGAACCGAATGCGCAGGCCGGTCCGCGCCCGAACGCGTTCCTTCGCGCGGATGAGCCAGAATCGGCCCGCGAGCATCGGGTTGGCGGCCAGGACGCGGGATTCGCCATCGGTTCGCTCGATGGGCAGCAGCAGGAACTTGCCGCGGCGGCGCGCGGATCCCAGCGTCGCGCCGCTCAGCGCCGCCAGATCCTCCGGCGTGGCACGCACGAGGATGGGCGTCGGGGCCGTTGCCTCTCGGACCGTTCGCCCCGCCACGTGACGGTCGAGCTCCTCGGCGACAACCGTGAGGTCGGGCAGCTCAGGCATGGAGGCGGATGGGCCTATACACGTGTGGTATCGTTCCTCGGCCGTGTGGCATACAACCCCATAGTCGCGCGCGAGCGCGTCGCCCGTCCCCTCCGCAGAAGGAGCACCGAGTCGTCCGTTAGAGACAGCAGGCAGCACCTGAGAGCAGATGAACGGTGACCGACGCCCTTCAGCGTGAAGGGCGTTTTGTATTCCGCGGACATCTTCGACAGGAGCGTACTGACATTTGATCGACGAGACGAACCGGGCGACCATTGGCGCCGCCGAGACGCCCGCGCCCGAGGCCGGTGACGAGGCCGCCACCGCGCGGCAGGATGCCGAGCAGCAGGGTGCCGAGCAGCCCGCCGCGAACCAGGTCGTGGACGAAGGCGCCACCGGCGACACCCAGGCTCACTCCGACGACGTCGCCGCGCAGGCGGACGTCGTCCCTCCGGCGACCTCCGAGGCCGATGAGCCGGTGACCGGTGCCGCCGACCCCATTGAGGCGCCGGCTTCCGAGGCGGTCAGCAGCGTGGACCAGGGTCCCCAGACCGTCGAACCAGCGGAGGCCGATGCGCCTCCGACCGCCGATTCAGCCGCCGATACCTCGAGTCCCGACGCACCCGAGCCCGCGCCGGAGTCGACTGCCGACGCCGCAACGGCCGACGAGCCCGCGCCCGCGTCCGCTGCTGCGACCGAATCTGCAACCGCCGGGGCCGCCGAAGATGCGGCTCCTGAGCCGGAGCCCGCGGCCGCTGCCGCGACTGCCGAGCCCGAAGAGCCGATGACCATGGCCCAGCTCATGGAGATCCCCGACAACGAGGTGAAGAGCCTCAAGCACGGGGACGTGGTCGAGGGCACCGTGGTGCGCATCGATCCCGACGAGATCCTCGTCGACTTCGGTGGCAAGAGCGAGGGCGTGGTGAGCAACCGCGAGCTCATGAGCCGCCGCGGACCGCGCGATGGCGACGAGAGCCGCCCGGAGCTCAGCGTGGGCGACGAGGTCCTCGTGTACGTCCTGCAGCCCGAGTCGCCCGAGGGTCACGCGGTGCTGTCGCTGCGTCGCGCCGGGCTCGAGCGCAAGTGGCGCGGCATGCAGGAGCGGTTCGACGCCGGCGAGATCGTCGAGGCGAGGGTCATTGACCACAACAAGGGCGGCCTCATCGTCGACCTCGGCGTGCGTGGCTTCGTGCCGATCAGCCAGATCGTCGACTTCCCCCGGCGCCCGCGCGACGAGCAGCCACGCGACGCCGCGCAGGAGATCGCCGAGAAGCTCCAGCCCTTCGTCGGCCGCACGCTGCGACTGAAGATCCTCGAGGTCAACCGCAAGGCCAACCGCCTCATCCTGTCGGAGAAGGTCGCCCTCTACGAGGAGCGGCGCGAGAAGCGGGACGAGCTGTTCAGCAGCCTCCAGGTCGGGCAGCGGGTGACCGGAGTGGTGCGCAGCATCGCCCCGTTCGGCGTGTTCGTGGACCTCGGTGGGATCGACGGCCTGGTTCACAAGAGTGAGCTGTCGTGGAACAAGGTCAACAACCCCGAGAGCGCATATCAGATGGGCGAGGAGGTCGAGGCCGAGGTCATCGACATCAACCATGAGCGCGGGCGCATCAGCCTCTCCATCCGGCGCCTCCAGGCCGATCCGTGGCAGGAGTCGGTCGCCAAGTACACGATCGGCGACGTGATCGACGGGACGGTCACCAAGCTCGTGAACTTCGGTGCGTTCGTGCGTGTCGAGGAGGGCCTCGAGGGCCTCATCCACATCAGCGAGCTCTCCAGCCAGCGCGTTGCCCATCCGGGCGATGTGGTGCAGGAGGGCCAGCAGGTCAAGCTGCGAATCATCAGCCTCGACTCCGAGCGCCATCGGCTCGGGCTCAGCCTCAAGCAGGCCGAGGACCGACCAGCCCCGGCGCCGCGCGAGGACAAGCCCCGTCGGGAACGATCGAGCAGCAACCGTCGTCCGGACTACCGGCCCGAGGATGCGACCGCCGAGCCCGAGGGAGGCATCGACAGCACCATGGCCGCGGCGTTCGCCTCGTCCGGGCTGCTCGACCAGTTCCGGGCATCGCAGGAGCCGACCGCCGAGGCGGCAACCGACACCGAGGCAACCGTCGACGGACCGGCGCCGGATGCGACGGCCCTCGAGGACGACCTCCGAGCTGCCGACGCGGGCGCACCCGAGGCCGATGCGGGCGGGGACGAAGCGCGCGCGGCGAAGAGCGAGCCGGTCGCCGACACGGCGGACGACGCCGGAGCCACCGACGGGGCCGATGGCACGCCTCCGGCCGATAAGGCGGTCTCGAAGCCGCGGGCCAAGAAGGCCGAGACGGCCGACAAGGCCGACAAGCCCGTGAAGGGCGACAAGGCCGACAAGGCCGACAAGGCCGACACGGCCGACACGGCCAACAAGCCGGCCAAGGCCGATAAGCCGGCAAAGGCGGCCAAGGCCGAAGAGGCCGACGAGGGCGCCGACGCTGACAAGCCCGAGGACGCCGAGAAGACCGCCACGAAGGCTGGCGCCTGAGGCTTTCCCGCGGTTCGCGCGGAACAGTGAGCGAAATCGTCGCGTCACTCGTACTGAATTAGGGGCCGATGGCGGCGCGCGTCAGGGCGCGCCGCGAGCGTATCGGTGCCTTACACTCAGGCGAAGACCACGCACACGAGCCCGGCGACCATGGACCGATTCGACAAGTTCACCGACAGGGCGCGAAAGGTCCTCACCCTCGCGCAGGATGAGGCGCAGCGCTTCAACCACAACTACATCGGTACCGAGCATCTGCTGCTCGGCCTCGTCCGTGAGGGCGAGGGTGTCGCCGCGCGCGTGCTCGAGAACATGAACGTCGAGCTGTCGAAGGTCCGCACCGCGGTCGAGTTCATCATCGGGCGCGGCGATCGGCCGGTCGTCGGGGAGGTCGGGCTGACCCCGCGCGCGAAGCGCGTCATCGAGCTCGCCATTGACGAGGCGCGACGCCTCGGCCACAACTACATCGGCACCGAGCACCTCCTGCTCGGCCTGGTCCGTGAGGGAGAGGGGATCGCCGCTGGCGTCCTCGAGAGCCTGGGCGTCAACCTCGACAAGGTTCGCCACCAGGTCATCCACGTCCTGAGCCAGTCGAGCAGCGCCGCTCCCGCTCAGGAGACGAAGCGGCCCTCCAAGACGCCCACCCTCGACCAGCTGGGGGTCAACCTGACCGAGCTGGCGCGCGCCGGCAAGCTCGACCCGGTCATCGGCCGCGAGAAGGAGATCGAGCGGGTCATCCAGATCCTGTCGCGCCGCACGAAGAACAACCCCGCACTGATCGGCGAGCCTGGGGTCGGCAAGACCGCCATCGCCGAGGGCCTCGCGCACCGCATCGTCAGCGGCGACGTGCCCGAAACGCTCACCGACAAGCGCGTGCTGACGCTGGACATCGGCTCGCTGGTCGCCGGCACGAAGTACCGCGGCGAGTTCGAGGAGCGGCTCAAGAAGATCATCGAGGAGCTCCGCTCGAGCAGCGACAGCGTGCTCTTCATCGACGAGCTGCACACCCTCGTCGGCGCGGGTGCCGCGGAGGGAGCCATCGACGCGGCGAACATCCTCAAGCCGCCCCTCGCCCGCGGCGAGCTCCAGTGCATCGGCGCGACCACGCTCGACGAGTTCCGCAAGTACATCGAGAAGGACGCCGCCCTCGAGCGCCGTTTCCAGCCCGTCATGGTCGAGGAGCCCACGGTGGACGAGGCGGTGGCCATCCTGTTCGGCATCCGCGAGCGTTACGAGGAGCACCACCACGTCAAGATCAGCGACGAGGCCGTGAAGGCTGCCGTCGACCTGTCGGTGCGCTACGTCGCCGACCGTTCGCTGCCGGACAAGGCGATCGACCTCATCGACGAGGCGGGCTCACGCGTCCGGCTGCGGTCGTCATCGGCTCCTCCGGAGATCAAGGCCGCGCAGGCCGCGCTCGAGGACGTCACGCGTCAGAAGGACGAGGCCATCGCCGGCCAGGACTACGAGGCCGCCGCCCGCCTCCGAGACGAGGAGGCCCAGGGCAAGGAGGGCATCGAGGCGCTGCGGACGGCCTGGCACGACGAGCGGGCTAAGGAGACCCCGGTCGTCACCGACGAAGACATCGCCCAGGTCGTGAGCATGTGGACCGGGATCCCCGTCATCCGCATCAGCGCCGAGGAGTCGGAGCGCCTGCTGAAGATGGAGGAGGCGCTGCACAGCCGCGTCATCGGACAGGAAGAGGCGATCAAGACGATCTCGAGGGCCGTGCGGCGGGCGCGCGCCGGGCTCAAGGATCCGAAGCGGCCCATCGGCTCATTCATCTTCATGGGACCCACCGGCACCGGCAAGACGCTGTTGGCTCGCGCGCTCGCCGAGTTCATGTTCGGCAGCGAGGACGCGCTCATCAAGATCGACATGAGCGAGTTCATGGAGCGCCACAACGTCTCGCGCCTGGTGGGGGCGCCGCCCGGATACGTCGGGTACGACGAGGGCGGGCAGCTGACCGAGGCGGTTCGACGCAAGAGCTACAGCGTCGTCGTGCTCGACGAGATCGAGAAGGCGCACCCGGAGGTCTTCAACATCCTCCTCCAGATCCTGGAGGACGGGCACCTGACCGATGCCAAGGGCCGCCGGGTCGACTTCCGGAACACCGTCATCATCATGACCAGCAACGTCGGCGCGCAGCTGCTCCAGCGCGACACCTCCATCGGCTTCCGCGCCACCGGCGGGTCGGAGACGGCTCAGGAATCGGCCGACTACGAGAAGATGAAGGAGAAGGTGCTCGGCGAGCTGAAGAACACCTTCCGCCCCGAGTTCCTCAACCGGATCGACGCGACCGTCGTCTTCCGCAGCCTGACGCGCGAGGAGATTCGCCTGATCGTGGACCTGCTCCTCGAGCGGGTGAAGGCGCAGCTGGCGGGCCAGGAGATGGAGCTCGTGGTGACCGATGCGGCCAAGGACACCATCATCGCCAAGGGATACGACCAGGCGTACGGTGCGAGGCCGCTGCGACGCGAGATCCAGAACCAGATCGAGGACGCGCTGGCGGAGCGGATGCTCCAGGCCGCGTTCTCCGCCGGCGACACGGTTACCGTCGATGTCGGCCCGGACGGCACGCTGACGATCGACAAGGCTTCACCGCCGGCGAAGCGCCAGCCGGCCCGAGCCGGCCGGTAATCCGCTCGTAACGCGGCGGTAAGCAGCCGCGTGGCACGATCGCGGACTACCGTGCCTGTCGCTCGCACCACCTACCTCTGCCAGCAGTGCGGCGGCGCCTCGCCGAAGTGGGCCGGGCAGTGCCCGTCGTGCGAGGCGTGGAACAGCCTCGTCGAAACGGTCGCCGCCCCGCGCGCGGCGGCCAGGGCGTCGAGCCGAGTCGGGTCCGCCGGTGCCGCCACGGTGGTGCCCATCGCCGGCGTCACGAGCGCCGAGGCCTCGCGCCTCGCGTCCGGCATCGGCGAGGTGGACCGTGTCCTCGGCGGCGGCTTCGTGCCGGGCTCCATCATCCTGTTCGGCGGCGACCCCGGCATCGGCAAGTCCACGCTGCTCCTCCAGCTCGCCGCCCGCCTTGCGTCCGGGGACGGCCCCTCGGTGCTCTATATCAGCGGCGAGGAGTCTGCCGCGCAGGTGCGCGGCCGCGCGGAGCGCATCGGCGCCGTGGTCGACGGGCTGGGTCTGGCGGCGACCACGGATCTCGAGGCGGCGCTGGCGGCCATCGAGAACGCGGCTCCGGTCCTCGCCGTGGTGGACAGCGTGCAGACCATGACCAGCGGCGAGCTCACCGGTCCCGCCGGCAGCGTCGGGCAGGTGCGCGAGGTCGCCGCGCGGCTGGCGGAGGCCGCGAAGCGCACCGGAACCTGCGTGGCGCTGGTGGGCCACGTGACGAAGGAGGGGACCGTTGCCGGCCCCCGCACCCTCGAGCATCTCGTGGACGCGGTGATCTATCTCGAGGGGGAGCGGCTGGGAACCACCCGGCTGCTGCGCGCCGCGAAGAACAGGTTCGGCTCCACCGACGAGGTCGGCGTGCTGGAGATGCGCGGCGACGGTCTCGCCGAGGTGGCGGACGCCAGCCGCTTCTTCATCGAGTCCGACGAGTCGCCGACGGCGGGCTCGGCGGTCACCATAGCGCTCGAGGGCACGCGTCCCCTGGCGGTCGAGATCCAGGCGCTCTCGGCTCCGGCCAGCTACGGGTCGCCGCGGCGCGCCACGACCGGCATCGATACGAACCGAGTGCTCATGCTCATCGCGGTCCTCGCGAGGCATGCCGGGCTCAACCTCACGGGCCACGACGTGTACGTGAACGTTGCCGGCGGCCTGCGGATCGACGAGCCCGCGGCGGACCTGGCGGTGGCCACGGCCCTCGCCTCGAGCCTGCGCGAGCGGCCCGTGCGCGCCGCGACCGTGCTCGCCGGCGAGGTGGCGCTGTCGGGCCGTCTGCGCGGCGCAGCGCGCGCTGAGCGCCGCCTGACCGAGGCGCGTCGCCTGGGCTTCGAGCGCCTCGTCACCGGCCCCTCGCGGGGCGTCGCCGATCCCGCCGCGGGGGACGGACTGGTGGTCGCGCACGACATTCGAGAGGCGCTGCGCGTCTCGCTGGAGGGCTGAGCCGGGCGGGGGGCGGGCTGGAGCGCACCGGAACGGAGTGCTACTGTGGCCTCCCGCGGCGAACGGCATTCATCGACGCTTCATCCCCGGTCGGCGCGCATCGGATTCATTCGCGGACTCATCGGCTCATGACTCGAATCATTCAGCTCCTCGGCGCCGTGACCGGCACGGCTCTCGGATTCGCGGTCGGCCTTGCCCTGCTCGACCAATCGGGCCGGCTCGTCGGGCCCGCCAACGCGCCCGCCTTCCTCACCGCATTCGTGGTGACCGGCTTCCTGTTCGGCTACCTGCTCAGCCCCTACCTCACCGTCTATCCGGCCCATCGCGCCGTGGAGCGGCTGGGCGAGGCGGGCGCCGGCGAGTTCACGCTGGGAGTGGCGGCGATCGTGGTCGGGCTGGTGATGGGGCTGCTCATCGGGGTTCCGCTGGCGAGCGTCGGCGGCGTGCTCGGGTCGTTCGGGCCGCCCGTCCTGGCGGTGGCGCTGGCAGGGCTCATGCTCGCCGCAACGCTCTACAAGCGCGACGTGCTGCTGGCGGCATTCGACGGCATCCTGGGGCCGCCCGCCCGCCGAAGGGCCCCCAGCAACCGGGTCGTGGTCGACACCAGCGCGGTCATCGACGGGCGCATCCTCGACATCGCTCGGACGGGGTTCATCCTCGGCACGCTCGTCGTCACGCGCTTCGTGCTCGACGAGCTCCAGCGCATCGCCGACTCGCCGGACCCGCTGCGCCGGCAGCGCGGCCGCCGCGGCCTCGAGATGCTGGCCGCGCTCCAGCGCGACCCCGTCTCGCCTGTCGAGGTGAGCGAGGGGACGTACCCCGAGGTCGCCGACGTGGATGCCAAGCTGATGGCCTACGCGCGCGAGCATCGTGCCGCGATCCTCACCAACGACTACAACCTCAACCGGGTCGCGGAGCTCCAGGGCATTCGCGTCCTCAACGTGAACGAGCTGGCGAACGCGGTGAAGTCCGTGGTCCATCCCGGCGAGGAGCTGCGGATCCGCATCATCCAGGAGGGGAAGGAGCCGGGCCAGGGAGTGGGCTATCTCGAGGATGGGACGATGATCGTGGTGGAGGGTGGCGTCCGCTTCATGAACGAGGAAACGGCGGTCAGCGTGACGCGCGTGCTCCAGACGGTGGCCGGCCGCATGATCTTCGCCCAGCCCCGACGAGAAGGCGGCTGACCACGAAGCCGGAGCCGATGCCGCCCACGTTCGTTGCCGTCCTCGTCGCCGCCGGCCGCTCCGAGCGTATGGGGACGGACAAGCTGTGGGCCGACCTGTGGGGGCGCCCGGCCTGGCGATGGGCCCTCGACGCCCTGCTCGCCACGCCGGGCCTCGTGCGCGTGGCGATCGCGGTTCCGGCTGCCTCGATCGAGCGCTTTCGGGCCGCGCTTCCGGCCGACGGGCTGGACCGATGCGAGGTCGTCGCGGGCGGAGATGCACGGGCCGACTCGGTCGTGGCGTGCCTCCTGGCGCTCACGCGGGCCGGGCACGACGACGCGACGGTCACGCTCGTCCACGACGCCGCCCGTCCGGCGGTCACGCCCACGCTGATCTCCGTCATCGCGGCTGCGGCCGCGGCGTCCGAGGACGCGGTGGTGCCGGTGGTGGCGGTGCCCGACACGCTGAAGCGCATTCGCGGCGGGCGCGTGGTGGCGCCGGTCGATCGCGAGGAGGTGGCGGCCGCGCAGACGCCGCAGGCCGCCAGGCTCGGGGCGCTGCGCGCCGCCATCGAGGAGGCGCACGCCTGGAAGCGGCCGATCACCGACGACGTCGGTGCGCTGGCCGCCGCGGGCAACTCGGTGCGGGTGGTGCCCGGCGAGGCCGCCAATCGCAAGCTGACGGAGCCGGACGACCTCGCCGCGCTGCGCGGCATCCTGGCGGCGGGTGCCACGCCGGTGCCCCCCCCGGAGACCGCGGCTGATCTGCCCAACGGCGTGCGCTGCGGCATCGGCTTCGATGCCCATCGGCTCATTGCCGGGCGCGAGATGCGCATCGGCGGCGTGGTCTTCGAGGGGGAGGATCGCGGACCCGAGGGACACTCCGACGGCGACGCCGTCCTTCACGCGCTCATCGACGCCCTGCTCGGCGGCGCCCAGCTCGGCGACGTCGGGACCCTCTTCCCGCCCGAAGACGTGGCGTGGGAGGGTGCCGACTCGCGCGACCTCGTGCGGCGGGCGGTCGAGCGGCTCGCCGAGCACGGGTGGCGTCCCACCGCGGCGGACGTGGCCGTGGTCATCGCCCGCCCCGCCATCGCACCGCGGCGCGACGAGATGATCGGCACGATTGCGGGGCTGCTGGGCGTCGACATCGAGGCTGTCTCCCTCAAGGGAACGACCTCGGACCGCCTCGGCTTTGCCGGCGAGGAGGGGATCGCCGCGTGGGCGGTCGCCGGGGTGGCGCGGGTCGGGTGACCGAGTGGATCGGTGGCCGTCGGCCGGTGGCCGAGGCGCTCGCCGCCGGGCGTGAGGCGCATCGGCTCCTCGTTTCCGCCAGTGCCCGGCCGTCGCCCGAGCTCCGATCCATCCTCGACGGGGCGCGTCGCGCCGGCCTTCCGGTGGATCGCGTGCCGGCCGATCGCATGACGCGGCTCGCCGGCTTCGACGGCCACCAGGGCGTGCTGCTCGAGGTGGGGGAGCGGCGCTGGGCGGACCTGCCCTCGGTGCTCGCCCGTGCCGGCGAGGCGGGGCACGATCCGTTCGTGCTCATCCTGGAGCACCTCCAGGACCCGACGAACTTCGGCACGTTGCTGCGCTCCGCGGAGGCCGCGGGCGTCGACGGCGTCGTCTTCCCCGAGCGCGGCGCGGCCCCGCTCTCGACATCGGCCGTCAAGGCGAGCGCCGGCGCCAGCGAGCACCTGCCGCTCGTGCGCCTGCCGACCATCGGCGAGGCGATCCACGAGTTGAAGGCCGCCGGTCTGCGGCTGGTGGCCGCCGACCAGGATGCGCCCGCATCGGCGTGGGAGAGTGACCTGCGCGGACCCGTTGCCGTGGTGGTCGGCAGCGAGGGGAGCGGCCTCTCCGGTGCCACGAAGCGTCGCTGCGACCTGCTGGTGAGCTTTCCGATGGCGGGTCGCGTCGCCAGCCTCAACGCCGCCACCGCCGGGGCGCTGCTCCTCTTCGAGGTCGTGCGCCAGCGGACCCCCGCGCTAGACTGAGCGCCTCGGCGCGCCGAGGTAGCTCAATGGCAGAGCAACTGTTTTGTAAACAGTAGGTTGTGGGTTCGACTCCCTCCCTCGGCTCCACGTCTCACGATCAGCGCAGAACCCCCCGGGTGCGAGGGTCGAGCGCCTCGCGCAGGCCGACGCCGACGAGGTAGAACGCGGCCGCCAGCAGAGTGATGCCCCCGGCGCCGGCAACCATGATCCACCACGGCACCGGAGCGATCCCGGCCATCAATGATGACCAGATGATGCCGTCGTAGACCATCATCCCGAAGCCGACGTCCTCGCCCACGGCGCTGCGGAAGCTGAGGAAGGCGTCCGCGATGACGGCGCCGGTGGCACCGATCATGGCCTGCACGGCGGCGTGGGCATACAGGTGCGGCAGGATGTGGCGGGTCACGATCCAGCCGCCGCCGCCGCCGGCCACGCGGGCCGCATCCATGAACGGCTTGGCTACCACCGTCATCGCCGCGGCACGCACCGTCGCGACCGCCGGACCGAAACCGTAGATGACACCAAACGTGAACCCGACGTGGAGGGCACCGAACTCTGCGTTCGGGCGTGAGATGCCCAGGATGAACACCGCCAGCATCGCCGGCAGCAGCACCATGGCGTCGCTGAGGTGGCTGAGGAAGCCGTCCACCCACCCTCGCCGGTACGCGGCTATCGAGCCGAAGATGAGCGACAGCGCGGCGATCGACGACCCGGCGGTGAGGGCGACCAGGAAGGTGGGACGGGTGGCGTAGGTGAGCATGGAGAACACGTCTCGCCCCAGCGAGCTGGTGCCGAGCCAGTGGGTGGCTGACGGAGCGGACGGGTGTGCGATCGTCGTGTCGAATCCGAACCGCGGGTCGTAGATATTTGCCTTGCCGTCCCACACGGTGGCCTCGAGCAGCGGCTGGGCAACGGTCAAGAGGGCAAAGAGCGCCAGTATCGCGAGTCCGGCCAGGATCTTCGGGTTTAACGCCACCCGTCTGGCTCGCCCCGACGACGTCGCGGTGGCGGCGAGAGGCTCGGTCAACGCGGTCACGCGCTGCCTCGCCGCTGGCGGGGATCGAGCGACGCGATGGTGACGTCGGTGACCAGGCGGAAGCCGATACCGATCAGGCCCAGCACCACCATCACGCCCATGATGACGGGGATGTCCTGGAACTCGATCGCGTCGAACAGGACCGATGACAGCCCCTGCATCTCGAGCTCGTACTCCACGATGATCATTCCGGCCAGCACGGTGGGAAAGGTGAGGAACGAGCCGGCCAGCACCGGTGCCATGACGTTGCGCGCCACGTGACGATCGCGGACGGCGCGCTCCGTGAGCCCCTTCGCCCGACCGGTGAGCACGTAGTCCTCGGACCCCTCGGCCTCCATGCCGGCGCGCATGAGGAGCATCACCTGCCCGAAGGAGATGAGGGCGATGCCGAACAGCGCCAGCGCCGGGGTCCCGCGGCCCGTGGTGGCGGCAACCTCCACTCGGTACAGCAGGTCGATGGCGTGGGCACCGAGGCCCGATAGCCAGATCCCCAGGCCGACTCCCAGCAGCATCGCCGGGATCGCCAGCCCCTCGACCAGCGCCAGCTGGTGTCGTCGGCCGTACGAGCGGACCACCAGCCCCACCACCAGCGCGGCCGACAGGCCAAGGGCGACCAGCCAGCGCACATCGCCCTGCGTCGGCGCACCCGCCTCGCCGATGAGCGCGCCGCGCCACAGGTTGAGGCTGTCGGTCGGCAGGCCCATGGCCTCGCGCGCATCCAGCAGCGGCTGCCGGAGCCAGCGTACGAGCAGAAATACCAGGAACGGCGGGAAGATGGTGGCCGAGAGCACCCCGGCCACCGAGATCGCCGCTCCGCTGAAGCGCCCCCGGTTCCACGAGCCCAGCCGTCCGAGCAGCTCGCCCACGACCCAGCCGATGACGGACCCGGCGATGAACACGGTCAGGGTGATCGGCAGCGCGTCGGTCATTGCATCTGCGACCGGGAACCCGCGGAACGAGGTCCCGAGATCACCGCGTGCCAGGCCGAGCACGAAGTCGGCGTACTGCTCCACCAGCGGCCGATCCAGGCCGGCCGCCTCCCTGGCGGCCTCAAACGCGCTGCTGCCGCCGACCATGAACTGCGTCGCCCAGGAGTAGGGAACCCACACCTGCATGAAGAAGAAGACGGCCGTCAGGAAGATGACCAGCGTGACGAGTGCCCACACCAGCCGCTTCGCCAGGAACGCCACGAACCACGGCAGCCGTGGCGGGCGCGCCCGGTCGGCGGTCTGTATCAAATGCAGGTCCCTCTCATCGGTTCGGGCCCGTGCGACCGATTCGCCCGCGGCCGGAGATCACGTTCACGCAATAGAATCCCACGGGTGAGCGATTGGTTCAGAGCAATCACCGCCCTGGGAGTGGCGTTCGCCAGCGTCGTCATCGTCACGCTCGGCCTGGCCGTCGCCATTGTCTCGACGCCCGCAGACACCCCAAATGTGGCAGGCGCAGGCCTGCGGGACCCGTTCCCCGCCGTCGGCGAGCCGCAGGGTGCCGTGGCGATCCCCGGGCTGGGCGGGACGTTGGCGGTGACGGGCGACCGTCAGGGAGACCTGCACCTCAACCACCAGGCTGAGCCATAGAATCGTCGGATGCTGCGCGACGATCTCAGGTCACTCGCCGTACTGGGGATGGGGTTCGTGGCGGTCGTGATCTTCACGATCGGGTCGGCCGCCGTCGTGCAGTCCCGCCCGGCCGGGCCAACACCGCTGCCGCTCGGCGAGGCCGGGGCCGCCGGGCCCGTGGAAGTGACCCGCGAATACGAGATTGGCGCCGTTCCCTCGGAGGTGGGCGGCACGCTGGCGGTGAGCGGCGACCGCGAGGGCACGTTCGCGGTGAATCGCGAATCCAGCGATGGGCGCTACGGGCTGATCGGCGATGACGGGCGCATCTTCTTCGGGAGCCATCCCCTCGCGGTGGTCCAGTTGAATTTCGATGGGCTGTCATTCTTCCCCGAGCCCGATGACTGCACCATCACGCCGGGAGAGCTCAATGCGGCCATCGGCGTCGCCGGCGCACACCTCGAGTGCACGGACCTCGCGGACATTCGCGGCAGTGGCGTCATCACCATCGAGGGAACCATCGGCCTCCCGGGTGACCTGCTGGGCATGCGCGGCGACCTGCCGGCCGCCGGCGGCACCGTCGAGGTCGGCGACGAGACGCTGACGTTCACCGAGGCCTACCTCTACACGGGGGCGCAGCCCGCCATCGTCGGTGGAATCGCCATCGACATGCAGCTCACCGACGAGGATCGCGGCATGATGCTCGGATTCGCCTACGACGTGCAGACCCATCGGCTGACGCTCGCCCACGTCATGCGCGGCGACACCGTCACTGACATCGGCGAGGATGCCTGCACGCTCGCCATGCGTGAGCTCGGAAAGCTGAATCCGCGCGTCACCGTCGTCGAGCTGACGGTGCGCTGCAACGAAGTGGACGTTCCCGAGCTCGGCACCATCCCCATCAGCGGCTCGCTCATCGTGGAGCAGGTGGAGCCGTTGCGGTAGCCCGGCCTGGTTGAGCGGCTCATCGGCTTTCGATATACTCGGCCGGCGGTCGGCGAGCACCATGCGCCGGCCGAATTCGTGGGTAGGTTGAGCAGGTGGTGAGCTCCGCTGACTGTAGATCAGCCGTCTTTCGACTGTGGGGGTTCGATTCCCTCCCTGCCCACCATCCTTCCATCCGAAGACGACAGCCGATCCCGGCCGCGAACCTCGCGAAGACGTAGATTTGCGCAGGTAAACCGATGGTTGCGGCACACCGGCCAAGCCTGCACACTGCCGTCGCCCATCGAGTGATGGGCGACGCCTCGAGCGGGCCCACGTAGCTCAGTTGGCAGAGCACTTCCTTGGTAAGGAAGAGGTCTCCGGTTCGAGCCCGGACGTGGGCTCCAGCACCAGCAGCTCGACGCGGCGGAAAGCGGAGCAGTCGCGCGGAGGCGCCCCGGGGCCGTGGATCTCAACGTCGTCCTTCCGTTCCTGAGCTCGGCGCTGTCCTTCGTCTTCGCCGCCATGGTCGGCGACCAGTGGATTCGTCGCCGGCAGCCGTACCAGCTCGTCTGGACCATCGGCCTGCTGTGGTACGGCATCAGCGCCGGCACCGAGTTCCTCGGCGGCGCGTTCGGCTGGAACGAGGCGCTCTACCGCCTCTGGTACCTCATCGGCGCCTTCGGCGTCGCCGCCTGGCTCGGCCTCGGGACGGCCTTCCTGCTGAACCGCACGCGGTTCGGCTACGTGGTGGCCATCAGCGTCTTCGCCGGCGGCCTGTTCAGCATCCTCTCTGCGGTCGCGCGCGCCCGCGAGGGCGATCCGGCGTCGGTGGGCACGGTGATCGCCGTGGTGGCCACCGCGACGGCCGCCGCGCTGGCGCTGGCCCTCGTCACGCGCCTCGCTCGCCGACGCGTGGCGCCGACCGCGGCCGTCCTGCTCGTCGCGGCGTCCATCCTCGTGACGTGGCTGACCTTCACCGCTCCGGTGGACGCCCCCGGCTACCACCTCGCCGACACCGGCGTGCCCACCGGCCAGGCCTTCCCCTCCGACCTGCGGGTACTGACGCCGCCGTTCAACATCGCCGGCGCCTTTGCGCTCGTCTTCGGCGCGGTGTACTCCGCCTACATCTTCATGCCAAAGGTCCGCGTGCTGCGCGTCACGACCAGCGTGCCCGTCATCGGCCCGCTCGGCCGTGCAGCGGCGGTGGTGGTGAACTTCTTCGCTTCCATTCCCACCGCGTGGCGCGCCTTCCGAGGCGGCACGCTCAACTCGCGCGTGCCGGCGACCATCCTCATCGCGCTCGGCGGCTTCATCCCCGGCTGGACGAGCGGGCTGAACCGCTTCGACATCACCTGGGCGTTCTACCTCGGCGAGCTGCTCGGCGTGCTGCTGATCTTCATCGGCTTCCTCGTCAGCATCGAGGTCTTCAGCGACGTGCGTCTTCCCTTCACCCGGGTCGTGCTCGTCCGCCGCGAGCGGGCGGAGCGCGCCTCGCGTTGACATCCGGCGCCGGAACGCAATAGAATTGATCCGTCCCCCGGTGACCCCGCCCTAGTTCAGCGTGGCCGCAGGTCGGGCGGTAGAACGAGGAATCAGAACCGTGGCCAAGGCCGAGAATCGCCCCGTGATCGCGCTGGCGTGCACGACTTGCAAAGAGCGCACGTACAGCACACGGAAGAACAAGAGAAATGACCCGGGGCGCCTGGAGCTGAACAAGTTCTGCCCTCGCTGCCGGCAGCACCAGCTGCACCGGGAGACGAAGTAGCGGGGCCGCGTTCGGAGGGGTGTAGCTCAATTGGTAGAGCACTGGTCTCCAAAACCAGCGGTTGCAGGTTCAAGTCCTGTCGCCCCTGCCACCACCGAACGCCATCGCATCAACCCATGAGCATCGAAGAGACCCGATTGTGCTGACTGGCCTGCGCCGATACCTCACCGAAAGCTGGGCGGAGCTCAAGAAGGTCGTGTGGCCGACTCGCGAGACCGTTATCCGGCTGACCGTGCTGGTCGTCGCCGTCTCGGTTGCCGTCGGCGTGTACATCTTCGTGCTCGACCGGATCTTCAACACGATCGTGGACCAGGTGCTGTAAATGGCTGAAGAAGCGACGACTTCCGAAACGATGAACGAGGCGCGCGAGGCCGCACGCCTCTCCCGCGAGGCGCCGCGCCTCGGTGAACTGGCGGCCACCACGAAGCAGTGGTACGTGATCCACACGTACTCCGGCTACGAGAACAAGGTGAAGGCCAACCTCGAGCATCGCATCGAGTCGATGGGCGTCGAGGACCAGATCTTCCAGGTCCTCGTCCCCATGGAAGAGGAGATCGAGATTCGGAACGGCCAGCGCCAGACCGTGAACCGCAAGGTCTTCCCGGGCTACGTGCTGGTCGAGATGGCGATGAGCGACGAGAGCTGGTACGTCGTGCGCAACACGCCCGGCGTCACGAGCTTCGTGGGCTCCGGCAACCGGCCGCTGCCGCTCGAGGAGAACGAGGTCAAGAAGATCCTCAAGCAGATGGGGGTCGAGACGCCGAAGTTCAAGGTCCAGTACAGCAAGGGCCAGAGCGTGCGCGTCAAGGACGGTCCGTTCGCCGAGTTCATCGGCACCGTCGACGAGGTCAACCCGGAGCGCAACAAGGTCAAGGTGCTCGTGAGCATCTTCGGCCGCGAGACGCCGGTCGAGCTCGACTTCCTCCAGATCGAAAAGCTCTAAGCGACTAGACCGATGGCGGCGCCGGGCGCCGCCGCAAGCAGAGGGAGGGGCCGCGCCCCGCTTGAACCTCGAGAGGAGCAGTCATGGCGAAGAAGATTCGCGCGATCATCAAGGTGCAGGCGGCCGCAGGCGCCGCCACCGCCGCGCCGCCGGTCGGACCGGCGCTCGGCCAGCATGGCATCAACATCATGGAGTTCATCAAGGCCTTCAACGAGCGGACCGCCGATCAGCGCGGGTACGTCGTGCCGGCCGAGATCACGGTCTTCGAGGACCGCTCCTTCACCTTCGTCACCAAGGCGCCGTTGGCCGCCGCGCTCCTCAAGCGCGCCGCCGGCGTCGAGTCCGGCTCGGCCGTGCCGAACAAGGACAAGGTCGGCCGCGTGACCCGCGAGCAGGTGCGCGAGATCGCCGAGATGAAGATGACCGACATGAACGCGACGTCGCTCGAGGGCGCGATGAAGATCATCGAGGGCACCGCCCGCTCGATGGGCATCGAGGTGGCCTCCTGATGCCGAAGCACGGAAAGAAGTACCGCGAGGCGGCCAAGCTCATCGAGCCCGAGCGCCGGTACGAGATCGGCGAGGCGGCCGAGCTGCTGCCGCGCCTCTCGACGAGCACGTTCGACGGCACGGTTGAGGCGCACCTCCGCCTCGGCGTGGACCCCCGGCACGCGGACCAGCTCGTGCGCGGCACGGTGGTCCTGCCGCACGGGACCGGCAAGACGTCGCGCGTCATCGTCTTCGCCCAGGGCGAGAAGGCCCAGGAGGCGCTGCGCGCCGGGGCCGACGACGTGGGTGGCGACGACCTCGTCAAGAAGATCGACGCCGGCTGGTTCGAGTTCGACGTGGCCATCGCCACGCCGGACATGATGGGCACCGTCGGGCGGCTGGGGAAGAAGCTCGGCCCGCGTGGGCTGATGCCGAACCCGAAGTCGGGGACGGTGACCTTCGACATCGAGCGCGCGGTCACCGAGATCAAGTCCGGGCGGATCGAGTTCAAGGTCGACCGCGCCGGCATCGTGCACGCTCCCGTGGGCCGGGCAAGCTTCTCGCCGGAGCAGCTGCGGGCGAACGTGGCGACGCTGGTGGACGCCATCAACCGCGCCAAGCCTTCGGGCGCCAAGGGCACCTACATGCGCAGCCTGACCCTGGTTCCGACCATGGGCCCCGGCGTGCGCATCGACATCCCGTCCGCGCTGGCGGCCGCCGCCAGCTAGGACGGATCGGCGCGTATCGGCTACGATGCGCGACCGACAACCACATACCGCCGAAGACCGCGATGCGCCCGGGTGAGATCCCCGGACCAATCGACGGCGCACGAGACGCCGCGGCACGCGCAGGCACGAATCAGAACGCTGGTGAGACGGCGGTTCTCGTGTCGCGCGCACGGGTACCGCCGTTTTTGGCGTCCGCAACCACACCGGAGACCAGGAGAGACCGATGCCGACCGATACGAAGCGCCAGGCAGTCGCCGAGCTTGCAGAGCTGCTCCGCGGCAGCACCGCGATGGCCGTGGCCGACTACCGCGGCCTGAAGGTCTCGGAGATGCAGGCCGTGCGCCGCACGCTGCGCGAGGGCGGCGTGCAGCTCCACATCGCGAAGAACCGGCTGCTCAAGATCGCCGCCGACGAGGCGGGCCGGTCGGACCTCAAGCCGATGCTCTCCGGTCCCACGGCGCTCGCCACCGTCGATGGTGACGAGGCCGCCCTGGCGCGCGCCCTCGCCGACGCGCTCCGACCGTACTCGCGCATCGTCTCCGTCCGCGGCGGGATGCTCGGCGACCGGGCCATCGATGCGTCTCAGTTGGCGCGCCTCGCCACCCTTCCGTCCCGCGAGATCCTGCTCGGCAAGCTCGCCGGCGGAATGGCGGCACCGCTCACCGGCATGGCGGGCGTGCTCGCCGCGAACCTGCGCAACTTCGTCGGCGTGCTGAATGCCGTCACCGAACACAAGCGATCCACCGAGGGAGCGGCCTGACCGGCCGCGCCCCGCAGACCACGACAGGAGACACCACCATGGCGACCAAGACTCTCAGCAACGAAGAGATCCTCGAGGCGATCGACACGAAGACCGTGCTCGAGCTCAGTGAGCTCGTGAAGGCGTTCGAGGACCGCTACGGCGTCACCGCCGCCGCACCGGTTGCCGTTGCGGCCGGGCCTGCGGGCGGCGGCGACGGTGCGGGGGCACCCGCCGCGGCCGAGGAGCAGACCGAGTTCGAGGCCGTGCTCACCGAGGTCGGCCCGAACAAGATCCTCGTCATCAAGGCCGTCCGCGAGCTCACCGGCCTCGGTCTCAAGGAGGCGAAGGACCTCGTCGACGCCGCCCCCAAGGCAGTCAAGGAGGGCGTCACCCGCGAGGAGGCGGAGCAGGTCAAGGAGAAGCTCGCCGAGGCGGGAGCCACCACCGAGATCAAGTAGCTCCTCGAGCGTGGGCACTTCAGTTGACGAAGCGCCCGGCGCTCCATATACTGCCCATCCGCGTGTCCGCGTCTCCCCACGCCTTTCCCCAGGAGTACTGAATGGCCTTGGCCGTGCCTGCCAGCCGTTTTGAGCTGGCCCCGACCCGTGAGAACTTCTCACACATCCCCGAAGTCCTTCCCCTTCCGAATCTGATCCAGACCCAGACCGAGTCGTTCGAATGGTTCGTCACCACGGGCCTGCGTGAGCTGCTCGACGAGATCACCCCGATCACCGACTTCACCGGCAAGAACCTCGAGCTGCACTTCCGCGAGTACTTCTTTGAGGAGCCGAAGTTCTCCGAGGAGGAGTGCCGCACCCGCGACCTGACCTACGCGAAGCCGCTCAAGGTCGAGGTCGACCTGGTCATCAAGGAGACCGACGAGGTCAAGCACCAGACCGTCTTCATGGGCGACTTCCCGTGGATGACGGACCAGGGCACCTTCATCATCAACGGTGCGGAGCGCGTCGTCGTGTCGCAGCTTGTCCGCTCACCCGGTGTGTACTACACCGGCACGGAGGATCCGACCACCGGCCGGCTGCTGCATGCCGCGAAGGTGATCCCGAACCGCGGCGCGTGGCTCGAGTTCGAGACCAGCAACAAGGACCTGCTCAGCGTCAAGGTCGACCGCAAGCGGAAGATCCCGGCGACCACGCTGCTGCGCGCCGTCGGTCTCGAGACCGAAGAGATCCAGCGCATCCTGGCGCCCGCGGACGACAACCCCGAGCATCCTTACGTCACGCTCACCCTCGAGAAGGACCCCGCCCACACGCAGGACCAGGCGCTCATCGAGGTCTACAAGAAGCTGCGCCCGGGCGACCCGCCCACGGTCGACAACGCGCGCGCGCTCGTCAGTAGCCTCTTCTTCAACTTCCGCCGCTACGACCTCGGTCGTGTCGGCCGCTACAAGCTGAACAAGGCGCTCGCGGACGTCGGCGCCAAGCTGAAGATCGAGCTGCCCGCGGAGGAGACGCCGAACCCCCGCGACAGCCGCATCATCAGCCGCGAGGACATCGTCGCCATCATCGGCAAGCTCGTCGAGCTCAACAACGGCCGCGGCGACCCCGACGACATCGACCATCTCGGCAACCGTCGCATCCGCGCCAACGGGGAGTTGATCCAGAACCAGTTTCGCATCGGCCTGCTGCGCATGGAGCGCGTCGTCAAGGAGCGGATGACGATCACCGACTCCGACCAGGCGACGCCGAACACGCTCATCAACATCCGGCCGGTGGTGGCCGCCATGAAGGAGTTCTTCGGCGGCAGCCAGCTCTCCCAGTTCATGGACCAGACCAACCCGCTCGCCGAGCTGACGAACAAGCGACGCCTCTCGGCGCTGGGCCCGGGCGGCCTGTCGCGTGAGCGCGCGGGCTTCGACGTCCGTGACGTCCATCCGTCCCACTACGGCCGCATGTGCCCGATCGAGACCCCGGAGGGGCCGAACATCGGCCTCATCGGCTCGCTGGCCACCTACGGCAAGATCAACCGTCACGGGTTCATCGAGACTCCGTACCGCAAGGTGCGCCGCTTCATCGGCTCGAAGGACAAGGGGGCCGACGCGCTCGGCCAGATCCTCGCGGAGGACCTCGCCCTGACCGATGGCGGCAAGGTCATCGCGAAGCTGGGCGCCACGGTCGGTGACAAGCTGTGGACGCAGATCAAGGAGGCGAAGCTTCCCCAGGTCCGCATCCGCCCGATCGTCACCACCGAGATCATCTACCTCGATGCCTCGGAGGAGGAGAAGTTCCACATCGCGCAGGCCAACGCCGCGCTCGATGAGAACTTCCGCTTCACCGAGGAGCGCGTGCTCGTCCGCTACAAGGACAAGTTCCTCGAGGAGTCGGTGGACGTCATCGACTACATGGACGTGAGCCCCAAGCAGATCGTCAGCGTGGCGACCGCCATGATCCCGTTCCTCGAGCACGACGACGCGAACCGCGCGCTCATGGGCTCGAACATGATGCGGCAGTCCGTCCCGCTCCTCCAGCCCCAGTCCCCGGTGGTCGGCACCGGCGTGGAGTTCCGCGCCGCGTTCGACGCACAGGGCACGGTGGTCGCGCGCAACCCGGGCACCGTGGTAAGCGTCACCGCCGACCACATCGTGGTCGAGCGCGACGAGGGCGACGAGCGCGACGTCTACAAGCTCAAGAAGTTCCTGCGCTCGAACCAGGGCACCTGCATCAACCAGCGGCCGGTGGTCGACGTCGGCGACCGCGTCGTGATGGAGCAGCTCCTGGCCGATGGCAGCAGCACCGACGCCGGCGAGATGGCGCTGGGGCAGAACATCCTCGTCGCATTCCTCCCCTGGGAGGGCGGCAACTACGAGGACGCCATCGTGATCAGCGAGCGCCTGGTGAAGGACGACCTGTTCACCTCGATCCACATCGAGAAGCACGAGATCGAGGCCCGGGACACCAAGCTCGGACCCGAGGAGATCACGCGCGACATCCCGAACGTCGGTGAGGAGAGCCTTCGCAATCTCGACGAGGACGGGATCATCTACGAGGGCGCGGAGGTCACCCCCGGCGACATCCTCGTCGGCAAGATCACACCGAAGGGCGAGACCGAGCTAACCGCGGAGGAGCGCCTGCTGCGGGCGATTTTCGGCGAGAAGGCCCGAGAGGTCCGTGATTCATCCCTCCGCCTGCCGCACGGTGAGCGCGGCATCGTGGTCAGCGTCCGCCAGTTCAGCCGCGACAACGGCGACGAGCTGCTCCCCGGTGTGAACCGCCTGGTGCGGGTGGGCGTGGCCCAGAAGCGGAAGATCGCGGTCGGCGACAAGATGGCCGGACGTCATGGCAACAAGGGCGTGATCGCGAAGATCCTCCCCATGGAGGACATGCCGTTCATGCCCGACGGAACGCCGGTCGACATCGTGCTCAACCCGCTCGGCGTGCCGAGCCGCATGAACATCGGCCAGATCCTCGAGACGCATCTCGGCTGGGCCATGCAGGCCCTGGGGCTCAAGGCCGCGACCCCGGTCTTCGACGGCGCAACCGAGGAGCACATCCGCGGAGCGCTCAAGCGAGCCAACCTCGCGGAGGACGGCAAGACCGTCCTCTACGACGGTCGCACCGGGGACCAGTTCGATCATCGCGTGACGGTCGGCTACATCTACATGCTCAAGCTCCACCACCTGGTGGAAGACAAGATCCACGCCCGGAGCACCGGTCCGTACAGCCTCATCACCCAGCAGCCGCTGGGAGGCAAGGCCCAGTTCGGCGGCCAGCGCTTCGGCGAGATGGAGGTCTGGGCGCTCGAGGCCTACGGGGCCGCGAACATCCTCCAGGAGCTCCTCACGGTGAAGTCCGACGACGTCATGGGTCGCGTGCAGACCTACGAGGCGATCGTCAAGGGCGAGGAGATCCAGCCGCCCGGCGTCCCGGAGTCGTTCAAGGTGCTCATCAAGGAGCTCCAGGCGCTCGGGCTGTCGGTCGAGATCCTGAACGAGAACGAAGAGGAGATCCGCTTCATCGAGGACACCGGCAGCTATCCGCTTCCGGACCTCGGCGGGATCAATCTCCAGGGCTTTGAGGAATAGCCGGGAGAGCGGCGCCGGGGACGGCGTCGCTCGCGCCCTCATGCATCGAACCATCCTGAGCCAGGGCCTGGTCCGCCCTGGCAACGCGCGCAGCGGCCTTCAGCCGCAGGAGTCCATCGCCGCTCATGCTTGAAGTCAACAATTTCGACGCGATCCGCATCAGCCTCGCGTCACCGGAGCAGATCAAGGGCTGGTCCTCGGGCGAGGTCACCAAGCCTGAGACGATCAACTACCGAACGCTCAAGCCGGAGAAGGACGGTCTCTTCGACGAGCGCATTTTCGGTCCAACCAAGGACTGGGAGTGCTACTGCGGCAAGTACAAGCGCATTCGCTACAAGGGCATTATCTGCGACAAGTGCGGCGTGGAGGTCACCCGCTCCAAGGTGCGCCGCGAGCGCATGGGCCACATCAAGCTCGCGTCGCCGGTCAGCCACATCTGGTACTTCAAGGGCACGCCGAGCCGGCTCGGCATCCTGCTCGACATCAGCCCGCGCAACCTCGAGCGCATCCTCTACTTCGCGCTCTACGTCGTCACCCGGGTCGATGAGGGGCAGCGCGAGAAGGCGCTCCAGACCGTAGACGAGGAGGCAGAGGCTCGCGTGGCCCGCGCCCAGGCCGTGGTCGACGAGAAGCGCACCGAGCTGGAGGCCGCGGTCGCCGACAAGCGGATCGAGGTCGATGCCGCGCATGCCTCCGAGCAGGAGCGGATCGAGCAGCAGAAGGCCGCCCGCAGCGAGGAGCTGAAGACGGCCGCGCAGGCGGTCGAGGCCTCCATCAAGGAGGGCGGCAAGACGCTGGCCGACGACGTGGTGTTCGCCGCGACCGGCGAGGTCATCGGCCGTGGCGGCGAGACGTCCAGGGAGACGCTCACGAAGCTGAAGGCGCTCGTCAAGGGCGAGATCGAGGCCGTCGAGCGTGACGCTCGCGAGGCGCGGGCCGGTGCCGAGGAGAAGTACCACACCGCCGTCGGCGACCTGACGTCGGGCATCGAGGAGGCGACCGCATCGGAGCGATCCGAGGTCGCTCGCGAGATCGATGACACCCGCCTCTGGGCACGGACCGAGAAGGCGCGCATCAGCGACCTCAAGGTGCTCCAGATCATCGGCGAGACCGAGTACCGAGGGCTGCTCGACACGTACGGCCGCATGTTCGACGCGGGCATGGGTGCCGAGGCGGTCAAGAAGATCATCGAGCAGATCGACCTCGACGAGCTGTCCCAGAGGCTCCACGTCGAGATGCGCCAGACCTCGGGCCAGCGCCGCAAGAAGGCGATCAAGCGGCTCCGCCTCATCGAGGCCTTCCGCAAGTCCGGCGCGCGGCCGGAGTGGATGATCCTGTCGACGCTGCCGGTCATCCCGCCCGACCTGCGACCCATGGTCCAGCTCGACGGTGGCCGATTCGCGACGTCGGACCTCAACGACCTCTATCGCCGCGTCATCAACCGCAACAACCGCCTCTCCCGGCTCCTCGACCTCGAGGCGCCCGAGATCATCATCCGCAACGAGAAGCGGATGCTCCAGGAGGCGTGCGACGCGCTCATCGACAACGGGCGTCGTGGCCGCGCGATCGCGGGCACCGGCAACCATCGGCTCAAGAGCCTGTCCGACATGCTCAAGGGCAAGCAGGGGCGGTTCCGCCAGAACCTGCTCGGCAAGCGCGTGGACTACTCGGGACGCTCGGTCATCGTGGTCGGGCCGGAGCTCAAGCTGCACCAGTGCGGCCTGCCGAAGAAGATGGCGCTCGAGCTGTTCAAGCCGTTCGTTATGCGGCAGCTTGTCGAGAAGGGCTTCGCGCACAACATCAAGAGCGCCAAGCGCATCGTCGAGCGCGTGCGGCCCGAGGTCTGGGACGTCCTCGAGGAAGTCATCAAGGATCACCCGGTCCTGCTGAACCGCGCCCCGACCCTCCATCGGCTCGGCATCCAGGCCTTCATGCCGGTGCTCGTCGAGGGCTCGGCAATCCAGATCCACCCGCTGGTGTGCTTCGCCTTCAACGCGGACTTCGATGGCGATCAGATGGCGGTCCACGTGCCACTCTCGACCGCTGCGCAGCAGGAGGCCAAGGACCTCATGCTGTCGACCCGCAACCTCCTCTCCGCCGCCGACGGCTCGCCGGTCGTGTCGCCCACCCATGACATGGTGCTGGGCTGCTACTACCTGACGGTCCAGGTCGACGACGAGAAGGGCGCGGGCAAGGTCTTCTCGAGCGCTGATGAGGCGGTCATGGCCGCCCAGCTCGGGCACGTCCACGTCCAGGCACCGGTCAGGGTCGAGCTCGACCTGTACGACGGGACCGATGAGGACGGCACCGTGCGCACGCACACCGAGCTCGTCGCGACGACGCCGGGACGCGTCATCTTCAACACGGTGCTGCCGCGCGAGATGGGCTTCACCAACCAGGTGATGGACCGCAAGGGCCTCAAGGAGATCATTGCCCGCTGCTACCGCGACCTCGGTCCGGGAGCGACGGCGACCCTGGTGGACGGCATCAAGACGGTCGGCTTCCGGTACGCGACCGCGGCCGGCATCACCATCGGCGTCGAGGACCTCGCGGTCCCGAAGCAGAAGGGCAAGCTGCTCAGCGATGCGCAGGGCAGGGTCGACGGCATCGACCGCGAGTTCCGCCGCGGCTTCATCACCGAGGACGAGCGCTACACGCAGACCGTTGAGGTCTGGCGCCGGGCGACCGACGACGTGACGGCCTCGATGCTCACCGGCCTCGACGAGCGCGGGTCGATCATGCTCATCACGAACTCCGGCGCACGCGGGTCGGTCACCCAGATCCACCAGCTGGCCGGCATGCGTGGCCTGATGGCCGACCCCTCGGGCCGGATCATCGACCTGCCGATCCGTTCCAACCTCCGCGAGGGGATGAGCGTGCTCGAGTACTTCATCTCGAGCCACGGCGCCCGAAAGGGCCTGGCGGACACCGCGCTGCGGACCGCCGACTCCGGGTATCTCACCCGGCGCCTGGTGGACGTCGCGCAGGACGTCATCACCCGCGAGGAGGACTGCGGCGCGGACCTCGGCACATGGATCACGGTCGAGGAGTCGGAGCAGATCCCGGAGCCGTTCCTGGATCGTCTCATCGGCCGCATGGCGGCGGTTGAGATCGTCGACGAGAAGACCGGCGAGGTGCTCGTGGAGCGCAACGCCGAGATCAACGAGGAGGCGCTCCTCCGCATCGAGGCGGCTGGCCTGGATCGCGTGAGCGTACGGTCGCCGCTCACCTGCGCGGCGCGCCACGGCGTGTGTCGCATGTGCTACGGCCGCAACCTGGCCACGGGCAATCTCGTCGAGTTGGGCCAGGCGGTGGGGATCATCGCCGCCCAGTCGATCGGCGAGCCGGGCACCCAGCTCACGATGCGAACGTTTCACACCGGCGGTGTGGCGGGAGAGGACATCACGCAGGGCCTGCCGCGCGTCGAGGAGCTGTTCGAGGCGCGCATTCCGAAGGGCCAGGCGACGATGACCGAGATCGACGGCGTGGTCGAAGTGCCGCCGGCGTCCGGCGACAGCCCGATCACCGTGCGCGTCACCCATCGCGAGTCGTATGACACGACCTTCAAGCTCACCCCGCAGCACGAGATCCTCGTCGCCAACGGCGACGAGGTGAGCGAGGCGCAGCTCATGGCGCGCATCGGCGAGGGAGACGACCTCGTCGAGGTCAAGGCTCCGACGGCCGGGCGCATCACGAAGAAGGCCAACACGCTCACGCTGCACACCGAGGAGGTCGACGTCCGGGAGTACCCGGTGCCGCACTCCGCGCGACTGCGCGTGGCCGATGGCGACCAGGTGCTCGCCGGTGACCCACTCACCGAGGGTTCGATGAACCCCAAGGACCTGCTCCAGATCAAGGGCGTGGACACCGTCCAGCGCTTCCTGGTGGGTGAGGTCCAGAAGGTCTATCGCTCACAGGGCGTGACGATCAGCGACAAGCACATCGAGATCATCGTGCGGCAGATGCTGCGCAAGGTGACCGTCGACAACGCCGGCGACACCGAGCTGCTGCCGTCCGAGCTCATCGACCGCTTCGAGTTCGAGGAGACGAACAACCGCATCCTCGCCGAGGGAGGGGAGCCGGCGACGGCGCAGACGGTCCTGCTCGGTGTGACGAAGGCATCGCTGAACACGAGCAGCTTCCTGGCGGCCGCGAGCTTCCAGGAGACGACGCGCGTACTGACCGAGGCCGCCATCAACGGCGCCAAGGACCACCTCATCGGCCTCAAGGAGAACGTTATCATCGGCAAGCTGATCCCCGCCGGGACCGGCGCCGAGGCTCGACGCCTCCAGGCCGAGCGGGCGGGACAGCTCTCCCCGGCGGAGGAGGAGCAGCAGCGCGAGGAGGCTGCGGCGCGCGCCTTCCTGGCGGGCGATCCGGACACCGATGGCGACGGGCAGATCGAGCCCGACGAGGCGGAGGCCGCTGCCATCGAGGCGGGGGACACGGTTACCGAGCTCATGGGCTCCGGCCCGAACCCGGAGATGGAGGCCGCCGTCGAGGAGGCCGTCTTCGAGGAGCTCACCGATGAGCAGACCGAAGCGGCCGCCGAGGCCGAGAAGGCCGCGGCCAAGAAGTAGCCGCGGCTCTCTCTGACCGATGCGAAGGGCGGCCACCGAGGCCGCCCTTCGTTCTGCTCGTCGGGGCGTTCGGCGCGAGGCGTCGGACGCGCGCTACAGCGTTGCCGGCGGCTGAATGCCCACCAGGTGGGCGTATCGGCCGATCAGCGGCTGAATCTGCCGCGGTGCGGGACGAACGGCCACCGAGACGCTCGGTTCCCGGCTGTACGTCCCGTGGGGTGGGAATTCCGGCCGATGAGCGGCCGTTATGCCCGTGGGGCGGCAGTCCAACGGCCTAGCGATGCCGCGGGATGCGCTCGAGACCACGGCCCGCCGAAGAGTGGCAGGCGGCGTCCGGCGGGTGGCCCTCGGCAGCTCCCTCGCGCGAGCGTGGCTCGGTTGACACTCGGAGCGTGATCTCGCATACTCCGCAGTCGGTGTCCCGCGCGTGGGACGCCTTCCTGTGTGCCCGCCGGGCACCCTGTGCTGAAGCTCCACCGAGCGCCCATCCGTGGGATTCGCGCGGGCTTCGCGAGGTCGCGGCGCGCAGACGACCAAGACGAAATTCAATGGATCCGAGGTTCTCGTTGCCAACCATCTCCCAGCTGGTCCGCAAGGGTCGCAAGCCGGCCGTCAAGAAGGTCAAGGCTCCGGCGCTGCGCCGCACGCTGAACACCCTCGAGCAGACCACCAGCGAGGGACGCGGCGCTCCGCAGCGGCGTGGCGTGTGCCTCCAGGTCATGACGCGCACCCCGAAGAAGCCGAACTCGGCGCTTCGGAAGGTCGCGCGCGTGCGGCTGACGAACGGCATGGAGGTCACCGCCTACATCCCGGGCGTCGGCCACAACCTCCAGGAGCACTCGATGGTCCTCGTGCGCGGCGGCAAGGTCCGTGACCTCCCGGCCGTGAAGTACCACATCGTGCGCGGCACGCTCGACGCGGCCGGAGTGCGCGATCGGCGGCAGGGCCGCAGCAAGTACGGCGCGAAGTCGCCGGGCAAGGCCTAGCCGCATGCCTCGACGTCCGACCATCGCGCGCAAGACCAAGTACGCGGAGCACCTCACCGGCACCGCGCTGACGCTGAACCAGTTCACGAACAAGCTGATGTACGGCGGCAAGCGGCACCTCGCCCATCGCATCCTCGAGGACGCGCTGTCCCGCTGCGAGAAGCAGGCGGGGCGCGCCGGCGTCGAGGTGCTCGAGCTGGCGCTGCGCAACGCGATGCCGCTCATCGAGGTCAAGCCCAAGCGCGTCGGTGGTTCGACGTACCAGATCCCGGTCGAGGTGCGCGCCGACCGGCGCATCAGCCTCGGCATGCGCTGGCTGATCGAGTCCGCGCGCAAGCGCAACGGCAAGAGCATGGCCGACAAGCTCGCGGGCGAGCTCCTGGACGCCAGCAACGGCATCGGCAACGCCGTGAAGCGCCGCGAGGACACCCACCGGATGGCCGAGGCCAACAAGGCCTTCAGCCACTTCAAGTGGTAGCCGCGATGACCTCCTCAGCCGCGACCCCGCGTACCGCAAGCTCGGTCGGCTTCGGCCTCGACAGCACCCGCAACATCGGGGTCATCGCGCACATCGATGCTGGCAAGACGACCGTGACCGAACGGATCCTCTTCTACACGAAGAAGATCTACAAGCTCGGCGAGGTCCACGAGGGCGCCGCGACGATGGACTGGATGGAGCAGGAGCAGGAGCGGGGGATCACCATCACCGCCGCCGCCACGACCTGCTTCTGGAAGGACCATCGAATCAACCTGATTGACACGCCCGGGCACGTGGACTTTACCGTGGAGGTCGAGCGCAGCCTGCGCGTGCTCGACGGAGCGGTCGTGGTGTTCGACGGCGTGGCCGGCGTCGAGCCGCAGTCGGAGACGGTCTGGCGCCAGGCGGACAAGTACCACGTTCCGCGCTTCTGCTTCGTCAACAAGCTCGACCGCACCGGCGCCGACTTCTGGCGCGTGGTCGACATGATCAAGGACCGGCTCGGGGCGAACGCCGTCCCGCTCCAGGTGCCGATGGGCGCCGAGGACACTTTCAGCGGCGTGATCGACCTCATCAACATGAAGGCGATCACGTACGGCAACGACCTCGGCGACCAGATCAACGTCGGCGAGATCCCCGAGGAGCACCTCGCCCTCGCCACCGAATGGCGGGAGAAGATGATCGAGGCGCTCGCCGACCTCGACGATGGCATCGCGCACAAGTTCCTCGAGGGCGAGGAGGTCGGCGCCGACGAGCTGCGCCGCGCGCTGCGGACCGGGACCCTCGCCTACAAGATCGTCCCGGTGCTCACCGGCTCCGCCCTCAAGAACAAGGGCGTGCAGCCGATGCTCGACGCGGTCATCGACTTCCTGCCGAGCCCGCTCGACGTCCCACCCGTGACCGGCACCGACCCGCGCAACGGCAACGAGGTTTCCCGCTCGCGAGACCCCGACGAGCCGTTCGCAGCACTGGCCTTCAAGATTGCCGCCGACCCGTTCGTCGGCAAGCTCGCCTTCTTCCGCGTGTACTCCGGGTCCCTCAAGACCGGCTCGTACGTGTACAACTCGACGAAGGGCAACCGCGAGCGCGTCGGCCGCATCCTCCAGATGCACGCCAACCACCGCGAGGAGATCGAGTCGGTCAGCGCCGGCGACATCGCCGCGGCCGTCGGCCTCAAGAACACGACCACCGGCGACACGCTGTGCGTCGAGGACAAGCCGATCGTCCTCGAGTCGATCACCTTCCCGGAGCCGGTCATCGAGCTTGCCGTCGAGCCGAAGACCAAGGCGGACCAGGACAAGATGTCGATCGCCCTCCAGCGCCTGGCGGAGGAGGATCCCACCTTCCGCGTCAGCACCGACCAGGAGTCGTCACAGACCCGAATCGCCGGCATGGGCGAGCTGCACCTCGAGGTGCTCGTCGACCGCATGCTCCGCGAGTTCAAGGTGCAGGCCAACGTCGGCCGGCCGCAGGTGAGCTATCGCGAGGCGATCCGCAGGGGCGTCAGGGCCGAGGGCCGCTTCGTGCGGCAGACGGGCGGCAAGGGCCAGTACGGCCACGCCGTGATCAACCTCGAGCCGCTCGACCGCGGAAGCGGGTTCGAGTTCATCTCCAAGGTCGTCGGCGGCGCGGTGCCGCGCGAGTACTGGAAGGCCATCGAGGAGGGCGTCCGCGAGGCGCTCGCCGGTGGAGTCGTGGCCGGCTACCCGGTGATCGACGTCAAGGCGACGCTCGTGGACGGCTCGTACCACGAGGTGGACTCCTCCGAGATGGCGATGAAGATCGCCGGCTCGATGGCGGCCAAGGACGGCGTCGCGAAGGCGGACCCGGCCATCCTGGAGCCGGTGATGAAGGTCGAGGTGACCGCGCCCGAGGATTACATGGGCGACGTCATCGGCAATCTCAACGCCCGCCGCGGGCAGATCGACGGAATCGACGAGCGCGGCACGAGCCGCATGATCCAGGCCCACGTGCCGCTGGCCGAGATGTTCGGCTACGCGACCGAGCTGCGCAGCATGACCCAGGGGCGGGCGACGTACTCGATGGAGTTCAGTCGCTACGCCGAAGTTCCCACCAACCTCGCCAATGAGCTGATCGCGAAGTCGAAGAGCTAGCAAGACACTAAGGAGCGACGAACAACCACCATGGCAAAGCAGAAGTTCGACCGCAGCAAGCCGCACGTGAATGTCGGCACCATCGGTCACGTCGACCACGGCAAGACCACGCTGACCGCCGCGATCACCAAGTTCCTGTCGCTCTCGGGCGGCGCGGACTTCAAGCCGTTCGACCAGATCGACAACGCTCCCGAGGAGCGCCAGCGCGGCATCACGATCGCGATCAGCCACGTCGAGTACCAGACGGCGAACCGGCACTACGCCCACGTGGACTGCCCCGGTCACGCCGACTACATCAAGAACATGATCACCGGCGCCGCCCAGATGGACGGCGCGATCCTCGTGGTGTCCGCCGCGGACGGGCCGATGCCCCAGACCCGCGAGCACATCCTCCTTGCGCGCCAGGTCGAGGTCCCGTCGCTGGTCGTGTACCTCAACAAGGTCGACATGGTGGACGACGAGATGCTCGTCGACCTCGTCGAGATGGAGGTGCGCGAGCTCCTCAGTAAGTACGAGTTCCCCGGCGACGACGTGCCGGTCATCCGCGGCTCGGCGCTCAAGGCGCTCGAGTCCACCAGCACCGATCCGGAGAGCGAGGACTTCTCGTCCATCAAGGAGCTGATGGACGCGGTCGACAGCTACATCCCGACCCCGGCGCGTGAGACCGAGAAGCCGTTCCTGATGCCGATCGAGGACGTCTTCGGCATCAAGGGCCGCGGCACGGTGGCCACCGGACGAATCGAGCGCGGCGTGGTCAACACGGGCGAGGAGATTGAGCTCGTCGGCATCCACGCCAAGAGCCGCAAGCTCGTGGTGACCGGCGTCGAGATGTTCAAGAAGACGCTCGACCAGGGCATGGCGGGAGACAACGTCGGCCTCCTGTTGCGCGGCATCGAGCGCGAGGAGCTCGAGCGCGGCCAGGTGCTCGCCAAGGCGGGCAGCGTCAAGCCCGGCACGAAGTTCAAGGCCGAGGTGTACGTGCTCTCCAAGGAGGAGGGCGGCCGCCACACGCCGTTCTACGCCGGTTATCGACCGCAGTTCTACCTGCGGACCACCGACGTGACGGGTGCCATCGCCATGCCGGCGGGCGTCGAGATGATCATGCCCGGCGACAACGTGAACATCGACGTCGAGCTCATCACGCCGATCGCCATCGAGCAGAGCCAGCGCTTCGCCATCCGCGAGGGCGGACACACCGTCGGCGCCGGCGTCATCACCGAGGTCATCGGCTAGCCGTCATGGCAAAGCAGCGTATCCGCATCAGGCTCAAGGCGTACGACCACAAGCTGCTCGACCAGTCGGCCGAGCAGATTGTGGAGACCGCGCAGCGAACCGGCGCCGACGTCGCCGGTCCGGTGCCCCTGCCTACCCGGATCGAGAAGTACACGGTCATCCGCGGCCCGTTCGTGCACAAGGACGGCCGTGAGCAGTTCGAGATCCGGACCCACAAGCGCCTGATCGATCTCATCGACCCGTCCACCAAGACGGTCGATGCGCTTATGCGGCTATCGCTACCGGCCGGCGTCGACATCGAGATCAAGATGTGATGACAGCACTGATCGGCAGGAAGCTGGGGATGACCCGCATCTTCGCGGAGGACGGCAGCGTCGTCCCGGTGAGCGTCATCGAGGTGACACCCAACACGGTGACGCGGCTCCGCAGCGTCGAGAAGGACGGATATTCGGCCGTCCAGCTCGGCGCCGGCACCGCGCGCCGCCTGACGAAGCCCGTCGCGGGCCAGTTCAAGGATCTCGACAAGGATCACCAGAAGCCCCGGTACGTCCGCGAGCTGCGGACCGATGGCGACGCGGGCTACGAGCTCGGCCAGCAGGTGGGCGTTGACGCCTTCGAGGCCGGCGAGCTCGTCGACGTGACCGGCGTCAGCAAGGGCCACGGCTTCACCGGCGTCATCGAGCGCCATAACTTCAAGCGCGGGCCGAAGACCCACGGATCGGATCACCACCGCGCCCCCGGGTCGATCGGCGCCGGCACCTATCCCGGCCGCGTCTGGAAGGGCACCCGCATGGCCGGCCAGATGGGCAACGCGCGCGTCACGGTCAAGAAGCTGACCGTCATCCGCGTGGATCCGGAACGCAACCTCATCCTGCTGCGAGGCGCGGTACCCGGCGCGCGCAACGGGATGCTCTTCGTGCGAAAGGCGAAGTGACGATGCCGCAGACCACGATCCTCAAGGCCGACGGCAAGAAGGGCGACACGGTGGACCTCGCCGAGAGCCTGTTCGCCGCTCCGGTCAACGAGAGCCTCATCCACCAGGCCGTCCTGCGCCAGTTCGCCGGCCGCCGCCTCGGCACCTCAAACACGCTCACGCGTGGCGAGGTCAACGGCGGTGGCAAGAAGCCGTGGCGCCAGAAGGGGACCGGCCGCGCCCGGCAGGGCACCAAGACCGCCCCGCACTGGACCGGCGGCGGCGTGGTCTTCGGGCCGCACCCGCGCAGCTACGAGCAGAAGATGCCCGCCAAGATGCGCCGCGGCGCGCTGCGCGGCGTCCTGTCGTCGAAGCAGGCCGATGGTGCCGTACGCGTCGTGGAGGGCTTCGATCTCGACGGCATCCGGACCCGCGGCCTCCGCGATCGGCTCGCCGGCTGGGAGGCGGGGGGCAAGGTGCTGCTCGTGCTCGCCGCGCGTGACGAGACAGTGGAGCTGTCGTCGCGCAACCTGCGCGAGGTCCGCGTCATCCTGGCCGACAGCCTGAACGTGGTAGACCTCCTCGAGGCCGATACGGTCATCTTCACCCGCGAGTCGCTCGATCGCGCCCAGGAGGTGTACGCGTGAGCGGCTTCTCGAGCGTCCACGAGGTGCTCCTCCGCCCGGTGATCAGTGAGAAGAGCACGCTCGAGACCGAGCGCAACAACTACACCTTCGCCGTCGCGCGCGACGCGAACAAGCTGCTCATCAAGGAAGCGGTCGAGGCCGAGTTCAAGGTGCGCGTGCTCGGCGTGCGCGTGGTGAGCGTACGTCCCAAGCAGAAGCGGCGCGGCCGCAAGACCATCGGCACCGTGCCGGGCTGGAAGAAGGCGATCGTGACGATCGCGGCTGGCGACAAGATCGAACTGTTCGAGGCCGTCTAGAACCATGCCACTGCGAAGCTACCGACCCACCTCGCCGGGCATGCGCCAGATGACGCGCTCGACGTTCGAGGAGGTCACCAAGGACACGCCGCACAAGCCGCTCACCGAGCGGCTGCTGCGCCGCGCAGGCCGCAACAGCCAGGGCAAGCTCACGGTGCGCCACCAGGGATCCGGGCACAAGCGGGCCTACCGCGTCATCGATTGGCGCCGGGACAAGGTCGGCGTGCCCGCCAAGGTCGCCACCATCGAGTACGACCCGAACCGCTCGGCGCGCATCGGCCTCCTTCATTACGTCGACGGCGACAAGCGCTACATGCTCCTGCCTCACGGGCTGAAGGTCGGCGACACCGTTGCCTCCGGCCCCGACGTGGAGCCGCGGAACGGCAACGCGCTGCCGCTGTCGCGCATCCCGCTCGGCACGCAGGTCCACAACGTCGAGCTCATCGCCGGCAAGGGCGGCCAGATCGTGCGCAGCGCCGGCAGCAGCGCCCAGCTGCTCGCCAAGGAGGGCAACTACGCCACGCTGCGCCTGCCCTCGGGCGAGGTGCGCCGCGTGCGGATCGAGTGCATGGCGACCATCGGGCAGGTGAGCAACCTCGACCACGAGAACCAGAAGATCGGCAAGGCAGGACGGTCGCGGCACATGGGCCGTCGGCCTGAGGTGCGCGGATCGGCGATGAACCCGCGCGACCATCCGCACGGCGGGGGCGAGGGCAAGCAGCCCACCGGCATGCCGCCGAAGACGCCGACCGGCAAGCCGGCAATGGGCCTGCGCACGCGGGTCAAGCGCCAGAAGAGCACGGACCTGATCGTCCGTCGACGATACGGACGCGGGTAGGGAGACGATATGAGTCGTTCCGTCAAGAAAGGACCTTTCATCGACGCGCGCCTGCTCGGGCGGGTGGACGACATGAACAAGCGCAGCGAGCACAAGGTGCTGAAGACCTGGTCGCGCGCGAGCGTGATCTTCCCGCAGATGATCGGGCACACCATCGCCGTCCACGACGGCCGTCGGCACGTGCCGGTCTTCATCAGCGAGAACATGGTCGGGCATCGGCTCGGTGAGTTCGCGCCAACTCGAACGTACCGGGGCCATGGCAAGGCCACCGAGCGCTCGACGACGCTGAAGTAGGCGAGCCGATGCGTGTGACTGCCACAGCCAGGTACATCCGGATCAGCCCGCGCAAGGTGCGGCTGGTCGCCAACCTCATCGCCGGCAAGTCGGTCGAGGAGGCGGCGGCCATCCTCCGCTTCCTGCCGAACGCCGCCGCGCGCGATGTCGGCAAGGTGCTCAAGAGCGCCACGGCCAACGCCGAGAACAACTACAACCTTTCGGCCGACGAGCTCCGCGTGGTGAGCGCCGTCGCCGACGAGGGGCCGACCCTGAAGCGCGGGCGACCGCGCGCTCAGGGGCGGTACTTCGCAATCCTGAAGCGGACCAGCCACATCACCGTCGCGGTGGCTGACCGAGAGGAGTCGTAATGGGTCACAAGGTTCACCCCTACGGCTTCCGGATCGGCATCATCAAGCCCTGGCTGGCCAAGTGGTACGCGGACCGCGACTACGCCACCCTGCTCCAGGAGGACATGCGGATCCGGGAGCTGGTCGCCAAGCAGCTGTCCAATGCCAGCGTCAGCCAGGTCGAGATCGAGCGTGGCATCAACCACGTGACGGTCACGGTCCACACGGCCAAGCCGGGCATCGTCATCGGCAAGGGCGGCGCGAACGTCGAGCTGCTGCGCACGAACGTCGGGAAGCTCTCGACCAAGAAGGTCAAGCTCGAGATCAAGGAGATCCTCCAGCCGGAGCTGGACGGCATGCTGCTGGCGCAGAACGTCGCCGGCCAGCTCGAGCGCCGCATCGCCTTCCGCAAGGCCATCAAGCAGTCCATCCAGCGCACCATCAAGGCCGGCGCCAAGGGCGTGAAGATCCAGGTCTCCGGACGCCTGGGCGGTTCGGAGATGAGCCGGACGGAGTGGGACAAGGAAGGCCGAATCCCGCTCGGCACGCTGCGCGCCGACATCAGCTACGGCCTCGTGCACGCGCGCACGACCTACGGGCGCATCGGCGTCAAGGCGTGGGTCTACCGCGGCGAGCAGCTCGGCGATCGGCCGGGCAGCGCCCGCACGGAGCCTCGACCGCCGCGGCGAGCGGCGGCGGCATCTGCCGGTACTCGCAGTCGGGCGACGGGCACCCGCGCACCGGCGACCAAGGCCTCGGCTGCCGCCACGGCGGTCGAAGCGCCGACCAACGGCGCGCAGGAGACACCGCCCGCTGCCACCAACGGCGCCGACACCAGTGGTGGAGAGGCATAACGATGTTGATGCCCAAGCGGGTCAAGCACCGCAAGGTCCAGCGTGGCCGTCGCGCCGGGATGGCGAAGGGCGGCACGACCGTGAGCTTCGGCGACTTCGGCCTCATGGCCGAGGAGGTCTGCTGGCTCACGAGCCGCCAGATCGAGGCTGCCCGGCGCGCGATGACGCATCACATCAAGCGTGGTGGGCGCGTGTGGATCCGGGTCTTTCCCGACAAGCCGGTGACCAAGAAGCCCGCCGAGGTGCGGATGGGTTCCGGCAAGGGCGCCCCGGACCACTGGGTCGCGGTGGTGAAGCCCGGCCGCGTGATGTTCGAGATGTCGGGCGTCCCGGAGCCAATAGCGCGCGAGGCGATGCGCCTCGCCGGCCACAAGCTGCCGATCAACACGAGATTCGTGGTCAAGGAGGGGCTCGAACATGGACATCAGTGAGGTCCGCGCCCTCTCCGAGAAGGATCTCGAGGGCGCGCTGCGCGACGCGAAGCAGGAGCTTTGGAAGATCCGGTTCGACCTCGCCACGCGCCAGGAGAGCAACTACAGCCGGCTGCCGGCGACGCGCAAGCGCATCGCCCGCATCCTCACCGTGATGACCGAACGCCAGCACGCGGCCGAGGCGGCTGCCACGCGGCATGAGAAGGCAAGCTAGATGATCCAGGGCAAACGAAAGAGCAAGACCGGACGCGTCGTGTCCGACAAGATGGACAAGACCGTGGTGGTCAGCGTCGAGCGGCTGCGCCGGCACCCGATCTACAAGCGGGTGGTCCGCCTCAGCAGCAAGTTCAAGGCGCACGACGCCGAGAACAGCGCTCGCGTGGGCGACACGGTGCGCATCGAGGAGAGCCGCCCGCTCTCGCGCGAGAAGCGCTGGACGGTCGTCGAGATCGTGGCGCGCGGCTCGCATGAAGAGCTGGTGGACGGGACCGAGCCGGCATGATCCAGAAGTACAGCCGGCTGCGCGTTGCGGACAACTCGGGCGCCCGGGTGGTGGAGTGCATCTCCGTCATCGGCCGCTCGACGAGTGACACCGCCGAGGTCGGCGACGTCATCGTGGCCGCCGTGAAGCAGGCGCTCCCGAACGCCGCGGTGAAGAAGGGCGAGGTCGTGCGCGCCGTGGTCGTGCGGACCACGAAGGAGTACGGGCGTCCGGACGGCAGCCACATCCGCTTCGACGAGAACGCCGCCGTGCTCATCACGCCACAGGGGAGCCCGCGGGGCACGCGCATCTTCGGGCCGGTGGCCCGCGAGCTGCGGGAGCGCAACTACATGAAGATCGTCTCGCTCGCGCCGGAGGTTCTCTAGATGAACGTTCGACGAGGTGACACGGTCCTCGTGCTCGCCGGCAAGGACCGCGGCAAGCGCGGCACGGTCGAGCGCGTCGAGCGCACGAAACGGGGCTTCGGTGTCCTGATCCCCGGGATCAACATCGCGAAGCGCCACCAGCGTGCCCGGGGCCGGACGCAGACCGGCGGCATCATCGACCTGCCGGTGCCGCTCCACGTCAGCAACGTGCAGGTCGTCTGCCCGCGGTGCAATCGACCGACGCGCATCGGCCACGGCAAGCTTGAGGGAGAGCATGGCCGTCGCACGCGCGTCTGCAAGCGCTGTGGCGAGCAGATCGAGGTGACGACGAAGTGAGCCCCGAGGAGAAGAAGGCCACCACGCGCGCCGCTGCCGCGAAGCCGAAGGCTGCCGCCAGGCCGAAGGCCGACCCGAAGCCCAGGGCAGCCGCGTCACCGAAGGCTGATGCGAAGCCGAAGGCCGCCGCCGCGACCCGGTCGAAGGCCGCTGCCAACGCCCCGGTAGAGGATGGGTCCGCCGCACGCGGCAAGAACGGCGCGAACGGGTGGTACCGCCAGCCGGAGTACCACGGCCTGCGCCGGCGGTACCGCGACGAGGTGGCACCGGCCCTTCAGCGCGAGTTCGGCTACGGCAACACCATGCAGATCCCGCGGGTCGACAAGGTGGTCGTGAACATCGGCCTCGGCGAGGCGATCGCGAACGCTAAGTCGCTGGATGCCGCTGTCGGCGACCTCGCCACGATCACCGGCCAGAAGCCGATCGTGACCCGCGCCAAGCGATCGATCGCGCAGTTCCGGCTTCGCACCGGGATGCCCATCGGCGCGAAGGTGACCCTGCGGGGCCAGAGGATGTACGACTTCCTCGAGCGCACCATGAACCTCGCGCTGCCGCGCATTCGCGACTTCCGCGGCATCCCGACGCGCTCGTTCGACGGTCGCGGCAACTTCACGCTCGGCCTGAAGGAGCAGCTCGTCTACCCCGAGATCGACTACGACAAGATCGACCGGCTGCGCGGGCTCGAGATCAGCATCGTGACCACGGCGAAGACCGATGAGGAGGGGCGCAAGCTCCTGGACCTCATGGGCATGCCGTTCCAGGCGACGTAGAGGACGGAAGAGAACCTTGGCAAAGAAATCGATGATCGCGAAGGCTCGCCGCAGCCCTCGCTTTCCGGTCCAGGCGCACAACCGCTGTGCCGTGTGCGGACGTCCGCGCGGCTACATGCGTCGCTTTGCGATGTGCCGGATCTGCTTCCGGGAGCGCGCCCTGCTGGGCCAGCTTCCCGGCGTGACCAAGTCGAGCTGGTAGCGGCTCGCAGGACCGATGGCCGCCCGCAGCGGGCGGCCGCCATCAGCGGCAGGCGCCACCCGGACAGAGCCGGGAGCGAACCACCGCCGAGGAGAACGACGCAACCGATATGAACGTGACCGATCCGATCGCCGACATGCTGACGCGCATCCGCAACGCCAGCGCGGCGCGGCACAAGGAGCTGAGCATGCCGTCGTCAAGGGTGAAGCGCGAGATCGCGCGGATCCTGGTGGACGAGGGCTTCATCGAGACGTCCGACCTGCGCACCGAGGGCATCCAGGAGATGCTCACGCTGCGCCTGAAGTACGTCGAGGGCCGCACGCCGGTGGTGACCGGGCTCAAGCGCATCAGCAAGCCGGGCCTGCGCGTCTACGCGCGCAAGACCGAGATCCCACGCGTCCTCGGCGGCCTGGGTCTCGCCATCCTCTCAACCTCGCACGGGATCATGACCGGGTCCGACGCCCGGAAGCAGAACCTCGGTGGCGAGGTCCTCTGCTACGTCTGGTAAGGGAGCGAACAAGACATGTCCAGAATCGGACGAATGCCGATTCCGCTCCCGGACGGAGTGGAGGTGAAGCAGGACGGTAAACATCTGAGCGTGAAGGGCCCGCTCGGAACGCTGGAGCGTGAGCTCCACTCCGAGATGAAGCTCGAGCGCGACGACGGGGTCCTGCGCGTCGTGCGACCCACCGACGAGCCGCGGCATCGCGCGCTGCACGGGCTGACCCGATCGCTCGTCAGCAACATGGTCACCGGCGTGACGACGGGCTTCACCAAGAACCTCGAGATCTCCGGCGTCGGCTACCGCGCGCAGCTTCAGGGCGCGAAGCTCGTCCTGGCGCTCGGCTACTCGCACCCGGTGGAGGTTGACCCGCCCGCCGGCATCGAGTTCCGGGTGGAGAACCCGACGCGCCTCGCCGTCTTCGGCGCCGACAAGGAGCTCGTCGGCCAGGTCGCCGCCTACATTCGGTCGCAGCGCAAGCCCGAGCCGTACAAGGGCAAGGGCATCCGCTACGCCGGCGAGCAGGTCCTGCGCAAGGCCGGCAAGACCGGCAAGGTCGGCTGAGGAGAGCGATGACGAATCCATCACGCGACGTCCTGCGTCGCAAGCGCCACTCGCGCCTTCGGCTCCGCATCACCGGGAGCACGGTGCGGCCGCGCCTGTCGGTCTTCCGGAGCTCGAAGTTCATCTACGCGCAGGTCATCGACGACACCACCGGACGCACCCTGGCCGCGGCATCGAGCCGGGAGTCGGACATCGGCGGCTCGACGAAGATCGACGCCGCTCGCGCGGTGGGCATGGCGCTCGCCAAGCGAGCGAAGGCCGCCGGCGTCAGCACGGTCGTCCTGGACCGCGGCGGATATCAGTACCACGGGCGGGTTCGCTCGCTCGCCGAGGGCGCCCGCGAGGGCGGCCTCAACCTGTAGCGAACGAGGAGTTCACAAGAACCCATGGCACGCATAGATGCCTCGAAGCTCAACCTGGAGGAGAAGGTCGTCCAGATCAACCGCGTTGCGAAGGTGGTCCAGGGTGGCCGTCGCTTCAGCTTCAGCGCGGTGGTCGTGGTTGGCGACGGCAATGGCACCGTGGGCGCCGGGCTCGGTAAGGCCGGAGAGGTGCCCGAGGCGATCCGCAAGGGCGTCGAGGATGCCAAGAAGCACCTCATCAAGGTGCCGCTCGTCGGCACCACCATTCCTCACGAGGTGCACCGCCGATTCGGCGCCGCCAACGTGATGCTCAAGCCGGCGAGCCCGGGCACCGGCGTCATCGCCGGTGGCTCCGTGCGCTCGGTCGTCGAGGCGGCCGGCATCCGGGACATCCTGAGCAAGGCCCAAGGCTCGACGAACCCGATCAACGTCGTGCGTGCGGCGATCGAGTGCCTCGCGGCACTCCGCTCCGCCGACGAGATCGCCGCGCTCCGCGGCCGGACCGCGGAGTCGCTCATCGGCAAGCGGGCGGCGGAGGCGGCGCGGCGGCCGCACGAGATCCCGGAGCGTCGCGAGCAGATGAGCGGGCAGGGTGGTGGCCGTGGCCGCTAGTCGCAGCGCGAAGCGCTCCGGCCCGATGATCAGGGTCACCTGGGCGCGCTCCACCATCGGGCACAACGCCGCGGCGCGCGGGACCATCCGCGCTCTCGGATTTCATCGGCTCAACCAGACCGTGGAGGTCTCCGACACGCCGGAGACCCGCGGCATGCTGCGCCGCGTCGCGTTCCTCCTCGACGTCGAGGAGCCGATCGGGCGCGGCACCAGCACCGAGGGGGATACGAAGTGAAGCTCCACGATCTGCGTCCCACGCCGGGATCGCGCACGGCGTCGCGACGCGTCGGCCGCGGCCACGGCTCCGGGCGGGGCAAGACCGCGGGACGCGGCACCAAGGGCCAGAAGTCGCGAGCCGGCGGGAAGATCCCCGCGTGGTTCGAGGGAGGCCAGACCCCCATCCACATCCGCACCCCCAAGCTGCACGGGTTTCGTAACCGGGGCCGGGTGGCCTACGCGCCGATCAACCTCGCGCGCCTGAGCGACGTCGCGTCGGGAACGCTGGTGACGCCGGAGGTTCTCGTGCACGACGGCCTGCTGAGCGACGCGAAGCTGCCGGTCAAGATCCTCGGCAACGGCGACGCCCCGAAGGGCGTCACCATTCACGCGCACGGCTTCAGCCGCACGGCCGCCGACAAGCTGGGCGCGGCGGGAAGCACCGCGATGCTGCTCAGCTGGCCCGACAACGGGCCGATCGACGAGGAGGCGCTCAAGGCGACCGCCGAGGCCACCGCGGCGAAGAACCGAACGCGGCAGGCAAAGAAGCGCAAGGGCACGGCCGCCAAGGCACAGGCCGCATCGGCCCAGGCGGCATCGGCCGAGGAGCCGGAGGCAGCGAGCGCACCGGATGCAGGCGCCCAGCCCGACGCGGCTGATGCTGCTGACGGGGCGGCCGACGAGGGCGAAAGCGAGCCGCCGGCTTGATCGAGACGGTCGTCGCCGCATTCCGCGCGCCGGACATCCGGCGCAAGCTGCTCTTCACGCTCGGCATCCTGCTGATCTTCCGGGCGCTGACGAACGTCCCGATCCCGAGCGTGAACACCGCCGCGCTGGCGAACCTGTTCACCGACAACCCCCTGCTCGGGATCCTGAACATCTTCTCCGGCGGCGGCCTGGCGGCGGCGTCGATCATCGGGCTCGGCGTGAACCCGTACATCAACGCCAGCATCATCATGCAGCTCATGCGCGGGGTGATCCCGGCACTCGAGGAGCTGTCCCGCGAGGGAGAGTACGGCCGGAACAAGATCAACCAGTACACCCGCCTGCTCACCGTCCCGCTGGCGTTCGCGCAGGGCTACGGCATCAGCGTCCTGCTCAGCGCGAACGGGGTCATCCCGGCGAACCCGCTCTTCTCGATCGAGACGCTCAGCCTTCTGCTCAGCTTCACTGCCGGCACCATCCTGCTCATGTGGCTCGGCGAGCTCATCAGCGAGAAGGGCCTCGGCAACGGCATCAGCTTCATCATCTTCGCGGGCATCGTGGGCAGCATCCCGCAGCAGGTCGGCCCCATCGCGTCGGGGCCCGACGCGCTGACGCGGTTGATCCCGTTCATCATCGTCGCGATCGTGGTGGTGGCGGCGGTTGTCTTCATCAACGAGGGGCAGCGGCGCATCCCGGTGCAGTACGCGAGCCGTGTGCGCGGCCGCCGCATGTACCAGGGGCAGACGCAGTACCTGCCACTCAAGGTGACGATGGCCGGCGTCATCCCGATCATCTTCGCCGTGAGCATCCTGCTCTTCCCGGCGCAGATCGCCACCTACTTCACCACCAGCGACATCGGCTGGGTGCGAGACGCGGCCGTCTTCATCAGCACCAACCTGAACGGCCAGAACAACATCCCGCTGTACGGCACGCTCTACTTCCTGCTGGTGGTCTTCTTCACGTACTTCTACACCGCTTTCCAGTTCAGGCCGGACCAGACTGCGGACTACCTGCGCAAGAACGGCGGGTTCATCCCGGGCATCCGTCCCGGGCGGCCCACCGAGGAGTTCCTGGGTCGCGTGACGAACCGCATCACGCTCGGCGGCGCTGTCTTCCTCGGGTCGATCGCCGTGCTCCCGTACATCGTGTCGGCCTTCATCCCCGGCACGACCAACCTCCAGCTGGGCGGGACGAGCATCCTCATCATGGTGAGCGTGGTGGTCGAGACGATGAAGCAGCTCGAGGCGCAGATGATGATGCGGCACTACGAGGGCTTCATCAGGTGACCGATGGGCCCCGCGGGCCGCGGGGCCCGCACGACGACGACGAGCGCCTCATCCTGCTCCTTGTCGGAGCGGTGGGTGCCGGCAAGGGCACGCAGGCGAAGATCCTGTCGCGCGAGCTCGGCCTCATGCACCTCGCCTCGGGCAACCTCTTCCGATCGGCACTCGCGGCCGGCACGCGGCTCGGCGACACCGCGCGGCAGTACATGGAGCGCGGCGAGCTCGTTCCCGACGAGATCACCATCGGCATGGTCATGGAGGCGCTGCGCAGCCCCGCCGCGCGCGCCGGCGCGATCCTCGACGGCTTTCCGCGCACGGTGCGGCAGGCCACCGCACTCGACGACACGCTGGCCGCGTCCGGGGAGCAGATCCGTCGCGTGCTGTACATCGAGGTTCCCTTCGAGGAGCTCGTGCGCCGCGTCGCCGGCCGCTGGATCTGCCCGCTGTGCGGCACGCCGTACCACGTCGACAGCGATCCGCCGCGCGTCGCCGGGCAGTGCGACCGCGACGGCACCGCGCTCCGGCAGCGCGACGACGACCGGCCAGAGGTCGTCCGCGCGCGCCTCGCCAAGCAGGTCCCGCCGATGCTCGAGGTCGTCGATCACTACGAGCGCGCCGGCACCGTCGATCGGCTCGACGGCACCCAGCCCATCGAGTCGGTCCGCGAGGCGATTCTGGCCCGCATCGGCTCCCGCGCCGCGAGCTGAGGGACATCGTCGTGCGCAGCGCCGGAGCGGCGACCGTCAAGCGTCCCGCCGAGATCGAGCGGATGCGCGCGGCAGGGCAGATCCTGGCAGGCATCCTTGACGTCCTGCGGGCCGAGATGCGTCCGGGCGTCTCCACCGGCGACCTCGACACGATCGCCGAGCGCATGATCCGCGACGCGGGGGCGGTCCCCTCGTTCAAGGGCTACGGCAGCAATCCGCCCTTCCCGGGATCCATCTGCGCCAGTCTCAACGACGAGGTGGTACACGGCATTCCATCGCCCCATCGCCGCCTCGCCGACGGTGACCTGGTCAGCATCGACATCGGCTGCATCCTCGACGGATGGCACGCGGACTGTGCCCGGACCTGGACCGTGGGGCGCGTTCCCCGCAAGGTGACCGAGCTCGTCGACGCCACGCGCCGGGGGATGGAGGCGGGGATCGCCGCCGCGATGCCGGGCAACCGGATCGGCGACGTCGGGCACGCCATCGAGTCGGTGGCGCATCGGCACGGCTACGGCATCGTCCGGCCCTTCGTGGGGCACGGCATCGGCCAGCAGATGCACGAGGAGCCGCAGGTGCCGAACTACGGCCGCCGCGGCACCGGGCTGCTCATCGAGCCTGGCATGTGCTTCGCGATCGAGCCGATGTTCAACCTCGGCGGCGACGAGGTCTTCGTGGAGGACGATGGCTGGACCGTGCGCACCGCGGACGGCGGCCTCTCGGCCCATTTCGAGAACACGATCGCGGTCACCGAAGGCGGGCCGAACGTGCTCACGGTGCCCTGATGGGCGCCTTGTGTGGAGCGTGGCCAATCATGTATACTGCGCGGTCCGTGGGTCGCCCTGTGCGGCGACCTTTTCGTGTGTCAGTCCACCCAAGTACTACAGCTTGATCGAGGTTGCGCGTCGGTTGCCGAAGAAGGATGCCATTGAGGTCGAGGGCGAAGTCGTCCTGCCTCTCCCAAATGCGATGTTCAAGGTGCGTCTGGAGAACGGGCACGAAGTGCTCGCCCACATCTCCGGGAAGCTCCGCCAGAACTTCATCCGCATCCTGCCAGGCGACACCGTTCGCGTCGAGCTCTCCCCGTACGACCTCACCCGGGGTCGCATCACCTACAGGATGAGATGAAGGTTTCTGCCTCCGTGAAGCCCCGCTGCGAGCGTTGCAAGGTCATCAAGCGCTCCGGCGTGGTGATGGTCATCTGCGTTATCCCCAAGCACAAGCAGCGGCAGGGGTAGCGATGGCACGTATCTCCGGCGTCGACATCCCCCGCGAGAAGCGGGTGATCATCGGCATCACGTATATCCACGGCATCGGCCCGACCTCGGCACGACGGATCATCACCGCGGCCAACGTGTCGCCCGACATTCGTGTCCGCGACCTTACCGAGGAGCAGGTCAACCGCCTGCGAGAGGTCGTCGACCGCCAGTTCAAGGTGGAGGGCGACCTCCGCCGCGAGGTCAGCCTGAACATCAAGCGCCTGATGGAGATCGGCGCCTACCGGGGCCTCCGTCATCGGCGCAACCTGCCGGTCCGGGGCCAGCGAACAAAGACGAACGCACGGCAGCGCCGCGGTCCGAAGAAGACCGTCGGCATCCGCCGCAAGAAGTAACGGGAGCCACATGGCAGAACGCAAGAGCGCGAAGCGCGGGAAGAAGCGCGAGCGCAAGAACGTGCCGGTCGGGCACGCGCACATCCAGTCGACGTTCAACAACACGATCGTGACCATCACGGACATGACCGGCAACGTCATCAGCTGGGGGAGCGCCGGGCTGGTCGGCTTCAAGGGCTCGCGCAAGAGCACGCCATACGCCGCGTCGCAGACCGCCGATATCGCCGCAAAGCGCGCGATGGAGCACGGCATGCGCCAGGTCGAGGTCTTCGTGAAGGGCCCGGGCGGCGGCCGCGAGCAGGCCATCCGCTCGCTCCAGACCGCCGGCCTCGAGGTGACCGCGATCACCGACGTGACGCCGATTCCGCACAACGGCTGTCGCCCGCCCAAGCGGCGCAGGGTCTAGGAGAGACGATGGCACGCTATACAGACGCCGTATGTCGCATCTGCCGCCGGGAGGGCCTCAAGCTCTTCCTGAAGGGCAGCCGCTGCTACAGCCGCAAGTGCTCGTTCGAGCGGCGCAGCACGCCGCCGGGCATGAACACCATGCGCCGCCGCAAGGTGAGCGAATACGGCATGCAGCTCCGCGAAAAGCAGAAGGTCCGCAAGAGCTACTCCGTCATGGAGCGCCAGTTCCGGAACTACTTCGCGAAGGCGGAGCAGCGGAAGGGCATGACCGGCGAGAACCTGCTCAGACTGCTCGAGATGCGCCTCGACAACGCCGTGTACCGCATGGGCTTCGCGTCCAGCCGGGCACAGGCGCGGCAGCTCGTCACCCATGGGCACTTCGCGGTGAACGGACGTCCGACCAACGTGCCGAGCTTCGGCACCAAGGTCGGCGACCGGATCGAGGTCCGCGAGGGCCGGCGCGGCCGTGAGTTCTTCCAGATCGCAGCGGAGACGATCCGCAGCGCCCAGATCCCCGAATGGGTGAGCGTCGACCCGACGAAGCTGTCGGGAACGGTGCTCGCCGAACCGGCGCGCGAGCAGATGCCGCTCGAGTTCAATGAGCAGCTCGTCGTCGAGTACTACTCGCGCTAGGAGTCACCAATCAACGACATGATCGAACTTGAGACACCCGTACAGCCGCAGACCCCCGATCCGCGCATCGAAGAGGTGCACGCCGAGGGCAACCTGAGCCGCTTCGAGGTCACGCCGCTCCAGGAGGGGTATGGCGTGACGTTGGGCAACGCCCTTCGTCGCGTGCTGCTCAGCTCCCTCGAGGGCGCCGCCGTAACCAGCGTTCAGATCGCCGGCGTCTTCCACGAGTTCAGCACCATCGAGAACGTCAAGGAGGACGTGACGCAGATCGTGCTGAACGTGAAGAAGCTCCGGCTCCGGTCGTTCGCACGCCATCCCATCACCCTCAAGCTCGTCAAGCGCGGTGCGGGGCCGGTGACCGCGGCTGACATCGCCGAGTCGGCCGACGTCGAGATCGTCAACCCGGAGCTCGTTCTCCTGACCCTCGACTCGGACTCAGGCTCGATCGAGATGGATCTCACCGTCGAGACCGGCGTCGGGTATCGGCCCGCGGAGCACACCGATGAGATGCCGATCGGCGTCGTCCCGGTGGACGCCATCTTCTCTCCGGTGCGGCGCGTGAACTACCAGGTCGAGAAGACGCGCGTCGGCCAGATGACGAACTATGACCGCCTCATGCTCGAGATCGTCAGCGACGGCACGACCACGCCGCAGGCCGCTCTCAGCCAGGCCGCCGACATCCTCATGCGGGAGTTCGGTCGCTTCGCCGAGATCGGCCGTCCGTCGGTGCCGGGCAGCGACGAGTCACCGACCGCACCGAGCGTCAACCTGCTCGACGCGCCCATAGAGGAGCTGGACCTGCCGATGCGGGCCTACAACAGCCTCAAGCGCAACAGCATCACCAAGATCGGTCAGATCCTCTCGCTGTCCGACGAGGAGTTCCTGCGCATGCGCAACTTCGGCCAGAAGAGCCTGGACGAGCTCAAGGAGCGCCTGGCGCTGCGGGGCTTTATCGCCCCCGAGAGCACCTCGATGAGCACCGACGAGTCCGACCTGCCGCCCTCGGCGGAGCTGGACGAGGCCGCGGCCGCCGAGCTCGACCGAGAGGCTTAGGAAAACCGTGCCGCACCGTATCGCCGGACGACGTCTCGGCCGAGCCAGCGACCATCGGCTGTCGATGCTCGCCAATCTCGCCGTGGCCGTCATCCGCTACGAGCGGGTGAAGACGACCGAGGCGAAGGCCAAGGAGGTCCGCGGCGTCGTCGACGGCATGATCACCCTCGCCAAGCGCGGCGATCTCCACGCTCGCCGGCAGCTCGTCAGCAAGATGCCGCATGAGCCACTCATCGTGGAGAAGCTCATGGGCGAGCTCGCCACGAAGTACGCCGACCGCGCCTCGGGCTTCACGCGTACCGTGAAGCTCGGCCAGCGCCTGGGCGACGCGGCGTCCATGGTCCAGATCGAGCTCGTCTGAGCGGACGAGCCAACAGAACACCGACACGATCGATGGTCGCCACGGCGCAGAGATGCGCTCGCGCGGTGATCGAGTACGACGGGACGGCCTTCGCCGGCTCCCAGGTCCAGGCCAACGCCCGGACCGTGCAGGGGGAGCTGGAGGAGGCGCTTAACAGGCTGATTGGGGAGCGGATACGGATCCGTCTCGCCGGACGAACCGATACCGGGGTGCATGCCACCGGCCAGGTCGTCGCGTTCTGCCTGCCGCGCCGCGAGAGCGAGCGGTGGGCGGGATGGCGCGAGCTTCGCAGGCGGCTGAACGCGACGCTGCCGCGGGACCTGGCCGTCAGGTCGCTCGGGCCCGCGCCACAGGGTTTCGATCCACGGCGGGAGGCGCGCTGGCGCGTCTACCGCTACCGGATCCTGGTGAACGGCGCTCGCAGGCCACTGGAGCGGTATCGGACGCTGGAGATCGATGAGCCGCTCGACGTGGACGCAATGCGTGCGGCGGCGGCGACCATGATCGGGGAGCGTGACTTCTCCGCACTCGGGGCGGACGCCCGCGGGCGCACGGTCCGCCACCTCGCCGAGGTGCGCATCACCCGACGGGGGGAGCTGGTCGAGATCCGGGTGACGGCCAACGCGTTCCTGCGGCGCATGGTGCGCAGCATGGTGGCACTGCTCATGGAGGCCGGACGCGGCAAGCTCGCGCCGCGCGAGGTGGAGCGGCTCCTCGAGCGTGGCGAGCGCGCACTGGCAGGGCGAGCGGCGCCGCCACGCGGCCTCACTCTCGAGCGCGTGGTGTACCAATCAGCCAGACAGATGAAGAACGAAGGGGCCGCGGCGCCAGATCGGGCCGTGGCAGGAAGCACGAAAGCAGGACGAGGAACGCAGTGACAGTCAAGACGTACGCCGTCAAGGCGAGCGAGGTCGAGAGCAGCTGGTGGGTGGTGGATGCCACCGGCCAGACGCTGGGCCGGCTGGCGACGCGCATCGCCACCCTGCTCGAGGGCAAGCACAAGCCGATGTACACCCCGCACCTGGACACCGGTGACCACGTGGTGGTCGTCAACGCGGCCAAGATCCGCGTCACCGGCGACAAGCTGCGCCAGAAGAGCTACTTCCGGCATTCGAATTACCCCGGTGGGCTGCGCGAGGAGAGCCTCGAGACGGTCCTCGCGCGCAAGCCCGAGCTCGTCATCGAGCGGGCCGTGAAGGGCATGCTGCCGCAGAACCGTCTCGGCCGCGCCATGTACAAGAAGCTGAAGGTCTACCGTGGCGCGGAGCACCCGCACCAGGCGCAGTCGCCGACGGTGATGGATCTCAAGAGGAAGGACAGCAGGTGAGCACGACCTACGTGTACGGCACCGGTCGCCGCAAGACGGCCGTCGCCCGCGTCCGGCTGCTTCCCGGAGACGGCACCATCGTCGTCAACGGCAAGCCGGCCAGTGAATACTTCGGCGGCACCACGCGGGATGGGGCCATCAGCCTGCCGTTCCGGGTGACCGATACCGACGGCCGTTACTCGGCCAGTGTGCTCGTGGCCGGTGGCGGCGTCTCGGGGCAGCTGGGAGCCATCCGGCACGGGATCGCGCGCGCCCTGCTGGCCGCGCATCCGCAGGCGCGCCGCGTGCTGCGTGACGCGGGCCTGCTGACGCGCGACCCGCGCGCCAAGGAGCGCAAGAAGTACGGCCTCAAGCGCGCCCGCAAGGCGCCGCAGTACACGAAGCGATAGCCGCGCCCGCGTCCAGCCTCAGAGAGCCCTCGCCGGATTGGCGGGGGCTCTTTGTTATGATCGGCTTCCCCCGCTGCACCGCAGGCAGGCACCGCGCCACGTGATCGACGAGATCCGCCAATTTCTCGACAGCTACCTTCGTGGCAACTGGACGTCGATCATCGACATCCTGCTGGTGGCGTTCGTCATCTACTGGCTGTTCATCCTCATCCGCGGCACGCGGGCGGTGCGGATCGTCATCGGCCTCTCGATCCTGTACCTCGTGTACCTCGCCGCGCTCTTCTTCGGGTTCGACCTCCTGCGGCGGCTGATGGAGACCGCAGCGGTGGTCGGCCTCTTCGCGGTGGTGGTCGTCTTTCAGCCGGAGCTGCGGCGCGCGCTCGAGCAGCTCGGGCGCATCGGCAGCGTGAACCGCTTCTTCGTGAGCTCCGAGGTCGCCGGGGCGGAGCGCGTCGCGCGTGAGATCAGCCGCTCGGCGCGCATCCTCGCCGGGTCGCGCCACGGCGCGCTCATCGCGCTCGAGCGTGAGACCGGGCTCCAGGACCTCGCGGCCGACTCCGGCGTGCCCGTCCACGCCGACCTCCGTGCCGAGCTGCTGGTGACCATCTTCTACCGCGGGACGGCGCTCCACGACGGGGCGGTGATCGTTTCGGGGGAGCGCATCATGGCCGCCGGGGTCCTCCTGCCGCTGAGCCAGAACATCCTCGATTCCGAGCGATACGGAACCAGGCATCGCGCCGCCATCGGCATCAGCGAGCAGACCGATGCGATCGTGGTGGTGGTCAGCGAGGAGTCCGGCTCGATCAGCCTCGTCATCCGCGGACGCATCGAGCGCAACCTCACCGAGCAGCAGCTCCGCAGGCGCCTGTTCAGCCTCATCCGGCCGCAGACGCCGCGGCGCGCGGTGCCGTTCCTGCGCCGATCGATGGAGGGTCGCTGGGGCGTTCGGCCGCCGGAGGACGAGCCCGAGGAGCCGATCGACCCGGATGCGCGCGTCGTGCCACCGGCCACCGGCCGCGCGGTGAGGCGCTGATGCGCTACCTCCTGCGCAACTGGCACCTCAAGCTCGCCGCCGTCCTGGTCGCCACGACCCTGTACACCGGGCTCGTCTTCTCCGGGACGCTGTCGGAGGACAGGCTCCAGGTACCGATCGTATCGGTGAACCAGCCCAGCGACGCGTACAACCTGACCGGCGACCTCGGGTTCGTCGAGGTCCGCTACCGCACCGGTGACGACGCCACGTCGCTGGTGAGTGTCGACGCCTTCACCGCCCGTGTGGACCTCACGCAGTACGACATGGCGGCCGCGCCCGAGGCGCAGCTCCTCCAGGTCGAGGTCAACGCGCCCGGGATCGATGTCCTGGACTGGAGCCCGAGGACCGTCCGCGTGGAGCTGGACAGGACCGACACCCGGACCGTTCCGATCGAGGTCGATACCGGCGAGGTGCCGGAAGGGCTGGAGCTCGGCGACCCCGAGCTCAGCGAGGAGGACGGGAAGGTCGAGGTTCGCGGGCCCTCCTCCGAGATCAGCCGTGTCGATCGCGCCGTGGCGAGGGTCTTCATCGACCCTTCCGGCATCGACTTCGATGAGCCGGTGACCCTGGTTCCGGTGGACGTCGAGGGCCAGAGCATCGGACGCGTCGAGCTCACCCCGGACGTGATCTCCGTTCAGATCGACGTTCAGGAGGTCGAGACCACCACCACGGTGCCCGTCGCGCCGGACATCGTGGGGACGCCGGCGGCCGGGTATGCGCTCGAGGGGGTCGGCTCGGCTCCGGCCACCGTCACCCTCCGCGGCCTCCCCGAAGTGCTCGCGGAGATCGATGAGGTCGCCACCGAGCCGCTCGACATCGGCGGCGTGTCGGCGACGCAGACGTTCGAGGCCGCCCTGGTGCTCCCCGAGGGCACGCGCCTGGCGCGCTCGGGTGCCGAGCCGGTCGTCACCGTCGAGGCGACCATCGTCACATCGGTCTCGAGCCGCAGCTTCGTCCTCGGCGTCATCTGCCAGGGCGCCGGCACGAATGCCTGCCTGCCGAGCATCGAGCAGCTCACGCTGACGCTGAGCGGTCCCGGCGGCACGCTCGGTGCGCTCGAGGCGGGCGATCTGACGCCGATCGTCGACGTGACCGGGCTGGCACCCGGCACGTACACCATCAGCCTTCTCATCCCGGCGCTGCCCGCCGGCGTCGAGATCCTCCAGGTCGCGCCGGGATCCATTACCGTCCGCGTGGTGGCGCCCGCCACGCCGGCACCGACCCCCGCGCCCTGACGCGGCGGATGGGGCCGCTGTTCGGCACTGACGGCATTCGCGGAGAGGTCGGCGCACGGGTCACCGCCGAGCTTGCGCTCGCGCTCGGCCGGGCGGTGGGCCATCGCCACGGCGGACCGGGGAGGAGCGTCGTGCTTGGCCGCGACACGCGGCGCTCCGGCGAGATGCTCGGCGCGGCGCTCGCGGCGGGCCTGACCTCGACGGGGACCGACGTCCTCGACCTCGGCGTCGTCACCACCCCGTGCCTCGTGCACGCCAGCGCGTCCCAGGCGGCGGGGATCATGGTTTCGGCCTCCCATAACCCCGCGCCGGACAACGGGCTCAAGGTGGTGGTCCGGGGCCGCAAGGTCGACGACGCCGCCGAGGCGGAGCTCGAGCGGCTGATCGCGGACGCAACGTCGATCCAGGCGCGCGGGAACGCGGAGCTCGGCCGGGTTCGTACGGGCACCGCACCCATCGACGCGTACCGCCGCCACCTCGTGGAGGCTGCCGCCGAGGCGTTTGTCGGCCTCCGGCTCGCGATCGACTGTGCGAATGGGTCGGCCAGCGGCATCGCGGCGGACCTGTTCCGATCCCTGGGCGCGGAGGTGACCATCCTGTTCGCGGCGCCGGATGGCACGAACATCAACGAGGGCTGTGGCTCCACCCACCCCGAGCGGCTGGCGCGGACGGTGGCCGAGGCGGGCCTGGACCTCGGTTTCGCCTTCGACGGCGACGCCGACCGGCTCATTGCGGCCGACGAGCGCGGAATGCTCGTGGACGGCGATGCGGTCATGGGCATCTGCGCTCTCGCGCGACTGGCCGGTGGCACGCTGCGCAACAGCGTGCTGGTGGCGACCGTCATGAGCAACGGCGGCCTCGAACGGGCCGTGACCGATGCTGGAGGCAGAATGGTTCGAACCCCGGTCGGCGACCGTCACGTTTTCGATGCCATGGAGCGCGAGGATGCGAGCCTGGGCGGCGAGCAGTCGGGCCACATCATATTCCGGGACCGCTCGACGACCGGCGACGGGCTCCTCACGGCCATCGAGCTCACGCGCGCCATGCGGAGCGCCGGCCAGCCCCTCTCCAGCCTCGCCGATCGGATTCCGAGGCTCCCGCAGGTGGTGATAAACTCGGTCGTCAGCCGTCGTGACGACTGGCAGGATGATCCTGACTTCGCCGCCGCGGTGGACCGGGCGACGGCCGAGATGGGGGATCGCGGGCGGATCCTCGTTCGCCCTTCCGGCACTGAGCCGAAGATCCGGATCATGGTCGAAGGCGACGATGCGGATGAGATCGACCGGATCGCTGGCGAGCTGGCGGCGCTCGCCGACGCGCGCCTCAACCGGTAGCTGACGGAAGGTCGGGAGGGCACATGTGCGGCATCGTGGGATACGTGGGGCCGCGCGATGCCGCGCCCATCCTGCTCGAGGGCCTGCGCCGCCTCGAGTACCGCGGCTACGACTCGGCCGGCATCGCCATCCTCACCGATGACGGCAAGGTCTTCATCGAGAAGAAGGCCGGCAAGCTCACGAACCTCACCGACCACCTCAACGGCGACGCGCCCGCAGGCCATCCCGGCATCGGGCACACGCGCTGGGCGACCCACGGGCAGCCCAACGACACGAATGCGCACCCGCACACCGACTGCACCGGCAAGCTGGCGCTGATCCACAACGGCATCATCGAGAACTACGCGTCGATCAAGGAGCGACTCGCCGCGGCCGGCCACCGCTTCGAGAGCGAGACCGACACCGAGGTGCTCGTCCATCTCATCGAGTCGCGCTACACCGGCGACCTCGTCGGCGCCGTGCGCGAGGCGCTCGGCGAGGTGCGCGGCGCCTATGCCATCGGCGTCATGCACACCGACCACCCGAACCGGATCGTCGGTGCGCGCATGAACGTCCCGCTCATCGTGGGCCTCGGAGACGGCGAGGGGTTCCTCGCCAGCGACGTACCCGCCATCCTCGAGCACACGAAGAACGTCGTCATCCTCCACGAGGGCGACATCGCCGACGTGACGCCGGAGGGGACGCGGATCATGACGCTCGCCGGCGACGAGGTCGACCGCGACGTGACCGAGATCCACTGGAGCATCGAGGCCGCCGAGAAGGGCGGCTTCCCGCACTTCACGCTCAAGGAGATCTACGAGCAGCCGCACGCCATCCAGGAGTCGCTGCGCGGCCGCGTGGACGGGGTCGGCAACGTCTCGCTTCCCGAGCTCGACGCCATCGAGGACAAGCTCCGTCGCGCCGAGCGCGTCTACATCGTCGGCTGCGGAACGGCGAGCTACGCCGCGCACCTTGCCGCCTACCTCATCCAGGATTGGGCGGCGCTCCCGGCGACGATGCAGATCGGCTCCGAGATGCGGTACAGCCCGCCGCCGATCGATGAGAAGACGCTGGTCATCGGCGTCAGCCAGTCCGGCGAGACCGCGGACACGCTCGCGCCGCTGAAGCTCGCCGAGGAGCGTGGCGCGACGGTCGTGGTCGTCACGAACGTTGTCGGCAGCGCCATCACCCGCGAGGCCGATGCGGTCTGCTACCTCCAGGCGGGCCCCGAGATCGCGGTGGCCAGCACGAAGGCCTTCGTGACTCAGGTGCTCGTCCTGCAGATGATCGCGCTGCACCTCGCTCGCCTGCGCGGAACGATGACTCCCAGCCGGCTGCGCATCTTCGGCCAGGCGCTGCGCGAGCTGCCGCGGCTCGCCGCCGAGACCCTCAAGCTCGGGCCGCAGATCAAGAAGCTGGCGCGTCGCTACGCCGGCGCCCGGGACTTCATCTACATCGGGCGCGGAGTCGGCTTCCCGATCGCCATGGAGGGGGCGCTCAAGCTCAAGGAGCTCAGCTACGTCCACGCCGAGGGGTACGCCGCCGGCGAGCTCAAGCACGGCCCGATCGCGCTGCTCGACCCCGAGACGCCGCTCGTCGCGATCGCGACGCGGGGCGCGGTCTACGAGAAGGTCGTGAGCAACGTCGCGGAGGCTCGCGCGCGCTCGGCACCCATCATCGCCATCGCCACCGAGGGTGACGACGAGATCCACCGCTATGCGCACGACGTGCTCTACGTCCCGGAGACGCTCGAGGCGATCAGCCCGATCGTCGTGGTGCTGCCGCTCCAGCTGCTCGCCTACGAGATCGCGGTCGCACGAGGGACCGACGTGGATCAGCCACGGAACCTCGCGAAGTCGGTCACGGTCGAATAGGGCCCAGCCGCTCGAGGCCGCCACCAGAATGACTCGCCACGAGCTCGGGATCGACCTGATCGACATCGACCGCATCGTCGCGGTCCTCGAGCGATTCCCGGATCGGTTCCGGACGCGGGTGCTGACCGATCTCGAGCAGCGCTACTGCGGCCGACGCGTGCAGCGCATCGCCGGTCGCTGGGCCGCCAAGGAGGCGATCAGCAAGGTCCTGGGCCTCGGCGTGCGCGGGGTCGGGTGGCGAGAGATCGAGATCCTGCCGAATCGCGCCGGCGCGCCGCAGGTGTATCTCCACGAGCGCGCCGCGCGCCGGGCCGCGGCGCTCGGCCTCGAGGAGGTGACGGTCTCCATCTCGCACGAGCGCCGGATGGCGGTGGCCGTGGCGCTCGCCCATCAGCGGCAGCCGTGAGCGGCTGATGGCACCGGGGGGCGCGGACGCGATCACGCAGCGCTGGCTGGCGGAGCATCTTCCGGCGCGCGACGATCGCGCGCACAAGGGCACGTTCGGACGCGTGCTCGTGGTGGCGGGGTCGCTCGAGTATCCCGGCGCGGCCGTCCTCGCCGGCCTCGGCGCCCTGCGCGCCGGTGCCGGGCTCGTTCGCGTCGCCGCCGCCGAGGCGGTGCAGGCGCGCATGGCGGGCAGCGTCCCGGAGCTCGCGTGGATGGTGCTCGACGAGGAGGCCGCGGGGCTCATCGGCCCGGGCGGCTGGCGAGCGCTGGCCGCGGAGTCACCCGCCTACGACGCGGTCGTCGTCGGTCCCGGGCTCGGTCGGCTGCCCACCACGCAGCGCCGCACCCGGAGTCTCATCACCGCCCTTGGGCGCCCGGCGGTCGTCGACGCGGATGGTCTCAACGCGCTGGCCGGCGGCTCCCGCTGGTGGCGGGACATGCACACTGCACTCGTGCTCACCCCCCACCCAGGCGAGTTCGCGCGGCTCACCGGCGCCGCCGCGCCCGACGCGCGCGATGACCCCGGTCGTGAGGCGGCCGCCTCCGAGGCGGCCGTGCGCTGGGGGCAGGTCGTGGTCCTCAAGGGGGCGCACACGGTGGTGGCGGCGCCCGACGGCGCCGTCCTGCGCTCGACGATCGCCACCGCCGCGCTCGCCACCCCGGGGAGCGGCGACGTGCTGGCCGGGGCCATCGGCGCCTTCCTTGCCGCCGGCCTGGCACCGTTCGCCGCCGCCGGCTGCGGCGTCGGGATCCATGCGGCCGCCGGGCTGCTCGCCGAGGAGCGCATCGGCTCGTCCGGCGCCATCGCGGGCGACATCGCCCGCCTGCTCCCCGAGGTGCGACGGCTCCTCAGCGGGCCCACCCGATGACGCGACCGGGCAGCCGCCACCGCGCGTGGATCGAGATCGACCACGCGGCCCTCCGCACGAACCTTGGCATCGTTCGCGGCCTTGCCGGCGGGGCGCAAGTGATCGCGGTCGTCAAGGCGAACGCGTACGGGCACGGCGCGGTTGCCGTGGCGCGCACGCTCGTCGAGGCCGGCGCCGAACGGCTGGCGGTGGCGACTGTCGAGGAGGGGATCGAGTTGCGAGACGCCGGCGTCGAGTCGCCGATCCTGCTGCTGTGGGGCATCGGCCCCGACGAGGCGGCCGAGGTGGTTGCACACGACCTCGAGCCGATCGTCACCGACGAGGCGACCGTCGCGCTGCTCGAGCGCGAGACCTCGCGCGCAGGCCGCCGGCTATCGGTCCATCTCAAGGTTGACACGGGGCTTGGACGCCAGGGCGCGGGCACCGACGAGGCACTCACCATCGCCTCGCGCGTCGCGCGCAGCGCGGAGCTCGTGATCGCGGGGACGATGAGCCACCTCGCGGTGCCCGGCGAGGATGACGCGTACACCGAGGTGCAGCAGCTGCGCCTGGCTCGCGTCGTCGACGCCATGCGCTCGTCGGGCATCGATCCGGGCTGCGTCCACGTGAGCGCCAGCGGCGGCATCCTCGCCGGCGGCACCGTGGTGCAGGCCGATGCCGTGCGTCCCGGACTCGCGCTGTACGGGCTCGTGCCGGCATGGGCGGCCGACCGCGATCCCGGCCTGCGGCCGGCTCTCAGCCTGAAGGCGCGCCCCCTGCGCGTCTTCGACCTGCCGGCCGGCGAGGCGATCGGCTACGGGCTCCGCTTTCGAGCGCAGGCGCCGACCCGCATCGCGACGCTCGGAATCGGGTACGGGGACGGATGGCCCCGCATCCATGCCAACAACGGGGTGGCGCTCGTGCGCGGCCAGCGTGCGCCGATGGTCGGCGCCATCAGCATGGACGGGCTCATGATCGACGTCGGGCGGATCGATGGCGTGACGGCCGACGACGAGTTCGTGCTGATCGGGGAGCAGGGCGGGGAGCGGATCACCGCGGACGAGGTCGCCGAGCAGCGGCGAACGATCAGCTACGAGGTGACGACCGCCCTGCGCGGACGCCTCCCACGGTTCCACCTCGGGGCGGAGTGACGGCGAGCCCGGCGCGGGCGGGGGTCACGGCGTGGGTCCGCGGCGAGGCACAATGCCCGCGATGACGGACGACGCGGCCGGCCGGATGGCGGACGAGCTCGATCGCCGTGGACTGGGTGCCGCGGCGCGCCTGCTCGTCGACGCGCACCGTCCGCTGGCACCGCTCGCCTCCGACCTGGGAGTGGCGCTCGGGGGCATGCTGGGCGTCGTGGGCGGCAGGTCGGCGAGGTCGCTGCGCGCGCTCGTGGAGGACGAGGCCGCCCTCGATCGGCTCGTCTCGCGCCTGGACGAAGCGAGGGAGCGCCGTGCCGAACGTCGCTGAGCTCGTCGACAGGCTCGTCCGCTTCGTGGGCGAGGTGCTGAGCGCCTCGACCCTGCGCTTCGACATCCTCACCACGCTTGCCGTGCTCGGCGTCATGCTCATCTTCCTTCAGCTCGTCGCACGCCCGGTTTCGCGCTGGGTGACGCGCGATGCGGGCGGCCTCGGTGGCGTGGGCCGGGCGATGGCGCTGGCGGCCGAGTCCGGGACCGATGCGGTCGTGTCGCTCGGCGCCGGGGGACTGGTCCGCTCCACCGATGCCCTCGCGCGCCTCCAGACGGTCGCCGCGCTGCCGATCCTCGGCCACGTGGCGCGCGCCGCGGCCCGCAGCGGCGTGTCGCTCCGCGTGCTGACCAACGACCCGTTGGCCGGCGTCCTCGCCGCCGCCACGATCGACGCATCGCACGAGGCGACGGTGACCCCGGAACGCCACGGCCGCTCGCGCATCGTGTACGTCGGCGAGGGGAGGGCGGTCGGCGCCGGGCTCTCCCTGTCAGCCGCGGCACGTCCGGCGGCGGCCGTCGCCGTCGGCAGCCTGCGCGAGGAGGCACAGCTCTACCTCGAGGGCCTCGGGGGAACCGCCGGGGCGCTGCACGCGGGCACGGCCGACGCTGCGCAGGCGCCCGCGCCGATCATGCTGGCGACCGGCGTCCTCATCGGCCCGGAGCTCTACCAGGCGCCCGCGGACCTGCGCTCGGAGGTGGAGGAGCGGACGATGGTCACCTCGGCGAATCGGCTCATCGGGGTTGCTCTGGCGCTGATCGTGATCGGCAGCGTCCTCGCCTTCGTCGGCGTGTTCGACCTGCGCGCTGTGCTGCTCGGAGTCGCGCCGGAGTGAGGCGCCCCTCGGTCCCGGCACTCGTCGTCCTGGTCGGTGGTCTCCTCCTCGCCGACTTCCTCATCGTCAACGAGTCGCTCGGCCAGCTCGCCTCGATCGTCGTGGACCTCGCGATCCTCGTCGCCGCGGGCGCGGCTCTGGCCGCGGTCGCGTCGCTCGGCCTGCGGCGGAGCATGGACCTGTGGCGGCGGCGGGGCGACCCGCTCGGCGCGGGGTTCGTGCTCGTCGGTATCGCGATCATCCTCGTCGCGGGGCTGCGTCCCGGTTCGGAGGGCGCCGCCGACCCCGCGGTGCGCTGGATCCTGGTCGCGCTCCTGATCCCCATTGGCGCGACGCTCTTCGGCCTGCTCTTCGTCTTCACCCTGCTGGCTGCCCGGCGATCCGTTGCCTCGCGGGATCGGGCGGCGACGCTGCTCGTGGCGGTCGCGTTCCTCACCCTCCTCCTGCTCCTGCCGCTCGGCGGCGATGCCGGCGCGTGGCTCGGCGGCGCGGCCCGGTGGGCGCTCGAGGTGCCCATCGCGGCAGTCTTCCGCGGCCTGCTCGTCGGTATCGCCATCCTGGCCGCGGTGTTCGCCGCGCGCACGATGCTCGGAATCGGTCCGCGCGATGAGTGACCGTCTTGGCCTCGCGCTGCGGGCAGCTCCGATCGGCCTCGTGCTCGCGCTGGGCGTGGCGTGGCTGCTGCCGGAGCCGGCTGGCCTGTCGCCGGAGCCCCGGGATGGAGGGACCGCCGGCCGAGTGACGGCCACGCTGGACGAGCTCGACGAGTCGCCCGTGGTGGTCGTGGGCTTCGACCCCGACGTCGGGACCTACCCGGAGATGCGGCCCGTGGTACGAACGCTGCTCGCCGAGCTCCTCGAGCGTGGCGCACGCATCGTGATCGTCAGCCTCACCCCGGAGGGCCGGGCGCTGCTGCTCGCCGAGCTCGGCCGGCTCGAGGCGGCGGCCGCGCCGGGGGATGCGACCATCGTCGACCTCGGCTTCGTGCCCGGCGTCGAGGCCGCGCTCGTGTCCCTGAGCCGCTCGGTTGCGGCCCCGAATGCGCCCGCCGACCTGGCCACGCGGCTCGCTGCCAGCGGCCTGGGGATCGCTGATCTCATCGTCGTGGTGGGCGGCAACGACGTCGGCCCGCGGACATGGGTCGAGCAGGCGCTCCCACGCGTCGGCAGCCCGCCGACGATCGCGGTGGCTCCGACGACGCTGCTCCCCGAGCTGCTTCCCTACGTGGAGAGCGGTCAGCTCGACGCGCTCATCGGGACCCCGATCGACGGCGCGGCCTACCGTGCCGCGGCCGACCCGGATCCGGCCGGCGTCGCCGCCGATCGGCCGGTGGATCGCCTCGCCCTGCTGGTCGGGGTGATCATGGCGATCGGCGTCCTGGGCCAGGCGTTCGCCGGGCGCGTCGTGCCCGCCCTTCGGGGCAGCCGGCGTGGTGAACGGCCATGACCGGGTTCTTCGACGGGCTTCCCGCGGACGTGCTCGCCACCTGGGTGGCCGCGATCCTCACCATCGTCGTGGCGGGCGGCCTGCTCGGCGAGCGTCGTGCCTTCGGCTGGTCGCAGCACCTGCTGGCGGGGCTCGCCACCGGCTTCCTCGCGCTGCTCGCGATCCGCGAGGTGATCGTGCCGCGGCTCATCGAGCCGCTGCTCGCCGATCCCGGCAGCCGCGTCGACCTCTGGGTCGGCCTGGGGCTGGTCGGACTGGCGGCGGGCTCACCGTGGCTGCCGCGCTCGCTCACCGCATTCCCGATATCGGTCGCCCTCGGCAGCCTCGCCGCGTTCGCCCTCGGTGGTGCGATCGTGGGCACGGTGCTGCCACAGCTCGCCACGATCATCGCCCGCCCCGACGCCGGTCCGGCGGGCACCGTGATCGCCGTCGCGTCGGCCGTCGTCAGCGCCCTCGTGCTCACGAGCTTCCTCCACGGCGGCAAGCGGGGGCGGCTGATCGGGTGGGCCCACGACACGGGACGCTGGTTGCTGATCGCGGGGCTCGGCGGCTGGCTCGGCTACCTGCTCTTCTCGCGCCTCGTGCTCCTGCTCGATCGTATCGGCTTCCTGCTCGGTGACTGGATGGGGATCGGGCTGTGAGCATCGCGATCGACACCGAGCTCGCCCTGCTGGTCGACACCGGGACGGCGTGGACGAAGGCGGGCGTCATCGGCCGCGTCCGGGGACGATGGCGGCTCGTCGCCCACGCCGCGCAGCCCACCGCCTGGGGCGAGGAGGAGCTCCTGCGGCGACTGGTCGAGCAGCTCGCCGCCACCGCGGATGCCCGGCTCACCGGGCGGTTCGGCGAGCTCCTGGCGCGGTCGACGCGGGTCGAATGCCGGACCCCGGCGCGTGCGGCCCGACTCGCCGTCGTGGCGGTCTCGCGCGAGCTCTCCGGCAGCTCTGCCCGCCGGGCTGCCGAAGCCGCCGGCTGGCACGTGACCGAGATGGTGACCCTGGACGACGGGCTCTCCCTGGCGGGGCGCGTGGCCGTGCTCCAGTCGGCGGAGGTTGATGCCTGGCTCCTGGCCGGCGGCTTCGACGATGCGCGCAGCGCCCGAGCCTTCGAGGCGGCGGCGCTGGTGGCGGCTGCGCGTCGGCCGGGCGGTCCGCCGGTGGTGTGGGCCGGGTCGAACGTGCTGGCCGCGGACGTCATCGGCCTCTTCGAGAAGGGCGCCGCCACCGCCGTGACGAATCCTCGGCCGGATCCCCGCCGCGATGAGCCGGCCGAGCTGCGGGAGCACCTCCAGGGGCTCCTGCGCCGGATCGTGGGGCCGGCGGACGAGGAGCGCCTGACGCCGGTGGCCCTGCCGCGCGCCGTCGGAGCCCTGGCGCACGCGACTGGCCTGCGCGTGCTGGCGGTGGACATCGGAGCGACGACCGCGATGCGTGTCCTCGCGGACCCCGACGGAAGGGTCGAGAGCCGCGTCCACGCCCGAGGCGGCCTCGCCGGCGCGATGCTCCTGCCCGGCGCTGCGGGCCGGATCGTGCGGATCGACGTCGACGCGGGCGATGAGCCGGCCGTCGCGGACCTGCTCCACAACCTTCATGCGCGCCCGGCGAGCCTGCCGCAGACGAGCGAGGAGCTCGCCGCCACCCAGGCGGCGGCGCGGCTGCTGCTCGCCTCGCTCGTGGAGGACGGGGTCGGCGGCCCGCTCGACCTCGTGGTGGGCACCGGCCGGGCAATCGCGGCCGCGCCGCACCCGGGACAGGCGATGCGCATGCTCCTCGACGGCGTTCGTCCGGTCGGCGTCACGCAGATGGCGATCGACGCCGGCGGTCTGCTGGGCCCGCTCGGATCGCTCACCGACGCCGAGATCAGCGAGGGCCTGACGCTCCTCGCCGACGACCTGTTGGTGCCTCTCGGAACGTCGGTCGTGTGTCGGGGCGGCGATCCCGGCCGCGTGGCGATGCGTGTGACCGTCCATCGGGCCGGGTGGCCCGCCCACAGCCCGGTGGAGGTGCGGACCGGCCAGGTGCAGGTCATCGCGCTGCCGCGCGGGCAGGAGGCCGAGCTCACCATCGAGCCCGCGAACGGGGTCACGCTGGGCGCCGCGAGGCGTTCGCCACGGATCACGGCCACCGCCACGGGTGGTGTGGTGGGCCTCGTGCTCGACGCGCGCGGCATCCCGATCGGGCTGCCACGTCGGGCCGACGATCGCCGGGCGGTGGTCGCGAGCTGGCGTGACTCGCTCATGCGCGAGGCCCCCGTCGGGGCGGAGCGCGTCGCATGACGAGCGTCGTCCACAGCGTCCGGCTGCCGATCGCCTCGACCCCATCGGTGAAGGTCGGCGCTCGGGTGCAGCCCGAGGACGTGCTGGCCACGCGCCGGCCGCCGAGTGACGGGGTGACGCTCCAGGTCGCGGCCGCGCTTCGACGCCCCGCGGAGTCCGCGTCGGAGCACCTGGTGGCGCGGCCCGGGGCGCTGCTCCAGCGGGGCGAGCTGCTGGCGCGTGACGGCCGTGGCCGCGAGGTGACCGTGCCGCAGGCCTGCCTGTTCCTCGGCTACGACCCGGACCATGGGACCGCACTCCTGTCACCGCTCGGCGTTGAGGAGCCGATCGTAAGCCACGTGCGCGGCCGCGTGACGCGAGTCACGCCGAGCACCATCGACGTGCGGGTCGCGGGAGCGGTGGTGGTGGGCGTCGCCGGATCGGGCGCGGCCGTCCACGGCAAGCTGCGCGTCGCCGTGCACGACGCGGCGGAGGAGCTGCGGGCCGGGGCCATCGATTCGGACACGACCGGACGGATCGTCGTCGGCGGCTCCCGCGCATCCGCCGAGACCCTGACGCGCGCCCGGGCCATGGGCGTCGCCGGCGTGGTGCTCGGCGGCGTCCTGGACAAGGACCTGCGTGACTTCGAGGCGACGCAGGCACGGCGGCGCGAGGTCGGCGGAGCCGGCGGCGACTTCTCGATCGTCCTCCTCGAGGGCTACGGCAAGATCGGCATGGATCCCGGCGTCTTCGACTGGCTGCGGCGCCACGACGGGAAGATGGTCAGCCTCTTCGGAGACGACGCGCGCCTGTACGTGTACGACGCCGACGAGCCGCCGACCCGACGGCTGCTGGTCCGCGCCGGCGACCGCGTGGTGGGGACTCGCCGGCCGTACGCGGGGGCGGGAGGCCGCCTGGTGCGCATCCTCGGCGGGCTGCACGTCGTCTCGTCGGGGATATCGGCGCGGTCCGGCCTCGTCCGCTTCGAGGACGGTCGCACGGGCATCGTGCCGCTCGCCAACCTGGAGGCAACGGAGGTCGCCGCGAGCGGCTGAGGCGGCCGTTCCTATACTGCGGCGCATGGACGGACAGCCCACCGCGGGCGCGAACGAGCTCCGGAGCGCCAGCCCCGAAGGGACCCGCGAGGTCGGCCGCAGCCTGGGAGCGGCGGCCCTTCCCGGCAGCGTGCTGGCCCTCATCGGCCCGCTCGGCGCCGGCAAGACGCAGCTCGCCAAGGGCGTTGCCGAGGGCCTGGGCGTCACGGGCGTCGTGAACAGCCCCACCTTCGTGCTCATGAACGAGCACGCGGGACGCCTCGTCCTCTACCACATCGACGCCTACCGGCTCAATGAGCCGGGCGAGGCGCTCGCCGCGGGGCTGCTGGACGAGCGGCAGGCGGGTGGCGTGACGGTCATCGAGTGGGCCGACCGCCTCGCCGGCTGGCTGCCCGCCGATCGGCTCGAGATCGAGCTGAAGCCGGACCGCGGTGAGCCGATGGCTCGCACCCTTGCCTGGCGGGCGTTCGGCTCCGTGCACGAGGAGCTGGCGCAGCACGCACTCGGCGACTCCGTGGGCGGCCGTCGGATGGCCAGCGCCACGTGATCGTCGCGATCGAGGCCGCATCGACCGACCTGTCGGTCGCCCTCGCGGAGCGTGATGGCACGCTCATCGCCGATGAAGGCTGGACGAGCGCCCAGCGGCAATCGGCGGAGCTGCTGCCGAGGCTTCTCGAGCTCCTCGAGCGCAGCGGCCGCTCCCTGCGCGACACGACGGCGGTGGCGGTCGGCATCGGCCCGGGCTCCTTCACCGGCCTTCGCGTGGCGCTCGCGCTCGGGAAGGGGCTTGCCGTGGCGCTGGGACGCCCCATCGTCGGGGTCCCGAGCCTTCGGGCCTGGCTCGCCGCGCACCCTCACGCGGCCGCCGCGCTGGCACGCGCCGGGGCGCGCGAAGCGTACCTGCTGCCGCGCGGCGACGAGGCGCCACGGATCGTCGACGGCGGCGCGCTGGCCGCGCTGCTCGGCGACGCGCGGCTGGTCGCACCGGCCGAGCTGGCCACGGCCTTCGGCCTGGCGGACGCGGAGGCGCCGCGCGCCGCAGCCGCCGTCGCGCGGCAGGCCGCCGCACGGCTCGGCGATCACCCGGCGGGGGACGACCTGCACGCGCTGGAGCCCATCTACGCGCGGGCGCCGCGCGGCGTGACCACCGAGGGCGAGGGCGCGGTGCGGTGGCTCTGACGGCCCCGGTGGTCATCGGTCCCATGGCGCTCGCCGACGTCCATGCCGCCCACGAGATCGAGCGCATGAGCTTCGCCACGCCATGGCCCGCGTACGCCTTCGAGCAGGAGCTGAAGGGCAATCGGCTGGCGCGCTACCTCGTGGCGCGAGCCGGCGACGAGCTCGTGGCCTTCGCCGGGCTGTGGATCATGGTGGACGACGCGCACGTCACCACCATCAGCGTGCATCCGGAGTGGCGCCGCCGCGGCATCGCCCGCCGGCTGATGCTCGGGCTTGCCGAGGTGGCCGCGAACGTTGGCGCGCGCCGCATGACGCTCGAGGTGCGACCCAGCAACGCGGCCGCGCTGGCCCTGTACGGCGACCTCGGCTTCGAGGTTGCCGGGCGCCGGCCGGGGTACTACAGCGACGACGGCGAGGATGCCCTCGTGATGACGACGCCGGACCTCGACGGGCCGGCGATGCGCGCCGTGATCGAGGCGCAGCGCCGACGGACCTCGGCATGAGCGGGCCGCGCATCCTGGCCATCGAGTCGTCCTGCGACGAGACCGGGGTCGCGGTCGTGGTCGATGGGCGGCGCATCGAGGCCAATCAGGTCGCCAGCCAGGTCGCGCTCCACGCGAGCACGGGCGGCATCGTGCCGGAGGTCGCCGCGCGTCAGCAGCTGCGCTGGATCGTGCCCACACTCGAATCGGCCATGCGCGAGGCGGGCGCCGGGTGGCGGGACCTCGACGCGGTGGCGGTCACGTACGGCCCGGGCCTCATCGGCTCGCTGCTCGTCGGGGTGAACGTCGCGAAGGCGCTGTCGGCCGTCCACGAGCTGCCACTCATCGGCATCAACCACATCGAGGGCCACATCTACGCGAACTGGCTGACCGAGGTGAAGGCCGGCGAGCCGCTGCCCGCCGAGCCCGCCTTCCCGCTGCTCTGCCTCGTCGTCAGCGGCGGCCACACGCAGCTGGTGCTGATGGAGGACCACGGCAGGTACCGGCTGCTGGGGCAGACCGTCGACGATGCCGCCGGCGAGGCATTCGACAAGGTCGGCCGGCTGCTCGGCCTGCCCTATCCGGGAGGGCCCTCGATCGCCGCGGCGGCTGCGGACGCCACGCCCGTGACGCGCTTTCCGCGGGCGCGGACGGCCGGGACGTACGACTTCAGCTTCAGCGGGCTGAAGACCGCGGTGCTCCGCGAGGTGGAGGGGTACCGCGAGCGCGGTGAGCCGATCCCCGTTGACGGCCTGGCCGCAGCGTTCGAGGAGGCGGTCGTCGACGCGCTCGCCACGAAGACCGTGGCGGCGGCGCGCGACCATGGCGTCGCTTCCGTGGCGCTCGGCGGCGGCGTGGCCGCCAATCGCGCGCTGCGGGCCACGCTCGGCACGCGTCTGGCGGCCGACGGCCTCTCGCTCCTCGTGCCACCCCCCGCCTGGTGCACCGACAACGGCGCGATGATCGGCGCGGCGGCGGGGTTCCGGTTCGCGGCCGGGGATCGCGCGGACGCCGCCCTCGAGGGGATCCCGAACCTCGCGTTGCCGTGGCTGGCGGCGACATGACCGATCCTCTCGCGGCCGATCGGCTCGTGCCGCCGACGCCCGGCCAGCTGCGGAGGCTGATGGGTGTCGAACGGCTGCGGCCGCGCAAGAGCCTGAGCCAGAACTTCCTCACCGATCCGGCCACGCTCGACGCGATCGTGGAGGCCGCCGAGCTGCGGCCCGGCGACCGCGTCGTGGAGGTCGGCCCGGGGCTCGGCGTCCTCACCCGGCGCCTGCTGGCGGCCGGCGCATCGGTCCTTGCCGTCGAGCTTGACCCGCGGCTGGCGGAGTACCTGCGGCGCGAGCTGCACGGCCTGGATGGCTTCGAGCTCATCGAGGCCGATGCGCTCACCATCCACCAGCGGGATGCGTTTCCGGGGCAGTCCTTCAAGCTCGTGGCAAACATCCCGTATCACATCACCAGCCCGCTGCTCCACGCTTTCCTGGAGGGGGAGCGGCCACCGGACCTCACCGTCCTGCTCGTCCAGCTCGAGGTCGCCGAGCGCGTCGCGGCGCCGCCCGGCCGCATGAGCTACCTGTCGGTCTTTGCCCAGAACGTCGCCCACGCCGAGGTGCTGGCACGCGTCCCGGCGGCCGTCTTCGAGCCCGCTCCCGCGGTCGATTCCGCCATCCTGCGGCTCCGCCGGCGGGCGGCGCCCGTCGTGGAGGTCGGGGCCGCCCGCGAGCCGTTCTATCGCGTCGTCCAGGCGGGCTTTCGGCAGCGGCGCAAGCAGGTGCACAACGGGCTCGGCCGCGAGCTGCCCGTTTCCCGCGAGGAGGTGGCGGCTGTGCTCGGCGGCTGCGACATCGACCCCGAGCGGCGTCCGCAGACCCTCACCCTCGAGGAATGGGCATGCCTCGCCCTAGCCTTCGCCCCCGCCCTGTGACCACGGGCATGGCCGCTCTCACGCTCGAGGCGCCGGCAAAGGTGAACCTCGACCTGCGCGTCGTGGGCCGGCGGGAGGACGGGCTCCACCTGCTCGAGTCGACGATGGTGCTCCTCGAGCTCGCCGATCGGCTGCTCCTGCTCGGCGGGTGCAGCGGGCTGCGCGTCGAGGACGCGTCGAGCGACGTTCCCCTCGATGCGAGCAACCTGGCGTGGCGCGGCCTGACGGCGGGTCTCGGGGGCGAGCCCGACCTCGCCTGCCTGACGCTCGAGAAGCGCATTCCGTCGGCGGCCGGGCTGGGCGGCGGGTCCTCGGACGCGGCGGCCGCCTGGCGGCTGGGCAGAGCCTGGCGCGGCGCGCCCGAGGAGCCCGCGCCGAGCGACGTGAGCGCGCTGGCCGCCATCGGCGCCGACGTCCCGTTCTTCGCATCGGGCGCGCCCGCCGGGCGCGTCGACGGCATCGGCGAGCAGGTCACCGTCATCCCTGCCCGAGAGCTCGAGATCGTGCTGCTGCATCCGCCGTTCGGACTCGGCACCGGCGTCGTGTTCGCGGAGCTGCGGGAGGAGGAGTGGGGGAGCGGCGCGAACGATCTGCTGGCACCCGCCGTCCGGCTGCGCCCGGAGATCGGCGAGCTCACTGCGTTGATGGTGGGCGCCGGCGGTGAGGCGCGGCTCACCGGCTCGGGACCGACGATCTTCAGCGCGACCGATGATCCTGAGCGGGCGCGCGACGTCGCGGCGCGGCTCGCGCGTGCCGGTCAACGTGTCACGGTCACCCGCACTCGGGCGGCAGGCGCTAGCATCGCGCGCAGCAGCGAGGAGGAGTGATGGCGCAGCGCGAGGCGATCAGCACCACGGACGCGCCCGCGGCGGTCGGACCCTACAGCCAGGCGATTCGAACCGGCGAGCTCGTGTTCACCGCGGGCCAACTCGGCATCGATCCGCGCAGCGGCGAGCTCGCCGGCGACGGTGTCGCGCAGCAGGCCGAGCGGGCGATCGCGAACCTGGAGGCCATCCTGGTTGCCGCTGGCAGCGGTCTCGCCAGCCTCGTCAAGGTCACGGTCTTCCTGGCCGACATCGACGAATGGTCAGCGGTGAACGAGGTCTACGCGCGCCTCATCCCGGAGCCGTTTCCGGCACGGAGCGCCTTCGCCGTGAAGGACCTGCCGCGCGGCGCCCGCGTCGAGATCGAGGCGGTCGCCACCGTCGGCCGCGGTTGACGCTCCGAAGAGGCGGCATCTACCATCGGCCGACGTGTCCCACGAGTTGACCGACCGAGCGGCCATCATCCTGGCCGCCGGCCAGGGCACCCGCATGCGCTCGCGCCTCCCGAAGGTGCTGCACCCCATCTGCGGCAGGCCGATGATTCATCACGTGCTGAGCGCGCTCGCACGGAGCGGGGCCGTCCTTCCGGTCGTCGTCACCGGCCACGGAGCCGACGCGGTCGAGGCGCAGGTTGCCGGGCTGGCGAGCTGCGTGCGCCAGGAGCCGCAGCGCGGCACCGCCGACGCGGTGCGGGTGGCCCTCGCAGCCGTGCCGGACGACGCCACCGAGATCCTTGTCACGATGGGTGACGTGCCGCTCCTCGAGGCGGAGCTGTTCACGAGGCTCGTCGAGCTGCGAGCGGCGACGAGCGCGGCAGTGGCCCTCGTGTCGACGCGCATGGGCGACCCCACCGGCTACGGCCGCATGGTGCGCGGAGCCGATGGCGGAGCGGTCGCGATCGTCGAGGAGCGTGATGCCGACCCCGCGACGCTTGCCACCAACGAGGTGAACGCGGCCACGTATGCCTTCGACGCCCCCTGGCTCCGTGACGCGATCGGGCGCGTGGAGGGGTCCGCCTCCGGCGAGCTGTACCTGACCGACCTCGTCGCCATCGCCGTCGCCGACGGGCGAGCGGTCGCCGTGCTCGAGGCGCCCGATGCCGCCGACGCGATGGGCATCAACGACCGGATCGCGCTGGCCACGGCCGAGGAGCGCATGCGGCGGCGCATCGCGGAGGGCCACATGCGCAACGGGGTGACGATCGTGGACCCGGCCACCACGCGCATCGACGCCGATGTCGAGATCGGCCAGGACGCGCGCATCGAGCCTTGGACGACCCTCGAGGGCGCCACCGCGATCGCCGAGGACGCCGTCATCGGCCCGAACTCGCACGTCCGTGCCAGCCTCATCGGCCCGCGCACGCGGGTATGGGCGAGCGTGGTCGAGGAGTCCAGCGTGGCCGAAGACGTGCAGATCGGTCCCTTCGCGCACATTCGACCGGGGTGCGAGATCGGTCCAAGATGCCGCATCGGCAATTTCGCGGAGATGAAGAAGACGCGCGTGGGAGCGGAGACGCAGCAGCATCACTTCAGCTACCTCGGCGACGCGGAGGTGGGCGAGGGGGTGAATATCGGCGCCGGGTCGGTCACCGCCAACTTCGACGGGGTCGCGAAGCATCCCACGATCATCGGCGACCGCGCCTCGATCGGCGTGGACACCATGCTCGTCGCCCCGGTCACCATCGGCGCCGGTGCGACAACCGGTGCCGGTGCCGTCGTCACGCGCGACGTCGCGCCGGGCAAGAAGGTCGTGGGCGTCCCCGCCCGCCCCATCGAGCTCCGTCGTCGCGGGCCGCGGCCCACAGAACCGTCCCCGACCAGTGGCCCTGAGCCGGTGCCATCGGGAGCGGATCGGAACCCGTAGAGAGGCAACCAAGACACACCGCCCATGGACCCCAGCAGTACCCCCGGCAACCACCCCGATGCTTGAGCAGGTCGCGGTTGTCGTCATCCTCATCCTCGTCGGTGGCTTCTTCGCCGCCTCCGAGATCGCCCTCATCACCGTCAAGCGCCATCGCCTCACCCAGCTGGAGGAGGAGGGAAACGGCGCCGCGCGGGTCGCGCGCCGCCTGACCGAGAACCCGAGCCAGTTCCTGGCCACGATCCAGATCGCGATCACCTTCCTGGGATTCCTGGCGGGCGCCGTCGGCGCGAACGCCTTCTCGAGCGGCCTCGCGAATCTCGTCCGGCCCATCCCGTTGGCACTCCTCAGCGAGGCCGCGGAGGAGATCGCCTTTGTGGCGATGACCCTCGTGATCGCGCTGGCCTCGATCATCGTGGGCGAGCTCGTGCCCAAGACGCTGGCCCTCAACTTCCCGGAGCGCTTCGCCCTCCTCGTGGCGCGGCCCATCGGCCTGCTGGCGCGGGTCCTCTCCCCGGTCGTCTGGCTCGTCTCGCGCGTCAGCCTGGTCCTCGTCCGGCTGCTGGGCGGGACAGAGCGCCCACAGGCGGGCTACCTCTCCACCGAGGAGCTCAAGATGCTCGTCGAGACTGGCTCGGAGCAGGGCGGGATCGAGGAGGACGAGAAGGAGATGATCCACGGGATCATCGAGCTCGGCGAGAAGCGCGTCCACGAGGTCATGGTGCCGCGCATCGGCATCCGCGCGGTGAACGTGGACGACCCGATCGACGACGTGCTCGACACGCTCGTCCGGGCCGGCCACTCGCGCCTCCCGGTCTTCGAGGAGGGCCTCGACAACATCGTGGGCATCCTCTACGCGAAGGACCTGCTGCCCTATCTCAAGGGCAATGGGCGGGGCAAGGGCGCCATCGACCTTCGATCGCTCGCCCGGCCGCCGGTCTACGTGCCCGAGTCGAAGGCGGTCGACGAGCTGCTCCACGAGATGCAGACCGCCAAGCGGCACATCGCGATCGTGGTCGACGAGTACGGCGGCACGGCAGGCCTCATCACCATGGAGGACGTGGTCGAGGAGATCGTCGGCGAGATCCAGGACGAATACGACCGCGAGGAGAGCCTGGTCGAGTCGATCGACTCGGAGGAGGAAGTGGCCTTCAGGCTGGATGGGACGGTGAGCATGGACGACCTGCGCGACCTCTTCGACCTTTCCGATGACGAGGAGGACGACGAGGACGCCTACGACACCGTGGGCGGGTTCATCGTCCATCGGGTGGGGCGTATCCCGTTGCCCGGCACCGAGATCCCGTTCCGCGACGAGATCGTCCTGCGCGTGGAGGCCGCCGAGCCGCGTCGCGTGGCGAAGGTCGTCGCAGCGCGCCCGCGCCGGCCCGCGGAGGAACGGCGCGAAGAGGTGGAGCCGGTCGAGGCGGGGTGACCGGAGGCTAGGCGGCGATCACCGATCTCACGAGCCCCTCGAGCTCGCGCTTGCCCTCCGGTCGGCAGGGAAGCGCCTCGAGATGGCCCAGGGCGACGTCGCGGTAGCGCCTCGCCTCGCCCAGCGTGTGCTCACGGGCCCCGCAGCGCTCGAGGATGGCGAGGATCTCGGTCACGTCCGCATCGGAGAGCTGGTCGTCAGAGGCCGTTGACGGGCCGCGTCCGTCGGTCGCTCGGATCCCGGCTCCGTAGATCGCCCGGAGGCGGTCCCGGTCCTCCGGCGACGCGTGCTCGAGGGCCCACACCAGCGGCAGGGTCTTCTTTCGCTTCCGCACGTCGCCCGCCTCCGGCTTGCCCGATTCGCTGCTCGCCCAGAAGGTGCCCTTCACGTCATCGGCGATCTGGAAGGCCATGCCGAGGGCGAAGCCGAAGCGCCGATAGGCCTCGACGGTCTCCGCGTCATCGGTCGCCAGGATCGCGCCGGCCTGCACTCCCGCGCTGATGAGCGACGCGGTCTTCTTCCCGATCATCTCGAGGTAGGCCTCGACCGTCACGTCGGGACGCCGCTCGAAGCTGATGTCGAGGTACTGGCCCTCGCACAGCTCCAGGCACGTCTGGTCGTAGACGCGCATGAGCGCCAGCACCCTGCGCTCGCTGAAGCGCTCGAGCAGGGGATACAGCGCGAGGCGGCTGAGCGCGATGAGCGCGTCCCCGGCGTTGATGGCCAGCGGCACTCCCCAGATGGCCCACAGCGTGGGCCGATGCCGGCGCTCCACGTCGGCGTCCTCGATGTCGTCGTGGACGAGGCTGAAGTTGTGCCCGAGCTCCACCGCCGCGGCACCGGGCAGCGCAGGCCGATAGTCGCCGGTCAGGGATTGGTAGGCGAGCAGGCCGAGGAGCGGACGCATCCGCTTCCCGCGGGGGCCGGTGGGCGCGTCGAGGCCGAGGTGATACGCGAGCATCTCGTACAGGGGTCGTGCGTGATCGTCGCCCTGGTCCAGCACGCTCGACATCTGGGCCTCGATGTCGGTCAGCAGATGCGTAAACTCGGTCCTGATGTCCACGACCGAAGCGTACCCGACCACGATCTCCCACGGCCGATGAGCCCCCGCGCCCGTCTCTACAAGACCGAGGCCATCGTCCTGCGCAGCATGGACCTCGGCGAGGCCGATCGGGTGCTGACCGTGCTGACCCCGCGGCTCGGCAAGCTGCGGGTGATCGCCAAGGGCGTGCGACGGCCGAAGTCGCGCATCGGCGGCGGCCTCCAGCCGTTCAGCGACGTGCAGCTCGTGCTCGCCGTCGGCCGGACGTGGGACGTGGTCACCACCGCATCGCTCGAGGACCCGCACCTGGGGCTGCGCAACGATCTGCACTCGACCGCGGCGGCGTGGTACGTGGTGGAGCTCGCCGATCGCTTCTGCGAGGGTGCCGCGGACTCGCACCAGGCGTTCGAGCTCCTCGCGCAGGCCCTCGCCGGCCTCGACGCCCCGCGAGCCGACGTGACCCGCGAGGTGGTCGCCCGCTGGTTCGAGCTCCACCTGCTCGATGCCATGGGCTTCCGTCCCGAGCTCGTGCGGTGCCTGGAGTGCGGCTCGGAGATCGAGCCCGAGGGCAACGCGTACTCGCCGGCTGCCGGCGGGATCGTCTGCCCGCAGTGCCGTCATGCCGCGCTCGGGGCGCGGACCGTCGGCGCCGATGCGCTCAAGGTGATGCGCCACCTCCAGCGCTCGCCGCTCATCGACGTGCTCTCGTTCCGCCTTTCGTCACCGCTGCACCGCGAGGTCGAGCGCCTGCTGCACGATACGGTCACGTCGGTCCTCGAGCGTGAGCTGCGCTCGCGTGACTTCCTCTTCGAGGTCGCCGCGCGCGAGCTGGCCGCCACTCCCTGAGCGCCGACAGCGTCGGCTAGACTCGACACCCCAACAGCAGGAGCCGCAGCGCCGCCGTGCCACCCCCGAATTTCGAGGTCATCGCCAGCCTCGCGAAGCGCCGTGGATTCGTCTTCCCGTCGAGCGAGATCTACGGCGGCATGGCGGGCTTCTGGGACTACGGCCCGCTCGGCGTCGAGCTCAAGAACAACGTGAAGGCCGCCTGGTGGCGCCACATGGTGCAGCTGCGCGACGACGTGGTCGGCCTCGACGCGTCGATCATCATGAATCCGCGGGTCTGGGAGGCATCGGGCCACGTCGCCGGCTTCTCCGACCCCATGGTCGATTGCCGGAATTGCCAGAACCGCTTCCGCGAGGACGATCTGAAGGGCAGGCCGTCCGAGATCGCCTGCCCCAACTGCGGCACTCGCGGGTCGCTCACCGAGGCCCGCCAGTTCAACCTCATGTTCGCCACCCACGTCGGGCCGGTGGCGGAATCGGCGTCGCTCGCGTACCTGCGGCCCGAGACCGCGCAGGCCATGTTCGTCCAGTTCGAGAACGTCGCGACCTCCATGCGCCGCAAGCTGCCGTTCGGGATCGCGCAGATCGGGCGCAGCTTCCGCAACGAGATCACCCCCGGAAACTTCATCTTCCGCGACCGCGAGCTCGAGCAGATGGAGATGGAGTTCTTCGTCCATCCGCGCGACGAGGATGAGTGGTTCACCTACTGGGTCGACGCACGCCACCGCTGGTGGACCGATGTGCTCGGCGTCGACGCTGGGCGCCTGCGCCTGCGCCCGCACGAGGCCGACGAGCTCAGCCACTATTCGAAGCAGACGACGGATATCGAGTACGAATTCCCGATGGGCTGGTCCGAGCTCGAGGGAATCGCCGACCGGACCGATTTCGACCTGAAGGCGCATGCGGCGGGCAGCGGCAAGAAGCTCGAGATCTTCGACGAGGCCAGCGGCGAGCACGTCGTGCCGTACGTCATCGAGCCGGCGATGGGGGTGGACCGCGCGGTGCTGACGATCCTGGTGGACGGCTACGAGGAGGAGAAGCTCGCGAAGGACACGCGCGTGGTCCTGCGAATCCGCCCGGACCTCGCGCCGGTCAAGGCCGCCGTGATGCCGCTCCTGCGCAACCGGCCGGAGCTGGTCGAGCGCGCTCGCCGCCTGACCGCCGATCTGAAGCCGTTGGTGGCGGCCATGTACGACGACACGGCATCGATCGGGAAGCTCTACCGCCGCCAGGACGAGATCGGCACGCCGTTCTGCGTCACGGTCGACCCGGAGTCGCTCGACGACGGCGCCGCCACCATCCGCGAGCGCGACAGCATGACGCAGGAGCGCGTGGCGCTGGAGCTCATTCCGGAGCGCATCGCGGACCTCGTGGCGGGCCGCTCGGCGTGGGCGGGCGTCCCGCGCGAAGCGCCGGCAGATCCATGACGAGCTAGATGCCGGTGCTCGACGACGTCCAGGCAGCCCTCGAGCGTGGCGAGCACGACGAGGTGCTGCGCCTCACCGATGCCACTCTCGCCGGGCGCCCGGGGGACGACGCGGCCCACGAGCTCCGGGCCCGCGCACTGCTGGCGATGGGCCGCCTCGAGGAGGCGGAGAACCACGCGGCCGACGCCGTGCGCCTCGATCCCGACGAGATCCGTTACCGCGAGTTGCTGGCACAGGTGCTGTCGCGACGCGGTGCGCACCGGGATGCCGCCGCCGAGTTCGGGCGCCTTGCCCGCAACGACCCGCGGCAGCCCGATTGGACGGTCGCCGAGGCGCGGGAGCGCATCGGTGCCGCGCAGCCCTCGATGGGCGCCGACGCCGCCCGTCGTGCCGTTCGTCTCGATCCCGCGAACGGGCACGCGCAGTTGGCGCTGTCCCAGGCCCTTGCACGAACCGGCGATGCGCGTGGCGCGCTCAAGGCTGCGGCTCGCGCCGTGGAGCTCCTGCCCGGTGAGCCCGCCCCACGGGAGGCGCTGGCGGATGCGCTTTGGCTCGCCGACCGCGACGGCCAGGCCTTCGACGCGTTCCGGGACCTCGCGACGGAGCTCTCCGGCGCCGATCGTCACCGGGTCGTGGCCAAGGCGCGGACGCTCTATGGCCGGCAGGCAGGCACCCTCGGCAGCCTGATCGCGCGCATCGGCCCGCTGTTCGACCTGGCGTTCATGCGCGGGTGGCTTCGCGCCGGCCGATGAGCGACGAGCGACGCATCCAGACCGCTTCCACGGACCAGCTGTCCGCGGAGCGGTTCGCCGCGGTCGACGCGGTGTGCGAGGCGGCCTTCGGGTTCCCGTTCGCGCGCGCCTGGGAGCGGGTGGGGCAGGGGATCCACGTCATGGCCGAGGTCGATGGCCGGGTGGTCGCCCATGCCATGCTCGTCGATCGGCGCATCTACGTCGGCGGCGAGCTCGACACCGCGCTGGATGCCGCGTACGTCGAGAACGTGGCCACGCTGCCGGACGCGCAGGGCCGGGGGCACGCCACGGCGGTGATGAAGGAGGCGAGCCGCATCATCGGCGAGGAGTATGAGATCGGCGCGCTCGGCACCCGTGACCAGCCGTTCTACGGCCGCCTCGGGTGGATCGTTTGGGACGGTCCGACCTTCGTCCGCACTCCCGACGGCGAGCGGCTGCGGACCGCCGGCTCCGACGGCGAGGTGATGGTCCTCCGAACGGCACGCACTCCCGCCGGGATCGCGCCCGCAGAGCCTATCGCGATCGACTGGCGCGCAGGGGAGCCCTGGTAGCGCCGCCGAGGGCGACGCATGGGTACCACGAGCGACACCGGACCATACGGCCGTGGACGTGCCGAGCGCCCGAGGGGACGATGAGGCGCGATGACTCGTCCCCCGCGAGCCCCGGAGCCGGTGACCTGCCCGAACTGTGGTCGGGTGGCGCAGGGTGCCCCGCACTACTGCCCGGGCTGTGGCCTCGACTACTGGAAGGTGGCGGCCGGCGCGGCGGCCACCGCGGCCCGCCCACTGCCCGTACCGGCCACGCCCGATACCCGTCGTTCCGCCGCGCTCGTGGCGATCGGTCTGGCCGGGCTCATCGCCGCCGGTATCGGCACCGCGGTGCCGGTATCGGCACCGCGGTGATCGTGGTGGGAGGGCTCGAGCCCGACGCGCCCGCGATCGCCAAACACGCTTCCGTCGCGCGGTCCCGAGGAGTTCGTCATCGAACGCTTCTTCCGCGAGGCCCGCAGCCCCTACGCCCGCTTCAGCTACGTCGTCGAAGGCTCCCTTCGCCAGTTGGCCCCGGAGCCGTTCGAGGCGTCGATCGCCGAGTCGGTGTTCGTGCATGGCGACGATTGGTTGAGTCGCGCGACGTACGCCATCGACGGGGAGGAGCTCAAGGAGTCGCTGGCGGTGGTGGACGGCACCGTCTACGTCCAGGCCAGCGCCGACGCGGAGCGGTTGATCGGCGACCTTCGGGGATGCTCGTCCGGGGAGCCCGTTCTTCCGGATTGTCGCCGTCGGCGAGGTCGACTACGTCGATTCCGAGATGGATGAGGGCAACACCGTCCATCACCTGGTCGTGACGAAGTGGCTCGGCGGCAGCGGCACGGAGTACCGGATGGTCGGGGCGGGCCGTCTCGCCGACCGGGCCGGTCGCCTCGATATCTGGGTGACCAACGCCGGGGTGCCGATGAGGGCGCGCAGCGTCACCTCGTTCAGCCTTCAGCAGGGCGGCGTGCTCGGCCAATTCGCCACCGACGTGACGCTGACCTTCGACGAATGGGGGGACGTCGATTCCATCGGTCCGCCGAACGCTCCGGTCACCGAACCTGCCGCCGATCGCGGGTGGGCGGCCGGAGGCTGACCGCCTGCCGGGGGTACAATCGGCGCTCCCCACGACCCTTCGCACGAGGAGCCCGCCCTCCGCATGGCCACGACCACGCGCACGCTCGCGACGCCTGACGGCAAGCTGATCTATACCTTCGCCGAGGGCAACGCGCAGATGCGCGCCCTGCTCGGCGGCAAGGGCGCCGGCCTCTCCGAGATGACGAACGCGGGCCTGCCCGTGCCTCCCGGCTTCATCATCACGACCGAGGCGTGCAACGCCTACTACGACGCCGGCAAGGAGCTGCCGGAGGGGTTGTGGGACGGCGTGGTGGCGCACATGAAGGAGCTGGAGGCGCAGACCGGCAAGGGCTTCGGCAACGTGGACAACCCGCTCCTCGTATCGGTGCGCTCCGGCGCAGCCTTCAGCATGCCGGGCATGATGGACACCGTCCTGAACCTCGGGCTCAACCCGGACACGGTGCAGGGCCTCATCGCGCTGACCGGCAACGAGCGCTTCGCCTGGGACGCCTGGCGGCGGTTCGTGGCCATGTTCGGCCGCATCGTGCTGGACCTGCGAGCGGAGGACTTCGACGAGCCGTTCGACGAGCTCAAGAGCCGCGCGAACGCGAAGCTCGACACCGACCTGACGTCTGAGCAGCTCCGCGAGATCGGTAACGAGTTCGCTCAGATCGTGAAGCGCAAGACCGGGGAGGAGTTCCCGACCGATCCGTATCGGCAGCTCGAGCTCGCCGTCCGTGCCGTCTTCGACTCGTGGTTCGGGAAGCGGGCCCACGATTACCGCGAGTTCAACAGGATCCCGCACGACCTTGGCACCGCGGTGAACGTGGTCACCATGGTCTTCGGCAACATGGGCGACGACTCGGGCACCGGCGTCGCCTTCACGCGCGACCCGAACACCGGTGAGAAGGTGCTGTACGGCGAGTACCTCACCAACGCGCAGGGCGAGGACGTCGTGGCGGGCGTGCGCACCCCGGCCAAGATCAGCCAGATGCGGGACGAGCTGCCCGCGGTGTACGCGCAGTTCGAGGAGATCGCGCAGCGGCTCGAGGGCCACTATCGCGACATGCAGGACCTCGAGTTCACCATCGAGCGCGGCACGCTGTACATGCTCCAGACCCGCTCGGGGAAGCGCACGGCTCCCGCGGCGGTGAAGATCGCCGTGGACATGGCCAACGAGGGCGTGCTCACGAAGGAGGAGGCGCTCCAGCGCGTCGACCCGGCGCAGATCGTCCAGCTGCTGCTGCCGCGCTTCGACGAGGCGGCCAAGGAGAAGGTGGGGGATCGCCTGCTGGGCAAGGGCCTGAACGCCTCGCCGGGCGCCGCCGTGGGGCAGGCCATCTTCGACCCGGACCGTTCCGTCGAGGCGCGCGACGCGGGCCACCCGGTGATCCTGGTGCGCATCGAGACGAGCCCCGACGACGTGCACGGCATGCTCGCCGCCAAGGGCGTGCTCACGGCGCGCGGTGGAGCCACGTCGCACGCGGCCGTCGTTGCCCGCTCGATGGGCCTCCCGTGCGTGGCGGGCGCCGAGACCCTGAAGATCGACTATCCGAAGCGCCAGATGCGCGCCGGTGACCGGGTGATCACGGAGGGCGAGGTCATCAGCATCGATGGCACAACCGGCGAGATCTTCGCCGGCGAGCTGCCGACCATCGAGGCCCGCTTCGAGGACGAGCACGACCTCGCGACGCTGCTCGGATGGGCCGATGGCGTCCGCCGTCTCCAGGTCTGGGCGAACGCGGACTATCCGCGCGACGCGGAGCGGGCGCGTGCCTTCGGCGCGCAGGGCATCGGCCTGTGCCGCACCGAGCACATGTTCTTCGAGGAGGATCGGCTGCCGACTGTTCGTCGCATGATCCTCAACGCCCACGCCGCGACCGCGGCCATGGCGAAGGACGAACCGTCACGGACCGATGACGACCGCGAGGCGGTCAGGACGTTCGACTCGGCTCTCGAGGAGCTCGAGCGCCTCCAGACCGATGACTTCGCCGGGCTCTTCCGCGCCATGGACGGGCTGCCCGTGGTCATCCGGCTCATCGATCCGCCGCTCCACGAGTTCCTGCCCAGCCACGAGGAGCTCGTTGCCGACGTCACCCGGCTGCGCACCACCCTCGAGCTCACCGCCGGCGGGTCCGGCATGGAGGCGGAGCTGGAAGAGAGGGAAGTGCTGCTCCATGCCGTCGAGGCGATGCGCGAGCAGAACCCGATGCTCGGCCTGCGTGGCGTGCGGCTGGGCCTCATGGTGCCCGACATCGTGAAGATGCAGACCCGTGCCATCCTGGCCGGCGCCGCGCGCGTGGCGGCCGAGGGGCTGACGCCGCTGCCGGAGATCATGATCCCGCTCGTCGGCCACGTGAACGAGCTGCGCGAGACGCGCACCATCCTGGAGGCCGAGGTCACGCGCATCGTCGAGACGTCCGGCCAGCAGGTCGACTACAAGTTCGGAACGATGATCGAGGTGCCGCGCGGCGCGCTCACCGCCGACGAGATCGCCGAGCACGCCGAGTTCTTCAGCTTCGGGACGAACGACCTGACCCAGATGGGCTTCGGGTACTCGCGCGACGACGCCGAGGGCAAGTTCCTGATGCAGTACGTGGACCGCAAGATCCTCCCGGACAACCCGTTCCAGGTGCTCGATGTGGCCGGTATCGGCCAGCTCGTGCGGATCGGCGTGGAGAAGGGCCGCGCGGCGAAGCCGAAGCTCAAGATCGGCATCTGCGGCGAGCACGGGGGCGATCCACAGAGCATCGCCTTCTGCCACGAGGTCGGGCTTGACTACGTGAGCTGCTCACCGTTCCGTGTGCCGGTCGCCCGCCTTGCCGCCGCCCAGGCCGCGATCACCCAGACGGAGACGCGCGACAAGTAGACGCCAGCTTGGCCAGGTACTTGACAAATGATAAAATGAACCCCGTGGGACTCATTCGGCTATTGACAAGCGCATCACGGCGCTGGGGACTCTGACCATCGCAACAACCTCCTCCGGCATCGTCGCGGAGATCAAATCCAAGCTTCCGGTCCTCGAGATCGTCGGGGAGACCGTCGCGCTCAAGCGCGCCGGCAGCGTTTCCAAGGGACTCTGCCCCTTCCACGGCGAGAAGACTCCGTCGTTCATCGTGACCCCGGAGCGCGAGACGTGGCACTGCTTCGGCTGCGGCGAGCACGGCGACATCTTCACCTTCCTCATGCGCCGGGATGGCCTCGACTTCCGTGAGGCCCTCGAGCGGCTCGCCGAGCGTGCCGGGGTTGAGCTGTCGGAGCGCACGGCGGCAGAGGACCGGCACCGCAAGCGGCTGCGGGAGGCGCTCGAGGCGGCCATCGCGTGGTATCGCGAGGTGCTGCTCCAGGCTCACCAGGCCGAGGCGGCGCGCACGTACCTCGCGGAACGCGGGTTCAGCGCGGAGACGCTGGACCGCTTCTCCATCGGCTTCGCGCCCAACACGTGGGATGCGCTCACCAGGCGCCTGGGCGAGCGTGGCTTCAGCGACGGCGAGCTGACGGCCGCCGGCCTCGCGAGCGCGTCGAGCCGCGGTGGAGTGTACGACCGCTTCCGCGGGCGGATCATCATCCCGATCAGGGACGCCTCGGCGCGCCCCATCGGTCTCGGCGGACGGATCCTGCCGGGCGCGGAGGGGCCGAAGTATCTGAACTCCCCGGCCACCCCGCTCTTCGACAAGAGCCGCACGCTTTACGCCATCGACCAAGCCAAGGCGGGCATTCGGCGCGAGAAGCTCGCGGTCATCGTCGAGGGCTACACCGATGTGATGGCGGCTCACCAGGCCGGCTTCACGAACGTCGTCGCCAGCCTCGGAACGGCGCTCACCCAGGGACAGGTCGAGCTCGCGAACCGATACGCCGATGCGGTCGCCCTGGCCTACGACGTCGACGTTGCCGGCGAGGCGGCCACGCAGCGCGGGCTGCTCGAGGAGCTCGGGCCGGTGATCAGCAAGGTGCGCGTGATCCGCGTCCCCGCCGGCAAGGATCCGGACGAGCTCATCCGGAACGATCCGGACGGGTGGCGCACCGCCGTCGCGGACGCGGAGGAGCTGCTGCCCTACTTCATGCAGCGGGCGGCGGCGGATGTGGACATGCGGCAGCCGCAGGGTCGCAGCGGATACACGCGCCGCATGCTCGACCTCCTGCGCCGCATCCCGGATCGCGTCGAGCAGGATTCGTACGTCCCGCAGCTGGCGCAGCTCGCCGGGATTGACGAGCGCGTGCTGCGCGAGGATCTCGCGCGTGGTGGGCGCCCCATTCCGGTACGGCCGATCGAGGCGCCGAGCGCCGTCGTCGCCGATGGCCCGCTGCTGAGCCCGCTGGAGCGCGAGGCTCTCAGCCTGCTGCTCCTGAACCCGGGCCTGACCGCCGAGCTGCCGGCCGATGACCCGCTGGCGTTCCGTGACGAATCGGCGGCTGCGCTGGCTCGAGCGTGGAGGTCCGCCGTTGACGGAGCCGAGAACGCGAGGCCGGATCTCGAGGGCTTCGTCGGCGGCCTCGATGCGGCCACGGCAGGCCTGGCGCGAGCCCTGCTGGCAGCGTTGCGCGCGCGAGGCGTCCGCCCGGACCCCGAAACGGATCGCGAGTCGCTGCGCGTCAGCATGGCGCGCATGCACATCGAGCGCGTCGAGGAGCGGCTCTCCGACCTCGAGTCGCTCATCCGTGCTGCGGCCGATGAATTGGAATCCGATCAACTACGAAACCTGGAGCGTCAGTTCCAGGTCCTGATGGGGGAGCGAGAGCAACTGGTGAGAACGATGAGAACGCCGGCCCTGGTGGCCGCTCGAGGAGGGAACTGAGCGTGGCGACGAAGACGACGGTCCGTGCGCCGCAGGGCACGACGAAGCAGAAGTCCGTGCCGGCTGCCAAGCCGGCCGGGACCAAGAAGATGGCGGGCCCGATGAAGGCGACAGCGCCCGCGAAGGGCGCCGCGAAGGCGACAACGCCCGCGGTGAAGGCTGCTGCCAAGAAGACGCCTCCTCCGGCGAAGGCCGCCACGAAGGTATCGGCTCCGGCGAAGGCGACCACGAAGGCGCCGGGCGCCTCAAAGGCCCCGGCCACGGTGAAGGCGCCCGCCAAGCCTGCGACGACAGCCAAGGCGGCTCCGACGGCGCCGAAGGCATCGGCGAAGGCCAAGCCCGCGACGAAGGGTAGGGTCGCTCCCACGCGCGGCGGGTCGACCACGTCCAACGGGAACGGTACCGACGATGCCTTCACCGAGGCAGTCACCGCACTCGTGACCCGAGGTCGCGAGGACGGCTTCATCACACATGATCAGATCCTCGCCGTGCTTCCCGAGCCGGAATCGCAGATGGGAGCGCTCGAGGAGCTGTACGCCGCCGCCACGGAGGCGGGTGTCGAGGTGCTCGACGCGAAGAACCAGCCGACGCTGCTCGGCGAGCCTGACGAGGAGGAGGAGAAAGCCGCCCCAGCCACCGCCAAGGCCAAGACCGAGGCGGAGGAGGATCTCGAGGCGCTGGCCGCCGACCTCATCGGCATCGACGACCCGGTGCGCATGTACCTCAAGGAGATCGGCAAGGTCGCGCTGCTGACCGCCGAGGAAGAGGTCGTCCTCGCCAAGGCCATCGAGCTCGGGGAGCTGGCCGTAGAGGACCCGGCACGGGCGATCGTCAACCTGTACACGTGGGTCACGCTCGACACCGAGCCGAAGGCTCGCACCATGGCCGCCATGCGCGCGTTCGATCTGCCGAAGGAGTCGGCGCGCGTCACCGGCGACGCCATCGACTGGTGGACCGGGCGGAAGCGCAAGACCATCGAGACGCCCGCCATCAAGCTGTCGAAGGCACGGAAGGCTCCCAACCTCGACGACGAGGCCCGGACGCGCCTCATGGAGGCGGAGTCGATCCTCAAGGTCCTCGCCGCCGAGCCGGCGCAGGGCCTGAAGGACGCGATCCTGTTCGGCTCCACGTATCGGTTCCGCGCGGTGAGCCACGCGGGGTCCAGCGAGCTCTACGAGCTGGAGCGCTGGGCGCGCGAGACGGCCCAGGACATCGTCCGCGAGTACCTTGCGGCCGGGAACGACGCGGAGTACCTGCTCTCCCTCGGCTACGACCCGACCATTCCGCTCGAGGTGCCGCTCGAGAAGCGCACTGGTCGCCTGGTGGGCCAGAGCACCGATGCGCGCAAGCGCCTGACTGAGGCCAACCTGCGGCTGGTGGTCAGCATCGCCAAGAAGTACATCGGCCGCGGCATGAGCTTCCTGGACCTCATCCAGGAGGGGAACATCGGCCTCATCCGGGCAGTCGAGAAGTTCGACTACGAGAAGGGCTTCAAGTTCAGCACCTACGCCACGTGGTGGATTCGCCAGGCCATCACGCGTGCCATCGCCGACCAGGCGCGCACGATTCGCATCCCGGTGCACATGGTCGAGACGATCAACCGGCTCATCCGCGTCAGCCGCACCCTGCTCCAGGAGCTCGGGCGCGAGCCCACGGTGGAGGAGATCGCGCGGCGCATGAGCCGCGACGAGATCATCCGCGAGCTGCGCGACAAGCTCCAGCGCGAGCCCACCGAGGGCGAGGTCGACGTGCGGGTCGCGGAGGGGCCGCAGACCGTCAGCCCGGAGAAGGTGCGCGAGATCATGAAGGTCAGCCAGGAGCCGGTCAGCCTCGAGACGCCGATCGGCGAGGAGGAGGATTCGCACCTCGGCGACTTCATTCCTGACCTCGCCTCGGTCGCTCCGGCCGACGCGGCCAGCCACCAGCTGCTCAAGGAGCAGGTCGAGGGCGTGCTGGACTCGCTCACGCCGCGCGAACGGCGCGTGCTCCAGCTCCGCTTCGGGCTGGAGGATGGCCGATCGCGGACGCTCGAGGAGGTCGGGCGCGACTTCAACGTGACGCGGGAGCGGATCCGCCAGATCGAGGCGAAGGCCCTGCGCAAGCTGCGCCATCCGTCCCGCAGCCGAAAGCTCAAGGACTACCTCGAGTGACCACCGCCGCCGTCCTCCGGCCCCGCGTCCTCGCCGACGTCATCCCGGGTGGCGTCATTCGGGACGTCGCGCTGGTCGCGGCCGTGGCCGCATTCACCGGCGCCGCTGCCCAGGTTGCGGTCCCGCTGCCCTTCACGCCGGTACCGCTCAGCCTCCAGACCTTCACCGTGCTCTTGTCCGCGGCGGCGCTCGGCCCGTGGCGAGCGGGAGCGGCCATGGGGCTCTATCTGGTCGCCGGCGTCGCCGGCGTGCCGTGGTTCAGCGAGCAGCGCACCGGTTTCGCCTTCCCGTCATTCGGCTACATCATCGGCTTCGTGCTCGCCGCACTGATCGTCGGCACGCTGGCGCGTCGCGGCGCGGATCGTCGCGCCGGCAGCGCGGTGGTCACCATGGTGATCGGCAACCTCGCGATCTACGCGGTCGGCGTGCCGTATCTGGCCCTGGCCATCGGCGTCTCGCTGCCGGAGGCCGTCGCGCTCGGCGCCCTGCCCTTCGTCATCGGCGACGGCCTCAAGATCGTCCTGGCGGCCGGGCTCCTGCCCGCGGCTTGGAGGCTCGTCGACCGCCGCTAGGCTTCACCGGGGTGACGGCCGGCCGGCCCGAACCTATAATCGCCCCGTCCTGAGATGCACCCGATGCGTGCACCTCGACCTGCGTTCCGGCGTAGCTCAGTGGTAGAGCGGGCGGCTGTTAACCGCTTGGTCGTAGGTTCGAATCCTACCGCCGGAGCCACTTTCCCGTTCTCCGTTGGCGTCGCTCTGGTCCACTGCGCCACGTCCCGGCTGCCGCTCTTCGGCCTGCCGCTTCGTCTCGAGGCGTAGGCCCCGGTCACTCCCCGCAGCCGACGACCTCGCACAGGCCAGCCAGCGCGAGCAGCCAATGAAGCTCGGCGGAGCCGCCGTCGAGCCGTAGGCGGCAGCCAAGCCGACCAGCGGCGAGGTGCAGCCGGGCAAGCGCCTCAACCGTGGCCACATCAGGATGGACGAGTCCGCCGACGTCACAGGCCAGGATCTCCGCGTCGTCAGCCTCCAGCGGCGCGCGGAGACGATCGCTCAGCGCGGCGATCTCGACGGTGGCCCTGGGCGCGCCGATCATCACGACGTTGACGGCGAACCTCCTTTCCAACCTTCCTCTCATCAGACTCCCGCCAGGGAGAAAGCTCATCGAGCTGCGACCGATGAGTTCGCCGACGGCCCGCGGTCTACAGTTCGACACCGTCCAGTGAGGAGCTCCTGTGCCATCGCCCGCGCAAAGCACCGTCTCGATCGCCATCCCCGACCTCCGCGCGAGCCTCGCCGGCCGCGTGATCACGCCCGAGGACGCCGAGTACGACGCGGCCCGTGCCGTCGTGGCCGGCGGGGTCGATCGTCGGCCGGCCGCCATCGTCAGGGTCGCCAACTCGGACGACGTTGCGCACGTCGTGAACCTGGCCCGCGAGACCGGCCTGGAGCTCGCGGTCCGCAGCGGTGGTCACAGCGGCGCGGGCCATGGTGTCAGCGAGGGCGGCATCGTGATCGACCTGCGCGACATGAAGGGTCTCGACATCGACGCCGATGCCCGCACCGCCTGGGCCGAGACCGGGCTGACGGCAGGGGAGGTCACGGCGGCGCTCGAGGCCCACGGCCTGGCCATAGGCTTCGGCGATACCGGCACCGTCGGCATCGGCGGCATCACGCTCGGGGGCGGCGTCGGGTACCTCGTCCGCAAGCACGGCCTCACCATCGACAACCTTCTCGCCGCTGAGGTCGTCACCGCCGATGGCCGGGTCCTCCACGTCGACGCCGATACCGAGCCCGACCTGTTCTGGGCCATCCGCGGTGGCGGCGGCAACTTCGGCGTGGCCACCCGATTCCAGTACCGGCTGCACGCCCTCGACGGGATCTACGGAGGGATGCTCATCCTGCCCGCCACGTCGGAGACAGTTGCCGGCTTCATCGCCGCGGCCGAGGCGGCGCCCGACGAGCTCTCGACGATAGCGAACGTCATGAACTGCCCACCGATGCCGTTCGTGCCGGAGGAGCATCACGGCAGCCTGGTGATCATGGGCATGCTGGCCTTTGCCGGGTCGATGGATTCCGGCGAGGAAGCCCTGGCGCCATTCCGTGCGCTCGCCACTCCATTGGCCGACATGCTCAAGCCGATGCCCTACCCGGAGATGTTTCCGCCGGAGGACCCCGACTATCGCCCGACGGCGGCGGCGCTCACCATGCTCATGGAACACGTGGACCTCGGCGTCGCGGGCACGATCATGGAGCACCTCGAGGGCTCGGACGCATCGGTCCGCGTCGCGCAGCTGCGGGTGCTCGGCGCGGCGATGGCGCGGGTGCCGACCGACGCCACCGCCTATGCGCACCGGCAGTCGCGGATCATGGTCAACGTGGCGGCCTTCTATGAAGAGGCCGAGGATCGCGTGGCGCGAGAGGCGTGGGTCGCCGATTTCGCGGCCGCCCTCAACCAGGGCGACGATGGCGCCTACGTCAACTTCCTCGCCGATGAGGGCCCCGAGCGGATTCGCGCGGCCTACCCGGGTCCGACATGGGATCGCCAGACGTCCATCAAGGCACGCTACGACCCGACAAACCTGTTCCGCCTCAATCAGAACGTCCCGCCGCTCCCGGCGGAGGTCGCATGAAGTTCCGTACGACGATCAAGCAGGGCGGTAAGACGGCGACCGGCATCCGCGTCCCCGACGAGATCGTCGAGGGCCTCGGGTCGGGGAAGCGGCCCGCGGTGCGTGTCACGATCAACGGCTTCACCTATCGAAGCACGGTGGCGGTCCTGGGCGGTTCTTACATGGTGGGCGTGAGCGCCAAGAATCGCGCCGGTACCGGAGTGGCCGGCGGTGACACCGTCGATGTCGACATTGAGCTCGACACAGATCCCCGCGAGGTCGCGGTGCCGCCCGACTTTGCCGCAGCTCTCGCCGCGGAGCCCAGAGCGGGGGAGACCTTCGAGGGCCTCTCGTACAGCAACAGGTCCTGGCACGTGCTCTCTATCGAGGGCGCCAAGACCGATGAGACCCGCCAGCGTCGGATTGCGAAGTCGGTCGAGATGCTCCGGGAGGGCCGGGCTCGGTAGGGCCGATCCAACCCCGCAAATCTATGTCTCAGACAAGCCAGCCGCAGTCTGTGCGTCGAACCGGCCCAGAGGCCGCGGACTCCTCCTCCTCGGGCCGGACGCCGATATCGGGCGGATGCGGCCGGACGAGCGGTCGCGTTCCCAGCGCCTGGTCGGCGGACCGCAGCGTCGCGCGGCGAAGCGATGGATCGGTTACCGGAGGCCCCATGTCCACCACCTCGGGGAGTGCGATCGTCGTCGAGCCACCCGTGTCGGTCTGCCGCGCGGTGACGACCGACCCATCGGGGTAGCTCAGCCACAGCCCGCGCAGCCGAGCGATGAAGTGCTCCGGCATCCCCGGCACGAGCAGATCGACCATCCCGCGACCGGAGCGCCGATACCCGCGCGGCCGCTCGTCCGCCTGGACGCGGTCAACGAAGCCGCGCGAGAGCTGCTCCTCGACCGCGAGCCGAACGGCATCCGGCGCGTCGACGCTCGTGGTGGCGGCACGGAAGGTGGCGGTGCCGACGACCGCCGGCTCCGTCGAGCCGCGTGGCGTGCTGAGTAGCTCGAAGACGATCGTGTCCTCGGTGCGCGGATCGGCTTGTCGGTCGATCATTGGCCGGAGGATAGCAGCGCCGATCCGTCGCGCGTCGCCTCACCACGCGATCCCGCTCGTCTAGAATCGGGCCGCGATGGAAGACGAGAAGGGCTACCGCGAGATGGTGTCCGCGCAGGACGATGCGCAGATAGACACGTGGGCGTCAGACCTCTTCATCGACTTTGCGAAACGGCTGGGCGTCGGCCAGGCAATCGCCGCCTTCTGCGTCGCGACCGAGCTTGATCAGCGCGCCTTCCAGCGCGCCTTCCTGGTCGGTGGCGGTCCGGATCACGTCGTGGGCATCGACACCGCGGGCTCGCTCGCGGCGCCGATCTTCGAGCTGCCGAAGGCGATAGCCGGCGTCCGTCGGACCGATCCGGCCGCGCGAGAGAAGCTCGTCGACTTCCTGGTCGAGCACCGCGAGGTCATGTCGTACACAGCCTGAGCTAGCCGGGCTCCTCGCGGTGCGGAGCGGCTGAGCGGAAGATGGCGATCGCGTTCTCGAGCTTGAGCTTGGTGATCGTCAGGTGCTTCGCGAAGTTCTCCCGGTTCACCTCCGGGATCTGCCCCATCATCTCAGGCTCTCGAAGGATCGCCACCAGGTCATCTACTCCATCGGCCAGCTTGGCGCGAGCACCCATCAGCGCTTCGTCCGCGGCGACCAGGGCGGCAAGCTCTCCCGCGACCGTCCGTCGGCGCCGGCGTGGAGCGGCCCGAGGGGTCGAGGTGGCCGGATCGGCCTCGTCGGGTCCGCCGATGAGGTTCTTGAGCTTCGCCAGCGAGAGCTCACCGGACGCCACGCGCTTGGCGAGCCGCCGTCGCTTTCGCTCGTCGCCGATCTTCATGAGCTCGTACGCGTGGCTGATCGTGTCTTTGCGCAATGACAGCAGCTCACGGATGTCGGCGGGCGCATCGGTCAGTCGCAGGCGGTTCTCGACGTAGCCCTTGTCCTTGCCGACCTTCTGAGCCAGCTGTCGTACCGAGTAGCCGAAGGTGTCCGTCATCTTTCGGAACATCGACGCTTCCTCCAGCGGCGAGACGTCCTCGCGCTGGAGATTCTCGATGATGCTGACCTCGAGCGCCGTCTGCGGGTCGAAGTCCACGACGATGGCCGGAATGGTGTCGCGTCCCGCCAGCCGAGATGCGCGCCAGCGACGTTCTCCGGCCACCAGCTCGTACTCGGATCCGGCCGGGCGGACGAGGATGGGCTGCAGGACGCCGTGCTCGCGTATCGAGTCCGCGAGCTCGGCCAGCGACTCCTCGTCGTAGGAGAGCCGCGGCTGTGCCGGGTTGGGCAGGATCCGCGACACCGACAGCTCCCGGAGCTGTGCGCGCGTCGCGCGCGACTCGATGAGGGACACGACGCCGGGCGCCAGGTCGAGCTGCTGCGCTTCGTCGAAGAGCCGATGGATGTTCTCCCGGAACGCCGGGCGCTTGCTAGCCAAGCTCCATCACCTCCTGCGCCAGATCCCGAAACGCCCGCGCGGCGGCCGAGTTCGTGGCGTACTCGGTGATCGGGCGGCCGGTCAGCGGCGCCTCCCCGAGCTTCACGGTGTTCTTGATCATGGTGTTGAAGACCCGATGGTCGCCGAGGCCGCGCAGGTTCTCGAGCATCTCGCGGGCGAGGACCGTGCGGCCATCGTAGAAGGTGGGCAGCAGGCCGAGCACCTCGAGGTCGTGGTTCAGCTTGAGCTTGATGGTGTTGATCACCTTGATGAGCGCGGTCAGTCCTTTGATCGCGTAGTACTGCGTCTGCACCGGGATGATCACGCGGCTGGACGCCACCAGCGCGTTGATGGTGAGCAGGCCCAGCGTCGGGGGGCAGTCGATGATGACGACGTCGAACTGGCGCTCGACCCATCCGTCGAGCGCGTCGCGCAGCACCATCTCGCGGCCGATGGCCGTGAAGAGCTCGACCTCGGTCGAGGCAAGCTCAAGGGTGGCGGGCACGATCCACAGGCCGGGCGTCTCCGTCTCCCGCACGATCTCGTCGAGGGTCACGCGGTCCTCGGAGAGCACGTCGGCCATCGAGTGGCGGACGTCAGACAGCGAGATTCCGAGGCCGACGGTCATGTTTGCCTGCGGATCCATGTCGACGCAGAGGACCCGATAGCCGCGCTCCGCGAGGGCGCCTCCGAGATTGATGGAGCAGGTGGTCTTGCCCACGCCGCCCTTCTGGTTCGCGATCGAAATTACCTTGGTCAACGCATCACCTTCGTCAAGCGCGGGCGGAAACGGTCGCGCGAGCGACCCTGTCGATGATAGGCGTCCGACATCCGGCGGTCACCCCCGTTATCCACAACGTGGAGAAATCGGCCTGTCGTTGTGCAAAGACGCATGCCTATACTCCGAGTTGTCCACCGCCCGACGGCGCGGGCCCGTAGCTCAATGGTCAGAGCAACCGGCTCATAACCGGACGGTCGCAGGTTCGATTCCTGCCGGGCCCACCACTCATCGCTAGGGGAGCAGCCTGGTGTCGACCGCCGACAAGCTCGATCGGCTGCGCTCCCTGCGCGAGGAGTCGCTCCTCGGCGGCGGGGCGGAACGGATCGAGCAGCAGCACGCGCGGGGCAGGCTCGCAGCGCGCGAGCGGCTCGAGCTGTTGCTCGATGAGGGCAGCTTCACCGAGCTCGACGCGTTCGTCACGCACCGCGCATCCGACTTCGGGCTCGACGAGCAGCGGTTCCTGGGCGATGGCGTCGTCACCGGCTTCGGCACCGTCGACGGTCGACGCGTCTTCGTGTACAGCCAGGACTTCACGGTCTTCGGCGGCTCGCTCTCCGAGACGCACGCCGAGAAGATCTGCAAGGTGATGGATCTGGCGATGGAGAACGGCATGCCGATCATCGGCATATCGGACTCCGGAGGCGCACGCATCCAGGAGGGCGTGGTCAGCCTCGGTGGTTATGCCGATATCTTCCTGCGCAACACGCTCGCCTCCGGGGTGGTGCCGCAGATATCGCTCGTCATGGGGCCGTGCGCCGGTGGCGCCGTGTACTCGCCGGCCATCACCGACCTGGTGATCATGGTGGAGGGCACGAGCTACATGTTCGTGACGGGGCCGAACGTGGTGAAGACGGTGACGCACGAGGAGATCGACCTCGAGGGGCTCGGCGGCGCGCGAGTCCACAACGAGATGAGCGGGGTCGCCCACTTTTTGGCCGGAGGCGAGCCGCAGGCGCTTCAGCTGGCGCGAACCCTTCTCGGGTATCTGCCGTCGAACAACGTCGACGAACTGCCACGCGCCGCCGAGTGGTCGGCGCCTTCGCTCGAGGGCGAATCGCTCGACGCGCTCATACCGGATTCGCCGAAGCAGTCGTACGACATGCACCAGGTGATTGCCGGAGTCGTCGACGGCGAATCGTTCACGGAGGTGCACGCGCACTACGCGCGCAACATCATCTGCGGCTTTGCGCGCGTGGAGGGACGCCCGATCGGTATCGTCGCGCAGCAGCCCGAGGTGCTGGCCGGCGTGCTGGACATCGATGCATCCGACAAGGCCGCGCGGTTCGTTCGCACCTGCGACTGCTTCAACGTCCCGCTGGTCACCCTTGTCGACGTTCCCGGATTCCTGCCCGGCGTGGACCAGGAGCACCGCGGCATCATTCGGCACGGCGCGAAGCTGCTATACGCCTACAGCGAGGCCACCGTGCCGAAGATCACGGTGATCACCCGCAAGGCGTACGGCGGCGCCTACGACGTCATGAGCAGTAAGCACATTCGCGGGGACATGAACTACGCATGGCCGACGGCGGAGATCGCGGTGATGGGCGTCGAGGGCGCGGTGAACATCATCTTTCGCGATCGGATCGAGGCAGCCGATGACGCGGATGCGGAACGTGCACGGCTGATCGCCGAGTACGAGGAGCGCTTCGCGAACCCGTACATTGCCGCGGCGCGCGGGTACGTCGACGAGGTGATCCTTCCATCGGAGACGCGCGCGCGGGTCGCGGGGGCGCTGGTGCTGCTGGAGAACAAGCGTCAGGCGGTGCCGGCCAAAAAGCACGGCAACATTCCCCTCTGACGCCGGAAGTGTCTTTGCGCACGGACACCTCACCCCCGCCCTTCGAGCGAGTGCTCGTCGCGAACCGGGGCGAGATTGCCATTCGCGTCATGCGCGCGTGTCGCGAGCTGGGGATCTCGCCGGTGGCGGTGTACTCGGACGCGGACGTGGACGCGCTCCACGTCCGCCACGCCGATGTTGCCGAACGGCTCGGGCCGCCAGCGCCAGCGGAGTCCTACCTGTCCATCGAGGCCATCCTCGCCGCCGCGCAGCGCAGCGGGTCGCAGGCGATTCACCCCGGCTACGGCTTCCTGTCGGAGAACCATGCGTTCGCGCGGGCGGTCGAGGACGCCGGACTGACCTTCATCGGCCCGCCGGCTGCGACCCTCCAGATGCTCGGCAACAAGCTGGCCGCGCGGCGGTCCGCCGAGGCGGCCGGAGTCCCCACCGTCCCGGGCACCAGCGTGGCCCTCGGCGACGATCTCACCGAGCTGACGCGGCTCGGCCTGCCGATCATGCTCAAGGCGGCCGCGGGGGGCGGCGGCCGCGGGATGCGCCGTGTCGACTCCGCCGATGAGCTGGGCGAGGCGCTGGCCGCGGCGCGCCGGGAGGCGCTCTCGGCGTTCGGTGACGACACGGTCTACGCCGAGCGGATCATCTCGCCGGCACGCCACGTCGAGGTGCAGCTGCTCGGCGACCGACACGGCGGCCTGGCGGTCCTCGGCGAGCGGGACTGCTCCATCCAGCGCCGCCACCAGAAGCTCGTCGAGGAGGCCCCGGCCCCGGGGCTGGACGAGGCCACGCGCGCGGCGCTGTTCGACGGCGCCCGGCGGGTCGCGAGCGCGGTCGACTTCCACAGCGCGGCCACCGCAGAGTTCCTCATCGACTCAGCCGGGAACCACTACTTCCTGGAGATGAACACGCGGCTCCAGGTCGAGCACGGGGTCACCGAGCTGGTCACCGGCGTCGACATCGTGGCCTGGCAGATCCGCGTCGCGGCGGGGGAGCGGCTGCCGGCCGGCATCGCCGACGCACCGCGAGGAGGGCACGCGATCGAGGTCCGCATCTACGCCGAGGATCCGTACGACGGCTTTCGCCCGAGCGGCGGGACGGTGACCGCCTGGCAGATGCCGGGTGGGCCGGGTGTCCGTGTCGAGGCCGGGGTGGAGGCCCAGACCCCGCTGCCGGCCGAATACGACCCGCTCCTTGCCAAGCTGCTCGTCCATGCGTCGGACCGGCCGGCGGCCATCGCCCGACTGCGGCGCGCGCTGGACGAGACGCTCATCGGTGGCGTCCAGACCGACCATGGCTTTCACCGATGGCTGGTGGATCACCTCGCGTTCGCCGACGGCCGCTACGACACCTCCTTTGTCGAGGTCGAGTGGGGGAATGGCCCGGCCACCGGCTCCGAGGAGGAGGGCCTGGTGGCGTTCGCAGCCCTCGAGGCGCGGCGGTCGGAGCGCACGGGAGACCCCCGCCACGTGGCAGCCGACGACAGTTCGGCGTGGGGCCGGCAGGCGCGCCGGGGGGCCCTCAGGCGGTGAGCGACCACGAGGTCCGGCTCGGCGACCGGCACGTGCAGCCCGCCGAGGGCTGGCGCCTCGACTGGCTGGACCGCGCCGCCGGAACGGCGCGGCTCGTCGGTGAGGGCCGGTCCATCCCGGTCGTCGTGGAGGGGAGCGGCAGCGAATGGGCCGTCACCCTCCACGGGCGGCGCCACGCGGCCACCGTCCGGACCTGGCGCGAGCGGCTCTTCGCCGAGGCCGAGCAGACCACGCGCGGCCACACCGGCGAGCTGACGGTCAGGGCCAGCCTGCCGGGTCTCGTGGTCGCCGTTCGGGTCAGCCCTGGCGACGAGGTCGCCGAGGGCGACTCGCTGCTCACCATCGAGGCCATGAAGATGCAGAACGAGGTCCGCGCGCCGCGCGCCGCGCGCGTCACCACCGTCGCCGTGCAGGCCGGGCAGGTGGTGGCGACAGGGGCGCCGCTCCTGACGCTCGAGTAGCCATCCGGTCGCCGACGGTGGTGCCGGCCACCGGTAGAATGCGGCCGTGAGCGATGCCCGAGAGCCAGCGCCGCGGGCGTATCGGCTCCCATCCGGGATCGAGATCAAGCCGTCCTACGGTCCCGATGACGTCGCCGGGCTCGACCCGGCGGCGGAGCTGGGCGGTCCGGGCAGCTACCCCTTCACTCGCGGCATCTACGCCGAGGGCTATCGCGCGCGCCCGTGGACGATGCGCCAGTACGCGGGCTTCGGCTCCGCCGAGGACACGAACGCCCGGTTCCGCTACCTCCTCGAGCGAGGCCAGACCGGGCTGTCGGTGGCGTTCGACCTGCCCACCCAGATGGGTTACGACTCGGATGATCCGATGGCGGTCGGCGAGGTCGGGCGCGTTGGGGTGCCGATCGACAGCATCGCCGACATGGAGATCCTGCTCGACGGGATCGACCTCGCGGCGGTCTCCACGTCGATGACCATCAACGCCACCGCCGCCGTGCTGCTCGCGCTCTTCGAGACCGTCGCGCGGCGACGGGGGATCGATCCGCATCGGCTCCGCGGCACCGTCCAGAACGACATCCTCAAGGAGTACATCGCCCGCGGGACCTACATCTACCCTCCGGCACCCTCGATGCGCCTGGTGACCGATACCTTCGCCTACTGCCACGCCGAGCTCCCGGCGTGGAACACGATCAGCATCAGCGGGTATCACATCCGGGAGGCGGGAGCGACCGCCGTCCAGGAGGTGGCCTTCACCGTCGCCAACGCGATCGCCTACTGCGAGGCGGCGGTTGCCGCCGGGCTCGCCTTCGACGAGTTCGCGCCGCGGCTGTCGTTCTTCTTCGCGGCCCACAGCGACCTCTTCGAGGAGGTGGCCAAGTTCAGGGCGGCACGGCGGGTGTGGGCCACGGTGGCCCGCGAGCGGTTCGGTGCGGCCGACGAGCGCTCGATGGCCATGCGCTTCCACGTCCAGACCGGAGGCTCGACGCTCACCGCTCAGCAGACCGACGTCAACGTGGTGCGCACCACCGTCCAGGCGCTCTCCGCGGTGCTCGGTGGGACGCAGTCGCTTCACACGAACGCGCTGGACGAGGCGCTCGGCCTGCCCACGCCGGCCACCGCCCGCCTCGCCCTGCGGACGCAGCAGATGCTTCACGCCGAGGCGGGAGTGACCGCGACCGTGGATCCGCTGGCGGGCTCGTACTACGTCGAGTGGCTCACCGCGCGGATCCATGACCTCGCGCTCGAGGAGCTCGCGGCCATCGACGAGCGGGGCGGCACTCTCGCCGCGCTCGAGGCGGGCTACCAGCAGGAGGAGATCGCCGACGCCGCCTACGCCATGCAGCGGGCCATCGAGTCCGGGGAGCGGGTGATCGTTGGCGTCAATGCCTTCACCGATGACGGCTCCGCGCAACGGCCGGCAGCCCAGGTCATCGCCCCCGAGCTCGAGGCACGCCAGGTCGAGCGGACCCGGGCGGTGCGGGCCAACCGCGATCAACGCGCGGCGGACGGGGCGCTCGCGGCTCTCGAGGGGGCGGCGGGCGGGACGGAGAACCTCCTCCCACGCATCCGCGCCTGCGTCGAGGCCGAGGTCACGCTGGGCGAGATCTCGCACGCGCTGCGCCGGGTATGGGGGGAGCATCGGCCGTGAGCGCCCTGGTTGGCCCCATGCACCATGTCGCGATCGTGGTGCGCTCGATCGAGGAGAGCCTGCCGCGCTACCGCGCGCTGTTCGGCCTGGAAGCGGAGGCCGAGCCGTTCGTCTTCGCCTCGCAGCGCGTGAAGCTCTGCTTCCTGCCGACCGGCCCGGAGCCCGCCGCGCGCGTCGAGCTCATCGAGCCGGTCGATGGCGAGAGTGGGGTTGCTCGCTTTCTCGCCGAGCGAGGCGAGGGCCTGCACCACGTTTGCCTCGTCACCGACGACCTGCCGTCAACTCTCGAACGGCTGGCGGCCCGCGAGGCCGAGCTGATCGACCGCGAGCCGCGCCCCGGGGCGCACGGGACGGTTGCCTTCATCCATCCGCGCACGCTCAACGGCGTGTTGTGGGAGTTGCTCACCCGGTGAAGCACTCGGACCAGGGGACCCGTCGTTCTGGGTCACCGGGTGCCGCATCGGCCGCCTCCCTTGGTGATTACGGACCGCCGGGTGACTCACATCGGTCACGCCCCTGGTCCGAGTGACTCACCAGATAAGAAGCGGGGCCCCGGTCAGGCGACGCCGGCGTCGCGCAGCAGCCGCGGGATATGTGAGGGCGAGTCCGCCACGCGGATGCCGGCCGCCTCGAGGGCGGATCGCTTCGACTCGGCCGTTCCCTCGCCGCCGGAGATGATGGCCCCCGCGTGGCCCATCCGTCGCCCGGGTGGAGCCGTGCGGCCGGCGATGAACGCCGCCATCGGCTTGCGGACCTCACGGGCGCAGAAGGCCGCCGCCTTCTCCTCCTCGTCGCCGCCGATCTCGCCGATCATGACGATGGCCTCGGTCTCGGGGTCCTGGTTGAACATGTCGAGCACGTCGGTGAAGCTCGTTCCGACGATCGGGTCGCCGCCGATGCCGACGCAGGTCGACTGGCCCACGCCCGCATCGGTCATGGCCTGCACTACCTCGTAGGTCAGCGTGCCGGATCGGCTCACGAGGCCGACCGACCCGCGCAGGTGGATGTTCCCGGGGATGATGCCGACCTTGGCCTCGTCGACGGAGGTGAGGCCGGGGCAGTTGGGGCCGATGAGCCTCACGCCCTTCGCGCGGAGCACGTGGTAGACGCGCAGCATGTCGAGCGCGGGAACGCCCTCGGTGATGCAGATGACGAGCGGAACGTCCGCCTCGGCCGCCTCGAGCATGGCGTCGGGTGCGAAGGCCGCGGGGACGAAGATGCAGGTCGCGTTGGCGCCGGTCTGCTCGACCGCCTCGGCCACGGTGTCGAAGACCGGGACGCGGCCGTCAAGGGCGGACCGACCGCCCTTGCCCGGCGTCACTCCGGCCACGATGCTCGTGCCGTACTCGAGCATCGCGGTCGAGTGGAACTCGCCTTCGCGCCCGGTGATGCCCTGGACCAGCAGTCGCGTCTCGCCGTTGACGAGGATGCTCACGCGGCGGCCCCGGCGCGCGAGGCTTCGACGGCCTTCGCCGCCGCGTCATCGAGGGAATCGGCCGTGATGAGGTTCGCCTCGGCCAGGATCGGCTTCGCCTCCTCGGCGTTGGTGCCGACGATCCGGACGACCATCGGCACGTCGCGCGTCAGCAGCGACCGGGCCTCGACGATGCCGCGGGCGACCTCGTCGCCGCGGGTGATCCCGCCGAAGATGTTGATGAGGATGGCCTTCACGTTGCGGTCGTCGAGGATGATCTTGAACGCGGCCGCCACGCGGTCGGCCTTGGCGCCGCCGCCGATGTCCAGGAAGTTCGCGGGCTCGCCACCGGCGAGCTTCACGAGGTCCATGGTCGTCATCGCCAGCCCGGCGCCGTTGACCATGCAGCCGATGGACCCGTCGAGCTTGATGAAGCTGATGCCCGCCTCGCGCGCCGCGATCTCCGAGGGCTCCTCCTCGTTGAGGTCGCGCATCGCCTCGAGGTCCGGGTGGCGGGGGAGCGCGGAGTCGTCGAGCACGATCTTCGCGTCGAGGGCCAGCAGCGCGTCCTCCTTCGTCACCACGAGCGGGTTGATCTCGGCAAGGTCCGCATCGGTGGCGAAGAAGGCGTCGGAGAGGCCGCGCATGAGCGTGCCGAAGTCCTTCCGCAGCTCGGCGGGGATGCCCAGGAAGAACGCGACGCGCCTGACCTGGTGCTCCTGGAGGCCGATGAGGGGATGGAGGGGCATGCGCAGGATGGCGCCGGAGTCCGTCTTCGCCGTCTCCTCGATCTCGACGCCGCCCTCCGCGCTGGCGATCACGGTCACCGTCCGCGTCGCACGATCGAGGATGAGCGCCAGGTAGTACTCCTTGGCGATGTCGGCGGCCGGGGCGACGAGCACGGTCTTGACCGTGACTCCCTTGATGTCCAGCCCGATGATCTCGCGCGCCCGCTCCTGTGCCTCATCCGGCGTGCCAGCGAGCTTGACACCGCCGGCCTTGCCGCGGCCGCCGACCAGCACTTGGGCCTTGACGACCACCGGACCGCCGATGCGTTCGGCGGCTGCGCGGGCTTCCTCGGGGCTCGTCGCCGTGATGCCGGGACCGATGGCGACCCCGTGGCGGGCGAGGATCTCCTTCGATCGGTACTCCTGGAGCTTCACGCGGGCGCGTCTCCTCTGCGAGATGACCGGCTCGGGGTCGGTGATTGTACCGGGCGGCGGGCGGGGAGCGGCGCGGGCGACCCCACCGTAGACTGTCGGGGTGAGCTACGCCGTCACCCTCATTCCCGGCGATGGGATCGGTCCCGAGCTCGCCGAGGCCACGCGAGGCGTGCTCGAGGCGACGGGCATCGGCTTCGAATGGGACGTTCAGCAGGCCGGCGAGGCGACCATCGCCAGCGAGGGCACGCCGCTGCCGGACCGGGTCCTCGAATCGATCCGCCGTAACGGCGTCGCCATCAAGGGACCGATCACGACGCCGGTCGGCTCCGGGTTCCGCTCCGTGAACGTCGGCCTGCGGCAGGCGCTCGAGCTGTACGCCAACGTCCGACCGGCGCTGACGATGAAGGGGGTCGAGTCTCGATACGAGAACGTCGACCTCATCATCGTCCGCGAGAACACCGAGGACCTGTACGCCGGGATCGAGCACCGCGTCGGGCCGGACGCCGCCGAGAGCATCAAGATCATCACTCGCGCCGCGAGCCAGCGGATCGCGCGCTACGCCTTCGAGTACGCCGTGAAGAACGGCCGCCGCAAGGTGACCGCCGTGCACAAGGCGAACATCATGAAGCTGTCCGACGGCCTCTTCCTCGAGAGCTGCGGCCAGGTCGCGGCCGAGTACGCGGGACGCGTGGAGTTCGAGGACCGCATCGTCGACAACATGTGCATGCAGCTCGTCCAGAAGCCGGAGCTGTATGACGTGCTGGTGCTGCCGAACCTGTACGGCGACATCGTGTCGGACCTCGCCGCGGGGCTCGTCGGCGGGCTGGGTGTGGCGCCCGGCGCGAATATCGGGGAGAAGGCGGCGGTCTTCGAGCCGGTGCACGGCTCCGCCCCGAAATACGCCGGGCAGAACAGGGCCAACCCCACGGCGCTGATCCTGTCCGGGGCGCTCATGCTGCGGCACCTCGGTGAGACGGACGCCGCCACGGCGCTCGAGCGCGCCGTGCGCGAGGTCATCGCGGAGGGCACCACGGTTACCTACGATCTCGGTGGGAGCGCCGGTACCCGCGAGTTCGGCCAGGCGGTCGCGGCCCGGCTGACGCGCTGAACCAGGAGAAGCAGCCCGCGTTGATCACCCTCTTCGGCTACCGCGTCTCGTGGTCGCAGCTGGCCTGGTTCGGGCACCGCGCCAGCGGGCTGGGCGTGCTCTTCTACCTGTTCATGCACATCGTCGAGACATCGACGGTGCTCTTCGGTCCGGAGGTGTACAACGCCGCCGTCGGCATCTTCAAGAACCTGCCGGCGCGGCTTGGCGAGGTGGTGCTGATGGCCGCCCTCGTGTACCACGCGCTCAACGGACTGCGGGTCATCGCCATGGACTTCTGGCCGGGGCTGACGGTCTACTACCGCCCGCTGACCTACGGCGTCGTGAGCGCCACGATTCTCGCCATGATCCCGCTCACGGTGATCATGGTCTCGCCCTTCATGCCGTGGGGCTGAGCCGATGACCAACGCCGTTCGGCGGCCGCGCACGATCTACACGAACCCGTCACGGGCGGCGCGGCCACGGCCCGAGTCGTCCGGCCGAGAGCGGTTCTGGTGGTACTTCATGCGCCTCTCGGGGCTCGCGCTTGTATTCCTGGCGCTCGGCCACATGTTCATCATGCACGTGCTGGTGGTGATGACCGGCACCGAGATCGACTTCGCCTTCGTCCAGAGCCGATGGGGGACCCCGTTCTGGCGCATCTACGACCTGCTGCTGCTCCTGCTCGCGTTCGTGCACGGCGCGAACGGGGCGCGCGTGGTGATCGGCGACTACGTCGCCAACCGAACCGCGCGCAGCCTGCTCATCGGCTTCCTGCTGGTGGTCAGCGGCATCTGGCTCGTGCTCGGGATCGCGATCATCGCCTTCTTCGACCCGGGCACCGCGCCGCCCGTCGGGCCCTTCTCGTGACCCTCCTTGCGCCCACGCCACGGGGATCCATCCCGCCTAGCCGGGTGGTGGAGCTCGATGCGGTGGTGGTCGGGGCCGGGGGTGCGGGCCTCTACGCCGCGCTCGAGCTCAAGCAGGCGCTCGGGCCGGAGGCCCGCATCGGCGTCATCAGCAAGCTGCATCCGACCCGCTCCCACACCGGTGCCGCCCAGGGCGGCGTATGCGCCGCGCTCGGCAACACGGAGGAGGACCACTGGGAGTGGCACTGGTTCGACACCGTCAAGGGCGGGGACTACCTCGTCGACCAGGACGCTGCGGAGGTCATGTGCCACGACGCGGTCGACACGATCATCAACCTAGAGCACCTCGGCCTGCCGTTCGACCGGACCGATGACGGCCTGATCAACCAGCGCCGCTTCGGCGGTCACACGCGCAACTACGGAGAGGGACCGGTGCGGCGGTCGTGCTTCGCCGCCGACCGTACCGGCCACGCCATCCTCCAGACGCTCTATCAGCAGTGCATCCGCCGCGAGGTCGTCTTCTTCGACGAGTACCAGGTCCTCGATCTCGCCATGCCCGACGGTCCCTCCGGTCGCGTGAGCGGCGTGATCGCGCTGCGGATCGCCACCTCGGAGCTCTTCTCGTTCCGGGCGAAGGCAGTCCTGTTCGCCACCGGCGGCTACGGCAAGATCTTCAAGGTCACCTCGAACGCCCACACGCTCACCGGCGATGGCATGGCGATCCCGTACCGCCGCGGCCTGCCGCTCGAGGACATGGAGTTCTTCCAGTTCCACCCGACGGGCATGTACAAGCTCGGTTTTCTGCTCAGCGAGGCGATGCGCGGCGAGGGCGGCATCCTCCTCAACGACGCCGGCGAGCGGTTCATGGAGCGCTACGCGCCGACGATGAAGGACCTCGCCTCGCGAGACGTGGTGAGCCGCAGCATCTACCTCGAGATCGCCGAGGGGCGGGGAATCGGTGGCAAGGACTACGTGCACCTCGACGTGCGCCATCTCGGCGCCGAGGTCCTCAACACCAAGCTGCCCGACATGAGCGGATTCATCCGCACGTACTTCGGCCTCGAGCCGCTGACCGACCTCGTGCCGATCCAGCCGACGGCGCACTACGCCATGGGCGGCATCCCGACCGACATCGACGGCCGGGTACTGGCCGACGAGCGGAACACGGTGGTTCCCGGCCTGTACGCCGCCGGCGAGGTGGCGTGCGTGAGCGTTCACGGCGCGAATCGCCTCGGCACGAACTCGCTCCTCGACATCCTCGTCTTCGGTCGCCGGGCGGGGGTGAAGATGGCCGAGGAGCTGGCCGCGGCGCCCGCGCCGGCCGTCGACATCGAGGCGGAGGAGGCGGTCCAGGCGTCGGTCGGCGCGCTCCTGCGCACCACCGAGGGCGAGCGGCCGGCGGTGATCCGCACCGAGCTCCAGGAGGTGATGTTCGCGAAATGCGGCGTCTACCGCACCGAGTCGCTGCTGGTCGAGTGCCGTGATGAGGTGGCGACCCTGCGCGAGCGCGCGCGCCACCTGCTGGTAGACGATCACGGCTGCCGGTACAACACCGACCTCGGCGACGCGCTCGAGCTCGGCTTCCTGCTCGACTGCGCGGAGGCCACGGTGGCATCGGCTCTTGCGCGCACCGAGACGAGGGGCGGGCACGCGCGCGAGGACCACCCGGAGCGGGACGACGTCAACTGGTTGAAGCACACCCTCGCGTCGCGCGACCCTGCGACCGGCGAGGTCTCGATGGCCTACAAGTCGGTGACGATCACGAAGTTCGAGCCCAGGGCACGGACCTACTGAGCCGATGGACGTCACGCTGCGCATCCGCCGCTATAACCCCGAGGCCGATGAGGCTCCCCACTGGGAGCAGTACGCGGTTTCCGCCGAGCCGACCGACCGGGTGCTGGACCTGCTCCACCAGGTGAAGTGGTACCAGGACGGCACGCTCACCTTCCGCCGATCATGCGCCCACGGCGTCTGCGGCTCGGACTCGATGCTCATCAACGGACGCAACCGACTCGCCTGCGAGTACCTCGTCCGTGATGCCGGCACGAACATCACGGTCGAGGCCATGCGCGGCATGCCCATCGTCAAGGACCTGCTCGTCGACATGGACGCGTTCTGGGACAAGTACCGCCGCGTGATGCCGTTCCTCGTCAACGATGAGCTCCCCGAGGACGGCAGGGAGCGTCGCCAGTCGCCCGCGGACCGGGATCGCTACGAGGACACCAGCCGCTGCATCTTGTGCGCGGCCTGCACGACCAGCTGCCCGGTCTTCTGGACCGACGAGGAGTACGTCGGCCCCGCGGCCATCGTCAACGCCCACCGCTTCATCTCCGACACGCGCGACGAGGCGAAGGAGGAGCGGCTCCAGATCATGGCGGACGCCGATGGCGTGTGGCGCTGCCGGACGGTCTTCAACTGCGTGGAGGCCTGCCCCCGCGACATCAACATCACGCGGGCGATCCTCGAGGTGACCCAGGAGATCGGCAAGGCCTCGATCTCGTGAGGCTTCTGGTCCACACGGACGGCGCGGCGCGCGGTAATCCCGGCCCCGCCGGCGCCGGGGCGGTGCTTCGTGACGCGGCGACAGGCACGATCCTGGCCGAGGTGGCGGAGCCGCTCGGCCACGCCACGAACAACGTGGCGGAATGGACCGCGGTGAAGCTCGCGCTCGAGGAGGCGTTGCGCCTGGGCGCCACGCACGTGGACCTGCGCATGGACTCGCAGCTGGTGGCGCGCCAGATCAGCGGCATCTACCGGGTCAAGAACGCGGATCTGAAGCCTCTCCATTCCGCGGTCATGGCGCTTCTGGGGTCTCTTGCGGGCTACTCCGTCGGCCACATCCCGCGTGAGCTCAACAAGGACGCCGATCGGATGAGCAACGTGGCCATCGACGGCCGGGGCGAGGTGTGACGGCCTGCAGCCGTTCCCCGCATGGCTTCGGCCTGGTGCTGTGCGCCGCGGTGTTCCTGGCCGGATGCGCCGCCGTGGAACCCTGGGACCGGACCGTGGATGGCGTCCAGAGCGTCAGTGACTGGTTCGCGGAGCCGGTCGAGACCGGTCCTTTCCCCTCCGCCGACGTGGCTCTTGACACCGTTCGCGGGATGGAGATGGGAATGTGGGGCGTGGATGCGGATGCCACTGGCGTTGGCTTCGTCGGCGACGAGGAGGACGGAAAGGTCATCGGGTACGCACGGACGCTTCTCCCGGTCGGCGAGGACCCGTTGCGGGCGGTCGACCTCCGTTTCGAGATGCGTCTCGCCGCCGACGGATGGTGGATCGGGCACATGGAGCGGCGAGTCCACTGCGCCGGACAGGTGGCGACGGTCGACTTCTGCCAGTAAGGTCTGAGCGGCGCACGACACCGAACGGTTGTTCTAATCGAGTACACTGGTGGCCCTGGAGGCGGCCGGACGGCCGCGGGCGCATCGGTCGAAAGGCCGCGTCCGAGGAAAGTCCGAGCTCCACAGAGCAGGCTAGCGGGTAACGCCCGTCCGCCGTGAGGCGAGGAACAGCGCCACAGTGACGATGCCCGCTCGCAAGAGCGGGAGTGAAACGCGGCAAGCTCTAGCCGGAGCAAGACCGAATAGGGGAGCGCAAGGCGGCGTTCGCGCCGCAGCAGGTTGCTCGCTCAGCTCCCGGGTAGGTCGCCCAGATGGATGGTCGTCCCCGGGGCCGATGCGAATCGGTCCCGGGACAGAACTCGGCTTACAGGCCGCCTCCAGGGATTCGTCCTCACGAACCGTCCAGATTCACCCCAGAACGGACGGTTCAGCCGTCCCTTTTGGCGCTCAATGGTTACCTGGTGTGAATTCCGATGATTCGGCTCGAGGAGGGACATACGTTCGCCTTCTACGAGGTGTCGGTCGGCCCGGTCAGCTTCATCCTGTTCGAGGTTGACGCCAGCGGGGACGTGGACGGCCAGCGACGGGAATCGTTCGACGACTTCTCCTTCGCCCGGGTGGAGCCGGTGGAGGGCACGGACGGCGAGGTCTACTGGTTGACCGTCGACGGGGACCTGTCGGGGCTCGGCTATCGATACCCGGACAGCGGCAACTTTCGAGTCAGGGCCGTCTTCGTCAGCGACGACGGCTCTCGTCGGTCCGCATTCCTCGAGACCGACGAGCTCACGTCCGTCCCCGAGGCAACGCCGGCGCCCTGACCGCTCCGTGGCACGGCGCACCTTGCGGGCCCGCCAGCACCTGGCGAAGGAACCGCCCGGGAAACGTACTCAGAAACCCCTTGACGGGCATCGGATGCCCTGTATGATGGCGGCTCGTGGTTCCAAATGGGGCCAGATGGGGACTAATGGTGAACCGAGCAGCCAGTGGACCGAACGTCATTCCTCACCGGGGAGTTCCGGCACGCGTTGGACGACCGAGGCCGCGTAGCGGTCCCGGTGCGGTTCCGTGGGCGCCTGGGGCAGGGGGCGACGCTCTCGCGCTGGCTGGATGGCTGCCTGGCGATCTTTCCGTCGGACACCTGGCAGGACCTGGCCGCGAGGATCCAGTCACTCCCCACCACGAACGCGAACGCGCGGCAGTTCGGCCGCTTCATGAGCTCGGGGGCGGTCGAGGTGGAGCTCGACCGCCAGGGGCGCGTGCTCGTCCCGAGCTATCTCCGCGAGTACGCCGGCCTGACCCTTGGCGAGGTGGTCGTGGTCGGCGCGCTGAACCGGCTCGAGATCTGGGCGCCGAAGCGGTGGGAGCCGTATCGGTCGCAGATCGAGGGCGAGCCGGAGGCGCTCGCCGAGCACCTCGCCGACCTGGGCATCTGAGGATGCCAGGCCATTCATGCGTCTCCGGGCCGGTCGGCCCGTCGCTCGACTTACGAGGTTCGCCACATGGGAGAAGGGCACCTGCCGGTTCTGGTCGACGAGGTTATTGCCTCGCTGGCCGTGGGTCCCGGCAGCTCCACGGCGGACTGCACGGTCGGCGGCGGTGGGCACGCCGAGCGGCTCTTGGAGACCACGTCTCCCGATGGTCGCCTGCTCGGCATCGATGCCGATCGGGCGGCCGTCGAGGAGGCGAAACGAGTCCTCTCGCGCTTCGGGGAGCGGGTGACGCTGCGCCAGGCGAACTTCAAGCTTCTCTACGACGTGGCGACCGAGGCGGGGATCACTCCGCTCGACGGTGTCCTCTTCGACCTGGGGCTCAGCAGCTATCAGCTGGCGGATCCGTCCCGCGGCTTCAGCTTCGCGGCCGAGGCCTCGCCGGACATGCGCTTCGATGAAGCAGGTGGTCTTTCGGCCCTCGACCTCATCGACCGTTCATCGCATCGAGAGCTCGCCGGAATCCTCGCGTCGTTTGGTGAAGAGCGCCGTGCAGGCCGCATCGCGAAGGCGATCCTGGCGGCGCGTGCGGAAGGTCGGCTCATGACCGCCGCCGATCTGGCCGCCGTGGTGGCGCAGGCGGCCCCCGGGCGTCCGGGTGGGGCCGACGCCGGCCGCATCCACCCCGCCACTCGAACGTTCCAGGCCCTGCGCATCGCCGTGAACCGCGAGCTCGAGGTGCTCGGCTCCGGGCTTGTCGGCGCGCTGGCTGCGCTGCGCCCCGGCGGGCGGATGGCCGTCATCAGCTACCACAGCATGGAGGACCGGATCGTGAAGCGATTCATCGCGCGCGAGAGCCGGGACTGCATCGAGGAGCCGCTGCCGCCGGTATGCACCTGCGGCCACCGCGCACAGCTGCGCGCGGTCACGAAGGGGGTCATCTCCGCGGGCCCCGATGAGGTCCGGCGGAATCGACGTGCGCGGAGCGCAAAGCTCCGCGTCGCCCAGAAGCTGGCCTGACGGCCAGGCAGGAGGAGGGTCAGTCATGAGCAGAGGACGGTCTCGCCACCAGGCAAGTCGGCGCCGGATGTACTCCGCGCG
>Ga0136619_10000004_pt1 | contig 102314 bp, 89 predicted proteins | sample AntDrymUQ3532106_2_FD_104807 | JGI IMG/M metagenome (GOLD analysis project Ga0136619, IMG submission 104807) | Polar desert sand microbial communities from Dry Valleys, Antarctica - metaG UQ353 (21.06) | ecosystem: Environmental > Terrestrial > Soil > Desert | place: Antarctica: Dry Valley...
AGCGGCGCGACGAAGCGCGAATAGACGCGCAGCGCCGTGTCCGCCAGGGTGGCGTGGACCCACAGCAGCGCCTCCGGATCCTGGGCCGTGTACGGCTCGCCGGAGTCGGGTATGCGGCCGCGGACGGCGGCGTGAATGGCGTTGAGGCGGCGAATGGCCGCATCGGCCTGCGACCGGCGCCCGAAGATCACGTCGTAGCTGCTGGTGAGCGTGCGGAACAGCCGCCCAAATGGATCGGTCGCGTAGGTCGAGTGCTGCGCGACACCGGCCGCCACCACGGGATGGGCCGTCTGCATGAGGAGGGCGCACGAGCCCCCGGCCAGCACCAGCACCTCGCGGTCGATGCGCCACGAGACGCTGCCCGGCCCGAACAGGCCGGAGGCTTCCCCGACGCCACTCATCGGAAGAGGCTGGCGGGGGTCCCCCGGGGGTGACGCGGCTCACCGAAGACGGCCCGGAAGACAAGCCCCGCCACCAGCCCGGCGACGAAGCCGCCGATGTGCGCCATGTAGGCAACGCCACCGGTCTGCTCGCTGATGGCGAACGCGCCGATGCCGTTGATGAACTGGAAGGCGGCCCACATGCCGATCGCGACGATGGCCGGGACGGGCACCAGGAAGCGGAACAGGAAGACCGTGACACGGTTCGTCGGGAACAGGACGAGGTACGCGCCCAGCACGCCGGAGATGGCGCCCGAGGCGCCAAGGCTCGGGATGAAGGAGTCCGGACCGACCAGGATGTGCGCCATGCTGCCGACCACCCCCGCGCCGATGTAGAAGAGCGCGTAGTTCACGTGGCCGATGCGATGCTCGACGTTGTCGCCGAAGACCCACAGGAAGAGCATGTTGCCGGCGAGATGCAGCCAGCCGCCGTGCATGAACATGCTCGTCAGCAGCGTCAGCCAGATGGGGTCCGGGCCGGGCTGGTGCGGGATCGTATCGGTCTGGCCCTCGAACTCGATCGGTATCGGCTCCAAGAGGTCGACGCCCGTGGTGATCTCGAGGGGGATGGCGCTGTAGCCGTAGGTGAACTCGGTGCCCGACTCGCCGCCGCCGGCCTGGAGACCGATGAAGACGAGGATGTTCAGCGCCATGAAGAGCAGGCTGACGAAGGCCGGGCCGTGACCGTGCTCGTTGTCATCGGATATCGGGAACATTTCGGCGGGAGCATAGAGCAGGCGTCACGCCATAATCGGCGGCCATGGAAATCGAGGTCCGACCGCTCTCCGGTGACGCGCGAGGCTTCTACGAGGCCGGCGAGACCTCGTTCGGCGGACGGCTGCGCGACGAGGACTGGGAGGTCATCGAGCCGGTGGCCGAGGCCGATCGCGCCATCGCCGCGTATGACGGCGACCGCATCGTCGGCACCGCCGGTGCTTTCAGCTTCGAGCTCACCGTGCCCGGAGGCGTGCTGCCGGCCGCGGGAGTGACGCTCGTTGGCGTGCACGCAACCCATCGGCGCCAGGGGATCCTGCGTCGGATGATGCGGGCGCAGCGCGACCAGGTGCGCGACCGCGGCGAGCCGCTTGCGATCCTGTGGGCGTCCGAGGGCGGGATCTACCAGCGCTTCGGGTACGGCCTCGGGTCGTTTCGCATGGGCATCTCCGTCGAGCGGCACCGGAACGCCTTCCGGGTCCCCCATGCCCCCGCCGGCAGCGTCCGGTTCGTCGATGTCCCCGAGGCGAAGCGGCTCTTTCCGCCGATCCACGACGCGCTCCGCCCACGACGAGATTCTTCAACCGCACGCCCGCCTTCTGGGACGCCGAGGTCTTCCACGACCCTGAGCACCGCCGTGGCGGCGCCGGTCCCGCCTGGCACGTCGTTGGTGACTATCTGCACCGCGGATGGAGTTAGGCGGTGCATTGGCACGCATCTGCGGTACCGGTGGAGTTATGTCGTCGCCGGGCCGGATAAGCGCACGAGCAGTGCAGATATTGCTGGCGCCCGGAGCAGCCGCGCAGCACGGGAGCAGCTGCGCAGCACGGCACTGCCGCGGCGCTCAATTCGCCGAGGCCGGGACCGGCGCCCCGTCCTGGTTCCGTGCCGCGCTGTTGCTGATCCCGACCGCATTGATGACCGCACCCGCCGCCAGGAGGGCCGCGGACACGAGCATGGCGAGGTGGAACGCATCGGTCGAGGCCTGGCGGGCAGCTCCGGCCAGCTCCGGGTCGGTCCCCTCCGGCACCCCGGCCAGCGGCTGGATCGGTCCGGCGCGCGCCTCGTCTGCATCGAGGCCCGGGACGCGCTCGGCCAGCAGCGGGAAGAAGCTGGCGGTGATGGCGATGAACAGCACAGCGCTCACCAGTGGCGCCCCGGCGCGTGAGACCGCGTTGTTGATCGCCGAGCCGAGGCCCGCACGGCGTACGGGTACGGAGCTCATCAACGCGGTGGTCAGCGGAGCGACGAGCAGCGAGAGGCCAAGGCCAAAGACGACGAGCCCGGCAATCACGTCGATCCACACGTCGCCCGGCGGCAGGAGGGTCACGGGATTGGTCAGGTCGGCGCGCCATGGCTCCGAGTCGACCGGGATCCGCGCGAGCCACAGCAGGCCGAGCGCCATGATCGCCGGCCCCACGGCCAGGAAGAGCCGAGGCCCGATCCGCGCGGCGAGCTGCCCGGCCGGGGTCGAGAGAAAGGTGAGCATGATGCCGATGGGAAGCCCCACGGCGCCGGCCGCGACCGGGGAATAGCCCAGCGTCCCCTGGAGGAAGAGGCTCTGGAACAGGAGCGTCACGTAGAGCGCGCCGTAGATCACGAAGGTCGACAGGTTCACCACGGTGAAGTTCCGTGAGGCGAAAAGGCTGAGCGGGACGAGCGGCCGTGACCGCATCGCCATCAGGAACGGAAACGCGATGGTCGCCACCGCGCCGACGCCCAGCGAGGCAAAGGCGATCGTGTCGCGCCACTCGCGCTCCGCGCCCCGCGTGGCGCCGAATGCCAGCCCGCCGACACCGATAGCGATCACCGCGGCACCGAGCCAATCGAAGCGCCCCTCCGCCTCCTCGTCCCGGCTCTCGAGGACGGCGGTCGTGGCGTACAGCGCCAGGATCACCAGTGGCACGTTGATGAGAAAGGCCGCGCGCCAGCTGACCGACTGGACGAGGAAGCCGCCGATGAACGGGCCGAGCACGTTCGTCGCGGATGTCCCGGCTGCCCACAGGCCGATGGCGCGCCCGCGTTCCTCGCCGGAGAAGGTGGCGGTGATGATCGAGAGGCTCCCGGGCACCAGGAGCGCGCCGAAGGCACCCTGCACCAGCCTCGCGAGGATGAGGATCTCCATGTTCGGCGCCAGGCCGCAGGCGACCGACGCAGCACCGAAGCCGATGAGGCCGATGCGGAACATCCGCCGCCGCCCGTAGAAGTCGCTGACGGCGCCCGCCAGGATGAGCAGCGCGGCGAGGACCGCCAAGTAGCCGCTGTTGATGTACGTCAGGCCCTCGACGCGACCAACGAAGGTCGCCGGCAGCTCCCGGCCGATGGTCTCGACCGCCACGTTCACGATCGTCCCGTCGAGGAACACGATGGCGGAGCCGAGGATGGCCGCCAGGAGGGTGCCGAAGCGCGTGCTCACGGCGCGAATCCTACTCGGCCGTCAAGCGGTCGCCCGCTTGGCGCCGCGCGTACCATCAGACGTGACCACGGCCGCCCTTGATCGGCTGCTTGCGATCCTGGTCGCCGCGCAGCTGGCGACGGGACTCCTCAGCCTGCGCGCCGGATCCCCGCCCACGGCACCGCTCTTCGTGGCACACGGCCTCTTGGGCGGCGCGCTGCTGGTGGCGGTCGCAATCAAGCTGCGGCGCAGTGTCCCCGGCGCCGTCGCCGCACGCCGATGGGGGCGCCTCGCGCTCGGCTCGCTCCTCGCCGCGCTGACCGTCGCGGCGCTGGCCGGCGGCTTCGCCTGGGTCGCGAGCGGCCGGATCCTGTCCATCGGCCCGTGGACCATCCTCACGCTCCACGTCTGGGCCGCCCTCGCCCTGGTGCCGATCGTCGCGGCGCACCTCGTTCCCCGCCGCTGGCGACTCCTGCGCCCGCGCCTGCGCCCGCGGCCCGGCGCGCCGCTCATCTCGCGCCGCACGCTGCTCGCGAGCGCGGCGGTGGGCATGCTGGGCCTCGCCGTCTGGACTGCCGCGAACCTCTTCGACGCGGCGCAGGGCGGCGTCCGCCGCTTCACCGGATCGCGATGGCTGCCCGCCGGCGGCGTTCCACCGGTCACCACGTTCTTCGGCGAGGGCACGCCACAGATCGACCACGAGGCGTGGCGTCTGAACGTCCGCGGGCGCGTGGCCGAGCCGCGATCGTTGAGCCTGGGCGCCCTCGCGTCATTGGGTGCGGCCGACGTGCGAGCGGTTCTGGACTGCACGTCGGGCTGGGTGATCGATACGGTTTGGAACGGCATCCCCCTCGCGGCGGTGCTCGACGTGGCCGCGCCGACGCACGACGCGAGCGGCATCACGGTCCGTTCCGTCACCGGCTGGTACGCCCACCTCCCGCTGGACGAGGCGCGGCGCGCCTTCCTCGCCACGGGCGTCGCCGGTGGGCCGCTCGCTCCCGGCAATGGCGCGCCCCTGCGTCTCGTCGCGCCCGACCGACGCGGCCTCGAGTGGGTGAAGTGGATCGACGAGATTCAGGTGACCTGAACCAGAGCGCTTGACGCTCGGCACAGGGAGTGCGCATACTTATGCGCATGAACGTGCGCACGAACCTGCTGCTGCCGAAGGATCTCGTGGATGAGGTCGACCGCTACGCCGGCCCGCGTGGGCGCTCACGCTACGTCGCCGAGGCGCTGAACGAGCGCCTCCGCCGCGACCGCCTTCGAGAGGTCGTGCGCGCAACGGCCGGGATCCTCCGCAGCGAGGACTATCCACACTGGGCGACCTCGGAGATGGTCGTCGAGTGGGTGCGCGCGTCGCGTGCCGAAGAAACCGATGCCGGCCCGGAAACGTAACAGTGCGGCTGCTGCTGGACTCCACGTTCTTCATCGATCACCTGCGCGGAGACCGCGCAGCCATCTCGCGCTTCGATGACATCTTCGAGCATGGGGACCACCCGTTCGTGAATGAGATCGTCGTGTGCGAGGTGAGATCGGGGTTACGCCCCCCAGATGAGGCCGCATTCCACGCGCTCCTGTCGCCTCTCGAGTTCGTCCAGCCGGCCATGGAGCACGCGCTGAGCGCCGGCCGATGGCGAGCAGACGCCCGCGGGCGCGGCTTCAGCCTCAGCCTGGCCGACACATTGGTCGCCGCAGCGGCTGACTCGGTCGGCGCCGCCGTGCTGACCCGCAATCTGCGGGACTTCGCCCAGCTGCCGGTGACGATCGAGACATACTGAGGCATGGACGGGGGTTTCGCTGCGGACCGGGCTACCGGAGATGGCGCGCCGGCCACGCCAGGCCTCGCCGCGTCGAGCGCGGCATTCCGTCGGGAACTGCGGGGGACGACACTCATCCTTATCGCCCTCATCGGCATTCTACGCAGGTCGGCCAACATCGGCGCGCAAGCCCCCAAAAACGTGCACCGCGCCCGAATTGAGGCTGCGCTGCCGCCCACAACGGCGACCGCCCGGGAGTCACGCTGGGCTGCCAGGACCGGGCCACGATACCGAGGTGACTCATACCTCCCGGGGAACGTCAATTACTCGGTGAGCGATCTACGCGGAGCGGCTCGAAACGGGCGGTGAAGTGGCGGAGCGCGCTCGGTTGCTGGACGATGCGCATCCCGCTCAGCTCCGATGCCCGCCCGGCGACCCAGCGGATGACCTCGATGACGTAGTCAACGTGCGACTGGGTGTAGACGCGTCGCGGGATGGCCAGGCGGACGAGCTCCATCGGCGCCGGTGACTCGGACCCGTCCGGGTGCTGCCCGAACATGACCGTCCCGATCTCGCAGCCGCGGATGCCCCCCTCGCGGTAGAGGGCGCAGGCCAGGGCCTGGCCCGGGTACTCCAATGGCGGGACGTGCGGCAGCAGGCCCGCCGCATCCAGGTAGACGGCATGGCCGCCGATGGGCTGCACGCACGGCACGCCCGCCTCCACCAGCGCCTCCCCGAGGTAGGCGGTCGACCGGATCCGGTATCGCAGGTAGTCCTCGTCGATGACCTCGCGCAGGCCCTGGGCCATCGCCTCGAGATCGCGCCCGGCGAGGCCGCCGTACGTCGGGAAGCCCTCGGTCAGGATGAGCAGGTTGCGTGACTGCTCGGCCCACTCGTCGGAGTTCATGGCCAGCCAGCCGCCGATGTTCGCCAGCGCGTCCTTCTTGCCGGACATCGTCATCCCGTCGGCCAGCGCAGCCATCTCGCGCACGATGTCACCGATGGCCGCATCGGCGTATCCATCCTCGCGCTCTTTGATGAACCACGCGTTCTCGGCGAAGCGGCACGCGTCCAGGAAGAGCGGCAGCCCGTATCGGTCGCAGACCTCGCGCACCGCTCGCAGGTTGGCGAGGCTTACGGGCTGTCCGCCACCGGAGTTGTTCGTGATGGTGACGAAGACGACCGGGACGTTCTCGGCGCCGCGCTCGCGGATGAGGGCGTCGAGCGCATCGGTGTCCATGTTGCCCTTGAACGGGTGGATGGCCGATGGCTGGCGTCCCTCTGCAATCACGCAGTCGATCGCCTCCGCTCCGGAGAACTCGACGTTGGCGCGCGTCGTATCGAAGTGAGTGTTGGACGGGATCACCTTTCCGGCGCCGCCGATGACGCTGAACAGGATCTTCTCGGCCGCCCTCCCCTGGTGGGTCGGGATGACGTGCCTGAAGGGGAAAAGCTCGGTGACCGCGTCGAGGAATCGGAACCACGAGGGCGACCCGGCGTAGCTCTCGTCGCCGCGCTGGATGCCGGCCCACTGCTCGGCGCTCATGGCACCGGTCCCCGAATCGGTCAGCAGGTCGATGAGGACGTCATCGGCGTGCAGGTTGAACAGGTTGTAGCCGGCGTCGCGCAGGCGGGCTCCGCGCTCCTCCACGGTCGTCAGCCGGATCGGCTCGACGCTCTTGATGCGGAAGGGCTCGATGATGGTCGTCCAGCGTTCCACGCGGGCGAGCATACGCGCGAACAGAGCCGCCGATCTGGCCGTCAGCGCCGCCCTGTCAGCCTGTCGGCGTGGCAACGTGCTCCACGATGCCACGTGGGGTGCCTGACGACGGACCGACCGGCGCCGGGCGGAAGTCCAGCGCGGGCCTGCAACCTACCGGACCGCGAGGTAAACGATCGTCCCGACGTAGCCGACCAGCAGCAGCCCGCCTACCAGCATGGTGAGGTTGACGTTGGTGCCCATCACGGCCATCAGGGTGTACGGGCTGTCGTAGTGGACCTTGAGCCCCTGGTACACGCGGAAGGCGACTGGGACGGCCAGCAGCGCCAGCAGCGTCGGCCACGGAAGTAGTCCCGCAACCACGCCGCCGACGATCAGCGCGAAGGCGACGGCGGCGGCCATGAGGTAGCCGTTCTGCACGACCGACGGCGGAAATCGCACCGGCAGCGTGCGTTTGCCGGCGGCCGCATCCCCGCGGCGATCCGGGATCTCGTTCACGAACAGGATCAGCGCGACCAGGATGCCGACGGTGATCGAAACGACGAGTGGCTCGACGGCGATGCGACCGGTCTGCACCACGTATGCGCCGAGCAGCATGATCGGCCCGAAGCCGATGGCCACCGCGATCTCCCCCAGGCCCCGGTACACGAGCTTGAACGGCGGCGCGGTGTACAGGACCCCGACGAGGACGCCGGCGATGCCGATCCACAGCAGGGTCAGCGAGGAGGTCACCAGCACCAGCAGGAGGCCGATCGCGCCGGCGCCCGCGAACAGCGCGACCGCGAGGATCGTCAGCTGGCGGATGGTGACGAGGTCGTAGATCGCGACCCGCGAGCCGCCGGAGAACTGGGTGGGGGTAGTGTTCGCGTCATCTGCCCCGGAGAGGGTGTCGAAGATGTCGTTCGTGACGTTGATCGCCAGGTGCGCGAGCGACCCGCCGACCAGCGTCAGCAGCGCCGTCCACCAGGTGAAGGCACCGTGCGACGCGGCGATGGCGATGCCCAGCAGCACCGGCACCGCGGTGGCCGACAGGAAGGGCAGCCGCGTCGTCCGCAACGCCAGCCAGAAGAGCGACAGCTGCGGCCGGATCGGCCGGCCCTTCTCCTTCGACAGCGCCGCGAGGTAGCGTCGCGACTGCGGCACGGAGCGCTCGGAATACTCGAAGAACGGGACCTCGCTCTCGTCCCAGCCCCACGCGCGAGTGGGCGTGAAGCGCAGGCGCTTTCCGCACACGGTCGCGGCTCGCCCCCACAGCTCGACGTAGCGCCGCTGGTCGTAGCCGCCCGGCGTCGGGTTGATGTGGCTGCCGACGACGGCGAGCTCTCGATCGGTGGGTATCGGCGGCGACGTCTTCGCGAGCGAGACGTGGCCGGCGGCGGCATCGGCCTCGAAGCCGGTGGCCACGCTCATCGGGTAGCCACCGTCATCGATCCAGCTGACCACGGCGTGGCCGAAGGTCGCCAGGCGCTCGAGGTCGTCGGGCGTGGGGTCATGGGCCGGCACCGAGCCGGATCGCATCGGCGTGCGGGTTGGGGACGCGCTCATCAGGCGGCCTCGGAGCTGGGGCGCAGGCTCTCGAGCGGCGGCCGGTCCGTCTCACCGCCCGGCCAGTGGAGGCACCGCTCCGGCTTGACCTGGATGACGGCCCTCTCGAAGAAGAGCGGCAGGGCCACGCGCACCTTGAGGAACTCGTCGATGGAGGGCTCCTTGCGGCGCCACAGCTCCAGGATCAGCCGCTCCCAGTCCGAGTGCGGGTCCTCCTCGATGAGGTGCGCGGTCCCCTGGATCGTCGCCCGATCGGGATTGCCCTTGGTCGCGATCGGGTCGGAGATCGAGACGGCGATGCGCGGGTCGCGCTTGAGGTGCTCGAGCTTCTTGCTGAAGAGCGTCGACGAGTGGAGGTAGATCATCTGCCCGTCGTACAGCGGGATGAGCGGATGAGTTATGGGCCGTCCGTTGCGACCGATGACCGTCACCTCGGCCACGAGGCCCTCCTCGAGGAGACGCTCGACCGGGTCCGGAAGCCATCCCATCTTGCTGCCACTCCACGCTGCGGGGACATCCTCAGGATGCCGTCTCGACGGTAGCAGACTCTCGGCCCGAGCTCCGGTTCGGGCACTGGCGGCGACTACACTCCGCTCGCCATGGCCGATGCCTCCGAGAGCCGAATCGAGATCCTGATCAGGCGCCCCGGCAAGGGTGTCGAGGCGCTGCCGCCGGAGCGCCTGGGCCAGCTGGACCAGCTGATCGCCGAGCCCGGCGTCGTGGCCTGCGTCCACGTCACGAATCCCTCCGACGAGATGATCGATGACCTCGGGCGCGAGTTCGCGCTCCATCCGCTCGCCGTGGAGGACCTGCGCAAGCGGAACCAGCGTCCAAAGATCGACACGTACTCCGAGCAGCACATGATCGTGGCCTACGAGGCGGTCGACGGGTCAGCCTCAGGGACCGGCCTTGCCGAGATCCACATCTTCCTGGGGGAGTCGTGGGTCCTCACCGTGCACTGGGCGCCGGCGCCGATGATCGACGCCGCCTACGAGCGCCTGAAGTCGCACCCCGACAGCGTGGGCGATGCACCCGGCGAGCTGCTCTACGTCCTGCTCGATGCGGCGGTCGACAGCTTCTTCCCCGAGCTCGACCGGCTGTCCGATCGGATCGACGCGCTCGAGGATCGGGTCCTGGAGACGGACTCCGACCGGGAGGGGCTCCGCGAGATCCTCGCCATCAAGCGCCGGCTCCTGGACCTCCGGCGCGTCCTGGCTCCGATGCGCGACGTGGCCAACACCCTTCTGCGGCGGGAGACGCCGCTCGTTGACGCGGCGATCGTCCCCTACTTCCAGGATCTGTACGACCACCTGATCCGCGTCCTCGACCAGCTCGACGTGTACCGGGACCTGCTGGCGACCGTGCTCGACGCGCGCCTCACCGTCGCGAGCAACTCGCTCAACGCCGTCATGAAGCGCCTGACCGCGTTCACGGTGGTGCTGATGATCCCGACGCTCATCGCCGGGATCTACGGCATGAACTTCACATTCATGCCTGAGCTCGAAGGGCCGCCGGCTATCCCCTTGCGCTGGTCGCCATGGTGGTCGCCGCGGGCGGTGCCGTGTGGTTCTTCCGCAGGCACGGCTGGTTCTAGTTTCCGTTGTGGTTCCGTTGCCCCGCATTTGTGACAACGGAAGCTACGTGGGGCAGACGCAGGACTCCCGCGGCGCGGGGCACGCGAGGTGCATGACTGACGGGCATGACGATCCAGGGACCACCCAACGACGAGACGCCACCGACCATGCCTCCCGACGAGCCGCGGGACGCCCCAACGGACCCGCCCGAGCAACGCGCGCCCGGGACCGACCAACCGCCGATGGGCGCTCCGCGCGACGAGCCCGATCCGGACGACGCCTGATCGCGGTGAAACCGTGGAGCGATCCAGGACGTCCAAGGCCCCGATGAAAGCCCGTGCACTCCGACCGATCTCCGCGCTCCTGACGGGGCTGCTCTTCGCGGGATGCGCCGCCGGTCAGGTGGCCAGCCCATCGGCAAGCGAGCAGGCGGCGAGCGACCCGGCGACTCCGGATGAGACCCCCGCCGCGACCACGCCGACGGCCGGCATCGCGGAGCAGGATCTCGTGGTCCTCGTGGAGATGGCGGCCGAGGAGGCAGGAACCGCCCTCGATGACGTGCGCATCGTGAGCGCCGAAGCGGTCACCTGGCCGGACGGATCGCTCGGCTGCCCCCGGCCGGGGATGGCATACACCCAGGCGCTCGTGCCGGGCTTCCGCGTCGTCCTCGACGTCGCCGGCGAGGAGCAGCACTTCCACGCGGCGCAGGGTGGCGAGTTCAACTTCTGCGACGAACCACAGCCACCCGTCGACGGTCGCTGACCAGGCCTTCATCGCTCAGTGGCCGAGGCCTGATAGCAGGGTGATGATCAGCCGCGTCACGACCAGCGCGGAGATGCCATCGCGGTCGAGCGCCGGCACGTACTCGGTGAAGGCCGCACCCACCAGCCGCGGGCCGATGCCCGACAGGAGCGCGGCCGCCTGCTCGTAGGTCAGCCCGCCGGGTGACGGAGCCGATACCGCCGGCATGATCGACGGATCCAGCCCGTCACAGTCGAAGCTGAGGAAGACGCGCTCGTTCGGCGCGAGGAGCGCGAGCACCGCCTCGACGCCCCGCTCGCGCAGCTCGCGCGCGGTGACGAGCAGGTTTCCCGCGGCCCGTGCATCGGCGACGTCCGAGGCACGGGCACTCCCCACGCCGCGCAGCCCGACGTGGACGATGCGTGCCACGTGCGGCATCTCGGACGCCCGGCGCATCGGGCTCGAATAGCCCTCGCGCACGCCATCGACCTCGTCCCGGAAGTCGAGGTGCGCGTCCACCTGGAGGACGGTGATCGGCCCGTGGCCGTCGAAGGCGCGCAGGATCGGGATCGGCACCGAGTCGTCGCCGCCGATGCAGACCGGGACAACGCCACGGGCCAGTAGCGCCGCAACCGCCGCGGCGGCACGGCCGCTGTTGCCGACGCCGTCGGCGGGATCGCCCGGAACGTCGCCGAGGTCCACGAGGCGAGGTACGGAGCCTAGTGGCAGCATCGGCCCGTCGAGGTCGAAGTCGTGATGCCCCCGGAAGCGAGCCAACCGATGCGCCCGCGCACGGACCGCGGCCGGGGCCTCGGCGCAGCCGGCGGTCGTTCCGGGCCGCTGATAGGGCATGCCGTGCGGAACGCCGAGGATGGCGACGTCCGCGTCCACGCGGGATGGGTCGGTGACGACGGGAGCGTCGAGAAAGCCCGACTCCGGCGCGAGGAGGTCCACGCACCGGAGCCTAGCAGCCGCTCCTAGCGCCATCGAGAGCCGGCGGACCGCTAGAGGAAATGGAGCGCGTCGGCCTCGCCGTCGTCGACGGATCGGGCACAGGTCGAGCACCACAGGCGAGCCTCGACCGGGGTGCCGCATGGCGCGTGGCGCATCGGCTCGGCGGAGGCCGATCCCCGCGACCCCCAATCGGCGAGCAGGCGCAGGACGCCGGCCAGCTCCTGGCCCTCCTCCGACAGCTCGTAGCTGAAGCGCGGCGGTCGGTCGGAGTACGGCGTCGCGCGCAGGATGCGATCCGCCTCGAGGCGTCGAAGGCGGTCGGCCAGGATATTCGGCGCGATGCCGGCCACCGCCTCCGAGAGCTCGCCGAATCGGCGTGGGCCGTCGAGAAGGGCCTCGATGATGAGGAGGCTCCACCGGTCACCGACGCGCTCGAGCGCGGCGGCCAGCGGCGTCTGGGGACGAGGCATGCCGCGATCGTAGGACATCGGCCTCGACGGGGACGCTGGATGTAGTAACTTGTGCATTGCAAGTCACATACTACCCTCGGAGGCAGACACGAATGGCAGCAAATCTGGCGGAGCTTGGCCGGGAGCTCGGTGGCATCGCGGAGACGGTCGGACCGTCCGTGGTCGGGCTGGGCAACCGATGGCGCGGCGGATCCGGCGTCATCATCGGCGAGGATCGGATCCTCACCAACGCGCACAACCTTCACGGTGACGAGATTCGCGTCACCTTCGCCGATGGACGCACCGCCGATGCGACCGTCGCCGGCATCGACGCCGATGGCGACCTCGCGGTGCTCAGCGCACCCACGCAGGGCGCGAAGGCCCTAGAGCTGGGGACCGATGCAGACGCCGGAATCGGCACGCCGGTCGTGGCGCTCGGCAATCCGAACGGCCACGGGCCACGCGTGACGCTCGGCTTCGTGAGCGGCGTCGGGCGATCGTTCCGCGGGCCGCGTGGCCGTCGCGTGGCCGGGGCCATCGAGCACACCGCGCCCCTCATGCCGGGGTCGTCGGGTGGGCCGGTGGTGGACCTTTCGGGGCGGCTCCTCGGCATCAACACGAACCGGCTGGGTAACGGGTTCTACCTGGCCATCGCCGCCGACGCTGCCGTTCGCGACCGCGTCGCGGCGCTTGGGCGTGGCGAGTCGCCGCAGCGGCGCCAGCTGGGCATCGGCCTCGCGCCCTCGCACGTCGCCCGGCGGCTGCGACGCGCGGTTGGGCTGGAGCCGCGTGACGGGCTGCTGGTTCGCGAGGTGGAGGACGGCTCCCCCGCCGCACGCGCCGGCCTCGCCGAGGGTGACCTCATCGTCACCGCCGACGGGCGCGACGTCGCGCGTGCCGACGACCTGTTCGACGTCCTGGGCTCGCTGGGGGGCGACGCGCCACTCGAGGTCACGCTCCTGCGTGGCGCCGAGGAGCGCACCGTGACGGTGACGTGGTGATGGTGCTCGATGCGCGCGTCCAGCGCGCCCTCAGCCGTGGGCACACCATGGACATCACCACGACCGGGCGAAAGAGCGGCGAGCCGCGGCGGATCGAGCTCGTGTTCCACCACTTCGACGGGCGGGTGCTGATCAGCGGCAAACCCGGCTTCCCGCGGTCGTGGATCGCGAACCTCGCGGCGAACCCGCGCTTCACGTTCCACCTGAAGGGCGCGGTGAAGGCCGATCTGCCCGCCACCGCCCGCGTCGTCACCGACCGAGCGGAGCGGGAGAAGCTGCTGGAGCCGATCGCCGCGAGCTGGGGCTACGAGCTGCCCCTGATGGTCGCCTCGGCGCCCCTGGTGGAAGTCACCTTCGACTAGGGGCTCGGGGCTCGCAGCCGGACTCCCGTGGGACGGGAGTAACGGCCACTCACCGGCCGAATTCCCACCGGGTGGGACGAACGGCGGGCGAGCGGGGCTGCACGGGCACTCGCCGGCCGCCATCCTTCGCGTGGGGCGGGATTTCGGGAGCTGAGGCACCGATACGCCCATGGGGCGGCAACGCGACGGACATCACCGCGGCTCTAGACTGCGTGGCATGTTCGATTCGGTGCACGTCATCGGCGCTGGCCGTGCCGGCGCCACGATCGCGGCGCGGCTCGCCGAGCGCGGAGTGGCCGTGGCCATCGGGCGTCAGCCGATTCCCGAGTCCGCGCTCGTCATCCTGGCCGTGCCCGACTCGGCGATCGCGGAGGTCGCACGGGAGGTCCAGCGCGGTCGCTGGGTCGCCCACGTCAGCGGTGCCACGCCGCTCGCGGCGCTGGCGCCGCACAAGCGACGCTTCTCCGTCCATCCGCTCCAGACACTGACCAACGAGCGTGGCCCCGAGCAGCTCGACGGGGCGTGGGCGGCGATCGGTGGCGAGAGCAAGGGCGCGCTGGATCGAGCCCGCTGGCTGGCCGAGACCCTTGGCCTGCGTCCGTTCGAGCTCGCCGATGCGGACCGGGCCCTCTACCACGCGGGCGCCGTCATCGGCGGCAACTTCCTCGTCACGCTGTACCGTGCCGCGTCCAGGCTGCTCGCCGAGTCTGGTGCGCCGCCCGAGGCGATCGTGCCGCTCATGACGCGCACCATCGAGAACGGCTTCGACCTCACGGGGCCGATCGCGCGCGGCGACTGGGCCACGGTGGAGGCGCACCTCGCCGCCCTCGAAAAGCGGGCGCCTGACCTCGTGCCGCTGTATCGGGCCCTGGCGGACGCCACCCGCCCCACCACCGAGGGCTCGTGAGGATCATTCGCACCGCCGACGAGGTGCGCGGGGCGCTCGAGGGGCCCAGGCAGGCCGGTCGGCGCATCGGTCTGGTCCCGACCATGGGCGCCTTCCACGATGGCCACGTGGCGCTCATGCGCGCGGCTCGCGATGCGTGCGACGTCGTCGTCGTCAGCCTGTTCGTCAATCCGACGCAGTTCGGGCAGGCCGCGGACCTCGCCCGCTATCCGCGCGACGAGGCGGGCGACGCCGCCGTCGCGGGTGAGGCGGGCGCTGACGTGCTCTTCGCCCCCGGCGAGGACGAGCTGTATCCGCCCGGCTTCGACACCTGGGTCGAGCCCGGAACCCTGGCCCAAACGCTCGAGGGCGTCGCGCGTCCCGGCCACTTCCGTGGTGTCGCCACGGTGTGCACAAAGCTGTTCGACATCGTCGGGCCGCAGGTCGCCTTCTTCGGGCGCAAGGACGCCCAGCAGGTCGCCGTCATCCGCCAGGTGGTACGGGATCTGAACCTGCCCGTGGAGATCGTCGCGGTACCGACCGTCCGCGGCCCGGACGGCCTCGCCCTCAGCTCGCGCAACGCGTTCCTCTCCCCGGAGGAGCGGGCGAGCGGGCTGGCGCTGCCGCGGGCGCTCGAGGCGGGGGCGGCGGCGCATCGGGCCGGCGGAGATGCGGTGCAGGCTGCGCGCGCGGTGCTCGCTGACAGCCCCAAGCTGAGCGTCGACTACGTCGAGGTCGCCGACTTTGATGGTCCCGTGCTGCTGGCGGCGGTCCGCATCGGCTCCGTGAGGCTCATCGACAACCTGTCGCTCGGTGACTGATGCACCCCGAGCATCACCGCGCGCCGGAGCCGGTGTTCTGTCGATGTGCGATGCATCGGCTGCATGAGCATGCCGGAAGCGCCTGATCCGTGACATCCGATGCGTCGGGCGCATAGGGGTGCGTCGACGGCGCGCCCAGCTGCCGCGTTGACAACGCGAGCGGCGGAGAGGACGCTGCGCGCATGACCACCGAGCTGCGCGAGCCCCTGACGATCCCGGAGGTCGGCGCCATGAAGCGCGCCGGCACCAAGATCGTGATGGTCACTGCCTACGATCACCCATCGGCTCGCCTCGCATCCGCCGCGGGCGTGGACCTCATCCTGGTGGGCGACTCCGCCGGCAACAACGTGCTGGGCTACCCGACCACGGTGCCGGTGACCATGGAGGAGTCCGTGATGCTCACCTCGGCCGTGGCGCGCGCTCGGCCGCGCGCGCTCGTCATCGGCGACATGCCGTTCGGCTCCTTCCAGGCCTCCGACGCCGATGCGGTCGCCAACGCCGTCCGACTTGTCAAGGCCGGAGCCGATGCGGTCAAGCTCGAGGGCGCGGGCCCGATGGCGTCGCGCGCCCGCGCGATCGTCGACGCGGGCATCCCGGTGATGGGGCACATCGGGCTGACGCCGCAGTCCGCCACGTCGCTCGGCGGGATGAAGGCGCAGGGACGGACGGCCGCCACGGCGCGTCGGCTGCTGGACTCGGCGCGCGAGCTCGAGTCCGCAGGCTGCTTCTCGATCGTGTTGGAGTCGGTGCCCGCGCGGATCGGGGCGCACGTCAGCGAGGCGCTCTCGATCCCGACGATCGGTATCGGCGCCGGGCCGGGCTGTGACGGCCAGGTCCTCGTGTGGCACGACCTGCTGGGGATCAACGAGGGCGCGGCGCCTCGCTTCGTCAAGCGCTACGCCGACGTGGCGGGCGAGATCCGCCGCGGCCTGGAGGCATTCGCTGCGGAGGTGCGCTCGGGCGCCTACCCCGCCGACGAGCACGAGTACAAGATCGCGGGGGAGGAGCTGCGCGCCTTCGAGGCCGAGGCCGACCTGGGCTGAGCCCTGCGCGCCGTAAACTCGTCGCTGATGTCGGTCATGTCGCGCGTTCGCTCCAACCAGTGGAGCCGCGGTTCGTCCATGCACCGATGGTCGGTGCTCGCCCATTACCGGGCGCTTACCAAAGGCTTATCGGCCACAGTCCGCGGCGCCGATCCTGCAAGGTCAGAAGCTCACATAGGAGGCCACCCCACATGAACCTGCTCTGGATCATCATCATCGCCCTGGTCGTACTCGCGCTGCTCGGCTACTTCGGCCGCGGCCGGTTCCGCTAGGTCGCCTGAGAGTGGCGCGGGAAGGTACCCGCGTCCAACCGAACAACTCCCCCGCGCGCCGGTGTCTACTCTTGTGACATCGTCCCGGGGGAGTCCATGCGCAACCCAAGAAACCGAAGATACCGAAGAAGCCTGCCCGCGGCACTGATCGTCGCCGCACTTGTGCTCGGCATCGCGCCCATCAGGCCGAGCCCTGCGGCTGCATTCCCGCCGCACGACGCCAGGTACCTCGACTACGACGAGATGGTGGCAGCCATCCGCCAGGTCGAGGCGGCACACCCGGACATCGTCGAGCTCTTCAGCATCGGCACGTCGCACCAGGGGCGGGAGCTGTGGGCGGCCAAGGTCAGCGACAACGTGGCCACCGACGAGGACGAGCCGGAGGTCGTGTTCGACGGCGGCATCCACGGCCGCGAGCACCTCTCGACCGAGATGGCGGTCGCCCTGCTGCGCTACCTCGCCGCCGGCCACGCGACGACGTCGCGCGTCACCGAGATGGTGAACGGCCGCGAGATCGTCATCCTGTTCAACCTCAACCCCGACGGCAGCGAGTTCAACCACGCCTCCGGGGAGTACCAGTCCTGGCGCAAGAACCGCCAGCCCACGCCCAACAGCTCGGAGATCGGCACCGACGTCAACCGCAACTTCGGCTACCGATGGGGCACCAACCCGCTGAACGCGCCTCCGACGGCCGAGACGTACCGCGGTCCATCGGCCTGGTCGACGCCGGAGGCGAGGGCGTTTCGCGACTTCGTGGACGGCCGGGTCATCGGCGGCGAGCAGCAGATCCGCACCCACGTGACCTTCCACCAGTACGGCCGGGTGGTGCTCTATCCCTACGGCTACACGACCACCGAGGTCCCGGCCGATATGGACGCCGATGACCACGCGACCCTCGAGGCCATGGCCACCGAGATGGCTCGGCTGAGCGGGTACGCGTCCGCACAGTCGTCCGCGTGGGCCGGCATCAACGTCGGCAACCAGATGGACTGGATGTACGCGACGCATCGGATCATGACGTTCACCTTCGAGATGGGCGACACCTTCGCGATGCCCGACGAGGCCATCCCCACCGAGACCGATCGGAACATGGAGGCCGCCTATTACGCCATCGAGCGGGCGGCCTGCCCGTACGCGGCCGCGGGGCTCGAGGCGACCTACTGCGACCCGAGCGGCTTTGTCGACATCGCCGATTCACCCTTCAAGACCGAGATCCGATGGGCCGTCGAGGCCGGGATCACGCGCGGCTGCGCGTCGGATCGGTTTTGCCCGCTCGCGCCGGTGACCCGCGAGCAGATGGCGAGCTTCCTGGCCCGCGCGCTGGACCTGCCGGCAACGAGCCGCGACTACTTCACCGATGACGACGGGTCGGCGCACGAGGCGGATATCAACCGCATCGCTGCCGCGGAGCTCACCATCGGCTGCGGCGGCACCAGCTACTGCCCGTCGTCGGCGGTCACGCGCGAGCAGATGGCGAGCTTCCTGGCGCGCGCGTACGCCCTCGCGGACACGACCACCGACTTCTTCGCCGATGACTCCGCGTCGGCGCACCACCGCGACATCAACCGCCTGGCCGCCTCGGGCATCACCCACGGCTGCACGACGACGGCGTACTGCCCGTCGGCGCACGTCACGCGCGAGCAGATGGTGACGTTCCTGTACCGCGCCGAGAACTAGTCCCGATCAACCAGGAGGCACCTGCGACGCGGGCCAACGCTCGAGCACGATCTCCGCGTCGGCGGGGTCCATGCGATAGCCCCGGCACGATCGGGACGAGCTGCTACTCGTACGAGCCGTGGCATTACCGCTACGTCGGCGCTGAGGTGGCCGGCGCCCTCCACGCCTCCGGGTGGACGCTCCGCCAGGCGATCTGGGCGGCCTACGGGCCCTAGGCGCACAGCGCCGCGCGTCCGCCGCCGTTGATACAGATCCCCGTGCACTGCGTTGTATGAGCGTGGGGAGCCTGACCTGTGAGGTCGGGGTCGATCACTGGAGACGAGCCAGCGGGCGCGCCCCATGTCACTCCGAGCATTTCAGCCACTTCAGCTACAGGAGACCCAAATGCGTAGACTTCTCGTATCCCTGGTCAGCACGGGCATCTTGCTCGGCCTGGCCGTCCTGCCGGTCGCCGGCGCGGCAGAGGGAGAGCCGGCCATGGTCATGGTCATGCAGCACCTCTGCGACGAGTCCATCCAGTCGGAGGCAGACTTCAAGGCACTCGAGGCCAAGGCGGCCACCAACGAAGAGACCCCTATGGGCGTCCCCTCGCTCGGTGCGACTGCCGAGACGGTCCTCGCCTGCCCGACGGCCGTCCTGACCGGTGACACCCAGACTCCCGACGCCATCGGCGCCGGCGCCAAGGACTTCGACTACACCGTCACCGATTCCGCCGGCACCGTCCAGACCCTGTCCACCGACACCACGTTCAGCGGTGACAACGGCTTCGACAAGCCGGTCGAGGACTTCGCGTGCGAGTCCGACATCGCCTACGACGCCAACCGCAACGGCACCATCGATGAGGACATCTGCCTGGACTTCAGCAGCTACTCCTTCGCCGATGTGCCCGAGGGTCGCGCGACCGTGACCCAGACCACCGCCATCGACGGCACGCGTTTCGGCACAGTCCGTCTCACGCCGCCGGAGCTGAGCGACGACGCCGCAATCGGCCTGTCGTTCACGTCTGCCGGAGTGATCACCTTCGACTCGTCAGCCGATGGCGACGAGATGGTGATGCTGCACGTCTACAACTTCGTGGGCGAGGCGTCCGTGCCGACCACCGCCACGGAGCTTCCCGCTTCGAACAACAGCCTCCCGCTGCTGCTCGTCGCCTTCGGGACGCTGCTGGCAGCGGCCGGCGCGGCCGTCGCACTCCGAGGCGCGCGCGCCTAGCGCTCCGCCACCTTCGGAAATGGCGGGAGGCCGGGCGCGATGCCCGGCCTCTCTCCTGTTCCCGTTTGGGTCGGCACCGCAACTTCCCCAAATTCCTCGATCGAGGACCTGAAGGGAGCTGGGTGGAAAATTGGTCGGGGCGAGAGGACTCGAACCTCCGACCTCGTCGTCCCGAACGACGCGCGCTACCTACTGCGCCACGCCCCGACCGGAGTGCCGCATCCTAGCATTGAGGCCCGGCAGGGTCCACCGCGTATAGTGCCCGGCCATGCCTCGCGTGCGCCTCGGGCGGCAGGACATCGAGCTCGTGGGCCTGACGCTCACGCTGAAGGTCGTGATCCTGCTCGGCGGGGTCGTGGCGTATTTCCTGGTGTCCGGCTCCGTGCCGGATCCGTTCGAGCCATGGCACCGATGGGACGCGCCGCACTATACCGATATCGCCGTCTTCGGCTACCGGGCCGATGACCCCGGGACGCTCACCGCACCGGGCTATCGGCAGGCGTATCCGGGCGACCTGGACCTCTACATCGTCTTCTTCCCGCTCTACCCGTGGCTCGTCGCGGCGGTCAACGCGATGCTCGGCGCGCCGCTGGCCTCGGCGTTCGTCGTGAGCTCGGTCGCCTCGCTCTTCGTGGCGCCGATGCTCTACCGGCTCGTCGCGGTGGACCTCGGCGAGCGCATCGGCCGACGATCGGCGCTCCTGCTGCTGGTCTTCCCGACGGCGTATTTCCTCCACATCGGCTACACCGAGTCCCTGTTCCTGGCGCTGGCGTTCGGCTCGCTGTGGATGGCTCGGACCGACCGTTGGGTGGGCGCGGGCCTGCTTGGCGGCCTCGCCGCGCTCACCCGGGTCAACGGCCTCGTGCTCATCCCCGCTCTTGCCGCGGAGGCCTACCTCCAGTGGCGGACGCATCGGCGGCTGGACGTCCGGTGGGCCTTCGCGCTGAGCCTGGTGGCCGCCGGCTTCTGCATCTACCTGGTCCTCAACCAGGTCGTCTACGGCGACCCGTTCGCGTTCTCCGAGATCCAGCGGGAGCACTGGTTCAAGGATCTCTCGCCGCCGTGGGAGGGAGTCGCCGGCCTGGGCCGATGGATCTTCGACAGCGACGCCGATACCGCCTTCATGCTCGGGTGGATGGAGCTGCTGTTCGTGTTCGTCGGCTTGGTGGCGGTGGTGGCTGCCGCGGTCCGCCTGCGGGCCTCGTGGGCGATGTGGATGGCCGGCAACTGGCTCCTCATCGTGTCGACCGGCTTTATCCTGTCGGCTCCGCGCTACAGCCTCGCGCTCTTCGCGCTGCCGGTCTTCGGCGCACTCCTCCTGGACCGATGGCGCCCGGTGGGGCTGGTGCTCGTCAGCCTTTCCGCCGTGGCGATGGCCTACTTCGCATGCCGCTTCGCGATCGGGCTGTGGGCGTTCTGAGCGTTCGTCCGGCCGCGAGAAATTTGCAACTACGCACGTTACAAATCGGGAAGAGGACCCCTGCCGCCGGCTCGGGACCTCGCGAGGCGCGTTCGGCGGGTACGGAAATGTCCCGAAGGAACCGCGGCGACCGTTGATGTAATCTCGGATCGGCCAACTGCCCCTTCGGGACGTGCACAGCATCGCAGCAGGCGACCGGTCGGCACAAGCCCGTTTGTCCACGAATTCCGCACGCGGCCGGGGCCTTATCCACACCCCGTCGGCATCGGCCGGGCTACAGCTCGCCGACGACCTGGAACGTGTTGAGGATCTGGTCGATGGCCTCGAGGTCCGCGTCTCCCACCAGCACCATCTGGAGGAACAGGATGTAGGACCCATCTGCCGGCTCGGCCGCAAGCTGGATGAAGGTCGAACCCTCGCCGCCGCACTCGTTGTATACGTCGTAGGCGCCGACGTAGAGCGGGTCCTCGTAGTCGTAGCGTGCGTCGAGGGTGCACACGTCGCTGAAATCGCTCAGGTCCAGGATTCCGTTGACGTCCAGCTCGGCACGCAGCGTGGACGAGGCACCGAAGAAGACGCCCGGCGTGGCCCATCCATTGACCCACGCCTCGATGTCCGGCGCAGCGGTGAGCGTCGGACCGCAGTCCACGTCGTCGATCATCCATCGCCCGCTCTGCACGTCCGACCACTCGGCCGGAATGGCCAACGTGATGGTGCCGCTGTCGTCCTCGACCGGGACGTACTCGGAGTACGTGGCCGGCGCCGAGCCGCCACTGTCATCAACGTCCTCCTCGAGCTCCTGGGCGAAGCTGAACGAGGTCACGAGGGGGTCGCCATTGAGCTGCCCTCAAGAATCTCTTCGGTGGCAAACCGCAGCACCTCGATCGCCAGGACGTCATCCGCGGTGTTGCTGCGCAGGACATCGCAGTAGTCGGCCATGGTGTGCCATCGGTCGAGAGCACCAAGCCCTCGAGCGAGGTGATGATGTCGCCGCCGGCGACGCCTGCCTCGTCAGCCGGCGAGCCGGAGTCGACCGATGCGACCCAGATCCCGCTGATGCTCTCGCCGTCGTTGATCGCCTGGCCGTTGACGCCGATAGAGTGAACATTTTCCTCGTTGCGTAGCTGCTCGACGATCGGGCGCGCGACGTCGGGTGCGATCGCGAAGAACTGCTCGGTGTTCGTTGGGCTGCCCCCCGCGTAGTTCACGCCCGCGACCTGACCGTCGTCGGTGACGAGTGGGCCACCGGAGTTGCCCGGCTGAATCGCCGCATCGTGCTCGATGACCGAGTCGATCGATGCCCAGCCCGTCTCGCCGTCCGCATCAGCCTTCGAGACGATCCCCCGCGTGAGCGTGAACTCGGGATCACCGAGCGGGAAGCCCGCCGCGTAGACATCCAGACCGGTCGTCAGCTCGCCGTCGTACCACTCGAGGAACGGATAGCCGTCGCCGTCGATGTCGATCACCGCCAGGTCGGAGCACTCGCTCACGCCGAGCACGCGCGCGTTGCGCGGCTCGTCCTCACGGCCCACGTACACTTCCAGCAGGGCGGCGCCGGTGACGACGTGGTTGTTCGTTACGGCGATCCCCGAGGGATCGATGATGAAGCCCGAGCCCGAGCCGGCCGCGTTGTAGACAGTCCCGACCTCCGGGTCCTGGAAGGTCCCCTCTGCCACGATCTGGATCGTGGCGCTCTCGACGCCCTCGAGCGACGAGACGGCGCCCGTCGGCGCCCCCGCGGACTCCTCCGCGGCCGCGCTGCCACCTCCGGTCGCGGCCGGTGGGGTGCCGCCGCAGGCGGCGAGCAGAGCGGCGATACAGTGACGGCGCTACGGGATCTGGACATGGACGGCACACCCCTGGGCTCGGGACGATGGACGGAACGCCCGGAGTGTATCCGCTGACAAGCGGTTCCCAGCCCGTTTCACACCGTTCCGCCTAGGATGTGTACCATGACCGATGCTCTCCTGACCGCGGCATGAAGATTGGACTCGTCGGGTGCGGCCGGTGGGGACGTCACATCCTCCGCGACCTGGTGACACTCGGCGGCCGCGTGACCGTGGTCCTCCCCTCCGAACGGAATCACGGCGTCGCGCTGGCGGCAGGCGCCGAGGACGTGGTCGCGACCGTGGAGGCGCTGCCCGACGTGGAGGCGGTGGTCGTGGCATCCCCGACGACGACCCACGCGGATGTGCTCGAGCACGTGCTCGAGCGGCCCGTACCGGTATACGTCGAGAAGCCGATGAGCGACGACCCTTCCGCGGCGCGGAGGTTCGCCGAGTCGGCCGGGGACCGCCTGTTCGTGATGCACAAGTGGCGGTACCACCCCGGCATCGAGGCGCTCGCCGCGATCGTTCGAACCCGCGAGCTCGGGGAGGTCGTGGGGATTCGCTCGACGCGCGTCGGATGGGGAAACCCGCACGGCGACGTCGACGCGATCTGGATGCTCGCGCCGCATGACGTCTCCATCGCTCTCGAGATCCTCGGCCATATCCCGCCACCGCGCGATGCGGTCGCGGAGCGGATCGGGTCCACCGTCACGGGGATGACCGCACTCCTTGGAACCGACCCGTGGCTCGCGATCGACGTCTCCACCGCGGCCGCCGCGCAGCGCCGAGAGGTCCGCGTCATCTGCACGCAGGGGATTGCGACGCTCGCCGAGGCGTACAGCGATCGGATCGTGATTACGCGCGGGGAGGTCCACGCCTCGGTAACGCGCGAGGACGAAAGGCGGCCGGTCTCGGACGAGTTGCCACTCCTCAGGGAGCTTCGGGCGTTCGTAGAGCACGTCCGAGGCGGACCGCCGCCCAAGAGCTCCGCCGCCGAAGGGCTGGCGGAGGTGGAGACCATCGCCGAGCTGCGACGGCTGGCCGGGCTGCCGACGGTATCGGTCATTGGGTGAGCCGCGGGCGACCGTCCTCATCCCGACTCACGACCACGGGCCGACGCTCCACGAGAGCGTGGGCAGCGCGCTCGCCCAGACGATGTCGGACATCGAGATTCTCATCGTCGGGGACGGACCGTCGGACGACACGCGTGATGCTGCTCGCGAGCTCAGTCGCACCGACGCGAGGGTCCGGTACCTCGAGTTTCCGAAGGGCCCGCGGAACGGGGAGATCCACCGGCATGCGGCGCTCGAGGACGCCCGCGGCCGCATCGTCTGCTACCTGAGTGACGACGACCTCTGGCTTCCGGACCACGTCGCGTCGCTGGAGGAGCTCCTGAGGGGCGAAGTCGGGTTCGCGCACGCGCTCCCCATCCGGATCGATCCCGACGGCAACATCGGCGACTGGTCCGTGGATCTGGCGGTGCCCTACTACCGGCGGCAGATCATGGCGGGGCGGAATTGGATCCCCCTGAGCTGTGGCGCCCATACGCTCGAGGCGTACCGGCGACTGCGGTCCGGATGGACGACCACGCCGCCGGGGTGGATCGGGACGGACGTCTTCATGTGGCGAAAGCTGCTCTCGTCCGGCACGGCTGCCGTGAGCGGCACGCGCCCGACCGTGCTCGTGTTTCCCAGCCCCGACCGAAAGGGATGGTCGAACGAGCGCCGTGTCGATGAGCTGCGGCGATGGAGCACCGAGGTCGGTGGCCCGCAGCCGCGCGCGCGGCTGATGGAGGGGGTGCTCGACCACGTCGTGCGCGTGCGTGCCAGGGAACGGAGCCGGCGCGCAGTGGCGCGCGTCCTGGCGGTCGCCGCGCGCATCCGGATCCTCGCACCCGCCCTGTCGGCTAGCGTCCGCCTCCGATCGGCTGCCAGGGGCGTAGCTGCTCGAGGACGGCGCTGAGCGACGGCGCCGCAGCGTCCCGCTCCGAGATCAGCGTCGGCTCGCTCGGCCACGCGATGCCGAGGGCTGGGTCTGACCAGCGACAGGCAAAGTCATCGGCCGGGTCGTAGTAGGCGGTCACCCCCACGAAGAGGAGGGACGGCTCGTCGAACACGACGCCGTGCAGCACCCCGTGGGGAATGACCGCCACCTGAAGCTCGGCGCCAGTCAGCCGAACTGTCGTGGCCACGCCCTCGGTGGGGGACCCGGCTCGCACGTCACGCAGGCCGAGCGTCGCGCTCCCATCGGCAAGGATGTAGACGTCCTGGTGGACGACGTGGACGTGGAGTCCGCGGAGCGTGCCGGATGCGGAACGCACGACGCTCCACTGCACCGGGGCGACTCCCGGCCACCAGCTCTCGCGGAAGACCTCCGTGAAGCTTCCGCGCGGGTCGCTGTGGCCCTCGAGGCCACGGAGCTGGAAGCCGGCTGGGAGTACGGCGGGGAGGACCATGTCCCGCATCATGCCACCGCCACAGATTCTTCTGCCTCGGGTGTTCGGAGGTCCCGGACGACGTCCACCGGATCGGCAAACCGCAGCTGCCGAACAAAAGAGGTTCGGAGAAGCTCATCCATGAGCGGGCGCGCATAGTCCATCGCGGCGGTGAGAGGGATGTCGCTCCGAACCACGAGCGCGACGTACGGCGTCGGTACGTCCGAGACAGTACGTTCCACAGCCTCCCAGTACGCACCCGGGCTCCGATAGCGTCGGTACAGCGTCAGCGGCCTGCGCAGCGGCTGGCCCGCAAACCTGATGCGACGGGCGATGCGGATGTGCCACGGAAGCGCAGGGCCGGGGTCGCCGGCCGTCAGTGGCAGGAGCCAGAGGTTCGAGCCCGCGTGGCGCATCGGCTCCGATCGAAGGTGGAGCGAGGACGGAATCTCGCCAGTTGCGGCAGCCGTGATGTCGACCCGGGAAGTCCGTGGCTTGCCCGGCTCGATCGTGAGCTCCACGTCCGCACCGAGATCGCTGAGGAGATCGAGCATCGCCGGGCTCGTGAATCGGTCGCCGAAGCGATGGCGGCGGCATGGCTCTCCGAACGTTTCGGCGAACGACCCGAAGGCCGTTCGAATGCAGTGCGCCACCCACGCGGGGTCGCCGTGATCGACCACCCACTCGTCTCGCTGCACGTCCCACCGCCCGGCGTGGGTGTGGAGGCCGAGCGTGTCCCCACGGGCGCGGAGCCGCTCGAGCTCGGGGAGCACGCGCACCGCCAGCGCGTCGGGGCGGCCGCCCAGCGACTCAATCTGAGGATCCATCCGAAGGAACCAGGTGAACTGGACGGGACGCCGGGTGGCGTCCTCCAGGCGTGGCCTCAGGTCCTCGAGCCACGCGACGCATGCTGAGAACCCGTCGAGTCCGATGGCATCACGAGCACCCGTCGGCTTCCCATCTGGCTCGACGTCGATCCCGAACACGATCGGCAGAGGTCCGCCCACGGTTGTGATTTTAGCCGCCGTGGACCGCCGTGACCGGCCGATCAGGCGCTCGGCAGCTCGACGAGGGTGGCGCTTTCGACGCCATCGAGCCCGCGCAGAGCCTCGATCACCCCCTCCGGGACCGCCTCGTCCACCGCGATGAACATCATCGCCTCGCCGTGCACCGACATCCGCGACAGTTCGAGCGAGGAGATGTTGATTCCGGCGTGCGCGAGCATCGTGCCGACGGCCCCGACGATCCCGGGCCGATCGTGGTGGCGGGTGATGAGCAGTCGCCCCGAGAGCTCGGCGTCGATGGCGAATCCGCCGATGCGCGCGAGGTGCGGGCGGCCGTGGGCCGTGGAGCCCGCCAGCGTCAGCTCCGGATCTCCGTCGGAGGGGCCGACCGCCAGCTCGACGAGCGACGCCCAGGGCTCCGATGATCCAGACCGCGTCTCGCGCACCGTCAGCCCGCGCTCGCGTGCAACGAGGTCCGCGTTCACGGCATTCACCCGCTGGTCGGTCACGGCCTCGAGGATGCCCGCCAGCGCGGCAGTCCTGATGGGGGCGCACTCCATGGCCGCGATCTCACCCGCGTACGTGAGCGAGAGCGCGTCGAAGGGCGATGCGACCAGCTGGCGAACGAGAACGGCCAGCCGCTGCGCCAGCACGACGTACGGGCGCAGCCGCGGAGCAGTCTCGGCACCGATGGTCGGCGCGTTGACGGCATACGGCGGCGTCACGCCGGCCAATGCCATCAGGACCTGCTCAGCCATCTCGATGCCGACCCTGTCCTGCGCCTCGCTGGTCGAAGCCCCGAGATGCGGCGTCAGGACGAGGTTCGGGGCGTCGCGCAGCGGGTTGTCAGGTGCCATCGGCTCGCTGGAGTACACGTCAACGCCGGCGCCGGCCAGCTGGTCCGAGCGCAGCGCCTCGGCCAGCGCGTCCTCGTCCACGATGCCGCCGCGCGCTACGTTGAGGAGGAAGGCCCCCTGCTGCACGCTGTCCAGCTGCGCACGCCCGATCATGCCGCGGGTCTGGGCGGTGAGCGGCGTGTGGACCGAGATGACGTCCGCGCGGTGGAGAAGCTCGGGCAGGCCAACGAGCTTCGCTCCGTTCTCCGAGGCCTGATCCGCCGTGATGTAGGGATCGCAGGTGATCACCCGCATCTCGAAGCCCAGCGCGCGCCGCGCCACGGCCTTGCCGATCTTCCCGAGGCCGATGATGCCGAGCGTCTTGCCCCTGAGCTCCCGCCCCGTGTAGCTGGCTCGCTCCCATCTCCCGGCCCGGACCGATGCATTGGCCTCCGGGATGCGGCGCAGGAGGGCGAGGAGCATCGCCATCGTGTGCTCGGCTGCGGCAATCGTGTTCCCGGTGGGGGCATTCACGACCATCACGCCGGCCCGGGTGGCGGCCTCGAGGTCGATCCGGTCGAGGCCGACGCTGGCCACGCCGACCACGCCGAGGTACGGGGCGGCTGCAGCCAGCAGCTCCGCGTCCACGCGCGTCTGCGAGCGCACCACCAACGCGTCCCACGGGCCCTCGGCCAGCCCCGCGAGGATCTCGTCACGCCCGAGATGCAGCCGCACCTCGGTCTCGTGTGCGGCGGCGAGCAGGTCGATCCCGGGCTGGGCGACGGGCTCGACGACGAGAATTCGGGACATGCGTCCCCCGAGTCTACCGTTCGCTGCTCGCATACTGGCCGACGCCACGCCGCGGCTACGATGGTGGCGCCGTCGCGGCTCCACCGCAGACCTCCAATCGGGCTGATCGCTACGCAACCCACCCTCGATCGGATGCCCCTGTGACCTCGCGCAGCATGTCACGCGATGCGACGTCCGGCTGATGTGGGCCTGGCTCGCCGCGCAATCGGGCGGCCCTCGACGGGAGCTCCCTGAGATACTGTCCGGAACGCATGGTCATGCCCGACGGCTGGCGAACGTCAGGTTGCCCCGTGGGACACCCACCGTAGAGTGGCTTAACGAACCTGTACGTTGATCAGTCGCCACGCCTTCCCGTAAAGTGGAGCGCGGCACCGCCCGCGCCGCGCTCAGAGGCACAATCAACAATGATTCGACGCCACCTGATGGCCCTTCGCCTGGCCCTGATGGTTGTGGATGGCATCAGCGCCGTAGCCGTGTTCCTGCTGGTTTCGCTGCTTCGGTTCGGCGACGGCGACTCCGCTGAGCTGTGGCGGAACATCGGGATCGATATCCGCCTCGCCGCCGTGGTGTTCGCCCTGGGGTGGGTCGCGGCGCTTTGGTACTTCGGCGTCTATGCGCTCCGCGCGCGCTGGCGGCTCCTCACCGAGGCCAAGGACATCGCCAAGGCCACCCTGATCGTGCTGGCCGTCGCGCTGTCGGGGCTCTTCGTGCTCAAGCAGGAGGACGTCAGCCGGCTCTTCCTGCTGCTCCTCTTCGTGGTGCAGCCTACGGTGACGCTCATGGGACGAGCGCTGCTCCGCTCCTGGTACGAGACCATGCGGCTGCGCGGCTATGACACCCGCTACATGCTCATCGCCGGGACGGGTACGCTGGCCCAAAGTTTCGCTGACCGGGTGGACGGCTACCGGGGTCTGGGGGTACGGATCATCGGCCACCTCTCGATCCCAGGCGAGGTGCGGCTCGTGTCACGGCCGGTCCTCGGATCCGTGGGCGACATCGAGGAGATCTTCCATTCACGCATCGTCGACGAGGTCGCCGTCTGCCTGCCTCCGACGGCTGCGCACTACCTCGAGCCGATCGCCGGCGTGGCTGCCGGTGAAGGTAAGACGGTGCGGATCCCCCTGGACCCGATCGAGGAGCTCCTGCCCAACGCGCACCAGGAGGAGTTCGAGGGGTTTCTGGTCCGCTCGCTCGTGCACGACGGCCACCGCGAGGTCGGCCTGGTCGTTAAGCGCGTGATCGACATCGTGGGGGCCACCATTGCCCTGCTCGCCCTCTCGCCGATGTTGCTTGCGGCGGCACTACTCGTCTGGGCGCGGGAAGGATCGCCAATCCTCTTCAGCCAGACGCGCGTGGGCCTGCACGGGCGGCCATTCACGATCTACAAGCTGCGCACGATGGTCCATGGCGCCGAGGAGCGCCTCGAGGACGTGCGCCATCTCAACGAGCGCCGCGGCGTCACGTTCAAGGCGACGAACGATCCGAGAATCACGCCGATCGGCCGCTTCCTGCGCAAGACGTCCATCGACGAGCTCCCGCAGCTGTGGAACGTCCTCGCCGGAAGCATGAGCCTCGTCGGTCCCCGGCCGCCGCTCCCCAGCGAGGTGGTCGAGTACGACATCTGGCATCGCCGCCGGCTGAGCATGAAGCCGGGGATCACCGGCCTGTGGCAGGTGGAAGCTCGCCAGGAGGCCGACTTCGATCGGTGGGTCGAGCGCGACCTGCTGTACATCGACGGCTGGTCCATCTGGCTCGACCTCAAGATCCTGCTGCGGACCGTCCCGGCCGTTCTCATGCGCGAGGGTCGCTGACGCCGGCCATTTCTCATGTCTCGTTCCCCTAGCATTGGGGGACATGCAGGACACCCAGCCGTATCGCCGTGTGCGCTCGCCGCACGCGCAGCCGATGAGACCGATCCGGCACGAGCCCCGACCTCGGCCGAACTGGGGGCGGCGGCTGAAGGTCACCGGGTTCGTGCTGCTCGTCGCGCTGCTCGCCGCGGTGGTGTTCGGCTGGCTCCGCGCCTCGGCCTTCAACGACGCGGTCTCGGACCAGCCGTCGCTCTCGATGCGGCTCTTCGGACCGTTGGCCGGAGGCGACCGGGTGAACGTGCTCGTGCTCGGCTACTCGGACGACTCGCGTGATGGCGGCTACCTGTCCGACTCGATGAACGTCTTCAGCATCGACCGCGCGACGGACACGACAGCGATCATCCCGATCCCGCGCGACATGTGGGTGGAGGGCGTGCCGGAAGTTCCGCAGAACATGAAGATCAACGAGGCGTTCCGGATCGGCTACTACGAGGCCGGCTTTCCGCTTGGCGGGGAGCTCGCATCGAAGGCGGTGTCGCAGGTCACGGGGCTCCCGATTGACGGCTGGATCAGCCTCGACTTTCAGGGTTTCTACGCAATGGTCGATGCCGTCGACGGGATCACGCTGGAGAACCCGCGCGCGTTCTCCTACACCTGGACCGATGACGAGTGGGCCGCCGGAATCTTCCACAGCTCGTTCGCGGCGGGGACCCTGGAGCTCGACGGCGAGCTCGCGCTCGACTACGCCCGGACCCGCTACGCCGACATCCCCGAAGAGCACGGAGATTTCGCGAGGCTGGAGCGGCAGCAACGCGTCGTCCAGGCGATCCGCGACAAGGTGACGGGCTGGCAGATGTTGCCGCGCGGCCTCGCCGCCCTCGACGCACTCGAGGGACACCTGCACACGAATCTCCCGGTGCTCGACCTCGCGATGCTCTTCGGGAAGCTCGAGGTGGACCAGCGCATCGAGCTCGACGAGTTCCTCCAGCCCACCACGAACACGCTCGGCCAGTTCATCTTCGTGGTTGCCGGAGCCTCGAGCTCCTCGGACTACAGCCCACTGCATTCGTACATCGCGGAGCAGCTGAGCAACCCGCCGTCACCGTCCCCCACCGAATCCGCCGCGGAATCGCCGTCGGGATGAGGCTGAGCTCGCCAGACCACGGCTGTCCTACTCGCGCTCATCGGGCTGTCGATGCTGCTGAACAGGAACCCGACCGCCTTACTGTCCCGGTAAGCGGCTGCTACTTGGTTCAGGCGCAAGTCACAGTACGGGGATCTTCGTACAACCGCCGCGGTGAGTATGTCGGCGGCAATCCGCCCGCACCCGACCTGGATCTGGAGATAAAGCGGAACGGCGATCCGATCGATTACGTTTCCGCAGATGGCATCTTCAACGACGAGGGGTACGCCAACGCCGTACTCCATGAGTCGAACTGGCCGGGACCCGCGGGTCTATCAGCCCGGTCCTCTTGATGGTGTTCGTGGGGTCTCTGCGGTGGCTCGGACGGCCTCCTTATCGGCCGTGCGGAACACGGTGATCACGTCGCCGTACAATCCCGCAGCGTGCTCGACGCCATCGTCGATCCACGCGGTGATCTCTGACAGCGTCTCGAGGTCGTTCTGCGTCAGGAACCGCTGAACGTCGGTGAGCGTAACGTCGGAACGCCATCCCCCACGACTGCCGCCGAAGGCGCCGTGGTGCAGCACGCCGATACCCCCGGGCTTCAGCACGCGGGCAAACTCCGCGAGATACGAGGCGAAGTCCTCCCGATTGACGTGAACGAACACGTCGAACGACCAGATTCGGTCCACAGACCCGGTTGCGACGGACCGGAGGTCGGCGCCGTTTCCGACCACGAAGCTCGCGTTCGGGTGGGAGGCGAACCGGCGCCGGCACTCGATCACGCACTGTTCCGAGATGTCCACACCGATGAGGTGTCCCGACTCTTCGAGGAGATACTCCGTCCAGCGCCCGGCGCCCGGGCCGATCTCCAGGACCACCTCGGCGTCCTTGAAATACGGTCGGATGAAGCGGCGGACAACTGAGGCCTTCCACGCTTCGCTCGGCGTCCACTCCTCGCCCTGCGTGCTCCAGTCCCAGTGATCCCAGATGTACCGGTTCGCGGCCCGACTTGTTGATGCCGGGGAGGCGCTTCGCCTTCCGCAGATCGTCGGCGCGTCCGAAGAAGTAGTCCCCGATGCCGCTGCCGACGTAGGAGATGCCGAGGAGGACGGAGTAGAGCCAGCCGTTCTCGCGCAACGAAATCATGAACAGCCGGAGCTTGGAGCTCGGCGCGATCTTCCGGCGATTCTCGACGATGTCCTTCACCGGCTGGTCGGGCTCATGTAGCTGCGCTGTCCGCGTGCCACACGTCGTAGGCCTCGCCGACCAGGGTCTCGAACTTCAGGCCCATCAGCACCATGCCGGCGAAGCCGGCCTCGCGGGCGCGCTGCGCCGCCTCTTTCGCGGCTCGCCACCCCTCCTGCCGGGCATCCGCCTGGGACAGAGAGGCCAGACGTGAGCGCAGCTCGTCGCCGATGGGCAGCGCACCGACCCTCTCCAAGCGCGCGACCCACTCGAGCGACATCGGCGGGGTGATCTCCAGGTAGACCGGCGGGTCCTCGGCGCGGAGCTCGAGCCGGTCGTAGACGCCCTGGACCGCCTCCGGATCCATGACTGGGCCGGTGGTGCAGAACTGAGCGCCGATCTCCACCCGCCGCCGGAAGACCCAGCGCCGGGAGCGCGTGCTCATCCCCACCTCGAACCGGTTCTCACCGATCGACGCCTGGAGCGCGCGAAGGTGCTCGACGATCTCGTAGCTGTTGCTCCAGTGCTCGACCTCCGGGAGCATGTCCCCCTGCACGACGAGGAAGGAGGTCACGCCGTTGGCGATGGCGCCGCGCACCTCGGACTCGATGGCGAGGATGTTCCGGTCGCGGGTGGAGCACACGACGGTGGGCCGGACGCCGGGCACGTCGTGCGTGATGCGCGCCGCGAAGGCGTATGGGGACACCCGTACCTGCTTGAACGGGTTGTCGGTGATGAGGACGTTCTGCCAGCGGCCGCGCAGCTCCAGGTGGGTCATGCTCGGGAGCCGCGGCGGGTTGACCTCGACCATCTCCACCCAGCCGGGTGGGGCGGCGAGCATGCTCTAGCTCACGCCCACGGGACGAAGCTGCCGCGCGGCGACCACCATGTCGCCGAGCTGCCGGTCGATCTCGTCCCAGCCGCGGGTCTTCAGCCCGCAGTCCGGGTTGACCCACAGGTCCTCCTCGGCCATGAAGGTGCGGAAGTGCGCCAGGCGCTCCGCCATCACGTCGCTGCCCGGTGAGTGCGGCGAGTGGACGTCGAAGACGCCGGGGCCGATCTGGAGCGCGCCATCGGTGAAGAGCTCGTAGAACTGGCGGATGTAGCTGTCGTCCTTCGAGCGGCTGAACTCGATGGAGGCGACATCGACGCCTGCGTCGGACCACAGCGGCACGATGTCCCCGAAGTCGCCGTAGCACATGTGCGTGTGCATCTGGACCTCCGCGGGCTGGTTGAACACGTGGTTCAGTGCCGCTCGCACGCCCCGGGCGTAGGTCCGCCGCTTCTCCTCGGCGTCCTCAGTCGACAGGGGCCACCGCTCGCGGACCGCGGGCTCGTCCACCTGCACGATGCGGCATCCGGCTTCGACGAGCAAGCGGACCTCATCGGCGACCGGCTGGGCGACGGCCCAGAACAGCCTGTCGTCGGGAACACCCGGCGGCCGGAAGCTCCAGTTCACGATCGTCACCGGACCGGTGAGCATCCCCTTCACCGGCTTGCTCGTCGCCGCCTGTGCGACCTTCCACTCCTGCACCGTCATCGGCTCCGTTGCCGTCGGGGGCGCTGCCAGGATGGGCGGGCGGATGGATCGGCTCCCGTAGGAGAGCACCCAGCCGTTGCGCGTGGTGTGGTAGCCGTCGAGCTGCTCGGCGAAGTACTCCACCATGTCGGTCCGCTCGAACTCGCCGTGGACGAGGACGTCGATGCCCTTGTCCTCCTGCCAGGCGATCGCATCGGTGATGAGCCGATCCATCTCGCGCTGGTACTCCTCGCGCTTGATCTGGCCCTTGTTGAGGCGCACGCGCAGCTGGCGCACGTCGCCGGTCTGGGGGAGCGAGCCGGTGCTGGTGGTGGGATACAACGGCAGGTCCAGGTCGCGCTGTCGCTCCTTCCTCTCACGCCGGCGGACGCGGGCGGTGAGCTCACCTACCTCCGGCCACTCGGCCTGCGGCGGCTGCGGAGCCGATATCGTCCCGCCGTCCGCCAGCGCGCGGGACCAGCTGGCCAGCGCGCGCGCCTTCTCGCGGGCGAACTCGAAGCCCTCGGAGAGATCCTCGCCCTCCACGGTGTAGGGCAGGAACTGGAGGCTGGTGGACGGAATCAGCCGCACGAGCTTGCCGTCGTCGGGCAGCGTGGCAAGGCTGCGCTTGGCGGCCTCGAAGTCGTCGGGCCACACGCTGCGGCCGTCCATGACGGCCAGGACGTGCTCCGGCTGCGCCTCCCAAGCGGCGCTTCCGCTCAGCGCGGCCACCGACGTCGCGGGGACCTGGACCGCGAAGCCCGCCCGACCCAGCGCCTCAACCGTCTCCTCGGATGCGGCGCCGAACTGCACGGTCACGAGGGGCGCAGACCCCTCGGAGCCGAGTCCCCCCGAGCCGGCATAGGCCGCGTCACGGAGGGTTCGATCGTCCGCCGTAAGGGTCAATCCCAGGCACGGCTCGTTCACTTGGAGACGGAATCCCGGCTCACGGGCAAGCTGCTCCATCGCCCACGCCCACAGCGCGGTGCCGGCCGAGCTTGCGACCTGCGACGCATCCAGCCCCGGAGCCAGTTTGCTGAGCTTGACCAGGCTGTAGGGGCCCAAGACCGCCCACACCGCGCGCTCGCCCAGCGGCTCTCGCCAGGGCAGGGGCGTCAGCTTCTCGATCGGCCGCTCGAGCTCCGGCACGACGTAGTGGTAATTCGTATCGAACCACTTCGTCATCTCCCAGGCCTCGTGCCCTGCGGTCCCGCGGGCGAGGGCGGTGAGCACCCCGAAGGCGTCCGCGGCGAGATCTCCGGCCCAGCCGGGCGCCATTCCGAGCATCAGCGCAGTTTCCAGGACCTCGTCGTAGAGGAAGAAGTCGTCGACGGCGGAACCGATGGCGTCGCGCTGTTCGGCGAGGTGCGCCTGCCGCAGCTCAGCCGCACGAGTGGCGAAGGGGTCGCTCCCCATCCGGCCCGACCATGCTCGCTCGAGCGCCCACTTCATCTCGCGGTTGGGGCCGATGCGTGGGTAGCCAATGAGCTGTGCGCGAACGTCCATGTGGTGCGGCGACTCCATGTTCTTTGTGACGGGTGGAGAGTCTACGGCAGGCAGGAGCGCCTGTCGTCGCGCGCCCGACCGCTCCGGTAGACTCTGGCCAACCTCCGCCAGAGATACCCTGATGACCTCGCCCCGCGACGGCGACCGCCCCGTCCTGTTCACCTCGGAGTCAGTGACCGAGGGGCACCCCGATAAGCTGTGCGACCAGGTGGTGGATGCCATCCTCGACGATGTCCTCGCCAACGATCCTGACGCGCGCGTCGCGGTCGAGGCGGCCGCCACGACGGGCCTGGTGATGGTGCTCGGCGAGATGACGACCAGCCACTACGTCGACGTCCAGGAGGTCGTGCGGCGGACCGTTCGTGAGATCGGCTACAACGACAGCCGGGTCGGCTTCGACTGGGAGACGTGCGGCACCATCTCGGCGATCAAGGAGCAGAGCCCAGACATCAGCCGCGGCGTAGACCACGCCCTCGAATCGCGGCTCGGCGAGGAGCCGGACGAGCTCGGCGCCGGCGATCAGGGAATGATGTTCGGCTACGCGACCGACGAGACGCCCGAGCTCATGCCGATGCCCATCCAGCTCGCGCATGCGGTGGCGCGACGCCTCGCCGAGGCGCGCAAAGAGGGTGCGCTGCCCTTCCTGCGGCCCGACGGTAAGAGCCAGGTGACCGTCCAGTACGCCGCGGACGGAACGCCGGAGCGCGTCCACACCGTCCTCGTCAGCTCGCAGCACGATCCGGAGGCGGATCGCGACGAGCTGTTCGACGGGATCAAGGCAGAGGTGATCCAGGCGGCGATCCCCTCCGACCTACTCGACAAGGACACGAGGTATCTCGTGAACCCCACCGGGCGGTTCGTCATCGGCGGACCCAAGGGCGACTCCGGGCTCTCCGGACGCAAGATCATCGTCGACACCTACGGCGGGATGGCGCGCCACGGCGGCGGCTCCTTCTCCGGGAAGGACCCGACGAAGGTCGACCGCACCGGCGCGTACATGGCGCGCTTCGTCGCAAAGAACATCGTCGCGGCCGGCCTCGCGCGCCGCTGCGAGATCCAGCTTGCGTATGCCATCGGGGTCGCCAGGCCGATCTCGGTCAACGTGCAGACCTACGGCACCGGCTCGATTCCCGACACTCGGATCGCCGCGCTCGTGGAAGAGCACTTCGACCTTCGGCCGGGCGCGATGATCCTCGAGCTTGGACTCCTTCGTCCGATCTACCGGCAGACCGCCTCGTACGGCCACTTCGGGCGCTCGGACCTCGATCTGCCATGGGAGCGAACGCACCATGCGGACGCCCTGCGCGGTGCCGCGCCGGCACGCCAGGCCGGAGCGGTCACCGTCTGACGGCGCCAGACCCCTCTCCGGCACGCGCGCCACGCCGAATACCGACTGACCAAATGGTGCAGGCACCCTTTGCTCGATCCATCTGGCGATTGGTACGACGGTCGCGTCCCACGCCGAGACCATGGCACCACCGGTCGGATTCATCCGGAGCACACGGACCGTCAGGAACCACGCGATCAGGCCCGGAGCGTTCACATAATCCGTGCGTTCGGGGATGAGCCCAGCGTCTGAGAACGCGCGGCGCAGAGACGCCTTCGTATACCGCCGATAGTGGCCCCACCTGCGCATCGAAGCGTCCATAGGCAAACGCAAAGGCAGGGACGAACATGACGACGGGCGCGCCGGGCGCGCACAGCCGGTGGGCAGGTCGTCTGAGTGCATCTACCACAAGCTCTGCAAGTCATGATCTCGTTCACGCGGCCCCCGCGCCGGAGCAGGATACGGCGCGCCTTGGGATGGCCGTCGCGACGCGCGGCAGGGAAGACGTCGCAGTGCGCGGAGGTGAGTATGTCCCGCTGGATACTCGTCGGTGTCGGCGTTGCGGTGAGCGCCGCGGCGCTCGCCTTCCTTGCCGGAACGCTGGACCTCGAGTCCGTCGTCGAGATTCTGGGCCGAGTGGACCTCCGCATGGTGCTTGCGGCGCTCGCATTCGTGGTCGTCGAGCTTGCGGTGCGGGCTCGGCGATGGTCCGTGATCCTGCCGCGGAACCGACGCGGTCAACGGGTTGGCGCGCTGCGCCTCATCCCGTCATTGCTCGTCGGATACCTCGGCAATGCCGTGCTGCCCGCGCGGCTCGGGGAACCGATTCGGGCCGCGGTTGTGAGCCGGCGGGACGGCATCGGCCTCCCAGAGGCTCTCGGGTCCGTGATCCTCGAGCGCGTGATCGACGTCGCCACTCTCGGGGCAATTGCTGTCGTAGCCACGTTGCTCGCTGACACCGAGCCGTGGGCCACGCAGATGGCAGTCGCGGCAGCGGGCATCGCAGCCGTGGCGCTTGTCCTGCTGCTCACGATCGGCGTGCTGCCTTTCGTCCGTATCGCGGCGAACGTGTTCGGCGGCGACGGCTCGGCGATGAGGAGTCGCGCGCTTGGATCTCTGGAGCGCTTCGGGTCGATCATTGGGGGACGTGATCGGGCACCGGTGATTCTCGCCGCCGTGGGGTACAGCGCCGTCGCCTGGCTACTGGACGGCCTGATCTTCCTCGTGCTGGCTACTTCGCTCGGAATCGATCTGCACTACACGGAAGCCCTCGTCGTGTCCGCCGTCACAGTGCTGAGCACGGCCATCCCCGCTGCTCCGGGTTTCGTCGGTACCTTCGAGCTTGCCGGCGTCGCGGGGGCTGCCGCTGTGGGCATTCCGCCCACAGAAGGGCTTGCGCTCGCCGTGCTTGTGCACGTTGCGACACTCGGCACACTGGCTGCCGGTGGTGTATTAAGCATCCCGCTCCTCGGAATGGACCTTCGTCCTACGATTCGAAAGCCGCAGGTGGCCGTTACCGAAGGCGAACGCGAGGACGCTCATGGAAGTTGACGGGTTTGGCGAGCTCGAACTGACGATTCTGATGCCATGTCTCAACGAGGCAGAAACGGTCGCCGTCTGCGTGAAAAAGGCCACCGCGTTCCTGCGCGAGTCCCGCATCCGCGGTGAGGTGCTCGTCGCCGATAACGGGAGCACCGACGGCTCGCGTGCGCTCGCTGCCCAAGAGGGTGCCCGAGTTGTACGCATCGAGGAGCCCGGTTATGGCGCGGCACTGATGGGCGGGATCACGGCAAGCCGCGGAAAATTCGTTGTGATGGGGGACGCAGATGACTCGTACGACTTCGGCGCTCTCATGCCTTTCGTCCAGGCGCTCAGGTCCGGGGCGGATTTAGTGATGGGTAACCGCTTCAGGGGCGGTATCGCCCCGGGGGCGATGCCCCGTTCTCACCGGTACTTGGGCAATCCTGTGCTCAGCGCTCTGGGGCGTCTCTTCTTTCAAGTTCCGATTGGCGACTTCCACTGCGGGCTACGTGCTTTTCGTCGGGAGCGGATCATCGGGCTCCGCCTGCGCACTACCGGGATGGAGTTCGCGAGCGAGATGGTGGTCAAGTCAGCGCTCTCGGGCTACCGAATTGAGGAGGTACCCACGTGCCTCTACCCGGACGGACGTTCGCGGCCACCCCACCTGAGAACTTGGCGCGACGGGTGGCGCCACCTCCGGTTCTTGCTCATGTACAGCCCGCGGTGGCTGTTCCTGTACCCGGGCCTCGTTCTGGCAGTGGTTGGGGGCGCGGTGGCTGCTGCGCTGTTCGCCGGGCCGCTTCGCGTAGGCCCCGTCACCCTAGATGTCCATACATTCATCGCGGGCTGTATCTCGGTGCTGATCGGCATTCAGAGCATCAGCATGGGCGTCTTGGCTCGGCGATATGCCGCATCGCGTGGCTTGCTACCCGCGCCTCACCGACCGCTATCTGTCCTCGTGGTGGGCCTGTCGCTAGAACGTCTCCTCGCGTTCGCTCTGTGCGCCTTCGTCCTCGGCGCCGCGGGGCTCGCATGGTCCGTCGCGCAGTGGATAGCAGTCGACTTTGGAACGATCGCCGACCCGAGGATCCTCCGGACCCTTGTCTTGTCCCTCACAACCCTGGCAGCGGCTCTCCAACTCGCTCTAACTGCGTTTTTGGGTGGGGTTATGGAAACCGAGCAGCGATGACCTCTTCGTCCGCCCCATCGCTGTGCTGCCGGTCGGGCTGCCTCTGCGACGGCCTGGCGGGTAGAACTAGCGAAACTGAGGTCCCGGCCAAGTAGGTTCCCAAGACTGCGAATATCAGGAGCAGCGGCGCGGCCGGCCCCAGATACGCGTCTCCAATGGCACCCGGCCACGAGGTGACCTCGATCAAGGCGATCAAAGTAGTCCGCGTTACGACCGCCAGCACGCACGCGAGCGTAAGTATGATTAGTCCGCCGTGTGCACGGCGTGTCCGCCGCATGGAGACAGCTGCAAGAGTTCCCGCGACTGCCACGGCCAATAGCGGCGGCACTGCTGTCGCATACACCGCTTGGATGAAGCGCATTGCCGTCAGGAGCGTAGGACTCGACCAGTGAAAGGAGGCGCTCAGTACCGGATCGGCCCTGGGCACCTCGACACTATCGATGTGTATTGCGAGTGCGGGCGGCTCCAAAAGGCGACCTTCCCGGAGGTCCCCAATCTGGACGCGTTGGGTCGCACCCGCGGCATCTACTACCAACAAACAATCGGCGCACCTCGTCGCGAGCTCAAACCGTACTGCTCGGTACCGTGGGAACCCGTTGGTGCTGAGAAAGTCCTCAACGTCCAGACCAGGTCCCTCAGTTATCTCGACGTCCGGCGAGCTCGGGTTGGCCGCTGCGGCGTGGATGCGGGGGGTGGAGCCGAGGGCAGCCACCCACCCTTTCACTCGAGTGGACCCAGCTCGGTCGCCGGCCGGGGGTGGCGCGACGCGACCGTACAGAAGGGCCGCCTCTATGAGGTCGTCCGTCTCGGCGAGACTCGCGTCGAGGCGAATCGTAGTGCCGGCGCCCGTCATGGCCAGAAGAGCAGGTGGAAAGTACCGAAGCGCTTCGGTCATGGTGCCGATCCCGATGGGAGGTGCGGTCCCCGAGCGAGCCTCGGCGCACCTGATTCGCCCCCTGTCACAGCCAACATTGATCTCGTCGGCGGCTCGCTGCATGAAGGCCTGCGATTCCTGAATGGACGTCCAATGCCCGGCCGCCGCAACCGCGTCACGCAATGCCCACACGAACCAGCCGCCGCGGATGTCCGTGCAGCCCCGCGAGGGGTCGGGAGGTCCCCCGCAGCTCTGGAGCGTCCAGTGCGCCCCTATGTCGCCCTCGAGGAACGGTTCTAGCTCCGCGGCTGCATCGCTCACCTCATAGGCTTGACGCCGCGCCGCCTCCGGGGCGGGGACATACCGTTCGGGCACGTCGTGCTCTATGCGCGTAATTGCCCCGTAGAGCGCCGGGAAGGATCCGTCGGTGAAGTCATTCACGATCGGCATCCCGTAGACGGCGGCGTTCTGCGCGGCGGTCGCTCCGATCACCAAGGCGACTCCGGCGCCGACAGACAGTACACGGGGCCCGAATCTCCTCCCAACACGAGCAGCGATCTGCCGTCGCGCGAACTTGTGTGGGCCGCCGAGTGCCGCACCGAACAGCCACGCTCCCCCAACAGTGACGAGGAGGAGTGCCGGGAGCAGCCACACGCCCTCTTGGCGGGTGAGCCAGAAAATGCCAACGGCGGCCCCTACAAACAACGCTGTGAGTGGGCCCCACAGCGTCGGCCTGCTCCTCTGCGTATCCACAAGAGCACTGAACGCGACGCCACCGAAGCTCAGCAGGGTCAACCCGACGTAGAGGCCGTCGCGAATCGTCCGCGAGAAATGCGGGCCCCACAGCACGGGATTCAGCGCGAGGACAGCGAAGACAATGAGGGCGAGCCACCGGCTGCCCGTGAGGCGGGTGACCACCAATGCACAGACGCCGCCCCCCGCAAGATAGATCGCATGTTCCGCGAGCTTCAGTGGCATCTGGGCCGACGAGATGAACGCCAAGAATGCGGGATAAGTAGGGCCCTTGGCTAGCGTTAGGTTGTCATAGGCGCCAAGCCAGGCGCCGTCGCGGATGGCATCGGCCAGGCGCAAGAAAAGACTGTCATCGTGCGGTGCGTAATTGATGGCAGCGGGCAACTCGTTCCGGAATAAGGCGCTAGCAAATCCGAGAAGGACGGCAGGCACAAGCACGGCAGCCGTCGACGGCCGGCGCCCCAGGAGGGCGACGATTCGCCTGCGGAAGTCCCCCCTCACCTTGCCGTCTCCGTCGCTTGGCGGATCAGCCGTCCGCGAGCCCTCCGGTGCGGTCGGAGGAAGGGGGCTCCGGGATAGACGCCGACTTCCCAAGGGCTTTGCTGTCCTCTGTGTGTCCGTAACCGATCCGAGACACCCTACACCGCCGCATGCGGCGGACCAAGGTCGACCGCACCCGCGCCTACATGGCGCGCTTCGTTGCCAAGAACATCGTCGCGGCGGGTCTCGCGAGGCGGTGCGAGATCCAGCTCGCCTACGCCATCGGCGTGGCCAAGCCCATTTCCGTCAACGTCCAGACTTACGGGACCGGCTCGATTCCCGACACCCGCATCGCCGCGCTCGTGGAAGAGCATCTCGACCTCCGGCCCGGTGCGATGATCCTCGAGCTCGGACTCCTCCGACCGCTCTACCGGCAGACCGCCTCCTACGGGCACTTCGGCCGCTCGGATCTCGATCTCCCTTTGGAGCGGACGCACCACGCTGATGCACTGCGCGCCGCCGAATCGCGTTCCAAAGGAGCGCTGGCCGTCTGACGCCCACGGGTTATGAACGGAACCGCGCCGCCGAGTGAACGAGGCGAGCAGCTCGTACGCGGTACACATTGAGATACAACCGAAGGTAGAGCGGCAGCCACGCGCGGAGCTTGAAGTTGCTGGTCCCCGCCATGCGGTCAAGCCAGGTCGTCGGAAGCTCTGCGAGCCGGTAGCCCCCAAGGCTTGCCTTCACCGACAGATCGATCGCCAACTCGAAACTGCCGCGACTCTCGATCGCCACTGACTCGAGAAACTCCCGCCTGTAAAGCGACGATCGTGTTGCGGCGGCCGGAGAGCCGCAGCTTCAGTCGGCCCGCGGCCGCCGGGGGCCTGTAGTTCCGACTCTTCGTGGGGGAGACTTGATGCGTCGCGGGTCTAGCTATCCCGCGCGCGTCGCGCTGGCCACCACGTCCCCGCGGCGCGCGTCGTCCCCGGAGCTCTCTACGGCGGCCTGGATCGATGGGAAGCGGACCGGCACCCCGCGCTGCCATCGGCGTGGCAGCAGGCGGCGCAGCCCGGATAGCGGCCGCGCTCAGGCCACGTCCCAGCCCCGGTCCGTGACGGAACGTTCGACCGCGGCCTGGATGCTTGGAAAGCGCACCGGCATCCCTCGCTGCCAGCGGGGGGGCAGCAGCCGCCGCAGCCGCCATCGTCGGGGAAGGAGACGTCTCGCCGCGCGCAGCCCGAGCGGCTTAGGTGCAGACCGCGCGGCCAGGCGTGCCTCGTAGGCCGCCGCCATCGTCGGTTCGAGGGACGCGACGAAGGCCGTCAGCAGCCGCTTCTGATCGGCCTCGACCCGCGGGTCGGACCAGCGCCGACTCGGCCGATACACGTCCTCGTGGCAGTACACCAGCCAGTTGGCCGCGTCGAAGGCGAACGGCAGGTCGAACGCCGATCGCAGGGTCACGTAGTCGTGTGCTACCCAATTGTGGACGGAGACGTATAGACCGGGCACGAACAGGTTGGGCAGGATGGCCTCCGCTCCGCCTTCCAGCGAGTTCAGGAACGCGAGCGCCGCGGCGTCGTTCGTATCGGAGAGCATCCCATTCGAGATGTCGGTGTTTATGCCGACCACGCAGGCAGGCGCCAGCTCGATGGCGTCGCGCGCCTCGGCCAGCCCGACCACCATCGACGTGTAGTCCGGGCTGATATTGGCGAAGAGGCGGCCGAAGCGGTTGAGGATCCGGTCCACCAGGCCCCGGGAGTACGCACCGAAGGCGAGCTTCCCGCGACTGTAGTCGGCAGGGTCCTGCTCGAGGCGTGAGACGTCCGCCCGCCCTCGGCGGTCGAGGGCATCCCCGGGCGCGTAGTGCCGATACAGGCGCTCGCCCGCCGGGGACGAGGTCTCGACGTAGAGCCCGTCGCCGAAGTAGTCGGGGAATGACGAGGGCGTGTACGAGTCGCTCTTCCAGCTGACGATGTCGGGGTCACCGGAATCATCGATCGCTTGGTCGACGAGGCTAAGTGCGCCCGGCAGGACGAACATCTTGTCGGTCAGGTAGCAGACGTAGTCGCCGGTCGCGAACGGCAGCGCGTGGTTCCAGTTCTCGACCATGCTGACCGGGCGGGGCGGGCGCGTGTAGGTGATGTTGGACGCCCGGCTGCTCTCGCGGCACATCCGCTCACACGACTGGGCCGCGTCGACGTAGTTGTCGGATACGATGATCTCGAAGTTGTCGAATCGTTGTGCCTCGAGAACGCGCAACGCCTGGCGGACGAAGTCGGGCCGGTGACGGGTCGGATAGACCAGCGAGAACCGGGGCGGCATCAGCGGACGCGTCTTAGGTATCCGCCGGGCGCCACGCTGATGAGGAGCTTGTCGTCCACGCGCCGGTCGACCTCGAACTGGGGGTGCGACCTCAGGTACTCCCGAATCGCGGTCTCGGGATTGTCCCCCGGGCCCCACGGACGGTCCGGGTACATCCCCGCCGGCAGGTGCTCGATCACGGTGTCGAACACGACGCAGTAGCTCCCGACCGATGTCAGCGGCGCGTAGGCTTCGAGCTCGGCGAGCACGTGGGCGTGGGTGTGGTTGCTGTCCAGGCAGACCAGCACGCGCTCTCGGTCGGCGGTTGCCTCCATGACCTGCGCCAGCACGGCCTCGTCGACGCTGGATCCCTCGATCATCGTGATGCGCCGGTGCATCGGATGGGCCTCGATCGCCGCCCTGTTGTGTGCTCGGATGTCGATGTCGATGCCCACGACCCTGGCGTCCTGCGGTCCACCGCACGCGGCATTCAGCTCGAGGAGCGACGCCCACAGGATCAGGGATCCGCCATGCGCAATCCCGGTCTCGACGATGAGGTCCGGCTGGATCTCCCAGATCAGCTCCTGCATCCCCACGATGTCCTGCGGGTACTGGATGATCGGGCGACCCAGCCACGAGAAGTTGTACGAGTACTTCGGCTGCGTCGATTCGCGCATGAAGTCACTCGCCGCGGCTCGCAGGGCCTGGTTGCGGCCGTTCTCCGCGAGCCTGTCCTGCACTTCCTTCTTGAATGGGTTCATCGGTCCAATCCCAGGCAGTTGTCCAGCTTGTGCCGGTCGCCCCAGAAGGCCATCGGCTCGTAATCGGGGTACGGGTAGTGTCCAAGGTTCGGGCGTAGGGACGAGCCATGCCGGGCCACCACGCGCTCCACGAGCTCCCGGACCGAGACGGGCCGCCCCGAGCAGATGTTGACGACGCCGTTGTCCCGGCCGTTCAGCCCGAGCTCCACAAGATACGCGACGGCCTCCTCGACCGGGAGGTAGTCTCGCAGCTGCTCCCCGCCGGACATGTCAAAGGTGGCGTCGCCACGTGCGATCGCGGCCTCCAGCTGCGGCAGGAGCGACCCGGAGGCCTGCCCCTCGCCGTGAAGGTAGAAGAGCCGCGCCCAGGTCAGGTTGAAGGGCATGCGCCGCTGCAGCCCTTCGAGGTGTGTGCGAAGCGCGTCCTTCGCGGCTCCGTATGCGGTGACGGGCGCGGTCGGCGCGTCCTCGCGCAGCGCGCCCGACTGCATCCCGTACTCCAAGCAGGTGCCGGTGACTGTGACGGCGCCCAATCCCGCGGCGAGCAGGTTCTCCAGAAAAAAGCGGTGCGCGGGCAGCTCCGTCTCGACGTGATGGGCGGACGAGTAGTTCGGCAGTCCGCCCCATGCGAGATGCAGCAGCACCTCCGGGCTCCCCAGGCGGTCGTAGGCATCCGCTGGCGCTGCGGCGATGTCCATGCGCACCACCGCGTCGCTCGGCCACGCGTCCGGGGTGGTCGATCCGGGCCGGCACACGAGGGTTGGGGCGATCCCCCGCTCCTCGAGCTGCGCGACCACGTGACGACCGATGAACCCGGCTGCGCCGGTGACCGCCACCCTCATGCCAAGATCTTCAGCTCCGGCACCGCGGTCACGAACCGCCCACCCCACTCGCGGACGTCGGCCAGCTCGCCGATCACCTCGTCGCGGAGGTTCCACGGGAGGATCAGCACGTAGTCGGGCCGCGCGCCCATGAGCGTCGCCACGTCGACGATCGGGACTCGGCTGCCGGGCAGGTACCTGCCCTGCTTCGCCGGATTGCGGTCGGCAACGAACGAGATGAGGTCCTGTCGGACTCCCGCGAAGTTCATCAGCGTGTTGCCCTTCGCGGCGGCGCCATAGCCCACGACCGTCTGTCCGTCTGCCCTGGTGGCGAGCAGGAACGACAGGAACTCGTATTTCACTTTCATGACGCGTTCCTGGAACCTGGCGTAGTAGCCCGGGCTGCGCATACCCGCAGTTGCCTCGGCCGCTAGCAGCGCTTCGACGGCGGGGGCGCGGGGGTAGGGGCCGCCGTCCGCCCGCTGCGCGAAGACGCGGAGGCTGCCGCCGTGTGTCGCGTGCTCCTCGACATCGAAGATCGCCAGGCCGGCGGCCGCGAAGATGGTCTCGACCGCCGTTAGGGACAGGTAGGAGAAGTGCTCGTGGTAGATCGTGTCGAACTGGCACCCGTCGACCAGGCGCTTCACGTGATGGAACTCGAAGGTGGCAACCCCGTGCGGCTTGAGGAGCATCGTAAAGCCGCGCACGAAGTCGTTGATGTCCGGGACGTGGGCGAGGACGTTGTTCGCCGTCATGAGGTCGGCGTGGCTCCCGCCTCGAGCGAGCTGCTCGGCGAGCTCGACGCCGAAGAATGCCCCGACCACCGGGATGCCGCGATCGCGAGCGGCCGCCGCGGTGCTGGCAGTCGGCTCGATCCCGGTGCAGGGAATGCCGCGCGCCTTCACGTACTGGAGCAGATAGCCGTCATTCGAGGCGACTTCGACGACGTGGCTGCCGGCATTCAGGCCGAACCTCGAGACCATGTCCGAAACATATCGCTCCGAGTGGGCGAGCCAGGTGCTGGAGAAGGCGCTGAAGTAGCCGTAGTCCGCGCCGAAGACGTCGTCCGCCCGGACGAAGTCCTCCGTCTGTGCTAGCCAGCACCGCTCGCAGACGAGCACCCTGAGTGGCAGCCACGCCTCGGGGCGGCGCAGCTGGTCGCGCGTCAGGTAGGCGTTCGACGGCGGCGCGCTGCCCAGGTCGACAAGGACGAGGGTCGCGTCAGCGCCGCAATGCCGGCACTTCATACCACGATGCCATCGAACTCGGCCGCGAGGGGCGGGTGTGAGGCATCGCGCTCCGAGAGATGCTCGAGGGGGAGCGGCCACTCGATCGCCACTCGCGGCTCCGTGGGATGCAGGCCGCGTTCGGCGTCGGCGTCGTACGCCGCCGTGTGGAAATAGAGGAGCTCGCACTCGTCCGAGAGCGCCTGGAATCCGTGCGCGAAGCCCTCGGGGATGAAGAGTGAACGTCGGTTCTCGGCGTCCAGCGCCTCCGCGTGCCACTGCAGGAAGGTCGGAGAGTCGCGACGGAGGTCGACCGCGACGTCGAAGGCGGCGCCGCGCAGACAGCTCACCATCTTCGCCTCGGCGGAGGGAGGAAGCTGGTAGTGCATCCCCCGCACGGTGGTCCTCGCGCGGGTGAGGGTCCGGTTCACCTGCACGATTGGCCGCGAGTCGAGCACGCTCGCGAGGTCTGTCTCGCAGTACATGCGCTCGAGCCAGCCCCGGTCGTCCGCCCGTATGGTGCGCTGCAGCACGTACAGGCCGGAGAGCGGCGTCTCCGTGACTTCGAACCGGCCGCTCACTCGACTGCCGCTCCGTAGTAGTCCGCGATCTGCTCTTCCGACGCGACCCGCATGTCGTCGCCGCGCAGCCGCGCCCGTTCCCACGCAACCGTCCGCTCGAGCGCCTGCTGGAGCGGCCAGCGTGGCCCCCACTGCAGCTCGGAGCGCGCACGCGTGCTGTCGAGGCGCAGGAGCCCAGCCTCGTGCCACTGGGGATTGGCGTTCGGCTCAACGCACGCCCCGCCGCCCCACAGGGTGGCGACGCGCTGCGCGACCTCCTGCACGCTCGCGTCGTCGGCGGGGTCGGGACCGAAGTTCCAGGCCCCCGCGAAGCGAGCTCCATCCTCGCCCAGGAGGCGCGACGCCAGGGCGAGGTACCCCGATAGCGGCCCGAGCACGTGCTGCCAGGGCCGTACCGCATCGGGCGAGCGGAGGCGCACGGGCTCGCCCGCGGCATAGGCGCGCAGGCAGTCCGGCACCAGCCGATCCACAGCCCAGTCACCCCCGCCGATGACGTTCCCGGCCCGCGCGGTGGCGATCCGTGCGGGATGGCGTCCGTCGCCGAAGAAGCTCGACCGATAGCTCGCGACGACGATCTCTGCGGCGGCCTTGCTCGCGCTGTACGGGTCGTGGCCGCCGAGCGCGTCGCCCTCGGTGAACGCGTGGCCCGTCTCGACGTTCTCGTACACCTTGTCGGTCGCGACGATGACCACGGCGCGGACCGAGTCGACGGCTCGCACTGCATCCAAGACGTGGGCGGTACCCACTACGTTCGTCGCGATCGTCCCGAGCGGGTCGCGGTATCCCTCGCTCACGAGAGGTTGGGCGGCGAGATGGAACACGATCTCCGGCCGCACGCGCTTCGCGGTCGCGGTCAACTGCCCGACGTCGGCGAGGTCCGCCCGGGTGTCGGAGGCCAGCACGCCGGGCACACCCGCGACCTCGAACAGGTTCGGCTGTGTCGGGGGCGCGAGCGCGTAGCCGTGGACCCGCGCGCCTAGGCGCGCCAGCCAGAGCGCCAGCCACCCGCCCTTGAAACCGGTATGGCCGGTCAGGAGCACGCTTCGGTCGCGGAACGCTACCAGACCTTCCAAGGGGCCCTACCCGACTCCCACAGGTTCTCGAGCATCGTCTTCTCGCGCAGCGTGTCCATCGGCTGCCAGAAGCCGGTGTGGGGAAAGGCCATGAGCTCGCCGTCGGCCGCGAGGCCGGTCAGCGGCTCGGCCTCCCAGCTCGTGCTGTCGCCGGCGATTCGCTCGAGGCATCGTGGCGAGAGCACGAAGAAGCCGCCGTTGATCAGGCCGCCGTCACCGCGTGGCTTTTCGGTGAAGCCACGTACGTCACTGCCGTCCAGCTGGAGCGCTCCGTAGCGGCCGGGCGGCTGAACGGCGGTGACAGTCGCCAGTTTTCCGTGCTCGCGATGGAAGGCAATGCTGGCGGCGACGTCGACGTCGGCGAGGCCGTCGCCGTAGGTGAAGCAGAACGCTTCCTCCCCCCCCCAGATACTCCCCGACGCGCTTGAGGCGGCCGCCGGTCATCGTGTCATCGCCGGTGTCCACCAGCGTCACGCGCCACGGCTCGGCATGCTGCTGATGGACCTCCATCCGGTTGTGCCCCATGTCGAAGGTGACGTCCGACATGTGGAGCACGTAGTTGGCGAAGTACTCCTTGATCAGGTAGCCGCGGTAGCCGCAGCAGATGACGAAGTCGTCGACGCCGTGGGCGGAGTAGATCTTCATGATGTGCCACAGGAGGGGGCGTCCGCCGATCTCGATCATCGGCTTCGGCTTCAGGTGCGTTTCCTCCGAGATCCGGGTCCCAAGCCCTCCCGCGAGGATGACGGCCTTCACTCAGCACCCTCCATTACGACTGGTTCGCACAGTAGGGGAGATCAACCATGCGCCGGTACAAGGTGGCACACACCCCCAATGCCGGCGTAGTTGCCGCGATACTGAGGGGAGCCATCTGGGCTGATCTGTAGCAAGCCGCCGCAGGCCCGAACGAGCTCCTCCCTGCACTCTCCTCAGAATCATCATGCGTCAGTTGTACCTCTACGGAACCGCGCGCGGAGGAGCTCGCGCGCGGTGGCCCGCTCCGACGGCGTCGTGAGCGCGAGCATGGCGACGATCACCGCCGCGCTGGTCGCCACCGACAGGCCGATCTCGACGAAGAGGCGCAAGTCGCGATCAAGGAGGAAGGGCGCGGCGATGGCGACGTACAGGAGGACGAAGCGAAAGAGCCGTCGCCGCTCGTAGGGGATGTCGAGGTATCCCCGATAGCGGTTCCACACATGTTGGATGATCACCATGCTGAGCACTCCCAGGACGAGCGCGATCGCCGCGCCCCGAGTCCCGAGGACCGGGATGAGCGCGAGATTCGCGCCAATGGACAGGAGCGCTGCCGCGCCCTGGATCACGATGGCGTACCGAACGTCCCTTGCGAAGTACATCGTCGCAGACAGGACGCTGTGCACGCCGAGCAGAAACTGCGCGGCCGCGGATGGCCCGACCGACGCGAAGGCGTCATGGAAGCGAGGCTGCAGCAGCACGAGCGCGACCGGGCGGGCCCAGATGAAGAACATCAGGCTCAGGGCGCCGACGCCCACCACGTAGTAGGTCATGATGCGCGCGAAGACGGGCGGAGCCGCGTCCTTGCGCTCCATGTAGGACGAGAAGAACGGGTACCAGGCGTTGGTGAACGCGCTGACGATCAGCGCGGAGAAGAGGCCGAGGTTGAAGCCGACGGTGTAGAGACCGACCGCGTCGAGGCCGTGGATGGCCTGGAGCAGGTACTTGTTCGCCTGCTGGATCACCAGGGCGGCGATGAAGGTCGGGACCAGCGGGATGCCGAGCCGAAGCAGGGCGAAGACCAGGTCGCGCTCGAGGCGAATCGGGATCCTCGCGAGGGCGACCCACAGGGCCAGCACCAGCGTCAGGGCCTGGGCGATCGCGCCCGCTTCGATGAACCCGGCCACGCCGCGTCCGAACACGACGATGAGCACGAGGCTGAGCAGGATCGACACTCCGGCGGAGGCCACGGTGATGCCGACGAACGTGCGGGCGCGCTCTGCCAGCTGGAGGGAGAGCAGCAGGGGCAGGCTGACGATCGAAGTGCCGGCGGTCACGAGCGACAGCACCAGGAGGTACTTGAGATCGTACGGCGGCCGGGAGTCCCCGAACAAGATCGCGGTCAGAGAGTCCGCGTTGAGCGCCCCGACGACGATCAGCAGCACGGCGCTGCCCGTGAGGAGTGCGGTCGCCGTCCAGATCGTCGCGGCCTGCCGGCGCGGCTCGTTGCGCTCGAAATACACGATCCCGATGGCACCGGTAATGCCGAGCGCAAAGACGGGGGTGATGAAGAAGGTGAGCACCCCGAGGATCGAGCTGACGCCGTAATCGAGCGGCGTCAGGTACGACGTGAAGACGGGCAGCAGCAGCAGCGAGACGAGGCGGACCACCACCTGCCCGATGCCGTAGATGAGGGTCGAGCGGCCCAGCCGCAGGATGTCAGATCGCATCGCTATCCGAGCCGGCGGTGGAGTCGGAGGCCACGCGTCGCTGAGTGGCCGATGGCCATCAGGCCGCCGCGAGCCGCTCGCGGTGTCGCTCGATGGCCGCGTCGATCAGCCCGACGTTCTCGAGGGTCCACTCCACGGTCTTCCGGATTCCGACCGTGAGTGGTGTCTGCGCAACGAAGCCGAGCTCGGCCTGCGCCTTCACCGTGCTGCCCAGTCGGTTCCCCGACTGATCCCACGTTCGCCGCGGCGCGAGCTCCAGCGGGGCCGGCTCGTCCAGGCACGCGTTGATCGTCTCGGCCAGGTCGCGGATCGTCGTCTCCACGCCGCTCGCCAGGTTGTAGACGCCACCGGCATCGCCGCGGGTCGCGCACATGGCCAGGCCTCGAACGATGTCGTCGACGTGGATGAAGTCGCGTGACGAGCGGCCCTCGTTCTCGAGGATGAGGGGCATCCCCTTGATGGCGCGGTAGATGAACGTGGGCGTTACGTTGCGCCACACCGTTGCGGCCGTCCCGCGCCAGCGACCGGCGCCCAGGACCTCGCCGGGCCCGTACACGTTCTGGAACCGTGCGCTGACCACCGGCAGCCCGTGCCTGGCATGGAAGTAGTTGCCGTACATCTCGCCCACCACCTTCGAGATCTGGTAGGGCGAGTCGAGATGCAGCGAGATCGGATCGGTCTCGAGCGTCGGGCGAGCGTCGCCATAGACCTTCTCGGCCATCGTGCAGCCTGCCGACGCGTAGACGACTTGCTTCAGGCTGCGAAAGGTCGAGAGGCGGTCGTACAGCTTGAGGGTCGTGAGGAGGTTGTTCTGGTGGTCCTCGAGCGGCAGCTCCATCGAGTTCTGGTTGCCGTGGAACGTCGCGAGATGGAAGAGGTAGTCGACGTCATCGGTGAGCTGCTCGAGGACGCCGTCGTCCGCGATGGAGCCCTCGACGAAGCTCACCCCGGGCACGTCGGGCACCGACGTGCGGTCGGACGAGAGCAGATTGTCGATCACCACGACCGATGCCGCCCCGTCCGCCGCGAGCGAGCGCACCAAGTTGCTGCCGACGAATCCGGCCCCACCGACGACGACGGACCGCGATCCGGCGATGGCCTCCGGGCTCATGCGCGCAGTTGCTCGTGCTTGAGGTGCGTGTAGGTGTCGGTGATCCCGAACTCGCGGTAGTACTCGATCGTCGCGGCAACGCCGTCGGTCAGCGGGACGCCGGCGGCCCAATCGAAGTCGGCCTCGGTGCGCGCGGGATCCAGCAGGATCGTGTACGCGTCGTCCTCGCCCTTGGGCCTGACCTCGACCGGCTCGTCGAGCTCGATCCCCAGCGCATCGGTGGTGGCCGTGAACAGCTGCTCGATGGCGTAGTCGCGGCCCGATGAGACGTGATAGGCACCCGTTCCGCCCGATCCGTCCACAGCCTTGGCGAGCACGTCGACCAGGTCGGAAACGAACACGAAGTCACGCCGGGTGTCCATCACGAAGCACGGCTTGTTCGACGTCAGCCGCGAGTAGAACGTCGGCAGCGGGCCACTCAGGTTCCGCGGCCCGTACGCGTTGGCGAGCCGGAAGGACACCCAGTCCAGGCCGCTCAACGCGACGTAGTGCTCGCCGGCTGTCTTGCTGATGGCGTAGCTGCTGGCTCCGGGGCGGAGGGGGTGGTCGAGCGTGATCGGCTGCTCCAGTGGGTGCAGACCGTAGCAGAGCGCCGTCTGCAGGTAGATGAGGCGGCGGGCATCGGTCGTCTGCGACGCCTGGACCACGTTCGCCGTCCCCACGGCGTTCGTCGCGGCATCGGTGGCCCAGTCGTCGGGGTCCTTGTACGACGCGGCCGCGTGCACGACGACCTCGGGCCGGAAGCCCTCGAACGCGGACATCACGAGACCACGGTCCGCGATGTCGCCCTCGATCACACGCAGGCCCCCCGCGTCGCCCGGCAGGTTGTCGCGGCGGCCGGTCGCGTAGTTGTCGATCACGACGACCTCGTCGGAGCGGGCCAGCAGCCTGTCGGTCAGATGCGACCCGATGAACCCGGCCCCGCCGGTTATAAGCACTCTCACGCTAGACGGCCTTCCTCTGCTGATTGCGAAGGGCCCGGAACTCGTGGGCCCGATCGTGGTACTCCTGGTGCCAGAGCTCGAGGCTGAACAACCCCCAGAACCCGCGTCCGAACGCCGACTCGGAGTCGATCGACTCCAGCACGCGTCGGTTGTCGACGAACTCCCGTGTCAGGGCAGACCCTGTCGACAGGACATCGGTCACGAAGTCGCGTGCCGGTCCCTTGGCCCACGCGTTGATCGGCGTCGGGAAGCCCATCTTGTCGGAACGCTTCGCGATGCTGGCGGGAAGCGCGTCGTGGAACGCGGCCTTGAGGACCCGCTTCAGCTGGCCGCCCTGGAACTTGATGTCGGCCGGGATCGAGGCCGCCAGCTCGACGATCGGGTGATCGAGGAACGGAAGCCGCGACTCGAGGCCGTGCGCCATGCTCATGCGGTCCTCGACCTGGAGCAGCGCCGGCAGCAGCGTCTTGAAGTCGAAGTGCGTCATCCGGTCGAAGTACGACTCCCCGTCGAGATTGTCCGCGTAGAAGATCGAGCGGAACGTCTCGAACGGTGAGTACTCGCCGAGCTGGTCCCATCGGATCTCCCGCATGCGCTCGTCGCTGCGGCTGACGAGCCGGAAGTAGCGGCGGTCCATCGGTTCGAACAGGCCGTCACGCCAGAACTCCTGGAGCATGGGCTTGTACCGGGCCAGGGTGCGGAGGTTTGGCAGGATGGATTCGTAGCTGACGATGAAGTTCCCGTTGTCCATCGTCCCATCGATCGCCGCCTTGAGGCACTGCTCGAAGTAGGCGATGAGGTAGCGCGCGTAGCCGCCGAACAGCTCGTCGCCGCCCTGTCCCCCCAGCACCACCTTGCGATGACGGCGCGCAGCCCTGGACACCATGAACTGCGGGAAGGCGCCAGGCCCGGCGACCGGGAAATCGAGGTGGTAGATGACGCGGCGGATGTCATTGATGAAGTCATCGACGCTGATGTCGACCACGTGGAGATCGAGGCCACGATCGTCGGCCAGCGCCCGGGCATACTCGCTCTCGTCGAAGTCGGCGCCGAGCGCGAATCGGCCGTTGAACGCGGCCATGCCCCGCCCGCCGGCATCGGCCGCGAGGGCGGCGACGATGCTCGAGTCGAGGCCGCCGCTCAGGTAGGCGCCGATCGGCACATCGGCGCGAAGGTGAACGCGGACCGAGTCGGCCAGCCGCTCCCGCAGCTCGGACTCGAAGTACTCCGAGGTGTGGTGGCTGTCGGGCTCGAAGAACACGTCCCAGTAGCGCTCGATCTGGATCGACCCGTCCTTCACGATCATGCGGTGGCCGGGCGGTAGCTCGCGAATGCCCTTGAACAGGGTCTTGCCGTCGAGGCAGAACTGGAACGCCAGGTAGTCGCGCAGGCCCTCGGGGTCGGTCTCGATGTCCGGCAGGAACGGGACGAGCGCCTTCGCCTCCGACGCGAACATGAGCGTGTCGCCGATGACGGCGTAGTAAAAGGGCTTCATCCCGAATCGATCGCGCGCGCAGAACAGCGAGTTCGTGCGCTCGTCCCACATCGCGAAGGCGAACATGCCGCGCAGGTGCGTCAGGCACTCCGGACCCCATTTCCCGTAGGCGCGGAGGATCACCTCGGTGTCGGACGACGTCCGGAACGACGAGCTGTTGAGCTCGTCGCGCAGCTCGAGATAGTTGTAGATCTCGCCGTTGTACGTGATCCAGTCGCCACGATCGGTGGTCATCGGCTGGTCGCCGGTCACCAGGTCGATGATCTCCAGCCGTCGATGGGTGAGCCCGGCTCGCCCGGAGGGGTGCAGCCATGAGCCGGACCCGTCCGGCCCTCGGTGGCGCAGAAGGTCGTTCATGACGTCCATGCTGGGCGCCAGGTCGGGAATCCGATTCCCGTCAAGGCTGATGGCGCCGGCAATCCCGCACATGGCTACTCCGCGCCCTGGTGGAGGAGGCGCCGCCGGAGGGTTGCCCGTGCCCGGCGTGCGAACGACAGAAGGCGCACCTTCCGAAGGGTCTCACGAAGGATGAACTGGCGCCAGGCCGGGGCGTTTGTCGCGCGATCCCAGGCACCCAGGCCCCGCACGGCGAACAAGGGAGCGGCGCGGACCTTCGGCGTGTCGTGAACGTCGCTCAGCAGGGTTCGCACGAATGAGTCGTAGCCGTACCGGCCGGACGCGATCACGTCGTCGTAGGCACGCTGCGCAACCGTGCTCCCCATCCGCGCCGTCGCCACCTCATCGAGAACCTCGTCCATGTTACCGAAGTCGGCTTTGAGCGGGATGTAATGCCTCCCGGCCTCGAGGATGCCGTTGTACTCGCCCTCGATGAGGATCTGTGGCGTCCTCGTCGCGGCCGCCTCGAGATGGCGGGGTGAGATGGCGCGCAACCCGAAGCGGCCGTCGAGTCCAGGGAAGCACGCAGCCTCGATCGCCTCGAACGACGCGCACGGGTTCGACGCCAATGTGGCATCGACGCAGCGCCGGATGCTGCCATCGCGATCGTGGATGCTCGCGCCACCCTCGACGCCGATGGTATACCTGCAGCGCAGCAGGAACCCGTACCAGGCGTCGCCGAGCAGCGTCTCCATGTGATCCATAGAGATGTCGAGCTTAAGCCCGCGGGCCGGCGCCCGCTTCGCGAAGGCCTCGGCAATCCGGCCCTTGAGCATGCCGTGGCGCCCGAGCCAGGGCTCAGGTCGCCATGAGCGATACCCGATGTCGATGTCGCGCCTGGTGTTCCGCCGTGCTTGCTTCTCGATACGCGCCACGGTCGCCGGCTCGACGTACCCGGTGAGCACGCGCGTCAGTCGCACGCCTTCGGCGAGCACAGGACCGTAGATCGCCTCCCAGTCGCGTTCGGCCGCGCAGGTGAATACGTGGCTGACGCGAAACTCGCGGAGCAAATCGTTGAGCGGGTCGGTGTTGAGGAACTCGTCCTGTGGAATCGCAATGACCGGGCAGCTCAGGCGCTGGATCGGCTCCATGCGCTGAGCCATCTCCGCGAATAGCTCGGGCTCCCAGCGCGTGGAGAGCAGGATCGTATGCAGGACGACGAGGTCGATGTGCATGCGGTCGATCCATGCCGGGATGCGACGGCGCGCCAGGTTGATGTAGATGCACGACCGGCCGCTGTAGCGGCGGATCGAGTTGAGGTGGTCCGAGACGGTGGTGCGGAGCGGCAGGTGCGGAGCGTGGTAGAGGACGAGAATCGAGCCCAACGGGTGTCCTTGAAACTGCGTAGTCCGGGTCGGTGCGAGGGTTCAGTGCCTCGATGCGTCCGGCGCAGGCGCAGGCCGACATGGCGACTGGAGCACCGCGAAGCATAGCGCCCGGCCGCTGCGTAGCAAATCGCGGCCGGGCAGGCTGGCAGAGTTCGCCCGGCGCCCGCCGCCGGCCCCTGATATCCACGCTCCTCGACGGCCCAATCCGCTCTACGGCGACCGCACATCCTGAGCGGGGGCCGCTACTTCCGCCTCGAGCCGGAGGAACTAGACCTTGGCCCCTAACGCATCAGGCTCGCCTGAGCCACATCTCGCAGATGAGCACTCTCCACGCCAGTGGGTCGTCGTTGCGCCCCGCGCCTGCGCGCTCGAGGGCACCGGCAACGGTCCCGGGGCGAACGAACCCCTCGCTCTCCAGGCGGGGGCTGACCCCGAGATGAGCGAGGCGCGGCGCGGCCTCCGACAGCCATCGCCGCTGCGGCGGCGCGAACGCGATCTTGTCGCGGCGCGCGCGGACGGCGCCGGGAACGATGCCACGCATCGCGCGCAGGAGCGCGACCTTCCGCCGTCCTCGCGCGATCTTCAATCGGTCCGGAAGCCCGAGGGCAAACTCCACCAGCGGGACGTCGAGGAACGGGACGCGCGCCTCGATACCGAAGGCCATGCTGTTGCGGTCCTCGTATCTCAGCAGGGCGGGCAACCCATCCCCGGTGATCTGCTGCCAGAGCGTCTGCGCGAGGACCGTCCCCTGCGGCGAGGGCTCCTCGCTCCACAACGTGCCGGCGTCGGCGAGCGCCGGACCGAGCCACCCAGGGGTGCGCCGGCCCCCGAGCCACCCGGGCCGCCTGCTCGATCCGAGCACGGCGTAGCGAAGGATCGATGGCAGCAACCCGGGCGCCCGCGCGGCAGCGCGCATCACGCCGGCGAGCTGCCCCGCGCGGAGGGCGCCGCCGAGGCGCGGTCCAAGGAACGGCGGGTAGCCCGCGAAGAGCTCATCGGCGCCCTGGCCGTCGAGGAGGACCGTCACACCTGCCCGATGGGCGAGCTGCATGACGTGGTACTGCACGACGATGCTGGCGGAGGCGAAGGGCTCGTCCTGGTGCTCGAGCACGATGGGGAGCGAGTCGACGAAGTCCTCCGACGACGGGGTGACGGTGCGCAGCTCCACGCCGGTGGCGGCGACCACCTCGTCCACGTAGCGCCGCTCGTCGATGCCCGGCTCGCGGAACTCGGCGAAGAACGCGAGCTGCGGCTGGCGGTCGCGCTCGGCGTGGCTCCGCTCGGCCGTGAGGTGCCCATCGCGAATCCCGGCCGCCACCGAGACGATCGTGCTGCTGTCCAGCCCCCCGGAGAGACAGGACCCGAGCGCGACGTCCGACCTGAGCTGGAGCGATACGGCGTTGACGATCCGCTGCCGCAGCTCCTCGACGAGGTCCGCGTCACCGGGCTGCGCGGCGTCCCTCGCGTCCGTGGACAGGGTGGGGGGCGACCAGTGCCGGATGAGCTGGCGGCGGTCGCGCTCCACGACGAGCGAGTGCGCCGCCGGGACCCGGCGGATGCTCGAGAAGAACGTCTGGTCCGCGTGGTCGGCGACGCCGTTCACTAGGAAGTCGCGGAGCGCGGCCGGTCGCGGATCCCTACCGACGCCGGGGACCTCGAGCAGCGCCTTGATCTCACTGGCGAAGTACACGGTCCCGTCCCGTTCGGCCACGAAGAGCGGCTTCACGCCGAAGTGGTCTCGCGACAGGATCAGCCGCTCGCGCGGGGCGTCCCAGAGGGCGAATGCCCAGATGCCGTTGAACCGGGTCACGAAGTCGAGGCCCCACTCGCGGTATGCGGCGAGCATCACCTCCGTGTCGCTGCGGCTCCGGAAGCGGTGGCCGAGCGCCATCAGCTCGTCGGCGAGCTCGAGGAAGTTGTAGATCTCGCCGTTGTGGAGGATGGCCAGCGAGCCGTCCTCGCTGCACATCGGCTGATGGCCGGCCGACGTGGTGTCGAGGATGCTCAGCCTGCGGTGCAGCAGCGCGAGAGGCCCGGTGAGGAAGATGCCGTCGTCGTCCGGGCCACGATGCGCGATCCGGCCCATCATCCGCCGGTACAGACCGTCGTCGCGCCCGGTGCCGGTCGCGTGCAGGACGCCCGCCAAACCACACATGCCGGACCTCCAGACAGCTACGCGAACGGCGGCGGCAAGGATACACATGCGCCTCCCGCGTCTCGCGTCGGGAGGCCCGCCGGCGGAGGGGCTCCACTAGTATGCGAGCCCTGATGAGTACATCCGGCGGCGCGCAGGAGCCGCGTGGGCCTGGGCACGTCCTCGTCCTCGCGGCCGAGTTCCCGCCGGTCGGCGGCGGCGGCGTCATCAGGGTCACGAAGCTCGTGAAGTACCTGGCGCGGCTCGGCTGGACGGTCGAGGTCGTGTGCTCGGACGAACCCCTCGGGGACGCCGTCGACACCTCGCTCCTCGACGAGCTGCCGTCCGACGTCGTGATCCACCGCGTCCGAACTGCTGCCCATGCGGTCGCCGATGTGACGCGCGTCGCGAAGACTCGACTGTCAAGACAGTCACTCGCCTTCCGAGCCCTGTTCAGCATCCGCGCCACGATTCGCGCCCTCGTCGCCATCCCGGATCGGTGGCTCCCGTGGGCACTCGCCGTGCAGCGGTCGAGGTCGCTCCGTGACACTAAGGCATCGGTGATCCTCGGCTCCGGGCCGCCGCACAGCGTCCACATCGCGAGCGCCAGGCTGTCGCGGGCGACGGGCCTGCCGTACGTCATGGACCTTCGCGACGAATGGACGCTCCGATCGCTGACGCGGAGGCGCGTGCCGTGGCGTGTCGCCATCGAGCGGCGGCTGGAGCGCTGGTGCGTCCGGCGAGCGGCGGCGATCGTCGTGGTTTCCGAGGAGTCGCGGGCACGCTATGCCGAACGATATCCGGACACCGCGAACCGCCTGGTCGTCATCCCGAATGGATTCGACCCCGAGGACTTCGAGGGCCTTCCTCCCGCCGCGGATCCCCCGGACGGCGGGGTGACGCTCGGCTACGCGGGGTCGTTCCAGGTCGGTACCGACATCGAGCCGATGTTCTCCGCGATCGGCGCGGTGACGCGACAGTCTCTCGGCGACAACCGCGTCCGCTTCGAGATGATCGGTCCGTTCACGCCGGGCGATCTGGCGGTGGCTCGCCGTCACGTCCCCGCCGACGCGCTCGAGATTCGACCCTTCGCGGCGCATCGAGCCGCGCTGGCACGGATGCGGGAGTGGACCGCGCTCTGCGTCGTCGCCACCGACGGCCGCTCCAGCCTCGCGGGCAAGCTCTACGAGTGTCTTGCGACTCGGAAGCCCGTGGTGGTCGTGGCGCCCGAAGGCCCCGCGACACGCCTTGTCGGGGAGCTCTGCGCCGGGACTGTTGCAGACCCCCAAGACGCCGATGCCATCGAGGAGGCGATCGTCGCGGCTCTGGAGATGGCCTCGCGCGGGTTCGAGGGCGTCTCACCGGACGCGCTCCGCCCTTACGACCGGCGCCACCAGGCCGAACGCTGGTCCCGGCTGCTCACGCGCGTGAGCGCTGCGCCGCCGCGCTGAGAAAGGCCCAGCGGCGAGCCTCAGTCAGGCGCGCGGCTGCACGCCGGCGAGCCGGAGGAGCGCGTCGCGGGCTCCAGGGTTGTGGTCCAGGAGCAGCGCGCCCTGGCCCCCGACGGCCACGACTTCTCGCACGGTATGCGCGATTTGGCGTTCCTCCAGGCCCCAGCCATGAACGTACCGAACCTCCTCCGGGCTGATGATCCAGTGCGGCGAGATCTCGTTCGTGATCAGGCGGGCAAACCGCTCGGCGATCGCCGTTCGCGACCAGTGGTCGCGAACGAAGTCGCGTGCTCGTTTGCCTAGCTCCTCACGAAGATCGGCATCAGCGAGGAGGCTCTCCACGGCGGCCGCAAGGCGGCTGGGGTGCTCGAACACCGTCGGCGGGGTGGCGGCGTCCGGGAGCCACTCGCGGTACGCCGCAGCCGCGTAGCCGGTCAGAACCGTCGGCTTTCCGAGGCTCGCGGCCTCGGTGGCAAGCACGGCCATCGGGCTGTCGCTAAAGACCTCGTCGATGACCAGGTCGCAATGCGAAACTGCGAGGATCACCTCCGCGTGCGGCTGGCCCGTGAGCTCGAGGTAGTCGATCGCGTAGCCCTTCGCCCGCAGCTCCTCGATGCACCGCCTGATCGCCGTCGTTCCCTTTGGGACTTGGTCGGACGGGGCGTGGAGGATCCGCACTCCCTCCCGGCGAAACGGGCTCGGCCAGTCGCCTGCGGGCATCTTGAACTCGACCGGGATCCCGATCCGGAGGATGTCGATGAAGGGGCGCGAGTGGAACTGTGCCGACGCTGGCAACGCCACCACCCAGTGCGCGTATTTCTCGGCTCGACCGACCCTGTCCCGTGCGCGCCGCGCCTCCGCGATGAGCCCGGCGGTGTCGCCGGTGCCGTGCCTGCGGACGGCCGTTCCGTCCAGGTACGAGGGCCGATGGTCGCTCCCGGTGAAGACCCAGACAATCCTCTTCCCGAGCCAGCGGAGGATCGGCAGGTCCGCGTTCCGTGGCAAGAGGCTGTCACCGCCACCGAAGATGAACGCGTCATAGCGGCTCACGGCCGAGGCGAAGAGCCAGCACCGCGCCAGCGCCTTGCCGGCTCGCAATGGCATCGCCAGTGCCAACCAGCCACCGCCCGCCACCCGGTTCGTCGCCTCGTTCGACCGGCGCATCGTGGTGCGGATGAGCTCGGCAAGGATTCCGAGCAACGTCGGACGTCGGTACGCGAAGGCGTGGTGCGACTCGTCGACGAAATCTGCGCGGATTCCGATCGCGCGCAGCGCGGCCTCGAGGCTCCCGAAATAGCCGGCTACCTCGGTCAGCCCGACGAAGACGCGAGGGCGCCGGCGCTCAGGCAGCATCAGCGCCCCGGTCGGAAGTGAGACGGACATGCAGCAGCGAAATGCCACGCACGAGCAGGGTCGCGGCACAATAGAGAGGGATATCGCGGGCAAATTCCCTCAGCACGGGAGCGAGGCGCGCGACGGGCGGACAAGCGCCCTGGCAACCGATCGTTGCGGGAGCGCGTCTGGCGAGCGACACCGGACCTACGGCTCGCGCAGGGTCCTGATTGCGGACCTCAGACTCGGGTTCGCGGCGTCGCGAGCGGAGAGAATCGGATCGTGAACACGCCAGCCGATGCCGGCGTCGGCATCATCCCACCTGAACCCCAGCTCGTCCGACCCGTCGTACTCGTTGGTCACGAAATACACCAGCGTCATCGGCTCCGGCGCATGGAACCCGTGGGCAACCGACTCGGGAATCAGGACAGCGTCTCCGGGCACGATATCCAGCGTCAGTGCGTGGGGCCGGGCAGTGTCGTCCTCCAGCAGGGGCCGGATGTCGCACACCGCCACGGTGGCACGGCCCTCCGTCAGGATCCACAGATCCGCCTGGCGCCGGTGGAAGTGCATGCCCCGCAGGACGCCCGCCGCGGACCGCGAGAGGTTCGCCTGCACGAAGCTGCTCCCGGCGACCTCCTCCCATCGGCTGGCCCGCCACAGCTCGGTGAAGGAGCCCCTCAGATCCTGCGCGACCGGGACCGATGCTCGGAGCACACCGGTGATAGCGGTGGGCTGCCAGTCGCTCATCGGCCCGAGAATAGCATCGGTCCGGCGACCCGGCGCGGGTTAGAGTACCCGCGATGGAACGAGGGGAGCGTGGGGCGAGGCGGCCGCCGGACGTCAGTATCGCCATCGTCCACTACCAGACCCCGGACCTGCTCCGGCGCTGCCTCGAAGCGCTGCACCGATCGTCGGACCGCGAGCGTCTCGAGGTCTTCGTCATCGACAACGCCTCGGACGTCTTCGACCCGGCGGCGTGCGAGCGAGCCTTCCCGGGCGTTCATGTCATTCGCAACTCCCAGAACCGTGGCTTCGCGGCGGCGTCGAACCAGGGTTTGCGGAACGCCACCGGGCGCTACCTCCTCCTCCTGAACCCCGACGCGTTCGTGCAACCGGACACCATCCGCACCATGCGCGCCTACATGGATGCGCACGCCGACGTGGGGTGCGCGACGTGCCGGGTGGAGCTCGAGGACGGGACCCTGGACCTGGCATGCCGGCGCCTGTTCCCGACGCCTGAGCGATCGCTGTACCGCATGACGCTTCTTTCAAAAGTGTTTCCACGGAGTCGCCGGTTTGGCCAGTACAACCTGACGTACCTCGACGAGTGGCAGGAGACCGAGATCGATCAGCCGTGCGGTGCCTTCATGATGGTGCGCGCCGAAGCGGCGGCACGGGTGGGGCTCCTCGACGAGCGGTATTTCATGTACGGCGAGGACACCGACTGGGCCTATCGGATCAAGCGCGCGGGCTGGCGGGTCATGTACGTCCCCACGACGACGGTCAGGCACCTCAAGCGATCCAGCTCACGGAAGTACCGCTCACGCACGATCCGGTACTTCTACGACGCCATGCGCCTGTTCTATGACGACCACTACATGCCGGTGTATCCCCGCCCGATCACTATGGCCATCCACATGGCCATCGGTGCACGGAAGCGTGTCGAGCTCGCGGCGAATGCGCTGACGACGCTCCGCGCCGCGATCCGATGACGGCGGCAGCACTCCCCGCGTCGTCCCGCTCGCCGCTGCCGGGTGGCCTGAGCGCCATCACCGTGACGGTCGGTGTCCTCACCGTGGCGGCGATCGCCGTCCTGACCACCCTCACGCTGACGGATGGACCAGCGGAGCTGCGCGCCATCGCGCAACTCGTGCTGATGGCCGCTTTCGCCGCGCTGGCGCTCCTCGACTTCCGAGCGGCGGTCGCCCTCGCGCTCGTAGAGCTCGCGCTGGGCGGCGCCAGTGGGGCGTGGACGCGATTGCCTGGTGGATGGTCGGGCCGCCAGGGGCTCGACCTGATCGTGATGCTCGCAGCCCTTCGGATCCTGTACCAGGACTGGCGGCGCACCGGCGATCTCAGGCTCGGACGCTACGCGCCCCACGCGCTCATCCTTGCGGCGACGATTCCGCTGATCTGGATGCCGCTCGGGCTCTTGAACGGGCACGACCCGCGCGACGTGTTCTCCGACGGGAACGGCCACCTCTTCTTTGCGTTCACCCTCGTCTTCGTCGCGCTGATCAACCGCGGACAGGCCGGGTGGCTCCGTGGATGCTTCCTGGCGGTGTGTGCCGCGAATGCGGTCTTCACCCTGGTCCTCATCGCCATCACCGCGCCGGGGTGGGTGCCACTCCACGCCGTCCTTCGGCCGCTCCTCCTCGCCGACCTCGACATGGGCGGAGCGGTCGGATACATGTCGAACGGCGCGTTCAGGCTGTACCTCGGCAGCGGGATCTACCTGCAGGTCGGTTTGGCCCTCACCGCCTGGGGCCTTCTTCAGCAGCCCCGGCGCTGGTGGCTGTGGGCGCTGTACGCGGTGCTGATCATCGATGTGATCGCCACGTACACGCGCGGGTTCTGGCTCGGGACAGCGCTCGCCATCGGCCTGGTGCTGATCCTCGCATCCCGCGACTGGCGCCGGCCGCTGATGCTCGTCGTCGCGACGCTGGCCCTGCTGACCGTGCTCACGGGCGCCGGACGGCTCGTGGGCTTCTCGCTGCCGGACTACGTCCTCTCACGAAGCGCGTCGCTGTTCGAGCAGCCGGACGAGACTCCGCGCGCCTCCGGCACGGCATCGGCGCGGCCGAGGCCTTCGGCTCCGCCCGAAGGGTCGAGGGAAGGCGGTGGCGCAACCACGGACGAGGGTGGGGCGTATTCGAACCTCGTTCGGGCCACGCAGGCCCAGGTCCTCATGGGGCACATCGCAGAGCGGCCCATCCTCGGGCACGGCTTCGGCGCGATCGCACGCGACTACCCGTATGCGCAGATCTTCTCCTACGAGCTCGCCTTCCTCGACCTCGCGTACAAAACCGGGATCGTCGGCACGCTGCTCTACGTCTCGTATCCGCTGCGGCTGCTCCTCGACGCCATGCGTGGCCGGTTCCGACGCCTCCGGGTCGCGCCGGGGGTCCCGCCGCGCGAACTGGCGGTGGTGGTCGCGATCCTCGTGAGCGTGTTGGCCGTCGGCGCGACGAACCCGTACATCCTCGCGGCCTTCGGACTGCTCCCGATCCTCGTCTGCGTGGCGTGGCTCCAACCGGCCGACGGGTGACGCCCGGCCACCGCGTCACCGTCTCCCTCGTCACCTACAACGCGCTCCGCTGGCTGCCGGCTTGCCTCTCGTCCCTGTCGGAGCAGACGCTCGCCCCGGTGGAAGTGATCGTCCGCGACAACGCGTCGAGCGACGGCACGGCCGAGTGGCTGCGGCGGGAGCTGGGCCCGCGCCCTAATGTCGTGCTGGTCCTAGGCTCGGAGAACGCGGGCTTCGCACGAGCCCACAACGATGCCATCCGTCGTGCGGCCGGCGACTTCGTCTGCCTGCTGAACCAGGACATCGTCCTCGACGCCGACTTCCTCGCCGCCGCCTGCGACGCCTTCGATCGGCCCGACGTGGGCTCGGTCCAGGGCAAGCTCTACCAGCTCGGTGAGAACCTCACGCGCACGGGCACCGTGGACTCCGCGGGCCTGGCAATGGGACGAAACCGGCGCGTGGTGAGCAGGGGGCAGGGTCGCGCCGGCCTCAGCGACTACGCGCGCCGCGAGGACATTTTCGGAGCGGACGGCGCGTGCCCGGTATACCGTTTGGCCGCGCTCGAGTCCGCGGCGATCACGAACGGCAGCGGCGAGTCCGAGTATTTCGACGAGGACTTCTTCATGTACAAGGAGGACGTCGACCTTGCGTGGCGCATGCGCCTGTTCGGGTGGTCGGCCGCGTACATCCCGGAGGCCGTCGCCTGGCACGGCCGGGGCGCGGGCGAGTCCGCGGCGTCATCGCCGGTGGACGTCGTGAGGTTGCGCCGCGGCATCCCGGGCTGGATCAGGCGCATCTCCTGGCGGAACCAGCGGCTCATGCAGCTGAAGAACGAGACGCCCGGTGACCTGCTGCGCGACCTGCCGTGGATCCTGTGGCACGAGGTGCTCGCACTCGCGTACCTCGTCGTCTTCGACCCGCGGAACGTGTCCGCCATCGCCGAGCTCGGCCGCCTCGCGCCGGCTGCGCGCCGGAAGCGCCGTCAGGTCCAGGCGCGGCGGATCACAAGCGGGATCAGCGACTGGGTGAGATAGCGGGGCGGGTCCTCAGGGAGCCGCGGGCGTGCTGGCGGGACGACCGGCGACGAAGTCGCTCACGAGCGCCCTGATCGCGTCCAGGTCGGGGTGGAGGATGTAGCCCGCGACCGGGTGACTCTCCGGCTGCACCAGCGGGGGCTGAATGACCGCCCGCGCCAGCTGCGAGGTATCGGTGTCCTGGACCGCCTGTGCGAGAGCCGAGATCCTGTTGGAAGGTATGTCTGTGGCGATGGTGTTCTTCACCGCATCCATGAGGCTGGGGAGCGAGAGGAGGAGGTTTCCCGCGGTGAGCTGCTCCTGCACCGCGGTGAGGAGCTGCTGCTGGCGCTCCGCACGCGTGAAGTCGTTGTCGCCCGGGCCATGGCGCGAGCGAACGTAGGCCAGCGCCAGGGATCCGTCCATGTGATAGTCGCCCGCCTCGATGTAGAACCCCGCGCCCTCGACGCCGTCCTCGGAATACACCGGATCCGCGATGGCGCGCTCGACGGTGACGTCGACGCCGCCGATGGCATCGATCGCCTCCTTGAACCCGCTGAGATTGACCGCCGCGAAGTAATGGATGGGGAGGCCAAGCAGCTCGCCGATAGCGCTCTTCAGAGTCCCCACACCCCCTGACGGGTACGCCGCAGCATCGCGCTCGGCAGTGGAGAGGAGCTCGTTCAGCTTGGCGTTGAACGTGCGCCCATCACCAAGCGGCACGCCGTAGAGGTCGCGTGGGACGGACAGCATCGCCGAGGTCCCGTCAGGGTCGATGCTCACCACGAGCATCGTGTCGGTGAGCGCGTGGTTGCGGCCGTACCCCGAGTCGACGCCGATTAGCAGGATGTTCACGCGCTCGCCACTGCCAACCTCCGGCTGATCGGTCGGGATGGGCAGCGAGTCGCCATCCCCCAGGCCACCGCCAGTGTCGCCGCTGAAGCCACCGCCGTCGCCGCCCTGGGATACCGAGTTCAGGGTGTCGATCGCCTTCGCCGCATAGGCGGCGGGCACGGCGTGCATCGCCACCACCACGAGGAGCAGGCCGGCCACGAAGTACGTTCCTCGGGACCAGCGACCGGGCGTCCGCCGCTCAACGTACGCCTGCAAGATCGCAACACCTCGCCAGCCGAGGAGCGCGATGTCGAGCACCACGAGTCCCACGAGGAAGCGGATGTCCAGCAGGTGCGTGATCACGCTGATGTTCGGCGAGAGCGCGGCGAGCCCCGCGAGCGCCGCGATGAGGACGACCGGGGCCGCCAGGAGCATTGCGAGCAGCGGCTGACCGTTGTACGCCTGTCCGAGGCCGGGCACCAGGAACGACAGGAAGGCCGCAAGCGGCCCCCCGCTCCCGCGCCGCTCGTACCTCGGAGCAGCGGTCCTCACGCCCATCGCGGGCGACGCAGTTCGACTCAACTCGGATACCCGTAATGACGACAGGTGCTGGGTGACGCACCCGGTGGAGGAGGGTAGACGACTATAGCGAAAGGGCGCTGTATGGGCCAGACGCCACTCGTCTACGATCTGTTGCATGCGCCGACTACCCTCGCGTCCGATCCTGGCTGCCATCGCCGTCGCCTCGGTGGTCGGCGGCGCAGGCGTATACGCCCTCGCGTTCCGCACGAGTTCAGAGCCGCCGGCGGCGACGGCAACCGCGAGCCCCTCACCGACGCCAACCGCACGGCCGACGCCAACCGCACGGCCGACGCCGACGCGCACGCCATCGCCGTCTCCCAGCCCGACCGCGACTCCGGTGGCGCAGGCAACCTGTCCGATCACCGGGCTGCCTATCGACGCCGAGATCGATCCTGAGCGAGTCGGACTCATCGTCCAGTTCGACAACGACGTGAACGCGCGCCCACAGACCGGGATGAGCGACGCGGACCTGCTGGTGGAGGCAACGGTGCAGGGCAACGTGACACGAGGCGCGGGCCTCTTCTACTGCACCGATCCCGAGACCACCGTTGGACCGGTCCGCAGCGCGCGCTACTTCAATCTCGATCTCTGGCAGCAGATGCACGCATTGACCGTCGGCTTCGGTGGTGCGCCCTATTCGATCCAGCATTTCATCAACGGCGGGATGCCGTACCTGAACGGGAACGACGGCTGGGGCTACTTCGCGCGAAGCTCGGCGCGTCGGGCCCCCTACAACGTCTACGTGGATCTGGATCGCATCCGGGAGGACCTCGCCGCCGGCCAGCTCGAGCAGTTCAACGTGGGAATTGACCAGCCCCGGCCGCCGTTTGCGGTGGCGGGGGATGCTGAGGTGCCCGGCGCTCGGGATGTGTCCCGCCTGACCATTCAGACGGCAAGCTATTGGCGATATAGCTTCACGTACGATCCTGCGGCCGAAAACTACACGCGCGCCGACGGCACGCAGACGACCGTGGATGCGATCACCGGGGAGCCGGTCGCCGTGCGGACGGTCGTCGTCCAGCGCGTCAACCAGCGCGTCATCATGGGTATCGACTTCGGGGCCGGCGGCAACCCGATCATGCACGACCTCGTGGGCGAAGGCGACGGGACCGTGTACGTCAACGGCATTGCCGCCGACGTCGAGTGGTCTCGTCCCGACGCAGAGTCGTTGACGACGTGGACCTACGCGGACAGTGGCGAGCCTTTGGTGCTGCCGCCCGGCCGGACCTGGTGGCAGATCGTTCCGACGACGGCGACCGTCACCGAGGGATAGCGGCACCCCAGATGCCGGGCTCGATGCCCAGCCGCACGAGGCGGCTCGTGTCGAGGACCGCCCGCGGCGGCACTCGCGAGTCGCGGCGGTACTCCTCGAGCCGCATCGGCTCCACCGACACGGGGTGATCGCTCAGCACGGCCTGGGCCCATGCCATCCGGCTCGTCGCTGGTTGGCCGGCCGCGTGGTAGGCGCCGCTCCGCACACGCTGGTCCGTCGCGAGCGCCGCCAGGCGCACGATGGCCGAGGCCAGCCAGTGGGCGGGCGTCGGGTTTCCCCACTCGTCGGAAACCACGCGAAGTGGCGTCCGCGCTGAAGCCGCGCGATCGGCTGCCGCTCTGATGCGGGTGGGAAACCCCGAGTCGCGGCCGAAGATCCAGGCGGTTCGGACGATGAGATTGCGCGGATTGGCCGACGCTACCGCCAGCTCGCCGGCGAGCTTCGAGGCCCCGTATGGATTGATCGGGTTCGGCGCGTCGTCCTCGGTGTAGGGCCGGTCGAGCGCACCGTCGAAGACCTCGTTCGTGCTGACCTGGATCACGAGGGCCCCGGCGCGCTGGGCGGCCGCAGCCACGGCACCCGCCGCGTCGCCGTTGATGGCGAGGGCACGTGCAGGATCGCGCGCGCAGCCATCGACATCGGTCCAGGCGGCCGAGTTCACGACAACGTCCGGGCGCCACGCGGCAAGGACGTCGAGATCTGAAGCCCGGCTGATGTCGAATTCCGGGCGAGCCAGCGCCAGCAGCTCGTCACCCTCCGCACCGAACGCCTGCACCAGCTCGCGCCCGAGCTGGCCGGAGGCCCCGGTGATCGCCACGCGCCGAGGCACTCGCTATTCGATGGCCACGCCGGCCGCGAGACGCTCGCCGTACTGACGCCGGTAGTACTCGAGGTAGTCCCCGCTCTTGAGCGGTCGCCACCAGTCCTCGTGACGGAGATACCAGTCGATCGTCTCGGCCATGGCATCCGCGAGCGAGTGTGCGGGCTTCCAGCCGAGGGCATGCAGCTTCGACGAGTCGACCGAGTAGCGGCGGTCGTGGCCGGCGCGGTCCGGAACGCGCCGCACGAGCGACATCGGCTTGTCGAGCAGCTCGAGGATCATCCGGGTGAGCTCGAGGTTCGTCAGCTCGTTGCCCCCACCCACGTTGTAGACCTCGCCGGGCTCACCACGCTCGAGAACCAGTGCTATCGCATCGCAATGGTCGTCGACGTACAGCCAGTCGCGCACCTGCTGACCATCGCCATACAACGGCAGCGCCGCGTCGTCGATTGCATTCGTCACGAAGAGCGGGATGATCTTTTCCGGATACTGGTACGGCCCAAAGTTGTTCGACGCGCGGGTGGTCATGGCCGGCACGCCGTACGTGATCTGGTATGCCTGCGCCAGCAGGTCCCCCGCGGCCTTGCTCGCGGAGTACGGGCTCCGGGGACGGACGGCGTCGTCCTCCCGCGACGAGCCGGCCGGCACGTTGCCGTACACCTCGTCGGTGCTGACCTGGAGGTAGCGCCGATGCGCGTGCCGGCGCGCCGCCTCGAGGAGCACGAAGGTGCCGTGGACGTCGGTCTGAATGAATGCGTCGGGCTCCTCGATCGAGCGGTCGACGTGCGACTCGGCCGCGAAGTTCACGATCGCATCGGTCTCCGAGGCGAGCGCGTCGACGATCGACGCGTCCGCGATGTCGCCCTGGACGAAGCGGTAGCGCGGATCGCCCTCGAGGTCCGCGAGGTTTGCGCGGTTTCCGGCGTACGTCAGCTTGTCCAGGACGGTTATCGCCACGTCCGGGTGCTGCCGCAGCATTCGGCGGACGAAGTTCGAGCCGATGAACCCGGCGCCGCCGGTCACCAGCAGGCGCTCCGGCATCGCGCTCACGGGCGCACCCGCGCGGGATCGACGATCTCGGCTTCAACCTCCGCGACGTCGTGACCGGTTTCCAGGGGCTCGTGTGAGGCGAATTGGGCGGCAAACTCGCTCGACTCGAGCAGGGCATCGATCGTCCCCGCGTCCTGCCACTCACCTTCGAAGACGGTGTGGATCAGGGTGCCATTCTCCAGGTAGTGGTTGAGCAGGTCGGTGATCTCGAACTCACCGCGCTCCGAGGGCTTGAGGGTGTGGATGACCTGGAAGACGCTGGGCCGGAAGAAGTACACGCCGATCGGAATCAGGTTGCTCTTCGGATTGGCCGGCTTCTCCTCGAAGCCCACGACGCGACCGTCGGGGCTCAGCTCGGCGACGCCGAAGCGCTCCGGATCCGAGACCTCCTTCAGCACCGCGCCCGCTTCCGCGCCGCTGGCCTCGAAGCGGTCGGCGAAGTCGCGCAGCGAGCCGTGCAACAGGTTGTCTCCGAGCACGATGGCGATCGGCTCGTCGCCGGCGAAGTCACGTGCCAGGCCAATGGCGTGGGCGATGCCGAGCGCCCCGCGCTGGTATCGGTAGGTGAGATCGAGCCCGACGTCGGAGCCGTCGTGCAGGAGCTCGAGGACATCGCCGACTGAACGCCCCCCTACGACCACCATCACCTCGCGGCAGCCCATCTCCTGGAGGGCGGCGAGAGGGTAGTAGATCATCGGCCGGTCGTAGACCGGCAGCAGGTGCTTGTTCGTGACGAGGGTCAGCGGGAAGAGCCTCGAGCCGCTGCCGCCCGCCAGCACGACGCCCTTCAGCGCCATGTCGTCAACTGGATCATGGTGGGCTTAACCGCAATGCGAGTCTTGGGCTTGGGTGGACAGGATAAAGGATGCGCCCATCCTGATGGCCGCACGAGTCTCCGTCACCGAGCTGATCGAGGGGTCCTCATCGGCGATGGGCGACGAAGCGCCTCGCCCCCTTCGAGTAGGTGGCGCGCATGGTCATTGGCGGCGCCTCCCCCCGGCGGGTTGTACGCGGTGCACCAAACAGAGGAGGAAACGCAGCGGGCTGCGTGGCCCTGAGCACGGAAGGCGGCGCTGCTCCGCCAGCTGGTGCGCCCCGTGCAACAGACGGCGGCCGGCGGGTCCTACTCCTCCACTTGATGCACCCGGTGCACGGTTATCGGCCTGAGGCGATCGGCTGATTGACACTCTCGATTGAGAGTGTCACGCTACGTCCATGAGTGACACCTATATGGTCGAGGTGGGACCAAAGGGCCGGATCGTCATTCCCGCCGGTTTACGCAGGGAGCTGGGCCTCGAGGAGGGCAGCCAGTTGGCGGCTCTCGCGGAGCGGGGCGCGGTCGTCCTTCTCCCACGCAGCGAGGTCAAGGCTCGCCTCCGCGGGATGCTCGCCGGCGTGGAGGTCAGCATGGCCGATGAGCTCGCGCGCGCACGAAGGGCGGAGGCGAAGGCCGAATCGGCGTGACTACGGTCGTCGACGCCTCCGTGGTCCTGGTGTGGCTCCAGGATGAGCCGGGTGCCGACGCCGCCGAACCGCTCCTCATGGAGGGGGTCATCGGCGCTGCGAACTGGTCTGAAGTGCTCCAGAAGGTTCGCCAGCACGGCGCCGAGCCGGAAGCCGCTGCCCGCCTCCTGAACTCATTCGGGCTGCGCGTCGTCGAGGTGACCCAGGCGGACGCCGAAATCGCGGCGGGGCTCTGGCGCCGCGACTCGGCGCTGAGCCTCGGTGATCGGCTGTGCCTCGCGCTGGCCCACCGCCTGGGCATGCCTGTGGCTACCGCGGACAGCGCGTGGCAGCCCGCGCCCAATAGGCCTGAGGTCATCCTGATCCGCTGAACTGTCACCGAAGGCTGGCCGCCGCACGGAGGCCGCGGATCGCCTCGCGGACATCGGCAGGGTCTACGAGCCCGACGCGCACGACCATGCCGATGGTGGCGACCATGAGGACCACCTTCACGATGATCGCCGGGCCGGACGGCAGGGGGACGAGGGTCCCGACGAGGGCGGCCAGGGCGGCGAGGCCGGCCGCCAGGGTGAGGCGCCCCCACCCGTGGGGAACGAAGTACAGGCGCTGGCTCGTGATCATGTAGGCGGCGAAGATCACCGCCGCGCTGATCAGCGTCGCCGCGGCGGCTCCGACGATCCCCCACACCGGGATGAGGATGAAGTTGAGGATGGTGTTGAGGACCGCGCCCGCGAGGGTGATGAGCGCCTGGGTTCCGGTTCGCTTCGCGATGCCGAGGCCGGGGGCGAAGACGTACATCGCGGAGAGCAGGAGCGCGGGGGCGAGGAGCGGGACGACGGCGGCGCCGGCGTAGAAGGCTGGCGTCGTGACGACCACCAGGATCTCGCGCGCGAACAGCGAGAGGCCCACCGCCAGCACGAGCGCCCCGCCGACGAAGTACCGGAAGACGCGCGCCAGCTGGGCGGGAGTGTCCGGGTCGCGATATCGCGCGTAGACGAGGGGAGTGATCGCGGTCTGGACGGCGAGCACGAGCAGCGACACTACCGCGGCGATTCGGTAGCCGATGCCGAAGAGGCCGACGTCCTCAACCGTCATCAGCTCCTTGATCGCGAAGCGGTCGATGTACAGCGTCACGAAGACGCCGACGCTCGAGGGGACGAGCGGCAGGGAGAAGCGCAGCATCTCCAGGAGCTTGTCGCGGTCGAACCGGAGCCGGTAGAGGTCCCTGGCGAGGTAGAGACACAGCGCGCCTCCGGCCGCCGCCCCGATCAGCTGGCCGAGGAGGACGCCGAACACACCGAGGCCCGCGACGAGGACAAGGACGATCGTCGCCCCGATCGAGATGAAGGCGAACGTGAGGCTGCCGGCCGCGTAGGCCATCGGCTGAAGTCGCCAGCGAAGCTGGTTGATCAGCAGCTGGAAGAGGCCGCTCGGGGCGGCGCTCACGATCACGAGGCGCATGAGGTCCGCGCGCTCGGGCGCCTCGAAGAGGATCGCGCTCAGGTCCTCGGCGAACGGAAGGGCGACGGCGACGAACAGGCCATACGCGCCGATCGAGAACCACAGCGCAGTTGACGCGTACCCGACGCGCTCGTCCGCATCCGCGTCGGCGAAGAGGCGTGCGATCCCCTGGGAGACCTCGAGCGCGACGGTGAGCAGGACGAGCGTGATGAACACGGTCGACAGGTCGACGAGCCCGTACTCCCCCGTCGAGAGGACCCGCGTGTAGAACGGGAGGAGCAGCAGGGAGAGGCCGCGAACGAGGAGGGTGGCTCCCCCGTAGATCGCGCTGTCGCGGACGAAGTCCCTCAGCACGGCGAGGCTCGCGACGCCGCGAGGGCCACGAGACGCTGCTCGAGCTGCGGCTTGTCCGCGACGTACAGCCCCGCGGGGCCCGCTGCCTCCAGGACGCTCCGCACCACCGCCGCCAGCCCATCCTCCGCGATGCCGGTGCCATGCGCGTACGCGACGGCCGCCGGGTCGAACGCCCCACCTTCGGGCTGCCGTCCCTCGAGCAACGCCAGATAGCGCAGGGCAACCGCCTCCGGCGACCAGTTCTCCTCCACCCATTGGCGGGCGCGCGCGCCGAGATCCGCGCGATAAGACTCATCGGAGGCGAGGACGCGGATGGCGTCAGCGATCCCGTCGGGATGGCAGAGGTGCGTGGGCGGCAGCACCTCCGGGCGGGTCACCCGTCGAAGCTCATCCCAGCCATAGCCCCCCACGATCGCGGAACGTCCCAGGGCCCCCGCCTCCACAGCGAAGCCCGCCATCGGCGAGTCGCTGTACAGCTCGTCGACGACAAAGTCGCAGGCGCGTATCGCCTCGAGCACCTCGCTGTTCGGTCGCCCGCTGATCACGACGAGCTCGAGCTCCGCGCCCTCCGCCCGTAGCGCGTCGACCGCGTCCCGGATCGCCTGCGTCCCCTTGCTGGCCGGGTTCGAGGGCGCATGGAACACGCGGACCGGGCGTCGAGAAACCCCCGAGGCCGGCGCGTCGGCCCGGGCCTCGACGGGATGCGGAAATCCCATCTCAAGGAACGCCACGGCCCGCCGCCGATGAAGCTGAGCCGTCAGGGCGTGACACACGATCGCGCTGGCGTGCCTCTCGGTGCGCGCGACCATGTGCCGCTTCGCGGCCGTCGCGGAGACGGCCTTGTGGCCGACGAACCCCCTCGCGACCTCCCAGCCGTTCATATACGACGGCCTCGAGTCGCTCCCGAAGAACACCACGATCACCCGCTTGCCGAGCAGCCGCAGCAGGGCGAGGTCGTGCAGACGGAAGAACGAGTTGCCGGCACGGAAGACGAAGGCGTCGTAGCGCAGGATGGAGCCGATGAAAAGCGCGGCCATGACCGCGGTGTACAACCCGGCCCACATCGGCCTTGGCTGACGCCGGTCCGCGTTGCGGATCGCCAGCCAGCGCGCCAGCCGGAAGGTCCAGCGCGGGCGCGGGCCGCTGTCGTAGGCGAACGGATCCTCGGCGAGGTTCAGGAAATCCGCCCGCACGCCCACGCCACGGAAGCCCGCAACCAGCTGCGTCATGTAGCCGGCGGTCTCGCCCATCCCCACCAGGACGGCGGGGCGGCGGCGGCGTATGCCCATCGGCGGCGGAGTATACGGGCGGGCGGAGGCCGGTATCCTGAGGGAGCGATGAACCTCGTGGTGGTCGACGCCGGGATCGGCAATCTCGGCGCCATTCCGAACATGCTCAAGCGCATCGGCGCGACGGCGCACATCACCAACAGTGCCGCCGACATCGCAGAGGCGGATCGGCTCATCCTGCCCGGCGTCGGGGCCTTCGATGCCGCCATGCGAACGCTGAACGAGCTCGGGATCGTGGGAGTGCTGACGCAGAAGGCGACCGTGGAGCGCGTCCCGGTCCTCGGCGTGTGCCTGGGCATGCAGCTGCTCTTCCGCGGCAGCGAGGAGGGCGGCATCCCGGGGCTGGGCTGGATCGACGGCGACGTCGTGAAGTTCCAGCTGGACCCCGCCGACCGGAGCGTGCGCGTCCCGCACATGGGCTGGAACTACGTGGCGGCCGTCAACGGCGCGGCGCTGCTCGACGGCTTCGACCAGGTCCCGCGCTTCTACTTCGCGCACTCCTACCACGTGCGCTGCGAGGACCCCGGCGACGTCGCGGGCTGGACTGACTACGGGTACCGCTTCGCGTCGGTCGTGCAGCACGAGAACATCGGCGGCATCCAGTTCCATCCGGAGAAGAGCCACCGATTCGGGCTGAAGGTCTTCGAGAACTTCCTTGCTTCCTGAGGCTCGGCCGATCCCGCGCGTGATACCCTGCCTGCTCCTAGACGACGAGGCGATGGTCAAGACCGTGCGCTTCGAGGATTCCGCGTATCTCGGGGATCCGATCAACGTGATCAACCTCTTCAACCGCTTCGAGGTGGACGAGATCGCGCTCCTCGACGTGCGCGCCACCGTCTCCGGCCGCCCGCCGCCGTTCGAGCTCATCGAGCGCCTGGCGGCCGAGTGCTGGGTTCCGCTCTCGTACGGCGGCGGGATCACGTCACTCGACGACGTGCGGGCCGTGCTGTCGTCCGGGGTTGAGAAGGTGGTTTTGGGCGCGGCCGCGGCTGCTCGTCCGGAGCTCATCGGCGAGGCGGCTGGCATCTTCGGCTCCCAGGCGGTGATCGTGGCGGTGGACGCGCGGCGTGTCGGGTCCGGCGGGTACGAGACCTTCGTCGAGAGCGGCCGCCGGGGGCTCGGGATGGATCCGGCGGCCTATGCCTCCTTCGCCGCCTCCCAGGGTGCCGGCGAGATCCTCGTCACGTCGATCGACCGCGACGGCACCATGGAGGGGTTCGACCTCGAGCTCATCGGCTCCGTAGCCTCCGCCGTGGACGTGCCGGTCATCGCCTGCGGCGGCGCCGGGGAACGCGCCCACCTCACCGAGCCGATCCGCGCCGGCGCCTCGGCCGTTGCTGCCGGCAGCCTGTTCGTCTTCCGCGGCCGCGAGCGCGGGGTGCTCATCAACTTCCCGGATCGCCCGCAGCTCGAGGCGCTGTTCGCGGGGGTCTGATGCTTCGAGTGCGCGCGTTTGTGGCCGGCGCGCGCCCTGTCGGACGGTCAGCCGGAGGGCGCGAGGCTGGACCGATACCACGCGACGGTCTCGGCGAGGCCATCGTGGAGGTCGGTCGAGGGCGTGAAGCCGAGCAGCTCGCGAGCCCGCGTAGTCGCACCGCAGTGGCGGCGCACGTCGCCCAGGCGCGCCTCCTCGTGGAGGATCTCGACATCGGCACCCAGCAGCTCGAGCAGCTCCCGGACGAGGTGGTTGATGGAGACCTCTCGGCCGCTGGCGATGTTGATGACCCGGCCGCGCGACGCCGGCTCCTCGTAGATGCGGACGGCGGCCTCGGCGGTGTCGCGCACGAACACGAAGTCGCGCGTCTGCTCGCCGTCGCCGTAGATGGTGATCGGCTCGCCGCGCTGCGCGCGACCCAGAACGATGGGGATGACGCCGGCGTAGCTGCCGGCGTTCTGGCGCGGCCCGTAGTTGTTGAACGGCCGCAGGACGGCGACATCGGCTCCGTAGGTCTCGCGGTAGGAGAGGGCGACGTAATCGGAGGCGAGCTTGCTGGCCGCGTAGGGCGTGGACGGCATCGGCGGGTGCTCCTCGTCCATCGGCACATAGGCAGCCGAGCCATAGGCCTCCGACGAGGAGAAGTGGATCAGCGTCGAGAAGGCGCCGAGGCGCTGGAGCTCGCACAGGACGGTGGTCATGGCCACGTTGTGGTCCACGGTCCAGCGGGGGTTCTCGAGTGACGCGGGCAGCGGGACGATGGCGAGGTTGTAGACGACGTCGACGTCCTTCATGACCGATGCCATGGCGTCGTAGTCGGCCGCGTCCTCGACGTGGAGCTTGAGATCGGGGTAGAGGTGGCGTGCGTCACGCAGGTTGTCCTCGTTGCCGAGGAACATGTTGTCCACCACTGACAGGGATCGCGGCCCCTCGCGGGCGACCCGCTCGACCAGGTGGCTCCCGATGAACCCGGCGCCGCCGGTCACGAGCACTCCCCTGCCGGCCAGCGAATGGCGCTCCGAGTCGCGCTCCGAGTGGCGCTCCGAATCGCCCTCCATCGGCTCCTGCGTGTCCGTCATCCGACCTCACTCTCGACTGTGTCGACTGGTCCAGCGCGGTATCCTAGCGTCCCCAGGAGGCCCCCCTTGACCGTCGCCACTGCACGCGTCTGCGCGCGCTGCGTCTACAACGAGAGCACGCCGGGCATCTCGTTCGACGCCAACGGTATCTGCAACTACTGCCACGTGCACGACGCGATGGATCGGCAGTACCCGACCGGTCCCGAGGGGGATGCGGCGCTTGCCGCGATCGTCGAGCGCATCCGGCGGGCGGGGCGCGGCCGGAAGTACGACTGCGTGGTGGGCGTCAGCGGAGGCTGCGACTCCTCGTGGATGCTCTATAAGATGGTCGAGTACGGCCTGCGGCCGCTGGCGGTCCACTTCGACAACACCTGGAACTCGCCGATCGCCACCACGAACATCTACAACGTGCTCGAGAAGCTCGACGTGGAGCTCGACACGCTCGTCGTGAACAACCGCGAGTACGACGACATCTATCGGTCCTTCATGCTCGCCGGCGTCAAGGACGTCGAGGCGCCCACGGACATCGGCCTGGCCGCCACCCTCTACATGGCCGCCGAGAAGCACGGCGTCAAGTACATCATCGAGGGGCACTCGTTCCGCACCGAGGGCGTCGCGCCGCTGGGCTGGATCTACATGGACGGGAAGTACATCTCGTCCGTCCACAAGGCCTACGGCACCAGGCCGATGAAGACCTTCCCGAACCTGCCGATGAGCAAGTTCCTGCGTTGGGCCGCGGTCCGCAACATCCGTCGCATTCGGCCGCTCTACCACATGGACTACCGCAAGGACGAGGCGAAGAAGTTTCTGGCGGAGAACCTCAACTGGGAGTGGTACGGCGGCCACCACCTCGAGAACCGATTCACCGCGTTCTGGCACACCTACTTCCTGCCGACGCGCTACGGGATCGACGCGCGGCTCCTGGGGCACGCGGCTCTCGCGCGTTCGGGGCAGCTCACGCGCGAGGCGGCCCTGGCGGATCTGGCCGTTCCTCCGACGTTTGACCCCGACATCGTGGAGCTCGTCAAGAAGCGCCTCCGCTTCAGCGACGAGGAGTTCGATGCGGTCATAAGCCTCCCGCACCGTCACTACACTGACTTCCCGACCTACAAGAAGACCTTCGAGCGCCTCCGTCCACTGTTCTGGCTGCTCTACAAGCTCGACCGAGTCCCGCGGTCCTTCTACACGAAGTTCACGTATCCGGACCTGGGAGCGCCACTCCCCGACGCGGTTCGGGAGCCCCAGGCGGTCGTCCCCGTGCCCCAGGGCCTGCCCCGACCCGACTAGGCCCATTCCGTCAGTCGTGGCGGAGCGTCACGCCTCCGGAGCCGTCCAGCTCCACGCGGCCGATGGGCCGGGCCGGCACGCCGGCAACCATGGTGAACGGCGGCACGTCGCGGTTGACGAGCGCCGCAGCCCCCACGACCGAGTGATGGCCCACCGTGACCCCGCGCAGCACCACGGCCCCCGCGCCGATGTGACAGTGGTCCGAGATGGTCACCGGCGCGTGCGCCACCTCTCGGCGGCCCTCCGACAGCACCCGCTCGACGGTGTCGTGCGAGTAGATCTGCACCCCGGCGCTGATGTCGCAGCCGGAGCCGATGGTGAGCCCGCCGCTGCCGTCGAGGAGCACCCACGGGCCGATCCAGGTGCCCGCACCCACGGCCACCTCGCCGTAGACATAGGCCGAGGCGTAGATGCTGGAGCGCTCGCCGAAGCCCAGGCTGCGGGCGCGCTCCCATCGGTCCCCGAGGAGCTCCTCGAGCGGCAGGTCGCGCTTGAACCGGCTCCGCATGTCGTCGCGCAGGCGCGCGTGCAGGACGGCCAGCTGCGCGTCGAGTTCCGAGTCGCTCACGCCGCCGAGGATAGCCGCGTACCATCCGGCGGTGAAGAGCGAGACCGTCATTCAGCTTGCGCGGCCGCTGACCGACGACGCCGAGCTGACCGAGATCGCGGAGGTCCTGGCATCGGGCACCCTCACCCAGGGGCCGAAGGTCGAGGAGCTGGAGCGGATGGTGGCGGCCGTCGTGGGGACCGAGCACGCCTTCGCGGTCACATCGGCGACGACGGCGCTGCACCTCTCGCTGGTGGCGCTGGGCATCGGCCGCGGCGATGAGGTCCTGGTCCCCGACTTCACCTTCCCCGCCACCGCGAACGTGGTCGTCCAGCAGGGCGCCACGCCGGTGCTCGTGGACATCGACCTCGAGACGTTCGCGATGGACGCCGATGACCTCGCGCGGCGCGTGACGCCGCGCGCGCGGGCCATCATGCCGGTCCATCCCTTCGGACTGTGCGCGGACATGGACCCGATCCTCGCCGTCGCCGAGCGCCGTGGCCTGCCGGTCATCGAGGATGCCGCCTGCGCGCTGGGAGCCACCTATCACGGGCGGCAGGCCGGCAGCATGGGCCTGGCGGGCTGCTTCAGCTTCCATCCCCGGAAGTCGATCACCACCGGCGAGGGCGGCATGATCACCACGTCGGACGGGCCGCTGGCCGACCGCATCCGCCTCCTGCGCAGCCACGGAGGCGTCCGCGAGCAGGGGCGCTTCACGTTCGAGGCGGCGGGATTCAACTACCGACTCAGCGACATCCTGGCCGCGGTTGGCGTGGCCCAGATGCGCAAGCTCGACGCGTTCCTGGCCACGCGCCGACGCATCGCCGCCGCCTACGACGACGCGCTCACGAGCATGCACGGCCTTCGCCGTCCGGTGACCCCGGCGTGGGCGGCGCACACCTACCAGTCGTACGTGGTGCTGCTGGACGAGGGGATCGACCGTGACGGGGTGATCGCCGCGCTGAAGGCCGGTGGCATCGAGACGACCCTCGGCACCTACGCGCTCCACGCGCAGCCGTTCTTCGCGAGGACCTACGACCTGCGGCCCGGTGCGCTCCCCAACTCTCACCGCGCGTTCACCGGGTCTCTCGCCCTGCCGCTGCACGGTGGGATGAGCGACGACGACGTCGCGCGGGTGGTCGGCCGCCTGCGCATCGCCCTGGACGCTTGACGCGCCGAAGCTTCTCGACCGACGTCGCGCTCCTCACCGGCGTCCGCTTCGGCTCGGTGCTGGCGGCCTTCCTGACCAGCGTCCTGGCGGCCCGCCTGCTGGGTCCTGCGGCACTCGGCGCCGGTGCGGTGGCCATCACCGTGGCGATCATCAGCGCCGTGATCGCGAACGCCGGGATGGGGATCTCGTCCATCTACTTCCTGGGGCGGCGGCCGGGCCTGGAGCGGATGATCGTGCAGAACGTGGCGACGCTGGCGGCCATCGGCACCGTCGTCGCCATGCTGCTCGTCCTGGGGGCCATACCGATCATCGTGGACATCGTCCTCCCCGGCCACCCGCCGGACGTGCTGCTGGCGGCCGCCGTGCTCGCCCCGGCCATGGTGGCGGCCGACATCGGCGGGGCGATGCTGCTGGGCCTCCACGCGCGGGGCCGGTACATGCTCGTGGAGGCCGCGCGCACCATCGGCACCTTCGCGGCGACGGCCGCGGTGCTCGTCCTCGTCCTCCGCTCCGAGGTGGGCTACGTGCTGGCCGCCGCGCTCGCCCTGGCGTTCGCCGCGACGGTCGCGCTCGTGGGCGTCGCACGCATCGCCGGTCCGCTGCGACCGCGCCTGGACCGCGGCTTCGTGGGCGAGGCCCTGTCGATGGGGGTCCGCGGGCAGGCGGGCAACGTCCTCCAGTTCCTCAACCTGCGCCTCGACCTCCTCCTCGTCTCGGCACTCCTGAACGTGGAGGCGGTGGGCATCTTCCTCGTCGCCGTGCGTGCGGCGGAGGTGGTGGTGCAGGTCGCGAACGCCGTCGCCTCGCTCATCTTCCCGCACGTCGCCGCCCAGACGGAGCAATGGGACACGGCCCCCACGGAGCGCGCGATCCGGGTGACGCTGGGGATCGTGACCGTCTCGGCCATCATCCTGGCGCTGATCGCCGGACCCGTCCTCAGCCTGGCGTTCGGACCCCGGTTCACGAGCGGGACGACCACCCTCCAGCTGTCGCTCATCGCCATGGTGCCGCTCGCCCTGGCGCGCATCCTGAGCGGCGACCTCAAGGGCCGCGGCCGCGCCGACTTCGTCTCGCTGGCGAACCTCGTGGCCGTGGGGCTCACCGCGGTCGGGGGCCTGATTCTCATTCCGCCCTTTGGCATCGAGGGCGCGGCGCTGGCGTCGATCATGACGTACGTCGGCCTCGCGATCGCGCTGCTGATCGCATACCAGCGGGTCACGCGCGCCCGGCTGTGGAGCCTCGTGCCGCGCGCGACCGACGCCACCCTGCTGTGGGACCTGGGGCGCCGCGCCCTGCGCTGAAAACGCCCTCGGCCGTCACGGCTGAGATACTGGGCCGATGACAGCCGATGCCCCCGAGCAGCGCGTCCGCGTGCTCGGCGTGCCGCTGGACGCTTTCACGATGGAGGAGACCGTCGAGCGGATCGTACGCCAGATCGACGAGGGCAGGCCGGGCTGCCACCTCAGTGTCAACGCGGCGACCCTGATCTGGGCGCTCGACGACCCGCAGTACTTCCACTGGCTCGAGCAGGCGGACATCGCGGGCGCCGACGGCCAGTCGGTCGTGTGGGCGGCGGCGCTCCTCTCGGCACACGGGCCGGAGCGCGTGACGGGCATCGACCTCATGGAGCGGCTGCTGGCCGTGGCGCGCGAGCGGGACTGGGGCGTCTACCTGCTCGGCGCGCGACCGTCCGTGGTCAGGCGCCTCGCTGGGCGTCTCGAGCGCTCCGGAGTCCGGGTGGTGGGCCATCGCGACGGCTACTTCGCCGAGGACGAGGCCGATGCGGTCCTGGCCGAGATCAGGCGCGTCGACGCCCAGCTCCTGTTCGTCGGGATGCCGAGCCCGCGCAAGGAGCGGTTCCTCATCGACCAGGCGCGCCCCGCGGGGGTCCCGTTCTCGATCGGCGTGGGAGGCAGCTTCGACGTCCTCGCCGGGCTCGTGCGGCGAGCACCGCGCTGGATGCGCTTCCACGGGCTGGAGTGGCTCTTTCGGCTCGCGCAGGAGCCGGGACGGCTGTGGCGGCGCAACCTGACCACGAACACGCGCTTCCTGGTTCTCGTGGCGCGGGAGTTGGTGCGGGCTCGCCTCGCGCAGCGCCGCGCGAGGGCCGCTGAGCCGATGCGGCTCGTCGTCTCGGGGTACTACGGCTTCGGGAACGCCGGCGACGAGGCGGTCCTGGCCGCCATGGTCGCCGCCTTCCGACGGCGCGAGCCGGGAATCGAGCTCGTCGTCATCTCCGGCGATCCCGCGGACACGCTGCGCGTGCACGGCGTAAGGGCAATCGGCCGCAGGCTGGGCGAGACGCTGCGCGCACTGCTTTCCTCGAACGGGCTGGTGAGCGGCGGCGGCGGGCTGCTCCAGGACCGCACGAGCCGGCGCTCCCTCCTCTACTACGCGGGGGTGATGCTGCTGGCGCGGCTGCTCCGTCGCCCGGTCTTCGTCTACGCGCAGGGCATCGGCCCCGTGCGCGGCCGGATCGGGCGGGTGGCGGCCGGCATGGCGCTGCGCAGGGCGGCGTACGTCTCGGTGCGCGACCGGGCGTCGCTGGACGCGGCACGCGCCCTGGGCGTGCGGCGCGAGATCGAGGTCAGCGCGGACCCCGCCATCGCCACGGACATCACGCGGGTATCGCGCGGTCTGATCGTGGTGGCCATGCGACCCGCATCGGACTGGATCGGCTTCGAGCCGGCGCTCGCGGATGCACTGCGTGAGCTGGCGCGCACCCAGCGCGTGACGTTCGTCGCCATGGACAGCACCCACGACCGCGAGCTCGCGGTGCGCCTGGTGGAGCGCGTCGGCGACGCGGAGCTGGCGGAGTACGCCGACCTCGACGATCTGGGGGCGATCATCGGCGCGGCCGACATCGTGATCGGGATGCGCCTGCACGCGCTCGTGCTGGCGGCGGCGGCCGGGGTGCGCTTCATCGGCCTCCCCTACGACCCGAAGGTCGAGTCGTTCGCGGCCGCGCTGGGGCAGCCGGCCGTGGACGTCGCGATCCGCGGAGGAGAGCTGGCCGCCCTGACCCGAGCCCAGTGGGACACGGACCTCACCGCCTACCGGCGGAAGGCCAGTGAGCTCGCGTCGCGCGCCGAACGCCCGGCGGAGGCGATCCTGGCGCTGCTCGGAGCCAGGCTCAGCGCGTGAGCCCGCGGCGCAGGAAGGCGGCCATCTGGTCGCGCATGGTCGGGGAGTTGGGGCAGTACAGGCTCCCGTCGCAGCCGACCGTGATGCCGGCCTGCGCGATGCGGTTGATGGCGTCCTCGTGGAGCGAGTCCTCGTCGTCGGTGAATCGGTCGGTGGGTGCCGACGCCAGCTTCAGGCCACGCGCCAGGAAGCTCGCCATCTCGCCGCGGGTCACCGCGCCGCCAGGGCAGTAGGTCAGGCCGTCGAGCGCGCAGCCCAGGCTGATCTTCGCCTCGGCCACGGCGTTGATGTCCGCCTCGTGCGGCGAGCCGTTGTCGTCCCAGAAGTAGTCGCGCGTACCGGGCGGCAGCCGCAGCGCGCGGGCGAGGAAGCTCGCCATCTCCTGGCGGCTGACCGTGCTGCCCGGGCAGAACCGGCCCGGGGCGCAGCCGTTGCTGATGGTCTGGCTGTAGAGCCAGGCGATGTCGCCGATGAAGGGCGAGCCCGCCACGTCGCTGAACGTCTGGGCAACCATCTGGCTCGCCACGCGGTTGCGGATGTCGCCGAGCATCGAGTACAGCCTGAGCCCAGGGCAGGCGGTGGGGTTGTAGTCGCGGTGCCCGGCGATGGTGCTCGAGTCAATGGTGAGTCCGGTCACCGGGTTCACATAGGTTCCATAGCCGTGCGGGTTGAGGCCGTAGCGGATCGAGGCCCAGGTGAGCATCCGCACCAGCGCGTCACGCGCGGCCGTCGTGGGCGCACGATCGTCGAAGTCGCCGATGAGCGCGATGCCCAGGGTGCCGGCGTTGTACGTGCGCGCATGGGCCGCCATCACGCCGTGTCCGCGGCCGTCGTCCCCCGCGCGCACGGCGTCGGGGGCGTACTCCCGCGAGTAGCGGCCCTCGTAGACGCGGCCCGCGGAGTCGACGAGGAAGTTGTAGCCGATGTCGCCCCAGTCCTGGGTGATGGCGTGGTAGTAGTAGATGGCCCGCACCGAGGCGGCGGGGTCCGTGTCGTCCTCGCCCATCACCGTGTGGTGGACGACCAGGCGCTGCACCGGGAAGTACTCGCGCGGCCACTCCTCTTCGCCCGTCTCTGGATCGAAGCGCAGCGACTCGTCTGCGCCCCACGCCGCGCGCGGGATGACGTTGGGCTGGACCACGGTCGCCGCGGCCGTCGCGCCGAGACCCCATGCGCCGGGTTCGTCCCGACGCGTGTCGAGGACGAGCAGCTCCACCCCGGCGAGCGGCCGGTCGCTCGTGACGCGGACCGCGTCGGCGCCGTCGGCGAGCATCAGCGCGCCGTACGTGCGGCCGTCGCCGCGGCCTGCGCCGACCTCGTCGATCTCGACGGGCTCATCGGCCCCGAACGTCGCGCCGTCCGTGCTGAAGGCCACGGTCAGGCGCGCATCCGGCGCGCCCGGCCAGTGCACGGCGACGTGCGAGGCGGGCATCGAGAGCGGGAAGTCCCGCGAGCCGTCCACGGTTGCCGTGAGCTCGAGCGCCTGGGTCTCCACCGGCTCGTCGGCACGCGTCGGCGCGGCGGGCGCGAGCGACGTGACGAGGACGGCCGTCGTGAATGCGGCGACGAGGTGGCGAAACGTGAGCGTCAAGGCAGGGCTCCAGCGCGAGATCGGGGTTCCATTAGGCACCGATCGGTGACGAAGCGCACCGGCCCATTGGTCCCATGACTATCGGCCATGTGTCGCGCTGGGCCGCTCGCATAGGAAATCCGCGCGCGAAGCGTGGTCTTTTCGGGTCAGCGCGCGGCGGTCCGCCCCTCCGCGGTGGCATCGGTCCAGATGCGGTCAAGCTCGGCCTGCCAGGCGGTGAGGCTGAACCGCGCGACGGTCCGCGCGACGGTCTCCGGGTCGTAGTCGGGCACGCCCGCCAGCGCGGCGGCGAAGTCGCCGTCATGCACCAGCGTGCCGTTCACGCCGTCCTGGACGATCTCCACGAGGCCCCCGGCGGCGTTGGCGATCACCCAGCGCCCCGACGCGATTCCCTCGACCGCCACCAGGCCGAACGGCTCCGCCAGCGACGGGACCAGGACCACGTCGTGCTCGGCGATCAGCGCCGGGATGCGGTCGGGATCGAGCTCCTCGAGCCCGGGGCCGACGAGCGTATCGGCGAGGCCACGCGCCACCTCGTAGCCCTTGCGCGGGTCGCCGCCGCCCAGGTACAGGACGCGGCGCGCCGCGGGTCGCGGCGTGGGCGTGAACCGCGATAGGTCGACGCCGGGCGGCGCCACGATCGGGTCGCGCGCGCCCAGGAGGCGGACCTGGCGTGCGGTCTCCTCGGAGTTGGTGACCATGCGATCGGCGCTCCGCGCCACGAGCCGGCTGAGCCAGCGCAGCGGCGCGATCGGCTGCTTCCAGTCCCAGACGTCCATGCCGTGCGCGTAGACGACCAGCGGGACGCCGCGCAGCCGCGCCACCAGCAGCCCGACAAAGCCGGTCGGCACGAGCATGTGCGCCTCCACGCCGCGCGGGCGGCGGACGCGCAGCGCGTCGATGAGCAGCACCGCGTAGATCAGCGCTCGCGGCATCCTGCCGCCGCGTGGCTTCACGACGCGGATGCCCGGCACGCCCGTGGTGCGGGCGCGGACGAAGCTGCCGAGGCTCGGCCGCTCCGGCGTCGGCCAGATGCGGGTGAGGACGATCAGCGGGTCGGTCACGCGCCGGCGACGACGCGGGCGATGCGCGAGGCCGCATGGCCGTCCCCGTACAGGCCCTTCCCGGCACACGCCATGGCGGCGAGCTCATCGGGGTTGCGGAGGAGCGCCAGGACCGCGTCGCGTACGGCGTCCGCATCGGTACCGATCAGCTTTACGGCTCCGGCGGCCACCCCCTCCGGGCGCTCGGTGACCTCCCGCGTCACGAGCACCGGCACGCCTAGGGTCGGCCCCTCCTCCTGGATGCCGCCCGAGTCGGAGACGACCAGCCGCGCGCCGCGCAAGAGGCGCAGGAACGCGCCGTACGGCAGCGCGTCGCTGACATGAGCGCTTGCATTGCCCGCGAGAGCCTCCTCCACGGGACGTCGCGCGGCGGGATTCGGGTGCGTGACGAAGGCGAGCCGATGATGCGGCAGCTCGGCGAGCACCTCGCGCAGGCCGGCGGCGATGGCACCGATGCCCGCCCCCCACGACTCGCGCCGATGCGCCGTCGCGAGCAGGTAGGGCGCCTCGCCGATGAAGCTCGCGAGCTCCTGCGGAAGGGCGACGCTGCCGTCGGCGCCGATGTGCCGCACGGCGTCCACCACGGTATTGCCGACCACGTGAATCTCGCTGCTGGCGCCGCCGGCGCGCAGGTTGGCCGCGGCCTCCTCGGTCGGTGCGAAATGCCAGGTGGCGAGCACCGATGCCATCCGCCGGTTCACCTCCTCCGGGAAGGGCAGGCTCGTGTCGTGCGAGCGCAGGCCGGCCTCGACGTGCGCCACCGGGATCCCGCGATGGAAGGCCGCGAGCGCGGCGCCGAGCATGCTCGTGGTGTCGCCCTGGACGATCACGGCCGCCGGAGCGAGGCGGCCCAGCTCACGTCCCACCGCCCCGATTGCCGTCGCGAGCAGGTAGTCGAGGCTCTGCTCATCGCGCATCAGACCCAGGTCGACGTCAGGGACGATCCCGAAGGGCGCCAGCACGTCCCCCACCAGGTCCGCGTGCTGACCCGTGGTGATCACCACGTGCGGAGCAGCCATCTCGCGGAGCGCCAGGACGACCGGAGCGAGCTTGATGGCCTCGGGACGCGTGCCGAAGATCACGGCGATCGGTCCGCGGGCGGGCATGTGCACCGCGCAGTATAGGGAGAGACCGCCCTCCGGCCGCCGGCAGATCGAGCCTCGCGCCCGGACGGACGGCTAGCCGAGGATCTCCACGATGCGCTCGGCGCGGGCGGCCCACGAGGCGCGCACCGCGGCAGCGCTCGCGTTGCCCGACCAGCGGTCGAGCTCGCCGGCGGATGTCGTCACGACACGCGTGATTCCGGCAGCGAGCTCCTCGACGCTGTCGCCGACCACGAGGCCGCAGTCCGCGTCGCGCACCACCCGCGCCTGCTCGATGCAGTCGGTCACCAGCATCGGGCGGCCGGACGCCAGGTACTCGAACAGCTTGATCGGCAGCGCGAGGTCGTTGTACGGGCCGCGCGGGCGAGGGATGACGGTGGCCACCACGCGCGGCAGCAGGCGGTGGATGCGCGCGCCCTCGGCCCGACGGACCCTGAGCCACGCCGGATGCGGCCTCGGCGGTTCCTGCCCGGGACCGCTCACCACCGTCAGGTCCACCGATGCCCACCGGAGCGAGCTTGATGGCCTCCGGACGCGTGCCGAAGATGACGGCAATCCGTCGGCTGGTGGGCATCGGGCAAGCAGTATACGGAGCCCTAGGAGCCGCCCTCGCGCTCGAGGATGGCCGATGTCACGCGATCGCCCACGATCGCCCAGTCGAACTCCTTCTCAGCCGCGGCACGCGCGGCTCCGCCGAGCCGACGAGCGAGGTCAGGATCGGCCAGGACGGTGAGGAGCGCCTCCGCGAGGTCCTCCGGCTCGTCGCCCGCCGCGACCACCCCGGCGCCGTGCTCCTCCACCAGCGCGCGCGTCTCGGTCCGGGGCGTCACCACCAGCGGGCGGCCGGCAGCCATCGAGTCGTAGAGCTTCACGGGGAGCGCCACATCCATGTAGTCGCCGGACGGATGCGGAATGGTGAGCACCGTCGCCTGGCTCAGCGCGGCCCCGAGGTCGTCGTAGCCGGCAGGACCGATGCGGATCCATGGCTCGTCGGACGCGGCCTGTCTCAGCGCGGCTAGGTAGTCCGCGCTGCGTTCGCCGGTCGCGACGAGCCAGAGTCGCAGCTGGATCTCCGGGATGCGCTCGCGGACCAGCCTCGCGGCGGAAATCAGGTGCTCGATCCCCCGCCCGGGAGCGGCCCCCGAGACCATGCCGATCGTCGGCTCCAGCGGCCACTCCCCGGGGCGGATCCTGGTCGCGTCGGTGCCGTTCCCGGCCACGATCACCCTGCCCGCGTCCAGGCCCACGAGCTCGGCGAAGGAGCGCGACGGCACCACGTGCCAGCGGAACGCTGCGAGATTCGCGCTGCGCTTTGCCCTCAGCAGCCGCTCACGCGCCCACGGGAGGCGGATGCCCAGCGCCCGGGTCTGTGCGATCGGATCGTCGTAGTACGCGAGCGCGGCGGGATCGGTAAGCCGCCTGATGGCCCACAGGACGTCCGGACGGAGCGGGTCGGACGCCGCGAGCCGGGGCCGCGAGCCTCCGCGAAACGACGGCAGCGGCAGCGGGACGTACGACAGCCGCCCGAACGTGCGACGCACGTCGGCCGGACCAAAGCCCTCGAGCAGCGTCGCGCCGGTTCGCTCGGCGAGCCTGCGGAAGACCTGCCGGCGGCGGAGCTCGCCGCCCCATCGGCCACGGTCGCCCTCCAGCATCACGACCCACCCGTCCCGCCGCACCCGCATGCGGCGGCAGTATGGGGATCGTTGCCTGGGTTTGCCCGCCCGACTCAACTTCCGAGGTTACAAGTCGCAAGTCGCGCGACCGAATCCCTTAGAACGCCTCGAGGTAGCGGTCCACCTCCCACGAGCTGACCTGGGTGCGGTACTCGTTCCACTCCTCGGTCTTCGCCTCCACGAAGCGCTCGAACACGTGCTCCCCCAGGGCCTCGCGGATGACCTTATCGGCCTCCAGCTCGTCGAGGGCCTCCCGCAGCGTACCGGGCAGCTGCTTGATCTTGCGCGACTCGAGCTTGGCGGCGTCGAAGTGGTAGAGGTTCTCCTCCACCGGCTCCGGGGGCGTGAGCTTGCGCTCGATCCCGTCGAGCCCCGCGGCCAGCATGCAGGCGAACGCGAGGTACGGGTTCGTCGACGGATCGGGGCAACGCAGCTCCATGCGCACGCTGTTCAGCGAGCCCTTGCTGATCTGCGGGATGCGGATGAGGGCGGATCGGTTGATGCGCGCCCAGCCGACGTAGACCGGGGCCTCGTACCCCGGCACCAGGCGCTTGTACGAGTTCACCAGCGGCGCCAGCACGGCGATCATGCCGCGCGCGTGGTCGAGGGTGCCGGCGATGTACTGGCGAGCGGTCTCGCTCAAGCCGTACGAGTCCTTCGGATCCGAGAAGGCGTTGCGAGCCTTCTTGATGTCCCACAGCGACTGGTGGGTGTGCATCCCCGAGCCGTTGATGCCGTAGAACGGCTTGGGCATGAAGGTGGCGTACAGGCCGTGCGCGGCGGCGACCGCCTTGAGGGTGGTCTTGAAGGTCACGGCGTTGTCGGCGGTGCGTAGCGCATCGGCGTACTCGAAGTCGATCTCGTGCTGCCCGGTGGCGACCTCGTGGTGCGCCGTCTCGACCCGGATGCCGAAGTCCTCGAGGCCGTTCATCATCTCCTTGCGCACCTCGGTGCCGAGGTCCTCGGAGAGGTCGAAGTAGCCCGCCGCGTCGTGCACCACCGGCTCGACGCTGCCGTTCTCGCGCCGCAACAGGAAGAACTCGAGCTCGGGGCCGGTGTTGAGGATGTAGCCCTTGGCCTTTGCCCGATCGATCTGGCGCCTCAGCACCCAGCGCGGGTCGCCGGGAAACGGGTCACCCTGCGGCGTGAAGACGTCGCAGATGACGCGGGCGCTGCCAGTGGCGAGCTTGGTCTTGCCGTCGGGACCGATGCCCGGCTCCCACGGGATCGGGCTGAAGGTGTCGAGGTCCGGCACCAGGAACATGTCCGACTCCGCGATGCGCGCGAAGCCCTCGATGCTCGAGCCGTCGAACCACTTCCCGCGCTCGACCGCCTCCTCCAGCTGGTGCATCGGGACCTGGACGCTCTTGACGTGGCCCACGATGTCCGTGAACTGGAGGCTGACGAAGCGCAGGTTGCGATCCTCCGCCAGCTTGAGGGCAGCGCCGAGCTTGTTGGAAGCCATGGGAATCCTCGTAAGGGGGGTCTGGTGGGATCCATGGAGGGTACGCGCTGCGCGGCGACTGGAGGGGCCGATGCGCCCGCCGCGGCGGCCAAGGGTTTGTGCGTTCTGCACAACTCGCGCTGCTTGTCGCCCGGACTCCCGGCCCATGGGCGTATCGGCGCCTCACCTCCCGTCTTGCCCGTGGGTGAGAAGCAGGCCGCGAACTACTCTCGCTCGTCCCCCAGCAGGCGCAGGGCGTCGTCGGGGCGGCGCGGGTCGATGCCCAGCTCATCGGACGCGCGACGGAGCCGATACAGGACGGTGTTGCGATGCACGCCCAGCGTGCGGGCCGCCGGCGCGATGCGTCCGTTGGCACGGGCCACGGCCAGGAGGGTGTCGCGCAGCGGATCCCCGGTCGAGGGAGGGAGGCGCGGCGCGCGACGGGCGTTGGCCGCCTCGGGCGCCCGCCGGCGGAGGAGCGCGCGGAGGGTGACCGCCAGCGCGTCGAGTGCCACCTCGTCGACGCGGGCGAACGGCAGGTCGTCGAAGAGCCAGGCCGATGCGGTCGGGCCCACCGGACGCTCCATGATCCACAGGCCGTCGCGCGTGTGACGCGGCTCGGCCGGGCTCGACCCGCGGTCGGCCAGCAGCCGGGTGTGTGCGGCCGCGAAACGCGTGGCCAGGGCGCGGCCCGCCGAACGTGGATTCAGCGAGCGGAGCGACCCGTCCACCGTGACGGCGACGCCGCGATGGAGACGGGAGGCGACCACGCCGGCAGGCGCGGATGGCTGCGGATCGGCGAGCGCGGCCTCGGCCCCCGCCAGGCGGAGCTCGGCGGCGACGCCGGCCATGAGCCCCGCCTCGTCGTCGAGGTAGGCGGCGATGGCGGCCGCGGCCGCCGAGGCAGCTGAGGCTCCGGCGATCACCGGCAGGTCGTCGCCCGCGGACTCGAGCGGCGTGGAGACGCCCGCGATCCAGACGGCGGCGGGCTGGAGCCCCGCCTCGCGCAGCGCGGCGATGAGCCGATCGAGCTGGCCGTCGCCCAGGATCGCGGCATCGGCCACCAGGAGCTGGCCATCGGCGGCCTCCGGCAGGTGAGGTGGCGCGGCCCGCGTTCGGCTGACGCCACGGACGGGTTGGGTGAGCAGGCCAGTGGAGCCGGAGACGAGACGCGCCCCGGAGTCCACGCCGCGCCAGATGTCGAGGATGCTGGTCACGTCGCGCTCCGCAGCGCGCGCGCCAGGCGGTCGAGCTCATCGGTCGGGCGGTCGAAGCGCTCCCCGCGCAGGATGAGCTCGAGCTCACCCGTTGCCGGGACCGGGCGAACGGTCACCCGACGCCGCGGCAGCCAGAACGCGACAGCCAGCGAGGCGCACAGCGCCGCCGCGCCGCCGAACAGGACGAGGAGCCCCGGGTCGCGGCGCGACAGGAAGGTCACCCAGGCGTCGAACCCGGCCAGCTCCACCTCGAGGTCGCCGATGCGAGCCGACTCACCCGGCCGCAGGCGCGCGGTATCTACCAGCCCGCCCGCGCTGACGGCGCTGACGCCGATCTCGTTGGCGGCCGCATCGGTCACCGCCAGCCCCAGGGTGAGGCCCTGCGTGGGGAGCTCCGTGGAGCCGACCGCCACGCCGTCGCGCACCTCGTCGAGCGGCACCGCGCCGTCAAGCAGCGTGGCGCCGCCGAACGACGTGACCCGCAGCCGGACCGCGGGGCCGTAGGTCCACGGATGGACGAGGTAGCCGGCGAAGTCGCCGGGCTCGTTCACCCGCAGCAGTGACGTCCGTGCCTCCTCTCCGCCCTCGAGAAAGGTCACGGTCGTATCGAGGCGGCGGGGCCGATCGTCAGCGCCGAACTCGGCGTCGAACGCCTCGAGCCGCACGGCTGCGCTGAACCCGTCGCGTGGGGCGTCCAGCAGCGCCTGCTCGCCCGGCAGCAGCGAGAACGTGGTCTCGGAGCCGAAGGCGGCGCCGATGGCCGCGCCGAGCACCACGATCACGAGCGCGAGATGGCTGAAGAGGCCCGCGAACCGCGACGCTCCGCGACGAACGCCGTGCACCGCCCAGCGGCCACGGGCCTCCTCGAGGCGCGCGCGGTAGCCCGCAACAGCCAGCCGATCCACCACGAGTGCCGGCGTCACCGGGCCGATGTGCGCCGTCAGCGCGCCGGCACCGGCCTGCGCGGCCCCCGGACGGCGCCACTCCCGCCACACCGCCGGGGAGCGCACGGCGACGGCGGCCACCCCGGTCAGCGCCACGATCGCCAGCAGGCCCGCGTACGGCCACGAATCGAGGAGGCGGGGACCACCCGGCAGGAAGGCGGCGACGGCATTCGCGAGGCCGATGAGCAGGAGCAGTGCGAGGCCCGTACGCGCGTCGCCGAGCACGCGGAGGATGCGCTCCGCGGCGCGGGCGACCCGCTCGCTGATGGGGATCGGCCGGCCGGTCACCCGCGTGACGGCCATCAGGCGGAGCGCGCGGCGGCGGCGGGCATGGCTGGTGAGTCTACAGCGCACGCCGGACGCATCGGTCCCGACGAGTCGGTAGCATGGGTCGCAGATGCCTCCCCGTCGTTCCGGCCGCGCGCTCCTCGCGCTGGGCGGACTGCTGCTCGTCGCCCTGGTGATCGGTGCGGTGCTCCTGAGCACTCGCGCCTCACCCACCCCCAGTCCCGTCCCGACACCATCGGCCACTCCATCGCCCACGCCGTCGGCCAGCCCGACGGCCTCCGCCAGCCCGTCACCCAGCCCGACGGCCTCCGCCAGCCCGTCACCGTTGGCGGGCGCGGTATGCCCGATGAACGGGGAGCCCCTGGCGGACCCCGCCCTCGCGCTTCGTCCCGCGATCCTCGTGGTGATCGAGAACAACCCGATCGCCCGGCCCCCATCGGGGCTCAACCTCGCCGATCTCGTGATCGAGGCGCCGGTCGAGGGCGACACCACGCGCTTCGCCGCCATCTACCTGTGCGCCGAGTCGGTCGGGGCGGACGTCGGCCCGATCCGCTCGCTGCGCTACTTCAACGTGGACCTCTTCCAGCAGCTGCGGGCTGTCACGTTCAACTTCGGCGCCGCGTTCCAGGTGCTCGACAGCATGAACACCAACGGGGTCCCGTACCTGAACGGGCTCACCAGCAACTGGTCCTTCTTCTATCGAGCCGGGCCGTGGCCGCCGCCGCACAACGTGTTCTTCGACGTGGATGCCGCCCGGGCGGAGCTCGAGGGCGGGCAGCTCACCGAGCTCGCGCAGGTCGCGGGTGTCGCCCGCGCGCCGTTCACCTTCGATCCGGCCGCGGTCCTGCCGTCCGGGCGTGCGGTGACCACCATCGGCCTCCAGACCGCCAGCTTCTGGCAGTTCGGCTGGGAGTGGGATCCCGCTACCGGCGTCTGGCTGCGCACCGATGCCGGCGCCGCGAACTCCGACGCCGTGACCGGCGACCGGATACGCGCGCGGACCGTCATCGTGCAGGAGGTCGAGCAGGAGGTCCTGCCCAACGAGCCCGACCCCGGCGGCTTCCCCCGCCGCATCCAGTTCCTCACCGGGGAGGGAACGAGCGTGCTCTTCGTCGACGGCCAGGCGCACGACGTGCGCTGGTCCCGGCCGACGCCCAACGACCTGACGACGTGGACGTACGCCGAGTCGGGTGAGCCCGTCGTGCTGCCTCCGGGACGCGTGTGGTGGGAGATCGTGCCGGTCGGGAGCGCCATCACCGAGTCCTGATCAGTGGTCGGGCGTGCGCGCCGCTCGGCCTGATGGATCGAGCACGGCCTGGTAATTCGCGCGGGGTGCACGTTATCTCTCTTCATCCGGGCCGTGCAGGGCGCGCGCGTTATGCCCAGATCCGATGGGCGCGGCCTCAGTGGTCGGGCGTGCGCCGCTCCGCATCGCGTGCGATCGGTGAGAGGAAGGCGTCCATCGCCCGGCGGATCTGGTGGTCGGGGTCGAACGCGCGACTGGCAGCTGCGAGCTGGCGCCGGACCTCGCCTGCCTCGGGCTGGTCCTCCTCTTCGGACTCGTGGCCGTCGTTGCCCTCATCGGCATCGTCGTCGGCGACGGTCGGCGCTGCGGGCGCAGGAGGCTCCGGGGCAGTCGGGGCAGCGCCCGATCCGAGCTCGACGGCCATGGCCCGGTCCTCACGCGGCGAGTTCGTGGAGGCCGCACGCGCCGGCGCAGCGGGTGCAGGCGCCTCCGGTGCGTCGCTGGCCTCGCGCGCCGCATCGGCGGACCGGCGTGCGATGAGGGCCGGTCGCGCGCGAGGGTTGCCGCTGATCTGGTTCTTGCCCAGCATCTTCGCCTGGTACATGGCGCGGTCTGCGGCGGTCATCAGCTCCTCGGCCGTGAGGCCGTCCTCCGGGTGTGAGACGAGGCCGATGCTGACGCTTGTGAACGGGTCGGGCCCTCCTCCGAGCGCGGTGGCGAGGCTGAGCGCCAGGTCCTCCGAGCCGGAGCGGATCTTCTCCCCGACCACGAAGGCGCCGACGATGTCGGTCTCGGGCAGGACGACGACGAACTCGTCGCCGCCGAAGCGGTAGGCGCTGTCCACGGCGCGAGTGGAGTGCTGGATGACGTTGCCGAGGGCTCGAAGCACGTCGTCGCCGCGCAGGTGGCCCATGCTGTCGTTGACCGCCTTGAGCCCGTCGAGGTCGATCATCAGCACGCAGAACCCGCGGTCGCTGCGCCGCGTGCGGCTGACCTCCTGCTCGAGGGTGACGAACAGCTGGGAGCGGTTGTACAGGCCGGTGAGCGGATCCGTGCGGGAGACCGCGAGCACCGCCGCGATCGTCCGCCGCTGGCGGCTCGCGTGCGCGATGGCCACGAAGGCCAGCAGCCACGTGGCGATGAGGCCCACCGAGAGACGAAGAGCGTCGTTGGGGCCATAGCTGCTGAGCTGCGGATCGAAGTACAGGACGGCGCCGAAGGCCACGCTGGCGAGCATCGCCGCCGCGAGCCCCGCGCGGGAGCCGTAGGCCAGCGCCGCGGCGACGGCAACGAGGGCGAACAGCATCGCGAAGGGCGACGAGGCGAATCCGGTGAGGGCAAGCAGGCCGCCGATGAGGGTCACCGCGGCGGCGAGCTCCGCGACGCGCAGGAGACCCGAGCGGTACGTGCCGTGGAGCTCGTGGAAGATGACGACCGCCACCGCCGCGGCCGCGCCGAGCACGAAGATGGGGGCGCTGTCATCGCCGAAGGAGCCGCTGATGCCAACACCGAGCAGCACGATGGTGACGGTAAGCCACCAGACGACGCGCATGGTCGCCTGCGTCCCCGGTGCCTCACGGTCGCCCCCGCCGCGCCCGGCTCCGTGGATGCCTTCAGGAAGCCGCGGGTCGGAGGCCAAGGAAGGTGTGCGCTCCGTCGGGCGCGTCATGGCGCGCTGCCCACCACTCGCGGCCTCGGCCGATCGGCGCCGCCCGGACAAGGTGATACCGATCAGGAGCAGCCCCGCGACGAGGGCCGTGATGGCGACGATGGTGAGCTCAACTGGCATGTGCTGGGATCCTTGGGACGTGATCGGTCCAACCGGCGCGACGGAGGCGGGCGTGAGTATGCGGGCGGCCGGAGTGACGACGCAAACGCACTAACCCATCCGTACTACCCCAAGCGTGGACCGCGCGCACCACCGTCTGAGCAAGCTCGTTGCTCGGGCCATATCCGGTGTAGGCTCGCCGACCCGACGGCCACCTCACCGAGCCTCCCGACCACCGTCGAGGGGCGTCCGTTGCTCCATCGGTCCCACCTCCGGTGGCTCGCGGCGATGCTGTCCTTCATCTTCCCCGGTCTGGGGCAGGCATATGCGGGAAATCCGCGCATGGCCGCGATTTTCGCGATTGCGCGTCGTGCTCCTCCCGAGGTTCGTGGACGCCCCCGCCCAGCCGGAGGTCAACTACCTGCTCGAGCCGCGGCGCAACGCGATTCGCGAGGAGATGGAGCGACTCTTCGGGGCCGATGAGCTCAGCGGCTGGTACCTCGGCACGGAGCGCCGCTCCCCCTAGACGCCGGCCAGGACCAGCGTGACCATCGCGAGGCCCGCGGACACCGCGCTCAGGCCGAGCATCGCGTCACGCTGCGAGAACCCCAGCCGCAGCAGCTGGTGGTGGATGTGGCCCCGGTCGGCCACGTAGAAGGCATCGCCGCGGGCGGTGCGCCGCACGATGGCCCACATCGTGTCGAGGATCGGCACGCCGAGCGCGATCACGGGCACCCATGGCGCCACGGGGTCCACGCCATCCTGTGCGAGGGAGATCCCGACCGCCGCGACCACGAAGCCCAGGAACATGGACCCGGTGTCGCCCATGATGATCGACGCGGGGTGCAGGTTGTAGGCGAGGAAGCCGACAGCCGCGCCAATGGTCGCCGCGATGATGTAGAGCGTCGGATCGACCCCGTCCAGCGCGGCGATGACCGCGAACGTGCCGAGCACGGTGACGACCACGGCCGTGGCGAGCCCGTCGAGGCCGTCGATGAGATTCACGGCGTTGATGACGCCGACGATCCACGCCACCGTGATCGGCACCGCGAGGGGCCCGAGCTCCACGATGCCCCACGGGAAGTGCAGGCGCTCGAGGCTCAGGCCGAGGCCGACGGCAAGCAGCGCCGCCGCGACCTGGACGGTGAGCTTGACGAGCGCGCGCATGCCGCGCGTGTCGTCGATGACGCCGAGGACGAGCAGGAGCGTGACGCCGGCCAGGATGGCCGGCGCGCGGTTCGGCCCGCCGCCCGCTCCGTCGAGGTCCCCTGCCGCCAGTGTCGCGAGCGCCAGGCCCACGCCGAAGGCGATGACCATCGCCACTCCGCCGAGGCGCGGCACGGGGAACTGGTGGACCTTGCGGTGCTCTCCGGGCCGATCCAGCAGGTCGAGCCAATGCGCCAGCCGGCGCACTATGGGTGTGATCGCCAGGCTGGCGACGAGCGCGGCGGCGAAGGTGAGGGAGATCAGCATCGGACGCCGCGGATCTTACCCTCCGGGATCGGTGCTGGTCGGGGCGGCCGGATTCGAACCGGCGGCCTCCTGCTCCCAAAGCAGGCGATCTGCCAGACTGATCTACGCCCCGTGCGCCGGCAGGCTACCACGGGCCAGCTGCGGTCCGGCCATGAGCGTCCGGCTACAATCGCGCGGATGCATCCGGCACCTGCGAGCGCCCGCTGAGCGTCGCCCCGACCACCTCTCAACCCGGCGCCGGTCGCTGGTCCCTGCCCCCCACCGCGGTCCTCGTGGTGGGCGTCGCGCTGACCGTCGCCGCCGTGCTGGTGGCGCGCGTGTGGCCGACGGGCCTGGTGGCCGCCGGCGTCGCGCTGATCGCGTTCCTCGCCTACGCGGCGTTCCGCTGGCCGCACGCCGGCATCGTGCTGGTGGTGCTCAGCCCGATCCTCGACCGGTACCTCGTCGCGGGACTGCTGCCGACGGACGTGGTGCCGCTCTCCCACTTCCTGTCCGAGGGCCTCCTGCTGGCCGTGACCGTGGCGCTCGTCGTTCGCGCGGTGCGAGAGCACGGCCTGGTGGCCGCCCTCCGCCACCCGGTGACCGCACTCCTCGCCGCACTCGGTGCCGTGGCCCTCCTGTCAATGCTCGTCAACGACGTACCCGTGCATGTCGCCGCGCTCGGCATGCTGTTCACGCTCGACGCCGCCGTGCTCTTCTTCCTCCCGCGGCTCGTCACCTGGTCGGGGCGCCAGGTCGTGATCGCGATCGGCGCCTTCGTCGCCATCGTGGTGGTTGCGGCGCTCGTGGCCATGGCCCAGGCGATCCTGTCCCCGACGATTCTGGGGCTGTACGTAGTGAGCGGCCAGTTCGGCGAGGTGTACCGCCTGGCCGCCTTCATCGGCGATCCCAACGTCTTCGGCGCCTTCATCACGGCGGCGGCGCCCTTTGCGCTGCTGACCGCGACGAACGCGCGGTCGCCACTCCATCGGCGCCTGGCGATCGCGGCCGCCTTCCTGCTGCTGCTGGCGCTGTGGCTGACCTTCTCGCGCGGATCATGGCTGGCACTGGGCATCTCGAGCGCCGGCGTGCTGGTCTGGCTTGGCCGCCGCACCGTGCTGCTGGCGCTCGCCATCTTCGCGCTGACCTTCGTCACCGCCAACCTCATGCCGCGCGACCTCCTGGTCGAGGGCAGCGAGGGCTTCGGCGAGCGGCCGAACGTCATCGGCTCGACGCTGGGGCGCGTGGGGGCCGTTGGCGAGGGGAGGGACCTGCGCCTGCGTTTTGTCACGAACGCCCTTCCGATCATCGCCGATCACCCGCTGCTGGGAGTCGGCCCGGGGCGCTACGGGGGTGCGGCCGCGGACGTGCTGGGCACGCCGGTCTACGAGGAGTACGGCACCGATGACATCTTCGCCCACTCGCCGCAGCTGACGGTCGACAACTTCTGGCTGCACCTCCTGGTGGAGCTGGGAGTCATCGGCGCCGGCCTGTTCATCGCAGCCGCCGCCGTTCCGGGCCTGCGCATCCTCGCCGCCGCCCGGCGCGCCGATGGGCTGGACCGGGTGATCCTGGGCGGGATCGCCACGGGGGTCGTCGCGCTCGCCGTGAGCTCGCTCACCACCATGCTGCTGGAGGCCAACAGCGTGGCGTTCCTCTTCTGGTTCCTGCTGGGGCTCGGAAGCGTGGTGGCTGCCCGACGGGCCAGCACCCCGGGGGAGGCCGCCTGATGTGCGGCATCTCGGGCCTCGCGACTCCGGGGGGCAGGGCCGATACGGCACTCGCTCGAAAGATGGTCGAGGCCCTCGCCCACCGCGGACCTGACTCCACCGGCTGCCAGGAGCTGGGCGCCGCGGTGCTCGCCCAGCAGCGGCTCCGTATCCTCGACCCGACCCCCACCGGCTTTCAGCCGATGGTCAGCGCCGATGGCCGTCACTGGATCGTCCACAACGGCGAGATCTACAACTTCCTGGAGCTCGCCGACGAGCTGCGCGCGGCGGGCCGCGCCTTCCGGACCAGGACCGACACCGAGGTGATCCTGGCCGCCTACGACGAGTGGGGGCCGGCCTGCGTCGAGCGCTTCAACGGGATCTGGGCATTCGCCCTGTGGGACATCGAGCGCGAGAGCCTGCTGCTGTCGCGCGACCGGCTCGGCGTGAAGCCGCTCTTCTACGCCGATCACGGTGGCGGCATCGCCTTCGCCAGCGAGATCAAGGGGCTGCTCGCGCTGCCCGACGTCCCTGCCGACCCGGAGCCGGGCGCCGTCCGCGACTTCCTGCTCGAGGGGCTCGTCGACCACTCGGATCGGACCTTCTTCCGGGCGGTGCGCCGCCTGCCCGCCGCGCACAACCTCGTTCTCGACAGGGACGGCACGCGTACGAGCACGCGCTACTGGGGCCCACCACCGCTCTCCGAGGACGTCGGCTTCTCCACGCAGCGGGGGGACGCGCAGCTCGTCGACGAGCTCCGTGAGCTGCTGATCGACGCGGTCGCCCTCCAGCTTCGCTCCGACGTGCCGCTGGGCTCGTGCCTCTCCGGCGGGATCGACAGCTCATCGATCGTCACCATCGCCGCGGGGCTTCGGCACGGGACCCTGGCACGGAGCCGAGCGCACGCCGAGCGCGACGCGCTGCCGCAGCACGCGTTCTTCGCCGAGTTCCGCGAGCCGGGCATCGACGAGCGCGAGTACGTGGACGCCGTGGTCGGGCGGACGGGGGTCGAGCTGCACACGGTCACGCCTACGGCGGCAGACTTCCTCGAGACACTGCCGGCGGTGATGTGGCACCAGGACGAGCCCATCGGATCGGCGAGCATCGTGGCGCAGTACCACGTCATGCGCATCGCCCACGAGGCGGGAATGACGGTGCTGCTCGACGGGCAGGGCGCGGACGAGCTCCTGGCCGGCTACCCGCGCGTGCGTCCCGCACGGCTGGTCGGCGCACTTCAGCGCGGCGACCTGGTCACCGCCGCCCGCCTGCTGCCCGGCGAGGTTGGCGGGGTGATCGGCTACGGGCGGCAGCACCCCGCCCTGCTGCGGGCGGTCCTGCGGCACCTCGGGCGCGCCGTCACGCGACGAATTCCATTCGCGGCGGGCCGCCGCCTGCCCGCGTGGGCGGGCGAGGTCACGCGCGGCAGCGAGTCGCTGCGCACGGCGGGAAGCGCGCGCGGCGGAACACTGCTGGCGGCCACGCTGTGGGACGAGGTGGAGAGCTCGAGCCTGCCGGCCCTGCTCCGCTACGAGGACCGCAACAGCATGGCCTTCGGCATCGAGGCGCGAGTCCCGTTCCTCGACCACCGCATCGTGGAGCTGGCGATGCGCTTGCCCGACCGTCTCAAGCTCGCGGGCGGACGGCGGAAGGTGGCGCTGTGCGACGCCATGAAGGACATCGTCGCGCCCGCGGTCCTCGCGCGGCGCGACAAGATCGGCTTCGTCCCACCCCAGGAGCGGTGGCTGCGGGGAGCGGTCGATGAGTGGCGTCACCTCGCAAGCGCCTCCCGCGCCGAGGAGGCGGGATTCCTGCGGCGTGGGACCGTGGCGCGGACGCTGGAGGGTATCCCGGCCGGCGCCGTGATCGGAGCGCCGTGGCGCATCATCAATCTCGAGCTCTGGCTGCGGCAGATCGGCGACTGACGGCTCTTGGGGGGAACCTCAGCGACGCCGGGGCGCCGCATCGCTCATGCGGCCGATGACCTCCAGGTAGCGCGCCTTCTGGCGCTCCCAGTCGTACGCGCGCGCCTGGCGGCGCGCCTCGCGCCCCATGGCCACGGCGCCCGCCGGATCGGCGACGAGTGATTCGATCGCCCCGCTGATGGCGGCAGGATCGCCGCCGGGCACGAAGCGCACCGCGTCGTCGGTGAAGTGGTGACGGAAGGTGGCGAGATCGCTGGCGATGGTGGGCACGGCCATGGCGGCGTACTCGAGCAGCTTCGTGCTCAGCGAGAACTGTAGATACGGCAGCGGGAGCGAGGGCACGAGGCCGATATCGGACGCGGCCAGGATGCGCGGGAGGTCGTCCATCGGCACGCGGCCGTGGAGCTCGATGCGGCCGCCGAGCCCGGTGCGCGCGATGGCCGCCTCGACCTGCGGCCGCCACGGGCCGTCCCCGTAGACATCCAGGCGCCATGACAGATCCGCGGGGAGCAGGGCCATCGCCTCGACCGCGACGTCCAGCCCGTAGATCCGCTGAAGGTTCGAGTGATGGACCAGGCGCAGCATGCCGTCGGCCATGAACGGTCGCCGCGGGTGACGCCGGGGGGCGAAGAGGCGGGCGTCGGCGCTGTTCATGACCACCGTGATCCGGTCCGCGGCGACGCCGCGCGCGATGGAGAGCTGGCGCAGCGGCTCGTGCACGGTGATGAGCTCGTCGGCGAAGCTCGCCGCGCCGCGGGCGGTGGCCGTCACCAGGGGCATGAGCGGGCGCAGCAGCACGGACGGGAATCGGTCCCGGAAGAACTCGGGCATGTCCTCGTGCAGGTCGAGCAGCAGCGGGACGCCGGACAGCTTCTCCGGCAGTGCCGCGAAGACCAGGAAGTCCGGCACGGTGGCGATCTGCACGAGATCGTAGCGGCGGGCCTGATGCTCGCGCGCCAGGCGCCACGCCGCAATCGACGCGAACGCCGCGTACTCGGCCAGGTGCCCGGCGAATCCGAGGAAGGCGCGGTTGACCGGCAGCCGAACGATGCGGACCCCGCCGATCCGCTCCTCGGCCGCCTCGTCGGGCCCCCGCAGCGCGAACACGTCCACCTCGTGCCCCGCCTCCAGCAGCGCGTCACTCTGCCGCCTGACGCGCGGGTCGCCGGGGTAGATGGCGTGGACGACGATGGCGATCCGCTGGGCTGCGGTCACGTGCGCTTGACCTCGTCCCACAGCTGGTCCTTCTCGGCCAGGCTGAGCGCGGCGAGGTCGACGCCACGTTGCGCGGCGAGCTCCTCGACCCGGCGGTGGCGCGCCACCCAGCGGTGATTCGCGGCACGCAGTGCCTCCTCGGGGTCGAGGAGCATCCAGCGCGCGAGGTTGACGGCCGCGAACAGCACGTCGCCGAGCTCGTGCAGCCGCTCCTCGTCGCTGGCGGCGGAGCGCAGCTCATCGAACTCCTCGGCGACCTTGTCCCACACCGGCTCGATCGCGTCCCAGTCCCAGCCGAGCGCCGAGGCGCGCTCCTGGATCTCGCGGCTGGCCGCCAGCGCGGGAATGGCGCGCGCGACGCCGCCGAACGGCCCCTCGGCCGTCTTGCCGCTGGCCGCGCGCTCGCCGGCCTTGATGGTCTCCCAGTTGCTGAGCACCTGCTCCACGCCGGCAACCTCGACGCCGCCGAACACGTGCGGGTGCCGCCGCACGATCTTGCCGGCAATGGACCGATAGACGTCGGTCAGGTCGAAGCTTCCCTCCTCCGCCGCAAACTGCGCGTGGAGGATGACCTGGAGGAGCAGGTCCCCGAGCTCCTCGGCGAGGTCCGCGGGCGTGCCGTGCTCGATGGCGTCGAGGGTCTCGTAGGCCTCCTCGAGCAGGTACGGGCGCAGCGTGAGGTGCGTCTGCCGCCGATCCCACGGGCAGCCGTCGGGCGCTCGCAGCCGGGCGGAGATGGCGGCCATGCCATGCGGGCTCGCCAGGTTCTCGACGGCATCGAGCGCCGGCACCAGCCAGGCATCCTGCACCAGCGCGGCCTCGTCGAGCGTCCCGAGGGAGTGCTCCGAGCCATCGGCGAGCCGCATCAGGCCGTGGGAGGCCGGGTAGAGCGCGGAGAGCACGGCCAGCGGCCCGCCGCGGGCATGCCGCCCCGGCAACGTCACGGCGCGCGCGCCCGCCACCTCCGAACTGCCGGCCGCCAGGAGCAGCAGCGGCACCGACGGGTCGAAGGCAAGGCCGGTTATGAATCTTACGGCGACCACCGAGACCCTGCTCGC
>Ga0136619_10000005_pt1 | contig 98882 bp, 101 predicted proteins | sample AntDrymUQ3532106_2_FD_104807 | JGI IMG/M metagenome (GOLD analysis project Ga0136619, IMG submission 104807) | Polar desert sand microbial communities from Dry Valleys, Antarctica - metaG UQ353 (21.06) | ecosystem: Environmental > Terrestrial > Soil > Desert | place: Antarctica: Dry Valley...
CGGAGCAGCGTGAGCTGTACGTCGAGCTGTTCCGTCTCATGCTCCTCACCCCGGTGCTCTTCGCGGCGTCCCTCGCTCTGGGCGAGGTGCTGATCGCCGAGCGCCGCTTCTTCTACTACGGACTCGCCCCCGCCCTCTACCAGGCCGGGATCATCATCGGCACGCTGGCGCTCGGCGATCGCCTCGGCATCCATGCCGCCGCGGTGGGGGCCGTCTTCGGCGCGCTCATGTACCTCGCCATCCGGTTGTGGGGCGCGCGCCGCGCGGGCTTTCGGGTTCGTCCACGCCTCGCGCTCCGGATGCCGGCCATTGGCACGTTCGGCCGGCTCATGCTGCCGAAGATGGTCAGCCAGCCCACCGACCAGTTGACGTTCATGTTCTTCACCGCGGTCGCATCCGGGCTCGCGGCGGGCAGCATCTCGATCATCAGCTTCGCGCGGGACTTCCCCAGCGCGTGGGTCAGCCTCATCGGCGTCTCCTTCTCGCTGGCCGCGTTCCCGGCGCTGTCGGCCGCCTTCTCGGCGGGGGACAGGCGGCGCTTCGTCTCCGTGCTCGGTTCGAACCTGGTGTCCGTCACCCTGCTTGCGGTCGTCGCGGCGGCGGGCCTGATCATCTTCGGGCGCATGGTGCTCAGCCTCTATCGCGGCGGCGCCTTCGACGAGGCCGATCTGAACGCGACGACGCTCGTGCTATCGGCCTTCGCGATCTCCGTGCCGTTCGAGAGCCTCACCCACCTGCTGAGCCGCGCGATCTACGCCACCCGCCACACGCTGATGCAGGTCGCGGCCTCCCTCGTCGGTTTCGCCACGACGATCGCGGTCACGGTGATCCTCGTGCCGCGCATCGAGGTGCTCGCGATACCGATCGGCTTCAGCGCCGGCATGGCCGTCAGGGTGGTGCTGCTCGCGCTCGTGCTTGCCTGGCGGCTGCGCGTGTTCCGCCCGGAGCCCCTGGCCGAGCCTTCAGGACCCGGAGCCGCCCTCGCCTGACACGAGTGGCGTGGTCGGAATGAGCACGACGAACCTTCCGTCGCGATCCGGGTAGGCTCCCTCGGGGCGTGACCAGCCGGGACCGATGCCCATGGGCGTCCCGACCGGCCAGTTGCGCTCGAGCTCGGCGAGGCCCTCGAAGTTTCCGGGCGGGTCCGACCATCCCCAGATGCTGGAGTTTCGGCCGTACCACGGGTCGAGGATGTACGCCCCGGTGACGGTGGCATCGGCGAATACGGTGGGGTCGGCGTCCGCGTGGTAGCCGGTCATCACCCAGCTGTGCGCCCCCCACCACGGGAACATCACCACCGGCTTGTTCGTCTCGTTGATGGCAATCGCCGAGTCACGCAGCGCGTCGGTGTAAGACGAGTACGCTCGCTCCTCGTAGCCGTGTGCACCGTACGCGGTGAGCGCCTGCTGAACCGCGGCGGGACCCCATCCGCCGTTGAGGCTGTCGTTGAGCGACTCCCAGTTCACGAGGCCGCTCTTGATCTCCTGCTGGAACGCGTCGGAGGTGTTGCCGAGGCCCAGGATGGCCAGCACCATCTGTGTCGCGGCGACCGCGCAATCGTCCTTGGTCAGCTGCGCGGCGAACACCGCGGCATGGTCGGCGACGAGCCTGACGTCGACCGCCGTGCGGGGCGGCACGGGCGTCGGCCGCGGCGTCGGCGCTCGCGACGGAACCGCATCGGGTCCGGCGACGCCCGCGCCACCGACCAGCGGACGGGGCGTGGCCTCCGCACTGGCCGATGTTGACGGCCGTGGCGTCACGACCACGGTCGCAGGGATGGGACGGTCCGGCGGCGGGTCCAGGAAGAGCGCGACGCGGTCCACCACGCGGTCCAGCCGATCCGCGGCGCCGAGCGCGTTCGTGCGCACCACGGTGAAGCCGCTCAACCCGAAGATGGCCACCACCAGCACGGCCAGCTGCCAGCGGCGAGGAGCTCGTCGAGACGCTCTGTTTCTCATCGCACGTCCATTGTGTGCCACGCGCGTCGCGTGCGCATCCCGGCTGGATGGGCCAGCATGAGCCGATGGCCGCCAGGGCGCTCGTTCGCATCGGCGTCGCACTTCTGCTGACTGCCGCCTGCCTGGGTGCGCCGCTGCCCGCATCGGCCCAGTCGAGTCCGAAGGTGGCGCAGCAATACGAGATCGTCGCGACGCTCGACCTGGCGGCCGCGCGGCTCGACGCGATGGAGACGCTGACGCTCATCAACCGAGGGGCGGGCGCGCTCGAGCACATCGACCTCTCCGTCATCCCGCGCGCCCTCGGCTACCTGGACATGGGCGAGCCGATCACCGTCGATGGCGTGGAGGCATCGACCGCGTGGACGACCACCACGAATCTGCGGATCGAGCTGCCGGAGCCGCTCGAGCCACGCGCGGCCGCCGCCGTCGTCATCCCGTTCGGGCTGACGGTCGGGACCAGCGCGTCCCCCTATACCGCCCGCCTCAGCCACGAGAACGGTGTGTTCAGCTTCGGCCAGTGGTTTCCGATCCTCTCGCCCGAGCACGATGTCCACGGCATCGGCGACTCGCAGATCTCGTTCATCGCAGACCGCATCGGCCTCGACCTGACGACGACCACGGACCTGCCGCGTGATGCCGTCGCCTGCCCGGGGCTGGTGGTTGCGCCCGAGGAGTTCGGCACGCGCTGGACCTGCGAGGCCGATGACGTCCGCGACTTCTCGTTCGCCGTCAATCCGGATTACCGGCTGACTTCGCGCACCGTGGGCGAGACGACCCTGCGCGTGTACACCGAGACGGTGTCCGGCGAGGTCACGGCGGAGAAGGCGGCTGCTGCTCTCGCCGGGCTCAACGATGCCTTCGGCAAGTACCCGTGGCCGGACCTCGTCATCGCCGAGATCGGCGGCGGTGGGGGATTCAGCATGGAGTACCCGCGCGCCATCCACCTCACTCGTACGAAGGTGACCGATACGTACGTGATCTTCCACGAGGTGGCACACCAGTGGTTCTACGCCCAGCTGGGCAACGACCAGATGCTCGAGCCATGGCTCGACGAGGGCTTCGCCGACTTCAGCGCGCGGTACCTGATGGGCATCGGCGAGAACCATTGCTCCACGCGAGCAGTCGACAGCAGCGTATTCGCCTGGGATGCGGGGCCGATCTCGGGCGGCGACTGGACGAACTGCGACGGCTACTTTCACGCGGTCTTCTACCGCGGCACCGAGCTCATCAACGCGGTGCGCGATGCCATGGGAGCCGATGAATTCTTCGCGGCCATGCGCGAGTTCATCGAGCGATACCGCCACGATCTCGTCACCGGCAGCGCGCTGCTCGATCACCTTCAGCGCCGCAGCGACGTTGACCTCCAGCCGCTATACCGGGCGTACCTGACCTCGTACGAGCCGTCGGCTCCCGACGCCGGGCGGAGGCCACGCGGCGGTGGGTCCTGGCGGCCCCTCTGACGGGTGCACTCCGTCGAGAGCCGGGTGTTGCGCCGACGCACTGCACTGATGGTACGGGTGCGGCCGGGACCTATACGTCATGGCCTCGGCGGACTTACTACCTAGGGTCTGCTTGACCGCGGAATTCCCGCAGTCAACACGACGGAGCGATCAAAGGCAAACCCATCGCAAGGTGGGGACGCAAAGCCAGGGATCTCACCGAGACCGCCCAGCTACCGAAACCGTGCAGCAGTCCTGCGGAGGTTTCGGATGCACGCACGGTTTATCAGGCTCGACTCACTTCTTCGACGCGCGGTGGAGTGGGGATACGCGGCCGCCCGAGGATCGAACCACCGGATGTGGCCGGACCGCACCACCGCTCGGCGGGCCGAATGACCCTCGTCCTTTCGTCTCGACAGCCGCACGTCGCGCGCGGTCGCGGGCTGCCAGCCCTCCTGGGCTGGCTCGAGATCGTCGCCGAGGGGGTCGAACGCGCCGACAGGCCGATCGCCTTTGAGTTGATGGGCTGCGACTTCGCCCAGGGCTACCTGTTCGCGCGGCCCCTGAAGCCGGGGAACATGCTGCGGCGCGTGGTCGCGGAACGAGACGCGGGGATGGCACCGTCGCGTGCCACTCCAGCCGCGGCTCGCACCGCTTCCGAAGGCCGTCAGCGCCTGAGGGCGGCCGCCGGGCCCTAGGCGAGCTGCTTCCCCGCCTCCTTGAGCTCCGCCATCCGGGCGCCGAGCCTCTCGAGCTTATCGCGGTCGAAGACGCTGCGGGCGGTCTTGAACATCTCGCCCTCCTCCTCTTCGATGTGGTGCTCGATGTTCTCCTTCATGACCTTGAACTTCGCGCCCCAGGTCTCATCGGTCACATCGGTTCGCTCGAGCTCGCCCATGATCTCGTCGACGACGTGGTGTTCCTCGTAGCCCTCCAGCACGATGTCCCTCGCTTTCGGGTGCTCCTTGAGCGCGGGGTAGAAGATCTCCTCCTCGATGCGCTCGTGAATCATCATCTCGCGCTTGAGCGTCTCGAACAGCTCGGTGCGGGTCGCGACGCCACGCTCGGTGGTCGTCTCCCCCTCGTCGAGCATCTTCTTCACTCGATCGTGATCGGCCTTGAGCAGTGCGATGGCGTCCATGGATCCTCCAACGGTTCAGTTGGTAGTCATTGGCTGGAGACCTCATCGCACGCGCCGTGCCGCTTCTCCTCAGCCGCGCCCCATGAATGTCTGGATCGCCTCGCTGGTCGGCATGCCCGCGCGCGCGCCGGCCGCCGAGATCGACAGCGCGCCTGCCGCGTTCGCACGCACGACGGCATCGGGCAGGGTCATCCCGTCGGCGAGCGACGCCGCGAGCACGCCGCAGAACGTGTCCCCCGCGCCCGTGGTGTCCACCACCAGCGGCGGCGTGAAGCCCTCGAAGTGCTCGCGGCGTCCGTCGTCGGCCAGGAGCGCACCGGCCGCGCCCTGCGTCACCACGATAGGCCCGGCGTGGCGTGCGGCGAGCTCGTCGAGCGCGCCCTCGGCCTGGTCGTTGCCGATGGCAACCACGAGCTCGTGCTCGTTCGGCGTGAGGATCGGCCCCATGGCAAGGACGTCGGACGGCAGAGCGTGGGCGGGAGCGGGATTGAGAATGGCGAGGCGGCCTGCGGCGTGCGCGGCTCTCAGGGCATCCACCACGGTCGCCATGGGAACCTCGAGGCTGCACAGCAGCGCGTCGGCCCCGGCGATGAGCCGCCGGTCCTCTTCGTCCAGCTCGAGCGCGCCGTTCGCGCCGGGGGCAACCACGATCTGGTTCTCGCCGCGGGCGCCGACGGCAACGAGGGCGACCCCCGTCTGCTCTCCGTCGACCCGGCGAACGCGCGGGACATCGACCCCATCGGCTTCGAGGGCGGCCAGTGCCCGTTCGCCGTTGGCGTCAGGACCGACGGCGCCGATGATGGTCACCCGTGCGCCGGCGCGCGCTGCGGCGACCGCCTGGTTGGCTCCCTTCCCGCCGTCCTGCGTCGTGAACCTGCCGCCGAGCAGCGTCTCGCCGGGGAGGGGCAGCCGTTCGGCGTGCACCACGAAGTCGATGTTGATCGAGCCGACGACGACCACGTGCGCTGCCACGCCGCGGAGTATGCCCGAGCCGGGTGGGGCGGCGCGCGCGGCGCCTCCATCGGCACGCGGCCGCTATCGTACGGCCGATGCCGCAGCCCCCTACGCCGGACGCGATCGTCTTCGACCTTGACGGAACGCTGGTCGACACGGTCGGCGATCGGATCACGGCGTGGGCATCCACCTTCCGCGAAAGCTCCATCCCGGTCACCCGGGGGCAGCTCGAGCCGATGATCGGCATGGACGGACGTCGCCTGGCGCGCGAGGTGGCGGATGCGGTAGGCCGCTCCCTGAGCGACGCCGACGCCGAGGAGCTCGATCGTCGCGCCGGGGAACTGTTCGACCAGCTGAACCATGACCCGCGGCCGCTTCCCGGTGCCACCGAGCTCCTCACCGGCCTCGAGGAGCGTGGCGTGAGGTGGGCGATAGCGACGTCGTCGAGGGCCGAGCAGGTCGCACGCTCGGTGGCTGCGCTCGCGCTGAACAGCGAGCCACGGATCGTCGACGGCAGCCGCGTCGAGAACGCCAAGCCCGCCCCGGACCTGCTGCTCCTGGCCGCCCGCGAGCTCCGGGCCGATCCGGCGGCCACCTCGTACGTGGGCGACTCGACGTGGGATATGGCGGCGGCGGCCGCGGCAGGAATGGTGGGCATCGGCGTGCTGGCCGGAACGGCGGTGGACGCCGATGCGCTCCGCGGCGCCGGTGCCCGGCTGGTGGTCGAGACGCTCGAGCAGCTCGACCTCGGGAGCTGACCGGCGATGCCGCTCGAGGAGTATCGACGCAAGCGGGACTTCGGCAGCACGCCCGAGCCGCCTCCGTCGGACGTCGTGGACCGCAGCGGCCGGTACACCGTCCAGCGTCACCGGGCCACGGCGCTGCACTGGGACTTCCGCCTCGAGGTGGGAGGTGTGCTCGTGAGCTGGGCGGTGCCGCGCGGCCCGACGCTCGATCCGGCGCAGAAGCGCCTCGCGATGCCGACCGAGGATCACCCGATCGAGTACCTCGACTTCGAGGGAGTCATCCCGCGCGGTTACGGAGCCGGCGACGTCATCGTCTGGGACTGGGGCATCTTCGAGCCGGAGCCCGATACCCCGGATCCCGCCCGTGCGCTCAAGGCCGGGGAGCTGAAGTTCGTCCTCCACGGCGAGAAGCTGCGCGGGCGGTTCACCATCGTTCGGACCGGCGCGCGTCGTGGTCGTCGCGGCGCGGCAGCGGACGAGCGCGAGCAGTGGCTGCTCATCAAGAAGAACGACGAGGCCGCCGTGACCGGCTGGGAGGCGCAGGATTTCCCGCACAGCGTGAAGACCGGCCGCACGAACGACGAGGTCGTTGCCGATCTCGCCCCGCGCTTTGAGGTCGATGCGCCGAACGAGCTCGCCGACCTGGATCTCGCCTCCGCGACCGAGGAGCAGCAGCCCGAGTTCATCCCGCCCATGAAGGCGACGCTGGCGACCACTCCGTTCTCGGACCCGGACTGGCTGTTCGAGGTGAAGTGGGACGGCTACCGCGTCGAGGCCGTGATCAAGGATGGGCAGGCGCGGCTCTGGACGCGCAACCGACAGGACGCCGGAAGGTACTTTCCCGACCTGGTCGGCCCCGCTCCATGGATCGACGCGCGTGACGCGATCGTCGACGGCGAGGTGGTTGCGCTCGACGAGTCGGGGAGGCCTCGGTTCAGCCTCCTCCAGGATCGGACGGGAATTCGCACGGGTCGAGAGCCGGGGTCGCGGCGCGCGCGAGGGGAGCCTGCCCCGATCGTGTTCCAGGCCTTCGATCTCCTCCACCTCGACGGGCGGTCGCTGCTCGCGGTGCCTCTCGAGGAGCGCAAGCGCGCACTGCGGACGCGCCTGCGATCACATCCACTGGTCCGCTACGCCGGCCACGTCGAGGCCGACGGCGAGGCGTTCTATGGCGCCGCCCGGTCCCAGGAGCTCGAGGGCATTGTCGCCAAGCTGCGGCGCTCGCCGTACGAGCCCGGTCGCCGGTCCGCCGCGTGGCTGAAGCTCAAGGTGCGCGCCGAGCAGGAGGTGGTGGTGGTCGGCTGGCTGCCCGGAAAGGCTACGCACCGGGACCTCGGCTCGCTGATCGTCGCCATACGGGAGGGCGAGCGCTGGGTCCACGCCGGACAGGTCGGCAGCGGCATCGACACCAGGACGCGGAGTGAGCTGCGCGTCCGGCTGGACGAGATCGAGACACTCGGATCGCCGCTCGACTTCCCGCCACGCCTGAAGGACGCCCGCTGGGTTGAGCCGCGCATCGTCGTGCGGGTGGAATTCGCCGAATGGACGGCGGACGGCCTGCTCCGCCAGGCGGCATTCAAGGGATTCGAGATCGACCGCGATCCGCTCGCGGTGCGGCGCGAGCGAGCGACTGCGACCGCCACGGCAACCGCGAAGCCGACCGCCAGGGCGAAGGCGCGTACTGGCGGGAAGATTGCGGGCGTTGCTCCCGTGGAGTCGGACGCGGTTCAGCAGCTGGAGTCGCTCGGCGCGACGGGCAGCCTGGCGGTGGACGGCGCCGAGCTGCGCGTCACGAACCTCGACAAGGTGCTCTTCCCCGGCCGCGACGGCGAGGAGCCGATCACCAAGCGCGACCTGCTGCGCTATCACCTCACCGCCGGCGCAACGATGATCCCGTACCTCGACGAGCGCGGCACGACCGTGCAGCGCTACCCCGACGGAATCGAGAAGGGCGGCTTCTGGCAGAAGGATCTGCCGAAGCACGCCCCCCCGTGGCTGAATCGCTGGAGGTATCACCACGAGAAGGAGGGCCCGAAGGACTACCCCGTGGTCGACCGCCGCGCCACCCTGGCGTGGCTGGCGCAGGAGGCCGCCATCGAGCTCCATCCGTGGACGAGCCGGAGCGACGCACCCCAGATGCCGACCTACGCGCTCATCGATGTCGACCCGGGCCCCGATACGACCTGGGAGGAGGTGCTGGCCCTGACCCGCCTGTACGGAGCCGCGCTCGAGCATGTCGGTGTCCGCGGCCACCCCAAGGTCACCGGGAAGCGGGGGATCCAGGTCTGGATCGGCATCCGCGACGGGTACTCCTTCGACGACACTCGTTCTTGGGTCGAGACGCTGTCGCGAGCCATCGGGGCAACCGTCCCGGACCTCGTGAGCTGGGAGTGGTCGAAGCGGGCGCGCCATGGCAAGGCGCGGCTCGACTTCACACAGAACGCCATCAACAAGACGCTGGTGGCGCCGTATAGCCCGCGGCCCGCCCCCGGAGCGCCGGTGAGCATGCCGATCGACTGGTCCGAGCTCGAGGACCCGGAGCTGCGGCCGGATCGGTGGACGATCCGCACGGCTGGCGACCGGCTCGCCGAGCATGGCGACCTCTTTGCGCCGCTGCTCGCCGATAAGCAGGAACTGCCCCCGATCGGCTGAGGCCGGGCATGCCGCGTTCGGCTAGCATGTCCGCATGATCTCCCCGACGCTCACTGTCACTCCCGAGGCACGCGCCAAGATCGATGGCGTGCGCACCTTCAACCAGTTCCCCGACGCCGTCCTTCGCGTCCGCGTGACCGCCAAGGAGGGGCCTCGCTTCCTGTACGAGATCGCGCTCGAGGATCCGCAGGACCGCGCGGACGGGGACCTCGCGCTTGAGGCCGATGGGCTGACGATCGTGGTCGATCCCCTGAGCGCCGCCGACCTGGCGGGCGCCACGATCGGCCTCGACGACGCGGTGATGGGCGGAGCGCTGCACGTCGAGAATCCGAACGAGGGCTGGCAGGATCCGATCGCCCGTGCGGTGCAGGACGTCATCGACCGCCAGATCAACCCCGGCGTCGGCAGCCACGGGGGAGTGGTGACGCTGGTCGACGTGCGGGAGGGGACCGCCTACCTGCGCTTCGGCGGTGGGTGTCAGGGCTGCGCGGCGGTGGACGTCACCCTGCGCCAGGGCGTCGAGACCGCGATCCGCAATGCGGTGCCCGCCATCCGGGCCATCGAGGATGCGACCGACCACGCGGCAGGTTCAAGCCCCTACTACCAGCACGGGCATTAGAGGCTCTCGGGACGCGTTGGAGGCCGGCGAACGCCGGCCAGGGGCTACTTCGGGAAGCCGCCGCCCGTCGTGTTGGCCATGACGACGGTGGCGAGGCTGAGCAGGCTCAGCATCGCGGTCGTTCCGGCGACGATGAATGCGCGGACGAGTCGGTTGCTGCGCATCGGTAGTGCTCCTTGACGCGGCCCTGTGCGGGTGAGTGGGCCGCCTGAACGAGCACGTTCCTGCCGATGTGACCAGCGGACAATGACCCCGACCGTCCCGTTCATGTGGGCCGCCCGCAGTACCTTCGGCGGTCAACGGGTCAATTCACGCTTGCCAAGGCAATGTAGACTGCGGCCCATGGCTCGTACCAGAACCGTCATGCCGGTCACGGAGAGTGACCGCGAGCTCGGGCAGCGCATCGGTCAGCGCCTCCGTGTGGCGCGCCATCGCGCGGGTCTGACGCAGCAGCAGCTGGCCGGAGACCGCTACACCAAGGCCTACGTCAGCGCGCTCGAGACCGGCATCGCTCGGCCGTCGATGGTGGCGCTGCGGTATCTCTCCGAGCGGCTCGGGCTACCCGCCGGTCACTTCATCGACGAGTCGCATCCGGGCTGGACCAGGCTCGAGGTCGACCTGCGATTGGCAGCGGGGGAGTGGCAGTCTGCCGCCGACGGCTATCGCACGCTGCTCGACGACAACCCCGATCCCGCCATGCGGCCTGATCTGCTGCGCGGCATGGCCGAGGCTCTCAACCGCCTGAACCGCGGTGCGGAGGCCGTTCCGGCAGCGGCCGAGGCGAGCGCGCTGTACGAAGTCGCAGGCCGCAGCTCGGATGCCGCCCTGGCGCGCTACTGGCTGGCCTACGGCCTCTTCCTGTCCGATAACGAGCCGGAGTCACGTCGCATCCTTGGCGGCCTGCTCGATGATGTCCGCGGGGGGCTCCAGGTCGAGCCCGACTTCCAGGTGCGCGTGCTGACCTCGATGGCGGCGGTGGAGTCCCGCTCCGGTCAGCACGGGCGCGCGCTCAGCTACCTCGAGGAGGCTCGTGGCCTTGCGGCCGACCTGGACGACCGGCGCCGCGCGATGTTCCTGTTCAACCTTGCCATCAGCTACCGGGAGGTGGGGGACTTCGAGGCGGCCATACGAGCCGGCCTGCAGGCAACCGCGCTCTTCCGGGCGGCAGGAGCGATCATCGAGTCGGCGCAGGTGGAGAACGACCTTGCGCTCGCGTACCTTGCTGTCGGCCAGGTCACGCGCGCCGACGAGATCGTTCGTGAAGCGCTCCGGCAGATCGAGTCGTCAGGCGACGAGCGGTTGCTGGCAGCGGTCATCGACACGGAGGCGCAGGTCGCGCTTGCGGAGGGCCGGCTGGATGACGCAGTGGCTCTGGGGCTGAGCGCTGCCTCACATGCCGAGCGCAGCGGGAATGAGCTGACCCAGTTGGCCGCTCTGCGGACGCAGGCCCGCGCGCTCAGGGCGGCCGGACGGAGCGAGGAGGCCGAGCGAAGATTCGCCGAGGCCGCGGCAATCGCGCGAGCGGGGCGGGTCCCGAATCGGCTGCGTGAGGTGCTGCGTGACTGGGCCGATCTGCGGGCGGACGGCGGCGATCACCGCGGTGCGTACGAGTTGACCAGCGAGGCACTTTCGGTCAATTGAGTGTTGACATGGGCGGTTCGGTGACCGTATCCTGACCACCGACGAGTCGGAGGGCACGCCGGTTGGCCAACGGGATTGGAGTGGGGGCACCTCTCCGATCCCGTTCTTCATGTTCGGGCCTCAGCCCGACGGCGCCGCGGGCGCGCCCACCAGTGAGAACGTTCCCTCGGCCGCCGGCCGCTCGTCGGACGGCGCGAGGTAGATCAGCATCCGATACTCGCCCGGTCCAAAGGCCTCGAGCAGCGCTCCCGCCGGCACCGAGAAGGCGGTCACCGGTGCACCGGCCGCGATGGCCTGCTGGGCGGGGGGCTGCACCACCTCGACCTGGCCTCCGCCGATCCGCTCGACCTTCACGTACACGGTGGCCGGCGGCGGCAGCAGGCCCGGCACGGCGTAGGCGAAGGTCTCGCCGTCCTGAAAGCGCGTGGTGCGCGAAGGAGTGGCGACAAGGCCGGTCCCCGGATCGAGCGACGTGCCGAAGGTGATCGGGAGAGCCTCCGAGGCCGCCGCGGACGGCGTGGCGACGCCGCCCGGGCTCCCGTCGCCGCTCCCGCCGATGAGGCGGACGCCGAGCGCGATGCCCGCCACGAGGACCACCGCGGCGACCCATCCCGCGATGCGCCGCGCGCGCGGCGAGAGGACGAGCTCGCGATCGCCGGGGCGGCGGGCCATCGGTCGGTCGCGGCCCGCGCGCAGGCGGTCGCGCATCAGGCGAGCCGTGCGGACGCGGTCATGCGGGTCGAACTCTACGCTGCCCGGAAGTCGGTAGGATGGGCGACGTGGCACGTCGCGTCTTCGACTTCGATCCCCCGGATCGGTTCCTTGCCGGCACGGTGGGGGAGCCCGGCGATCGGAGCTTCTACCTCCAGGCCCGGAAGGGCGATACGCTTGTCACGGTCGGCCTCGAGAAGGCCCAGGTGGCGGTTCTGGCCGAGCGCCTCGAGGATCTGCTCCAGGCCGTGCAGGCGCCGGCCCCGGCGGACCCCGAGGGATCCGGCGAGCTCGAGGAGCCCGTGGTTGAGCTGTTTCGCATCGGCGCCATGGTGCTTGCCTGGGATGCCGACGCCGGAGCCGTCGTGATCGAAGCGCAGACGCCGACCGACGATGGGGCCGATGACGAGCCCGATCTGCTGCGCGTTCGCCTGGAGCCTGGGCAGGCGCGCTCGTTCGTCAATCGTGCCGAGGTACTGCTCGGCGGAGGGCGCCCGGCCTGCCCGTTCTGCGGGCAGCCGCTCGATCCCCAGGGTCACTTCTGCCCGCGCGGCAACGGGCAGCTCAACTAGCGCCCGCCTACGGCGTCGGAACGGGTTCCGGCGGCCCTTCGCGCATCACTGCCAGCGTCCACGCGCAGTCGGTCTCTGCGGTGAGGAACAGCTGGCCGCGGAGGCTCGGCTGGCCGACGAAGAAGCTCGACTGGAGGATGCCGCCGATGACGGCGCCGCTGACGGGCGAGCGGATGGCCGGAATCGGAGCATCCGAGCCCGCGGTGAGGAAGATCGAGAACTGGCAGCGCACGCCCTCGGGGTCGGCGGCGACCCAGCGGATGATGTGCCGCTCGTCCGGGATGTCGATGGGGCCGAAGTCCGCATCGCCGACCTGCGCGAGCGAGATCACCACCGGCGAGTCATCCGCGATCTGGCCGGTTGACCGCAGGCTCGCCTCCGGGTCGAACCCGGCGACGACCCAGCCCTCCTCGAAGTCGGGGGCATCGGCGTCGGCATCGGAGACGAGGTACCAGCCCAGGTCATCGGCAACGATCGGCCCCATCACGACCTCGAGCTCCGCGTCGAACGGCAGGAGGTCGGTGATGACCCGGGTGTCTGTCCCGGGCTGGTCACGGACGCGTAGGCCGGCGATCGTGGTCGAGATTCGCTCGCCACCCACGAACGTGGGGATGCTGCCCTGGTCGGGCACCGCGGGCCCGCTTGCCGTGGCAGTCGCCGTCGGGATCGCGCTGGGCGTGGGAGTGGCGGAGGCCGATGGCAGCGGAGTGGGGGAGGGGGTTTCGAGCGGGGCCAGCGTGCAGCCCGCGGCGACGAGCGCGAGGATCGGTCCGGCCATCAGCGGCGAGCGCATTGGTCTCATGGCCATGCGCTGCCCGCCAGGAGATCGGCGATCTCCCGCGCATTCGTCGTCCCGTAGTTGGCGTAGCAGTTGTTCATCAGGACGTGTACCTCGGGCGCCCGGGACGCCGCCTCGCGAATGCGCGGCACCCACTCGGCGAGCTGCTGCTCGTCGTACAGGTAGCGGAAGCGCTCCACCACCGGGATCCCGCTCTGCTCCCAGGTCTCGGTGCGTCGCCCGTGAAAGCGAACGACTGCGAGGCGCGGCGAGGTGATCGCGGTGATCGGTGGCAGCGACGACTTCGTGCCGGGGGGCGCGTCGACCATCACGAAGGGGATCTCGTGCTTCTCGAGAAAGGCGAGCGTTCGATCGCGGTTCTTCTCGTTGAACCACGAGGCGTGGCGCAGCTCGACCGCGAAGGGCGTGTCGCCCAGGCGCTCGCGTGCCGCCAGGATCTCGTCGCGGGACTCGCTCGTCGGGAAGAACCAGCGCGGGTACTGGAGGAACACGGCCCCCAGCTTGCCCGACGAGCGCAGCGGCTCGATGCCATCCAGGAATCGTGTCCAGACCTCGTCCACGATGTCCCGCGGCAGATCGCGCGCGTACACGCGCTTCGTGATCTCCGCCGTGAGCGACTCGCGGATGTCCTTCGGCAGCCGGCTCACCTCCGATGGCTGCCCGGTCATCAGCGCGTGCGCCTTGATGTCGAAGACGAAGTCGGGTGGGGTGCGCTCGAGCCACAGCTCGCCGGTGCGGCGGGCCGGGAGCGCGTAGTACGTCGAGTCGACCTCGACGATCGGAAACTGGTTGGCGTAGTAGACGAGCCGATCCTCGGCGCTCGTGGCGTCCGGCGGGTAGAACACACCCGGGGCGGTCATGGTCGGGTCGGTCCACGAGGCGGTACCGATGCGCACCGTCGCATCGCCGATTCGGAGTGGCTCCCGGGCGGCGGTGGCATGCGCATCGGCGCGCTCGTTGGCCAGCTCCGGGCCGGGATCGTGAGGGTTTCGCTCGGCCATCGCTCAGAGGCTACCCCTGTCCGAGTGCCCGCCGAACCTGCGAGGTCGAGAGCAGGATCATCGTGCCGGCGGCCAGCGCGAAGGCCACGAGATGGACGATGCTCGACCCCTCGGCACCGGCTGCGAACAGCGCGATTCCCGCGGCGATGCCCAGGATGAGCTGGAGCACGGCGCCGAGCGTCCACGACCACGAGCGTCGTCTGCGGGCACCCATGGCGGCGGTGAAGGCTGCGATGGCGAACAGGATGGCCCCGCCGGCGGCGAAGCGCGTCGACTCCTCCGCGGCGGATCCCGAATCGCCGAGGGAGGCGTACTGGGCGCCGGCCAGGTTGCTCAGGATGATGGCGGCTGCGACCCCCAGCGCCGTTTCAGCGAGCAGCAGCACCCACAGTGCGGTGACGGTGGCGCTGCGTGCCGTGGGGTCGGCCCTGCCGGGGTGGTACGGCGTGCTCGCGTTCATCGCGCGCAGTGTAGTGGTCCGGGGCATCGGTCCTGCATCGTGGCTCCGCATGAGCCGAGTGACGCGCACACCGCACCGTGGGCGTCACGTTTCCGACGCCATCCGGGAGGTCGAGACGCTCGCGTGGTTGCTGGACAACAGCATTCCCGTTCCCGGGACTGGCGGCCGTCGCATCGGCGTCGATGGGTTGATCGGGCTCGTGCCGGTGGTCGGCGACCTCGCGAGCGCGGGCATGAGCCTCTTCGTCGTGTGGCGCGGGTCGCGGCTTGGCCTGCCGCGCGTGGTGGTGGTGCGCATGCTGCTGAACTCGGCGATCGACTTCGCCGTGGGCGCCATCCCCGTCATCGGCGATGCCTTCGACCTCTGGTTCAAGGCCAACACCCGCAACCTGCGGCTCATGCACCGCTACGTCGAGGCGCCCGAGACTTCCACGAAGCCACAGTGGCTGGTGATCGCCGTCGTGGGGGGCGCCGTGCTACTGCTCCTGGGCTTCGTCATCTGGCTGGTCGTCTCCGTGCTGCTCACCGAGGTCGGCTGACCCCCGCCAATCGGCGGCACCGCACACATACGATTGACCGAGCGAGGCGTACGCTAGGCATATGACATCCGAGAAGCTGACCAAGCCAGAGGCCGAGTGGCGTGCCGAGCTGACGCCGGAGCAGTACCGCGTGCTCCGCGAGAAGGGCACCGAGCAGGCGTTCACCGGCGCGTACGTCGATGAGCACGGTGACGGCGTGTACCGCTGCGCCGGCTGCGGCAACAAGCTGTTCAACGCATCCACCAAGTTCGAGTCGGGCTCCGGGTGGCCGTCCTTCTACCAGCCGATGGACCCCGACGCGGTGGAGACCGAGACGGATCGGTCGTTCTTCATGAGCCGCACCGAGGTGCACTGCTCGAAGTGCGGCGGTCACCTCGGGCACATCTTCGACGACGCGAAGGATCAGCCGACCGGGCTGCGCTACTGCATCAACTCGGCTGCGCTCAAGCTCGACCCGAAGGACGTGGAGCCGGTCGAGCTTGTCTAGGGCAGGGCCAGCGCTGGGACGGCGTCGGCTCGCGTTCCGCGCAGCCACTCCACGGCGACCTCGAGATCCTCGACGCAGAACGGCTTGGCAAGCACTGCCACCGTTGGACCGGAGATGAGGCTGGTGGGCAGCGAGGAGAGCGAAAGCCCGGTGCAGATGAGGACCCGGGGAAGGCCGAGCACGGCGCCCCGGTGTCGGGCGGCGAGCTCGAGCAGCTGGGTCCCGTCGATCACCAGCGCATCGGGGACGTGGCCCGCGGCAAGGTGATCCACGAGCTCGGACGGCGAGACGCATTCCGCCTCCGGGATCAGCTCGCCCAGCAGCTCGAGCAGCCGAGGCTCGCGGTCGCTGATCCATACTCGTGCACTCATGCCGGGTGCGGCTGCAAGGCGGATGCCTAGTACGATTCGCCCCATCGAACGTTCTTCTGTCAGGCCCATGACTTCTTACCGACCTGATTACGAGCCCGACCCGACACCCTCGGTGCGTTTGGCCGCGCTCGCGGGCGTCGCAGCCGGGGCCGCTGCGCTCGGTGCGGCTGAGCTCCTCGCTGGCCTCATTCCCGGCGCCGCCAGCCCGATCATCGCCATCGGCGACCTCGTCATCTCCCTCCAGCCCCCCGGGGCGAAGCAGTTCGTCGTCGACCTCATCGGCGAGGCGGACAAGCTCGCGCTCAACCTCCTCATCGCCGTCGTGGGCCTGGGATTCACCGCCGGCCTCGGCATCCTGGCGCGCACGCGACCCGGCCTCGCGAACCTCGGATTCGTCACGTTCGGCTTGCTCGTGTTCGGCGCATCGCTCCGCGACCCCCTGAGCGACCCGATTCCGACGCTTCTCGTGGCCATCCTGGCGGTCGGCGTGGGAATCGCTGTGTGCCGCTGGCTGATGCGCCTCGCGGCGCGGGCGGCGCGGCCACCGACCGCCGAGATGCCGGAGTGGGGGCGGCGCAGATTCCTCGGGACGTCGCTCGCGGTGATGGGCGCCGCCGCCACGAGCGGCGTCGTGGGCCGCATGCTGCTCGATCGCGGCCGGCTGTCAGCCGCGCCCCAGGTGGGCGCGATTCCGGCGCCCTCGGTCAGCGCGGCCCCCCTGCCGGGCGGGGCGGAGCTCGCGATCGACGGACTGGCGCCGATCGTCACGCCCAACGCGGACTTCTACCGCATCGACACCGCGCTGCTGGTTCCGCGCCCCGACATCTCCACCTGGCGGCTACGGGTGACCGGGCTGGTGGATCGGCCCTTCGAGCTCACCTACGACGAGCTCGTGGCGATGACGCTGCACGACCAGTACGTGACGATTGCGTGCGTCAGCAACGAGGTCGGAGGCGGACTGGTCGGCAACGCGCTGTGGACGGGCGTTCGGCTCAAGGAGCTGCTCGAGCAGGCCGGGGTGCAGTCGGATGCCACCCAGATCGTGGGCCGGGCGGTGGATGGGTTCACGGCCGGCTTTCCGACGGTATGGGCCCTCGCCGAGGAGCGCGAGTCCCTGGTGGCGGTGGCCATGAACGGGGAGCCGCTGCCTGCGGACCATGGTTATCCGGCGCGCCTCATCGTGCCCGGGCTGTACGGCTACGTCAGCGCGACCAAGTGGCTGGAGGAGATCGAGCTCACGCGGCTCGAGGACTTCGACGCGTACTGGGTGCCGCTCGGCTGGGCCAAGGAGGCTCCCATCCTCACCCAGTCGCGCATCGACGTGCCGCGTGACCGGACGCGGGTGTCGTCCGGGACGGTGCCGATCGCGGGCGTCGCCTGGGCGCCGGACCGTGGCATCTCCGGCGTGGAGGTACAGGTCGACGAGGGCGACTGGCAGACCGCCGAGCTGAGCACGCCGATCTCGGACGCGACGTGGGTGCAGTTTGTCCACCGCTGGGAGGCGACGGCGGGCGAGCACGTGATCCGCGTGCGCGCCACCGATGGCGAGGGCGACCTCCAGACCGATGAGCGCACGCGTCCGGCTCCCGACGGGGCGCGCGGCCACCACGTCATCCAGGTCACCGTCTCGTAGACGCCGCGACATGACCAACGAGCAGCTCAAACCCGGCGTACTCCTCCTGGGACGCCGGAACGTTCGCATCGGCACCGTGGATGCGGTGTTTGCGGATTACCTGCTCGTGCGAACCGCGGGGCTGATGCCGGTCGACCTGTACGTTTCGCGCCCGGAGGTGACCGTCGTGTCGAACGGGGCGAGCGTCGATGCCACTCGGTCCGAGGCGTACAGGCGGTGGCACCGGCCACTGCGTCGATCGCCGCACGATTGATGGACACGGCCACGTTCCCTGATCACGTCCTCGAGCGCTGGCGTGACGAGCGCGAGGTGCGGGTCGAGACATCGGCGCAGGTTGATGCGCCCGCACACCGGACCATCTCGTATCGCGACGCAACCGCGCGCTGGTATCGGGAGGCGATCGCCACCCGTCAGGGCGCGATCGTCAGCGGAGGGGACCGCGTGCCGGTGCGCTTCGAATCCGTCGCTGATGAAGGTCGCATCGCGGCCTTGTTCCGGAGAGCTGGCCCGCAAGTACGCCGGCGACCCCGCCACCGCGGCGATGCTCCGCGACGAGGTGCTCGACACCACCCTCGAGCTGCGGCCGATCGACTCGTAGCGGGCCATCTCCTGCGCGCCGTGCGCATCGGTCTTGCAGTACGCTAGCTTCGTGATCGAGAGCAGCGACACCATCCAGCCGCTCAGCCCCCGACCTCCGTACGAGGCCGGTGACGAGGCCTTCTACGCTCACGTCGGGTCGGGTGGGAAGGTCGAGGCCGACCATTGGATGCCCGACGCATACCGCGCGGCGGTGCTCAAGTTCGTCGAGATGCACGCGAACTCGGAGCTCATGGGCGTGCTCCCGGAGCGCGACTGGATCATGCGCGCGCCAAACCTGCGCCGAAAGCTCGCGCTCACCTCCAAGATCCAGGACGAGGTCGGGCACGCGCAGCTGCTGTACCGCGTGGCCGAGGACCTCGGCAAGCCGCGCGTCCAGATGTTCCAGGACCTGCTCGACGGCAAGACCAAGTTCCACAACGTCTTCCACTACCCGACGCGCTCGTGGGCCGATGTGGGGATCATCGCTTGGCTGGTGGACGCCGCGGCCATCGTCAGCCAGCAGGCGCTTCGCGACTCCTCGTACGCGCCGTACGCCCGCACGATGAAGAAGATCTGCTGGGAGGAGTCCGTCCACATCATGCACGGGCGCGACGTCGTCCTGACCCTCATGAACGGGACCGATGCCCAGCGCGGCATGGTGCAGGAGGCGCTGGACCGATGGTGGGGCCCGCTCATGCAGATGCACGGCCCGCCGACCGACCCGGCGAAGGACAAGGACCTGCACTGGCAGATCAAGGCGAAGAACAACGAGCAGCTGCGCCAGGAGTTCCTGTCCATCTACGTGCCCCGCATCCTCGAGCTCGGGCTCACCATCCCCGATCCGGGGCTGGGCTACGACGAGGCGGCGGGCCGCTGGCACTACACCGAGCCCGACTGGGTGGAGCTCAAATCGGTCGTCACCGGTCATGGCCCCGCCTCGCAGGAGCGGCTCGAGTTTCGACGGACCAGCTTCGCGGACACGCAGTGGGTCCGCGACGCGCTCTTGGGCGGGGCGGCGGCAGCCGCCTGACCGATCGCCGGCCATCGGCGGCGGGCAGCCAATGACAGAGCGCATCTGGGAGGTCTTCCGGCAGCAGGACGAGGGGGATCCCATGGTCCACGCCGGAAACGTCAACGCACCCGACGACGAGCTGGCGGTGCACTACGCGCGCGAGATGTATGGCCGGCGCGGGGAGTCGCATCGGCTGTGGGTGGTCGCCCGCGACGCCATTACCGAGCTGGACGATCCCGACCTGCTGCGGCCGCCCTTCGATCGGTCGCACAAGAAGCCGGGCGGCTACATCATCAAGCACAAGCTCGAGGCAGCGAAGCAGCGCGCCGCGGCCGAAGCGGGGGAGGGTTCCGATGAGTGAGGCGCCTGCCGCAACGCTCGACGCACCGGCGCGCGAGGCGCTCGCGGAGCTGCTGCTGTCGGTGGCCGACGACGAGTTCGTGATCGGCTTTTGGGACTCCGAGTGGACCGGCATCGCGCCGATGCTCGAGGAGGACGTGGCCACGAGCTCCATCGCGCAGGACGAGATCGGCCACGCCCGGGCGCTGTACGAGATGCTCGCCACGCTGACCGACGGCGACGCGGACCGTATCGCCTACGGCCGCGACGCGGATGGCTTCCGGCACGCGGCGCTCCTGAACCATGCCCGCGGCGACTGGGCGTTCAGCGTGGCCCGCCGTTACCTGTACGAGACGGCGGACGCCGTGCGGCTGGCTGCCCTGGCTCGCTCGTCCGACGAGCCGCTCGCTGCGCTGTCGACGAAGATGCGCCGCGAGGAGACGTACCACCTCCAGCATGCCGACACGTGGCTGCGACGCCTGTCCGAGGGTGCATCCGAGGGCCGGGAACGGCTGGTCGGGGCCCTCGGCCGGCTGTGGCCCGACGCGCAGGACGTCTTTGCGCCGCTCGCCGCGGAGGAGGAGCTCGTACGGTCTGGCCTGCTGGCGGAGCCGATGCGTGCACTGCACGCCGAATGGCAGGCTCGCGTCCGCCCGGTTCTCGAGCCCATCGTCGGTGAGCTCCCGGCGCTCACGCCCTCGCTCGATGGCCGGACGCGCCGCAACGACGACTTCCGCTGGCTGCACGGCGAGCTCACCGCCGTCTACCGTTCGGAGGAGGGCGCGACGTGGTGATGACGCCGGCAACCGATGCGCGGGAGCAGCGCGTCTGGGACGCCCTTGCGGAGATCGCCGACCCGGAGATCCCCGCCATCAGCGTCGTCGACCTCGGCGTCATCGGCTCGGTGTCGGTGGATGCCGAGCGCGTCCGGGTCGAGGTGCTGCCGACGTTCGTTGGCTGCCCGGCGGTTGACGTCATCCGCAGCCAGATCGCGCAGCGGCTGGGCGAGCTCAACGTTGCACCGGGCGTGGAGGTGGCGGTGACCTTCTCGCCGCCCTGGACGAGCGAGCGCATCACTCCGGCCGGCCGGGAGCGGCTGCGTCTCAGCGGGTTCGCGCCGCCGGTCACCGCGCCGGCCGGTATCGGCGACGGCCTCGATGAGCTGGCGGTCCTGCCCCTCGCCGAGTGCCCCTACTGCGGCTCGCGGAACACGACGCTCGAGAATCCCTTCGGCCCCACCCTCTGCCGCGCGATCTACCACTGCGCCGATTGCCGGCAGCCGTTCGAGCAGATGAAGCGCGTCTGAGGCGCGGGCGCCGCGCCGATGGCCATGCGCTACGCTTCGGCGCATGGAAATGGACGCTGACGAGATCGGCCAGGACGCCGTCGAGGCCCTCGCCTCCGGCACGGAGGACCGCCTCGCCGCCATGCGCCACAGCGCCGCCCACATGATGGCGGCGGCGATCATGGAGCTGTTCCCGGATGCCAAGCTGGGCATTGGCCCCGCCATCAAGGACGGCTTCTACTACGACTTTGGGCTGCCGCGTCCGTTGACCCCGACCGACCTCGAGCAGATCGAGGCGAAGATGCGCGAGCAGCAGTCCGCCGGCCACCGCTTCGAGCGGTCGGAGGCATCGCGCTCGGATGCGGTCGCCCGCCTCGAGCGCGAGGGTCAGCCGTTCAAGGTCGAGATCGTCAATGACCTGCCGGCGTCCGACGGCGACTCGGTGAGCTTCTACCGTCACGGGACGTTCGAGGACCTGTGCCGTGGCGGCCACCTGGAATCCACGAACGAGCTCGGCGCCTTCAAGCTCCTCAACACGGCGGGCGCGTACTGGCGTGGCGACGAGACGCGGCCGATGCTCCAGCGCATCTACGGCACCGCCTGGGACACCGGCGAGGAGCTCGACCAGCACCTGTGGCGGCTCGAGGAGGCGAAGAAGCGGGATCATCGCAAGCTCGGCCGCGAGCTCGACCTGTTCACGTTCCACCCGGAGTCACCGGCCGCGCCGTTCTTCCATCCGCGCGGCATGGCGCTGTGGCGAGCGCTCGAGGAGTGGTCGCGACTCGTGCGGCGCGAGGCCGGGTTCGACGAGGTGCGCACGCCCAGCCTTGTGCGCAAGGAGCTGTGGGAGACGTCAGGCCACTGGGGCAACTACCAGGACAACATGTTCGTGCTCGACGACTACGACCACGTCTCGGGACTGAAGCCGATGAACTGTCCCGAGGAGATCCTCGTCTACAAGACGCGCTCGCACTCGTACCGCGAGCTGCCGATCCGCTTCGCCGACTACTCGGTCCTGTACCGGAAGGAGCGCACCGGGGTCCTGGCGGGAATGTTCCGCGTCCGACAGCTGACCCAGGACGACTCGCACGTCTTCTGCCGCGACGACCAGGTCGACGACGAGCTGCGGCTGGCGCTCTCGCTGGTGCGGAAGCAGTACGCGCCGTTCGGCTTCGAGCCGCGCGCGAGGCTCGCGACGCGCCCCGAGAAGCGGCTTGGTTCCGACGAGTTCTGGGAGCGTGCCGAGGAGCGCCTGCGCGAGCGCCTCGACGAGGACGGCATGTCCTACACCCTCGACGAGGGCGGCGGCGCCTTCTACGCCCCCAAGATCGACATCTTCATCGAGGACGCTCTCGGTCGCGAGTGGCAGATGGCCACCATCCAGGCCGATTACCAGCTGCCACAGCGCTTCGACCTCGAATACCGATCCGCCGATGGCGGCTTCGAGCGGCCGGTCGTGATCCATTACGCCATCTACGGCAGCTTCGAGCGCTTCATCGGCATCATCACCGAGCACTACACCGGCGCGTTTCCGTTCTGGCTGGCGCCGGTGCAGGTGGCCGTGGTGCCGATCGCCGACCGGCATCTCGAGTATGCGGAGCGCGTGCGGGCGGCGCTCGCCGCGGCCGGCCTCCGCCCGGAGGTCGATGACCGCTCCGAGCGCATGCAGCTCAAGCTGCGGGACGCGCAGGAGCGACGCGTGCCGGTGATGGTCATCGTCGGTGACCGCGATGCGGAGGCGGGCGCCGTGTCCGTTCGGCTTCGCACGGGTGAGCAGCTGCCCGAGGCGGTGCCGCTCGACGTCTTCGTGGCGGGGCTCGTGGCGCGTGACGCGAGCCGCGAGCTGTGGCCGTTCAGCGAGGGAAGCGGTTCCGGCGCGTGAGGAAGATGCGGGGGGTGGGCCAGCTGGCGCTCGCCTCCACCGATCCGTCTCGAGTCGCGGAGTTCTACGAATCGGCCTTCGGCTTTCGGCGTCTGGCCGATGAGGACGGTGGCGTGGACCTCGAGCTCGGCGGATTCGAGCTCAGCTTCCGCCGCGGCGAGCGGGCGACGCGCGACGGGATCCAGATCGGCTTCAAGGTCGACACCGCCAACGAGGTGGACGCGTGGGCCCAGGAGCTCGGCCGGCGTGGGTTCGCGCTGGCGGCGCCGCCATCCGGCGACCACTGGGAAGGGACGCGCAGCTTCCGCCTGGCCGATCCCGACGGGCGCCAGGTCGCGGTCTTCTTCGACTACCCGCGACCGCGCTGAGCACGAATTCGGAGTTGCGCGGCACACTCGCGCGTTGACCAGACGTTCGATTTCGATGTATAGTCGCGCTCGCGTCAGCGCATCTGTGAGCCGCCAGTGCCGCGAGGCCGGTGGCTCTTTTCTTGAGGGGTAGCAGCGACATCGCAAAAGAGCTTCGCATCAACGAGATGATCCGCGTCCGCGAGGTGCGGATCATCGACGATGAAGGGCAGCAGCTGGGCGTCATGGCGACGTCCGAGGCACTCGCGCTGGCACAGCAGAAGGGCCTCGACCTCGTGGAGGTGGCACCCACCGCCGTCCCGCCGGTCTGCCGCATCCTCGACTACGGCCAGTACAAGTACGAGCTGCAGAAGCGCGAGCGCGAACAGAAGAAGAAGCAGAAGTCGCAGAGCTTCAAGGAGGTGCGACTGGCCGTCAAGATCGACGTCCACGACCTCCAGACGAAGTCGCGGCGAGCGGCCGAGTTCCTCGCCAAGGGGGATCGCGTCAAGGTCACCGTCCGCTTCCGCGGGCGAGAGATCAGCCACGCGAACCTGGGCCGCGACCTCCTTGACCGGGTGGCCGCGGAGCTCGCGGAGCACGGGGTCGTCGAGCGGCCTCCGCTGCTCGAGGGCCGCAGCATGTACATCGTGATGGGGCCGATCGAGAAGCGGCCTGAGAAGAACGGAAGCACCATCGGTGACGCGGTCGCCGCCAAGGGCCAGACAGTCCCGCCGATCGGGGCGACTGCTCCCGCGGCGGCCGAGGCACCGGCACAGCAGGGACCGTAGACATGCCGAAGATGAAGACGCACAAGGGAACGGCAAAGCGTTTCCGAAAGACCGGCTCCGGCAAGTGGATCCGGCCGAAGGCGTGGCGCGGCCACCACCTCGAGATCAAGTCGAGCAGCCGCACCCGCCGCTATGCCGGAAACGCGCTCGTGCCGAAGGTGCACACCGCGCAGCTCGAGCGGCTCCTCCCGCATTCCGCGAAGGCGAAGTAGCCACATGGCCAGGGTCAAGCGCGGAGTCGCCGCGCATCGGCGCCACAAGCGCCTCCTCAATCAGGCGGAGGGCCGCCGCGGCACGCGCTCCAAGCTCATCCGTCCGGCACGCGAGGCGCTCATCCACGCGCTCGTGTACGCGTATCGCGACCGGCGCGATCGCAAGCGCGACATGCGTCGACTGTGGGTCGAGCGCATCAACGCCGCCTCGCGGCAGCACGGTATGCCCTATGGCCGCTTCATTGCCGGCCTGAAGGCCGCCGGCGTGGAGGTCGACCGCAAGATCCTCGCGGACATGGCCATCCGTGAGCCCGCTGCCTTCGCCGCGGTGGTCGAGACTGCCAAGGGCTCCTTTCCCAGCTGATCGGCGTTCGGGGTTCGAGTCAGAACGCCGGTCCCAGGCCGACCCCCTTTCCGCAAATGCGGGACGGGGGTCGTTTCGTTGCCGGATGATGGCGAGCGGTGAGGCATGGATGAGCTGACACGACGGGTCGAGGCGCTTCGGGACGAGGCGCTGACGCGACTTGCCGAGGCGGCCGACGGCGCCTCGGTGGACGCGCTGCGCAGCGACCTTCTCGGCAGATCGGGGCGGCTGACCGGCCTGCTGCGGGAGCTGGGCTCGGTGCCGGCGGAGCAGCGCCCGGCGGCCGGGCAGCGGGCGAACGAGGTCCGGCGTGAGCTGGAGGAGAAGATCGAAGTGCGCCTGACCGCGCTGCGGGACGGAGATCTCGAGACGAGCCTGGCAGCGGAGGCGCTCGACATGAGCGCGCCGGGCCGCCCGCTGCGGGTAGGCCATCTCCATCCGGTGCAGACGCTCATTCGCGACCTGCGCGAGATCTTTCACGCCTACGGCTTCGAGGTGTTCGAGGGGCCGGAGATCGAGACCGAGGAGTTCAACTTCGAGCTCCTCAACATCGGGGTCGATCACCCGTCACGCGACCTGTGGGACACGCTCTACGTGGCGGAGCCCGGGAGCGCCGAGGCCGGCACTCCACGGCCCGCAGGCGACGGCACCATCCTGCGCACGCACACCTCGCCGGTCCAGATCCGGGCCATGCGCGCCCTCGAGCCGCCGATCCGCGTGCTGATGCCGGGCCGCTGCTTCCGCTACGAGGCGGTGGACGCCAGCCACGGCTTCGAGTTCTTCCAGGTAGAGGGCCTGGTCGTGGATCGCGACACGACTCTCGCCGACCTCAAGGGCATGCTCGAGGAGATCGCGCGAGCACTGTACGGACGGGATGTGCGGACGAGGTTCCGATCGGGCTACTACCCGTTCACCGAGCCATCGGTGGCGTTCGACATCGGCTGCTTGGTGTGCGGTGGCTCCGGCTGCCCTGCCTGCGGGCGCTCGGGTTGGATGACGATCCTCGGCGCGGGCATGGTCCATCCCACCGTCATCCGCAACGGCGGATACGACCCCGACGAGTACCAGGGCTACGCATTCGGTATGGGCCCCGACCGGATGACCATGCTGCGCCATGGCATCGGCGACATCCGCCTCCTGTTCAGCGCCGACCTGCGGTTCCTCACCCAGTTCCCGGAGGGCCGATAGGTGCGCGTCCCGCTCTCCTGGCTGCGTGACTACGTGGACATCGACCTCGCGCCCCGGGCGCTCGCTGACGAGCTGACCATGCGCGGCATGGAGGTGAGCGCCATCGAGCGGGCCGGCGGCGACTGGACCGATGTCGTCGTCGGGCGCGTCGCCGACGTGCAGCGCCATCCGAACGCCGACACGCTGTGGCTCGCGCGCGTCGAGGTGGCTGCGGGCGATGAGCCGATCGAGATCGTGTGCGGCGCACAGAATCTCGAGACGGGGCAGCTGGTGCCGGTCGCGCGCGTTGGAGCGGTGCTGCCGGGCGACCGGCGCATCGAGCGCACGAAGATCCGCGGCGTGGTGAGCAACGGGATGCTGTGCAGCGCCATCGAGCTCGGCATCGGAGCGGATGCGGAGGGAATCCACATCCTCGGGCACGGCGACGAGCTCACGCTGGGGACGCCACTCGGCGAGGTCATGGGGGAGACCGTCCTCGACGTCGACGTCAAGCCGAACCGCGGCGATGCGCTCAGCATGCTGGGCCTCGCACGCGAGATCGCCGCGTTCACCGGGGCGGAGCTGCGGCTTCCCCCGATCGACGTGCAGGAGGCGGCCGACGAGGAGACCGATGCTCATGTGACCGTCCGCATCGAGGACCCGGAGCTGAACCCTCGGTTCGCGGCGAGGTGGTTCGACGGCGTCGCGAACGGCCCCTCCCCTGACTGGATGCAGCGACGGCTCCTGGCGGCCGGCATGCGACCGATCAGCGCGGTCGTCGACGTGACGAACTACGTCATGCACGAGCTAGGGCAGCCGATGCACGCCTACGACGCCGATGCGGTCCCCGGCGGCGAGATCGTCGTGCGGCGCGCGCGGGACGGCGAGACGCTCACGACGCTCGACCACGTTGAGCGCCGGCTCGATGAGCGGATGCTCGTCATCGCCGACCGGGAGCGGCCGATCGGGCTCGCCGGGATCATGGGCGGCGCGTCGACGGAGGTGGGGGAGGCGACTACCCGTGTGATCCTCGAGTCGGCGATCTTCCACGGACCGACCATCCGCAACACGTCGCGCCGGCTGGGGCTGCGCTCGGAGGCGAGCATGCGCCACGAGAAGGGAATCGGCCCGGACGTGCCCCGCATGGCGATCGGCCGCGCTGCCGCGCTCCTCGCCGATGTCACCGGCGCCCGCGTCGGCCGCGGGATCGTCGACAACGATCCGAATCCGGCACCACCGCCGCGCGTGGCCGCGAGCGTGGAGCGCATGAGCCGGCTGCTGGGCATCGAGCTCGAGCCGGAGCGCGTCCGGGCGCTGCTGGAGCCGCTGGGATTCGAGGTGGAGGCCGACGGGGATCGTCTGAGCGTCACGGTTCCGAGCCATCGGCTCGACGTCGACGGCCCCGCCGATGTCGCCGAGGAGGTCGCCCGCGCTCACGGCTACGAGCGGATCGTCGGACGGCTCCCGCGCGCCGAGCTGCCGCCGTACCGGGCCGACCCCGGCGCTCGACGCCACGCGGTACGGCGCATCCTCGCCGGGCTGGGGCTCGACGAGGCGGTCACCCACGCGCTCATCGGCTCGGAGGATCTGAGGCGGACCGGCCTGGACCCGGGCGCCACGCACCTCGTGCGCGTCTCGAACCCGCTGAGCGAGGAGCACTCCATCCTGCGGCCCAGCCTGGCTCCGTCGATGCTCGCGGCGGCCGCGGAGAACGCGCGTCGCCGGCGCGCGGGCGCCTGGGTCTTCGAGGTCGGCAAGGTCTACTGGCACAACCCGGGGTCTCCCTCGCCGCGTGAACGGGTGGCCGAGACGGCCGGCACGGGTCGTTACGAGTCGTGGGAGCTCGGCATCATCCTGGCCGGCAGCGCGGTTCCATCCTCGCCGGGCGATGCCGCGCGTCCCGCGGACGTGGCGAGCATCAAGGGTGTGGTCGATGCGCTGCACGACGCCCTGGGCGCGCCGCGCCCGGCCTACCGCGCCGAGGATCCCGAGCAGCGCCACGCCCACCGGCATCCGGGACGCACGGCGCTGATCTGCGACGCCGGAGGCAGGGCCTACGGGTCGCTCGGCGAGGTTCACCCAAGGATCGTGGAGGCCTGGGGTCTCACCGGTCGCCCGGTGGACGCTGCGCTCGACCTCGACCGGCTGGCGAGCCTGGTGCCGGAGCGTGGTCGATCGGCGCCGATCTCCAGCCTCCAGCCGCTAGATCGAGACCTCGCCGCGGTGGTCGAGGAAGCGACACCGGTCGGCGAGCTGCTGCGCATCGCCCGGATGAGCGCGGGGCCGCTCCTCGCCGAGCTTCGCCTGTTCGACGTGTATCGGGGCGAGCAGATCGGCGCCGGGCGGGTCAGCTACGCGCTGGCCATGCGCTTCGCGCCCGCCGATGCCGGCGACGAGCGGGCCATCGAGAAGGCGATGACGAAGGTCGCGGGCGCGCTGCGGCATCATCTCGGGGCCGAGATCCGGTAGGAGAATCGGCGTCTTGTGACGCGTCGAGCGGCTGGTACCCTGCTCGCATGGACCTGCTGACAAGGCTGAGCTGGGTGGACGTGGCGATCTTGGCCATCCTGGCCTTCGCCATCTTCATCGGCTTCACGCAGGGCATCATCCGCTGGCTGCTGAGCGTTCTTGCTGTGTTCGTGGCCTTCGTGGTCGCAGCGCAGCTGAAGGGCCCCATCAGCGATGTCCTCGGTGTCTGGCAGGCGTTCCCGCCCGAGGGCAGGGAGCTGTTCTTCTTCGTCGTTCTCTTCCTCGGCCTGATCATCGGCTTGTGGCTCATCCGCACCATCTACAGCCACACCCGGCTGCCGGTGGCCAAGCAGCTGGACGAGATCGGCGGAGCGATCTTCGCCCTCGCCTTCACGGTGATCTTCATCGCCTTCCACCTCGTCGTCTTCGACAGCCTCTACCAGGGGACCGGAACGGAGCCGACCGGGGTGGTGGGCGGGTACTACAGCGCGCTGAACGACTCGCTCATCATCGGCTACCTCCGCGAGACAGTCGTCCCGGCCGTCGGGTTCGTGGCTCGACCGTTCGTCCCGAGGGAGATCGCCCAGCTCCTCGTCAGGTGACGGCAGCGGCTTCCGAGCAGCCGTCGTCCGTCGACCGTGCCTGGTTCGACCGGCCGGCGTTGGCCCTGGCTCGCGACCTCCTCGGCTGCCGGCTCGTCCATGACGCGGAGGGCGGCACCGTCGGAGGTCGGATCGTGGAGACGGAGGCATACCGGGGGCCGGAGGACCTCGCCGCACACTCCTCACGAGGACGGACGGCCCGGAGCGCGGTGATGTTCGGCCCGCCCGGCTTCCTGTACGTCTATCTCATCTACGGGCTCCATCACTGCCTCAACGTCGTCGCCGGCCCCGGCGAGAAGCCCGAGGCGGTTCTCATTCGCGCCCTGGAGCTCGACGAGGGACTCGACCTCGCCCGCGCCCGTCGCGGTGCCGCCGCAGCCGCTCACCGGCTCGCTTCAGGGCCGGGCAACGTCGGACGCGCCCTCGGCGTCGACCGGCGGCACAACGGCCTGGACCTCCTGGCCGGTCCGGTCCGCATCGAGCCCGTGGCTCGATGGCCGCGCGTCGCGCGTGGCCCGCGCGTGGGCGTCGGATATGCCGGTCCCTGGGCGGCACGCCCGATGCGCTTCTGGATAGCCGATGACCCGCACGTCTCCCGTCGCTGAGCCCGCGCCCGGCGCGGCCGCGGACGACGGCACGCTCCGCGCGCTCGAGTTCGCGGCCGTCATCGAGCAGCTGGCGGCCCTCACCTCGTTCCCGCCCTCGCGCGACCTCGCCGCCGGCAGCCTGCCGCTGGCCGACCCGGCGCACGTCACCCTCCTCCAGGAGCAGACCGATGAGGCCGTGCGGCTGCTCAACGAACAGGCCCAGGCGAGCATCGGCGCCGCGCGCGACATTCGTCCGGCGCTCGAGCGCGCCGATCGCGGCGGGCAGCTCACCCCCGTAGAGCTCCTCGAGATCGCGCTGACGCTCGACGCCACCGAGCGGTTCCTGGCTCGCCTGCGGGACTGGAGCGGTCCACAGCTCTCCGTGATCCGCGATGAGCTGGATCCGGCGCCGGAGCTCGCCGAGCGCATCGGCCGCAGCGTGGACGACTCGGGCGAGATCCTCGACGGCGCGTCAGCCGAGCTTGCCGCCATCCGGAAGCGGCTGCGGACGGCCCAGGACCGCGTCCGCGAGCGGCTGAACACGATGCTGCGCTCGACGCAGATGGCCGGGATCATCGGCGAGCCGATCGTGACGGTCCGCGCAGGCCGCTACGTGATCCCGATCCGCGCCGAGGCCAAGGGCAAGGTGAAGGGGATCGTCCATGACCAGAGCGCGTCAGGCGCGACGCTGTTCATCGAGCCGCTCACCGTCGTGGAGCTGAACAACGCCTGGACGGAGGCGACCCTCGCCGAGGCCCGGGAGGAGGAGCGGATTCTCGAGGAGCTGTCGCGCGCCGTGGAGGCTCGCGCCGAGCAGCTCATAGCGAGCCTCGAGGCGCTGGCCCGTGCGGACCTGTGGATCGCCCGCGCCCGGCTCGCCGCGCAGCAGGATGCCGTCCGTCCCGCCGTGACGCAGGACGCCGCGGAGCTGCTCTCGGCGCGTCATCCGCTGCTCGGCGAGGGCGCCGTGCCGATCGACCTGCGACTCGGCGATCGTTTCGGGTACCGCGCGCTGGTGGTGACCGGGCCGAACACCGGCGGCAAGACCGTGTCGCTCAAGACGCTCGGCCTGCTGGCGCTCATGCATCAGGCGGGCCTGCGTGTTCCCGCCGCGGGTGGCGCGCGCCTGCCGGTCTTCGACCGCGTCATGGCCGATATCGGCGACGAGCAGAGCATCGCCCAGTCGCTGTCCACATTCTCGAGCCACCTCCGCAACGTGGTGCGCTTCGTGGCGGCGGCGGGTCCCGGCACCCTGGTGCTCCTCGACGAGGTGGGCGCCGGGACCGATCCGACCGAGGGCTCTGCGCTGGCGATGGCGGTGGTGACCAGGCTCCTCGAGGCCGGCGCCATGGTCGCCGCCACGACGCACTACGCGGAGCTCAAGACGTTCGCGACCGAGCACCCGGGGGTCACGAACGCGGCGGTCGAGTTCGACGTGCGCACCCTGCGGCCAACGTATCGCCTCTCCATCGGCCTGCCGGGCAAGAGTCAGGCATTCGCCATCGCCGAGCGCCTGGGGCTGCCGGCGGAGATCCTCGCCGATGCGCGCGCCCGCATCTCGGCCGAGCACGCGACCATGGAGGACACGCTCGCCGCCATCGCTCGCAGCCAGGAGGCGCACGCCGCGGCGCTCGAGGCGGCGGCTGCGGACCGGGCGGAGGCCGCGGCTGAGCGCGATCGCGCGCGGGGAGGCACGACGCGGGCTCGCGACGAGGCAGCGCAGATGCTCGCCGAGGCACGCCGCGCGTCCGACGACCTCGTCGCGCGCGCCGAACGCGAGGTGGCCGAGCTGCGCCGCGAGCTGACTCGGCAGCGCAACCTGACCCGCGGCAGCGCGAAGCCGAGCGACGCCGCCTTCGACGAGCTGAGCCGCCGCGCGACCCGGGTTCGCACCGAGTCGGCCGCCGCGCGACCGCCATCGACGGAGCTTGCGCAGGAGCTAGGGCCTGCTGGCGCGCAGCCGCGAGTGGGAGCGTGGGGCCGATCTCGCACCCTCGGGACCGACGGCCGCATCGTGGAGGTCAGCGGACGCACCGGGCGCGTGACGCTCGAGACGGAGGGGGCGCGGTTGGTCCTTCCCGGTGACGACGTGGACGTGGTGCCGGAGCCGATCAGCGGGCCGGCGGCACCCGACGCGGAGGCCGACGAGCTGCGCCGTCGCGCGGCCGCGCAGATGTCACCGACGCTCAGCCTGCGCGGCGAGCGGGTCGAGGCGGCATTGGAGCAGCTCGAGGCGTACCTCGACCAGGCGCTGCTGGCAGGCCTCGACAGCGTGGCGATCGTGCACGGCTTGGGAACCGGGGCGCTGCGCCGTGCGGTGCGCGAGGCGCTCGCGGCGCATCCGCGCGTGCGGGGAATCCGTACTGGGCGACGCGCGGAGGGCGGCGACGGGACGACGGTCGCGGAGCTCTAGGGACCCGCGCCAGACGCGCCGGGTCCGGGCGGCGCCGGCTAGGGCACCGGCACCGGCGCCGGCACCGGCGTCACTGCCGGCGTCGGTGGCGGCGTCACTGCCGGCGTCGGCGTCGGCGATGGGGACGGCGAGGGGCTGGGGGACAGCGTCGGTGTTGGCGACGGAGAAGGAGTCGGCGAGGGGGTGGGGGACGGTGACGAGGTCGGAATCTCGCCGACGTTGCAGTCCACGGTCGGCGCGAGCGGCGCGTCGAGAGGCCCCGGGTACGGCCGGCGAATGCTCCCGTTGAGCTCGTCCTCGCGGCCGGTCCACTCGGCGATCCACGCCAGGTTCGCCTCCTCCCACGTCGGGTGATGCTCCTCCCAGCCGGCGAGGTCGATGTACACCTGCTCGTCCGGCTCGGGTATTGGTGTCGGCGCGGGCTCGGCGGAGGGGTCCGGGTTCGGGTCCGGGGTGGCCGAGGGCTCCAGAGTCCGGAAGTCCCCGCAGCCCTCCTGCCAGATGCGCCCCGTCTCGGCCTCGAGGCGCAGCTCGCGGTGGACGGTGTCCTGCTCGCTCAGCTGCCGGTCGGAGCGCACGATCTCGCTGACCGTGGCACCGGTGAATGGACCGGGCAGCATGCCGCTGATGACATCGATCGTCACATCCGACACGCCGTCGGGACGCGTGAAGTCATGGACCGGCAGCTCGTTGAGCTCTGCGACCTCGGCCATGTAGTCGTGCCAGATGAAGGTCGGCGCATCGGCCGCGAAGACGTTGAGGATCGCCGAGAAGTCGCTGTTTCCGATCCAGACGCCGGTGACGATGGCGCCATCGGTCACGGACGGATCGGGGTCGCCGGCGAGGTAGCCAAAGGCCTGGAGGTCGCGGAAGTCATTGGTGGTGCCCGTCTTCAGCGTGGCCGGGCGGCGCCCGCCCTCGACCTCGAGCTGGAAGCGCGGGCCCCACAGCGGGTTCGCGACCGGATCGGTGTTGTCGGCGAGGATGTCGGTGACGAGGTATGCCGAGGCGGCGGAGAGGATCTGCTCCGGCTCGTCGGCATCGGTCGCGTGGTCGTAGATGACGTTGCCCGAGGAATCCTCGATGCGCTCGATGAGGTATGCGGGGTTGAGCTGGCCGCCGTTCGCGATGGCCCCGTACGCCGCCGCGAGGTCGAGCTGGTGGATGCCGAGCGTGCCGAGGGTCAGCGACGGCACCGCGTGCTCGCCGTTGTGCGCCGGGTCGAACTCCAGCCCGAGGCGCTCCGCCATGGCGACCACGTTCTCGGTGCCGATGAGCTGCTGCGCTTTGGTGACCGGGATGTTCAGTGAGTATTTCAGCGCGTCGCGCACGCGGACCGGGCCCCGCTCGCGGAGGTCTGCGTTGGGCACGCTGTAGCCGTCGACGATCTCGCCCTCCACATCCATGAACATGGTGGCGGGGCTGATGGCGCCGGACTCGAAGCCCGCCGCGTAGGTGATCGGCTTGAAGGCCGATCCGGACTGGCGGAAGGCCTGGCCGATGACGTCGTAGTTCGGCTGGTGCTCCGGGCTCGACTCGCCGTAGAAGTTCGCGCTGCCGACGTAGGCGAGTACGGCGCCGGTGCGGTAGTTCAAAGTCACGATGGCGTCGTTGTTGATATTTCTTTCCCGCAGCCCGGCGATCCACTCGAGGGCCTCGGCGCCGTATCGGTCCGTGAGCTCCTCGTCCGACAGGCGATCGATGTCGTACGCCACCTGCGCCCACTTCTCGGCGCTCAGCTGGTAGCCCTCGTAGTCGAGGGTGGTGACGATGCGAAGACCACCGCTGTCCAGCAGGTCCTCCCCGTCGAGCAGCTCGCCCGCCTCGCGGCGGACGGCGTACACGAAGTGTGGAGCGAGGTAGGCGTTGTCCTCCGGTGGCGCGAGGACGATCTCCTCCGCGATCGCCTCGTCGTACTCGGCCTCGGTAATGAAATCCGAGTCGAGCATCTGGTCGAGCACGATGTCGCGCGACGTGATGGCCTGCGCTGTATCCGGCACGACGTACACCGTCTCGCCCCCGCTCTCCTCTGCCACGGCCTCGAGCGTGGGGTCGAGCCGCGACGGGGCTCGCACCAGGCTTGCGAGCATGGCCGCCTCGCTGATGGTGAGCTGGTCGTCGGGGGCATCCGACGTCAGGTCCTTGGCGTAGTAGGCGTTCGCCGCCGCCCAGATCCCGTACGCGTTGTTCCCGAAGTAGACCTGGTTGAGGTACATCTCGATGATGCGCTCCTTGCCCTCGGTCCCCGGATAGCGGTCGTCGAGGCGCAGGGCGAGGATGGCCTCCTTGATCTTGCGCTCCACCACCCGGTCCGGATCCGCCATGAGCTCGGCATCGAAGAGGCGCATGCGGACGAGCTGTTGGCAGATGGTCGAGGCGCCCGAGATCGTCTCGCCGGCCTGGAAGTTCTGGAGCACGGCGCGCACGATGCTGCGGAAGTCGACGCACGGGTTCGTCCAGAACGTCTGGTCCTCCGCGGCGACCTGCGCGTCGATGACGAGCTGCGGCATCTCCTCGAACGAGATCTCGCGCCTGTCCTCGATGGCGAACGAGGCGAGCTCGGTGCCGTCGGCGGACACCACCGTCGAGCCCTGCGCGAGGTCGAAGCTCTCGATCTCGGCGACATCGGGCAGGCCGGTCGTGTACGAGGCGTAGACGCCCATGAGTCCCACGAACAGGCCGATGGCGAGCGCGCCGAAGAGCGCGAGAACGATGCGGGGGAGGACGGTGGAACCCGGACGTGGCCTGGGCGGTCCGCCGCGCCCCGGCGGTCCCCGCCACCCGGGCGGAGGAGGTCGTCGGGTCATCGGCCGGCAGGGTAGCACGGATGGTCGGTGCGTATACTCAGCCGCCGATGGAGACCGCCGACCGCCGTACTGCCGTGCTCGACGACCTGGCGTGGCGGCGGATGATCGCCGATCACTCCGATCTCGACGCGCTGCGCGCCGAGATGGCCACAGGGCCGATCCGCCTGTACTGTGGCTTCGACCCCACCGCCCCCAGCCTCCAGTTCGGCAACCTCGTGCAGCTGGTCACGCTCCGTCGGTTCCAGCTGGCCGGACATCGGCCCATCGGCCTGGTGGGCGGTGCGACCGGGCTCATCGGCGATCCGAGCGGCCGCAGCGCGGAGCGGGTGCTTCACGAGCGTGACGTCGTGGCGGGCTGGGTGGATCGGATACGCGGGCAGGTCGAGCGGTTTATCAGCTTCGAGGGCGAGACGGCCGCAGTCCTGGCGAACAACCTCGACTGGACCGAGTCGCTCTCGACGATCGACTTCCTGCGCGACATCGGCAAGCACTTCGGCGTGAATCGCATGCTCGCCAAGGAGTCGGTCAGCGCGCGGCTCGAGGCCGGCGGCATCAGCTACACGGAGTTCAGCTACCAGGTGCTCCAGGCGCTGGACTACCTCGAGCTGTACCGGCGCTTCGGGTGCGTGCTTCAGACCGGCGGCTCCGACCAGTGGGGCAACCTGACCGCCGGCGTGGACCTCATCCGCCGCGTGGAGGGCGCGAACGTCCACGCCGTGACCACGCCGCTGCTCACGAGCCCCGACGGCAGGAAGTTCAGCGCGAGCGAGGGCGACACGCTGTGGCTCGACCCGGCCATGACGGCGCCCTTCGCGTTCTACCAGTACTTCCTCAACGTCGACGACTCGGTGGTGGGCGACTATCTGCGCTGCTTCAGCTTCCGATCGCACGGGGAGATCGAGGAGCTTGAGGCCTCGGTGGTTGCGCGACCCGACGCGCGTGCTGCTCAGCGTGCCCTTGCGCGGGAGCTGACGGAGCTCGTGCACGGGGCCGATGCTGCACGGCGCGCGGAGGACGCGAGCAACGCGCTCTTCGGCGGCGGCGACCTGCGAGCGCTTGACGCGGATATGCTCGAAGCGGCGCTGGCCGGCCTGCCACGCGCCGAGGTCGAAGCCGCGAGCGGTCTTCCGTCGGTTCTCGACCTGCTGGTCGAAACCGGTCTGGCCGAGTCCCGTGGCCAGGCGCGTCGGACGCTTGCCGAGGGCGGCGCCTACCTGAACAACGAGCGCGTCACGGACGTAGCGGCAGCCCCAAGCGCCACAGACCTGCTCGCCGGACGCTGGCTCCTTCTGCGGCGAGGCAAGCGCAACGTTGCCGTGGTCGAGGTTCGCACCTAGCCGCTCAGTGGCCGCGCTCGGGCCCGTGGCCGTTCGTGGCAGCGTGCTGCGCGACCACCTTGTCCGCGATGGTGTGCGGCACCTCGGCGTAGTGATCCAGCTTCGAGCTGAAGCGGCCGCGGCCCTGGGTGATGGAGCGCAGCTCGGTGGCGTAGTGGAACATCTCCGCCTGGGGGATCTGGGCACGCAGGTGCTGTATGCCGTCCGCCGAGTCCATGCCGAGCACGTGGCCGCGCTTCGAGGTGATCTGGCCCATCACGTCGCCCATGTACTCGTCGGGGACCTTCACCTCCACCTCCAGCACCGGTTCGAGCAGCGCCGGGGCGGCGGCCTCGAACGCCCGCTTGAGGGCCTGTGAGGCCGCGACCCTGAAGGCCATCTCCGAACTGTCGACGGTGTGGTACGAGCCGTCAACCAGCGTCGCCTTGAGGTCGACGACCGGGTAGCCGGCCAGCACGCCCTCCGCCATCGCTTCGCGCAGCCCCTTCTCGACGGCGGGGATGTACTGCTTGGGGATGACGCCGCCGACAATGCGGTCGCCGAACACGAAGCCCGATCCGCTCTCGCCAGGCTCGAACTCGATGACGACGTGCCCGAACTGCCCGTGGCCGCCGGTCTGGCGCTTGAACCTGTTGTCGATGCGCGCGGCCGAACGGATCGTCTCGCGGTATGGGACGCGCGGCGTGGCCGTCCGCACCGACGCTCCGAACTTTCGCTTGAGCCGATCGACGAGGACGTCCACGTGCGAGTCGCCCATGGCGGTCAGGATCGTCTCGGCCGTTCCGTCCTCGCGGTGGATGCGGACGCAGGGCTCCTCCTCGGCCAGCCGGTGGAGTGCCTGGCCGAGCTTGTCGAGGTCGGCCTTCGACTCCGGCTCCACGGCCACCTGCAGCGAGGGCTCGGGAAAGTCGAAGCGCGGCAGCTGCACGGCATGCGTGCGGTCGGCGGCGAGCGTATCGCCGGCCGAGGTGGACGTGAGCTTGGCCACCGCGACGATGTCGCCCGCGGATGCCTGCGGCGTCGGCTCCTGGTCCTTGCCCTGGATGGAGAGCAGGTTGCCGATGCGCTCCTCCACCTTTCTGCTGACGTTGTAGATCTGGCTCTGCGGGCGCAGCGTGCCGCTCACGACGCGGAAGTAGGTGAGGCGGCCGACGAACGGGTCCGCGGTCGCCTTGAACACCTGTGCCACGAAGGGCCCGCTCGGATCGGGTGCGATCTCTGTCCCGTCCGCGGTGCGGCGCGAGCCCACCTCCGCGGGCGATGGGACGTGCTTGACGATCATGCTGATGAGCTCGCGCACCCCGATGTTGGCGGTGGCCGACCCGACAAAGACCGGCACCACGCTGCCCTCCCGCGTGCCCTTGTGCATGGCCGCCTCGATCTCGATGTCGCTGAGCGGCTCACCCTCGAGGTACTTCTCCATGAGCTCGTCGCTCGCCTCGGCCGCCGCCTCCACGAGCGCGTCGCGACGGGAGTGCTCGATCCCCTCCAGCTCGGGTGGGATCGGCACCTCCTTCGGCGTGCCGTTCTCGTAGACGGTGGCGTGCTCCTCGACGACGTCGACGTATCCCCGGAACGATGCCGCCGAGCCGATGGGAAGGTAGACGGGCGCGATCTTCGGGCCGAAGCGGGCCTTGAGCTGCTCGAGGACCGCGTCGTAGTTCGCGTTCTCGCGGTCCATCTTGTTGATGAAGATCATGCGGGGCAGCCCGCGCTCATCGGCGAGGCGCCAGACCTCCTCCGTGCCGACCTCGACGCCCGCGGAGGCGTCGATGACCACGATGGCGGCGTCAACCGCGGCGAGCGCCTCGATCACATCGGCCTGGAAGTCGGCGTAGCCGGGCGTATCCACCAACGTGATCCGCACACCCTCGTGCTCGAGCGTGGCGACGCCCAGGTTGATGCTCTGGCGGTGTTTCTGCTCGTCGGGATCCCAATCGAGGGTCGTGGTGCCGGCCTCGACGCTGCCCAGGCGGGTGATCGCACCGGCGTCGAACAGCATCGCCTCGGCGAGGCTCGTCTTGCCGGCGCCACCGTGGGAGATCAGGGCGACGTTCCGGATCCGGTCGGGGGCGGTCGGCTTCATCGGGGCTCCTTCATCGGAGGTCGGTGGCCGGAGATGAGCGCCCAGTATAGAAGCGCCCGACACGCGGGCCGCCGAGCGCGGAATTGCTGCTAGCGTTCCGCGCATGCAGCTGCACGTTGGCTACGTCACCGACGAGGAGGCGTCGCCGGACCCCATCGGCTTCCTGCTCGACGCGCTGGCCGATCCGGTCATTCTGGTCGTCCTGATCGGCGGCGCGCTGGTGACCGTTGCGCTGCTGCTCGCCTGGGCTCGCCTCCGGCCGCTGGAGCAGGAGCGGCAGCGCTTCGTGCGCCGCGCGCAGGACTACCGGCCGTACGTGCCGTGGATGCTGCGCCTTGCCGTCGGCCTCGTCGTCATCGGCGCCGGGGTGGGACGCGCGCTGTTCGTGCCGAACGTCCCGCTGGAGGGATGGCCGTACCTCGTCCTCACCGCGCTGGGCTTCCTCCTGCTGCTCGGGTTCGCCGTGCGCCCGGTCGCGCTGCTCGGGCTCGCCGCGTACCTGGTGGCGCTCGTCCTCGACCCGCGCCTCATCGCCATCTTCGACGTCGCCGGTGGCCTCGCCGCGATCGCCGTGGTCGGCCCGGGGGCCCCCAGCCTCGACGACCTGTTGCGCGCGGTCTTCCCGCGCGCGCCGGGCCGCGAGCCGGCCACGGGCACCGTCTCAGAGGCGAGATACGACGACCTCGTGCCGCTCGTTGTGCGCCTCGGCCTGGGGGGCGCGCTCGCCGCTTCGGGCATCGTCGACAAGCTGCTCATCTACGAGCAGGCGCTGGCCGCGGTCGACAAGTACGGCCTGACGGCGGTGGTGCCGGTCTCCCCGGAGCTGTGGGTGGTGGGTGCGGCTGCCGTCGAGACCGCACTCGGCCTCGCCATCCTGTTCGGGGTGCTGACTCGCTTCTGCGCCGTCCTCGGATTCGTGGTGCTCACGCTGGCGGTATTCGCGCTGCCGGACGATCCGGTCATCGCGCACGTCGGGCTGTTCGGCCTGTCGAGCGTGCTCGTGGTGCTCGGCGGCGGGCGCTGGAGCATCGATGCGCTCCTTGCGCGCCGGCTGGGCGCCGGCGGATCGACCGCCGAGGCGATGGGGACCTGAAGCCCTAGAATTCGGCCCGTCCAACCTCGAGGGATACCGATGTCAGGCCACAGCAAGTGGTCCCAGATCAAGCGGCAGAAGGGCGCCAACGACGCGAAGCGCGGGGCGCTCTTCACCAAGCTTGCGCGCGAGATCATCACCGCGGCCCGCCAGGGCGGCGGTGACACCGATGCGAACTACCGGCTGCGCATGGCCGTCGACAAGGCGAAGGCGAACTCGATGCCGGCCGAGAACATCAAGCGCGCCATCGAGCGCGCCTCCGGCAGCGGAGCCGATGCGGAGCAGTACGAGGAGGTCAGCTACGAGGGCATCGGTCCGGCCAACGTGGCGGTGATCGTGGCGGCCATGACCGACAACCGGAACAGGACCGCGTCCGAGATCCGCAGCGTCTTCTCGAAGATTGGCGGATCCCTGGCCCCGGTGGCCTGGCAGTTCGCCCAGAAGGGGATTCTCAGCGTGCCTCTCCGCGACCGTGACCCCGATGAACTGACGCTCGCGGCCATCGACGCGGGTGCCTCGGACGTGAGCCCTCCGGACGGCGGGGCCATCGTGGTCACCACGGAGCCTGCCGATCTCGAGACGGTTCGACGCGCGCTCGCCGATGCGGGCTACGAGGCGGACTCGGCGGAGCTCTCCATGGAGCCAACGACGCGCGTGGAGATCGCCGACGAGCGGACCGCCAGGCAGGTTCTCCTCTTCACCGAGCGGCTCGAGGATCTCGAGGATGTGCAGAACGTCTACGCCAACTTCGACATTCCCGGCGAGCTCATGGAGCGCCTCGAGGCGGAAGTCGCTTAGGCGGCGAGGGCCGGAACGAATCGCGGCCGATGCGCTCGAGATGGCGCAGGTCCCCGCCACGGATCTCCGCCGTTCCTCCCGGGAAGGTGAATGAGGGTAGCTGAAGGCCGAGCCGCATCGGTCAGCCGCCGCGAGTCTTTGCGGGAGCAGTCGGGCTCGGCGCGGCGGGAGCGTTTGCGGCGGAGAGGTTACCCGCTGAGCAGGGCGCCGAGGTCCGCGACGGTCTCCGACCGCAGCCGGTAGCGCTTCGATCCGACACCGACCGACACAAGGCCCGCCGAGCGCAGGATGATCATGTGGTGGTGCATGGTGGTCTTCGCGACGCCGAAGGTCTCCGCGAGCTCCATCAACGACCGCTCACCGTCGGCGAGGGCGCGAAGGATGCGAAGGCGCTTCTCGTCGGCGAGGGCCTTCGACAGTCGCACCAGGCGGAGGGGCGGGGAGTCACTGAAGGCCGACACGCTCTCGTCTGCCACTAGTACGCGCCACAACAGGCGTCCTGCACGCGGTGCGGCCGGTACCATCGCAACGTGATCACGCTCGGCATCGATCCCGGTACGGCGATCTGCGGATTCGGCTTCGTCTCGTTCGAGGGCGGAACGCTGCGGCTGGTGGACGCGGGGTGCATCCGCACTACCTCCGACGATAGCGACGCGCAGCGGCTGCGCAAGCTGCACGGCGCGCTGCTCGAGCTCATCGCGGCGCACGGTCCATCGGTCATCGGCGTCGAGCGACTCTTCTTCCAGCGCAACGTGCAGACGGCCATGGCCGTGGGCCAGGCGCGCGGGGTCGCGCTGCTCGCCGCCGCGACGGCCGGCGTCCCGATCCACGAGCCGACCCCCAACGAGGTCAAGCAGGCGGTCTGCGGCAACGGCGCGGCCGACAAGGCCCAGGTGGCTTCGATGGTCGGGCGCCTCCTGGGGGTCAGCCTGGCCTCCACGCCCGACGACGCCACGGATGCGCTCGCGATCGCGATCGGCTGTGCGTACCGGGCCGCGTCGGTGCAGCGAGCGCTTGCGGGGTGATCGGCTCCCTGCGCGGCCGGGTGACGCACGTCGGGCCCGACGCCGCGCTGCTCGAGGTCGGGGGTATCGGCTACCGTATCATCGCCGGTCCGTCGCTCCTTGCGAAGCTGCGCACCGGGAGCGAGGCGGCGGTCTACACGCACCATCTCGTGCGCGAGGACCAGCAGGCGCTGTTCGCCTTTGCCAGCACCGAGGAGCTCGCCTTCTTCGAGCTGCTCATGACCGTCTCGCAGGTGGGGCCGCGCCTGGCGCTGGCGATCACCGCCGCCCATCCGGTCACCAAGCTCCAGATCGCGATCGTCACGGATGACGCGGACCTGTTCACCTCGGTCTCCGGGGTGGGTCGCAAGACGGCCCAGCGCATCCTGCTCGAGCTCAAGGAGAAGGTCCATGCCGCCGGCATCGCGGTCGGGCCGGGGGCCGCCACCGACTCCGACGTCGTCGCGGCGCTCGAGTCGCTGGGGTACTCGAACCAGGAGGCGAGACGCGCGGCGAGCGCTGTCGCGGGCGGAGACATCGGCCTCGACGTGCGCATCAAGGCTGCCCTCCAGGAGCTCGCCCGCGCGCGCTGACTACTCCCGGCGAAGGATGAGGCCGATGTGCCCGTAGGGCGGCCGCGGGTCGGAGTAGGTCCTTGTCGGCGGATCGCCGGGCCCTTCGGCCACGAGGTCCCACAGGCGGTTCTGCGCGTCGAAGCTGACCTCGGCGAGCTGCGGCCAGCGGTCGAGCAAGCGCACGCCGATCTCGTTGACGAGGTGCTGGATCGAGAGGCTGACGAAGTCTTGGAAGACCGCGGCCGCGAGGTCCGCGACCTGCTCCGACGCGACGTAGTGCGCGGGATCGGTCAGGACCGCGTCCGCGGCATCGGCGTACCGCCATCCGATGTCGCACCAGATGTACAGCGGACGATCGGGGCGCTCGGGGAGTGTCGTGTGCTCGTCCCGCGGAAAGTCGGCAAAGGCGGACCCGGTGAGCTTGATAAGCTGGAGGCCGCTGCGGCCCGACTCGTGGTCGGTGATGCGCACCGCACCCGAGCCGTCGCGTTCGAGATCCAGCCGTGCGGTGCCATGATCTCCCCGGTCGCGGGCGAAGAGGCGATGCGAGGACGCGAAGCCCTCGCCATCGGTGGCAGGGACGATCGCCGCGGGAAACGGCAGCTCGCGACCGAGCATGGTGAGGCGCTCCATGTGCGGATACGTCTCGAGAAAGGCCGTTCCGACCTCCAGGAGCCACTCCTCGAGCGTTCGGGCGCGTGCGGTGAGCGACGTGGCGTGGATGAAATTCTTCATCGTGTCGGTTGCCACCACGAGGCGGTTGTCGCCCCGCGTGTAGGCCTCCAGGAACTGCGTCCCGCGCACGACGACCTCGAACTCGGCCGCCACCAGCGCGTTGTCGCGTCCGCCGAAGGGGGACTCGGGAACCGGAGTGATGCCGGTGAGCGGCTCTGCGTGCGTGCGGTAGACCCGCACCTCGGCCTTGCCGTAGCGGATCTCGTGCTTCATGCGGACAGCCTGCGCGACCGCTCCTCGGCGATCGAGATCACGTCGTCCAGGCCACGGGTCAGCTCCTCGCTGCGGGCCGCCTCGAGGGCGGCCTCCAGCATCGGGACGATGTCGCTCCGTGGGCGGCCGGCCACGAAGACGACGTAGCGGAACCCGAAGCGCGCCTCGTAGGCCTCGTTCAGCTCGTGGAGCTCACGCGCGACCTCCGCCGCGGCCTGGTCCGGCGCCCGGTCGTATCCCTGCTCCGAGTAGGACATCGCCGAGATGGCGGCCGGGTCGGCGCCGATGCGCGGATGCGCGTTCAACAGCTCGACCTGCTCGTCGGGCGGTATGCCGCGCGCGATCTCGCGCGCCGCCCGGAACATGCGCGGGAGGCTGGCGAACGGCCGCGCGCCCGCGAGCCGGGAGAGGAAGCGGGGGGCTCCCTCGAACAGGGGAGCGGCCGTCCGCGCGAAGTCGGAATCAGATAGCGCATTCAGCTCGCGCAGCGCGGGCAGCACGTGGCGACTCACCACGTCAGCTTCCGCGGTAGGTGCTCATCCCGAACGGGCTGAGCAGGAGGGGCACGTGATACGAGCGCGATGCATCGGTCACCCGCAGGGCAAGCGCGGCGCTCTGGAAGAAGGCATCGGGATCATCGGCGTAGCCGCCGAGGTCGTAGGCCAGCTGGTAGTCGCCCTCGGTGAGGTCACCACCGCCCAGGAGATCCCGGATGCGCCCGTCGGCATCGGTCTGGAGCTCGCCGAGCAGCTCCGGGCTCCCGTCATCGGCCAGGCGAAAGAGCGCGACCTCGACGCCGACCGCCGGCTCGCCGGTGGCGAGATCGAGGACGTGGGTGCTGATCGTCGGGCGGGCGTCTGGCATGGGGACCTCCGTGTTCGCCCATCATGCCGGAAGCTGCGAGGCCTATGCTGCGCCCCATGGCTGACCTGAAGATTCGCGCCGGGGGGTTGGAGTTCACCGCGCGCTGGGAAGAGGCGGCGCCGCTCACGCGCGAGGCGCTGCGACCGTGGCTGCCCATTCGCTCGCAGCTCATCCACTGCCGGTGGAGCGGGGAGTCGACCTGGATACCGTTCGGCGAGCGGCGGCCGGACGTTGGCTTCGAGAACCACACCTCGCACCCGGCACCCGGCGAGCTGCTCATCTACGTCGGCGACATGAGCGAATCCGAGATCCTCTTCCCGTACGGTGCCTGCATGTTCAGCTCAAAGCTCGGACAGCTCGCGGGCAACCACTTCGCGACAATCGTGGAGGGGCGGGAGCAGCTCGCTGAGCTTGGGCGTCGCGTGCTGTGGGAAGGCGCCCAGAACATCGAGATCACGGAGGCCTGAACGAAGCGGGGTGAGCCTCTGATCAATACGCTCGTCATCGGGGGCACGGTCGTGACGCCGGGCGGACAGCGAATGGCTGACGTCGCGATTGCCGATGGCCGCATCGTGGCGATCGAGCCGTCACTCCCGCGTGAGAGTGCCGAGGTGATCGACGCGAGCGGGCTGCTCGTTCTGCCCGGTGCGATCGACGTGCATACGCACCTGCGGCTGCCGACGCCCGAGGAGCCGCGGCGCTTCACGCAGGACACGGAGGCGGCCGCGCGCGGCGGGACCACCACCGTTCTCACCTTCAATAACCCGGGCACCGGCGTCAGCGAGGCCGGGTCCCGCTCGCTGCTGCGGGGCTTCCAGGAGTTCCGGGACCGCACGGCGGGGGAGTCGGCCATCGACTACGCGCTGTGCGCGGTGCTCACTGGCCAGCAGGACGACCCCATCGGCGAGCTCCCGGACCTCATCGAGGCTGGCGTACCGACCTTCAAGGCGTTCATGGTCTACGACTTTCGCCTCGCCGATGCGGACCTTCGGAGCGCGATGCACGCCGCTGCCCGGCACGGCGGAATGCTCCAGGTGCACTGCGAGGAGCCTTCGATCATCGAGCCGCTGGTCGCGGACGCGCTCCGCCGCGGCGACATCGGCCCGAAGCATCACGCCGTGACCCGTCCGGCAACGGCCGAGGCGGCGGCCACGCGACGAGCGATCGACATGGCGCGCCGAGCCGATGCGGCGCTCTACATCGTCCATCTCTCGTGCGAGGAGGCGCTCGAGGCTGTCGCCGAGGCAAAGGCTCGTGGCGAACCGATCTACGCGGAGACCTGCCCGCACTACCTCACCCTGACCGATGCGCTCTACGACGATCCGGACGACGCCACCGTGATCACCCGCGTCATCTCGCCCCCGCTGCGTTCGACGCGTGACGTCGAGGCGCTGTGGGCCGGGCTGCGCGACGGCGTCCTCGACGTGGTGGGCAGCGACCACGTGCCCGACCGGCTGGCGCTCGAGAAGCGGATGCCGTGCCCTCCCTTTCCCGACATCAGCAACGGCGGCCCGGGCATCGAGACGCTCCTGGGCGTGATGTACTCGGAGGGCGTGGCGAAGGGGCGCATCGGCTCGGAGCGGCTGGTGGAGGTGCTCTCCTCGAACCCCGCCCGCCTGTTTGGGCTGCCGCATAAGGGCTCCCTCGAGGTTGGCAGAGATGCGGACATCGTCCTGCTCGATCCGCTGGCCCGTCGGACGCTGCGCCAGTCAGGGCTCCACCACACCAGCGATTACACGCCGTTCGAGGGCCTCGAGGTGACCGGTGAGGTGCGCGACGTGCTCCTCCGCGGGCGTCGCACGGCCGAGGCGCCTCCCGGGCGATTCCTCGAGCGACGCCTCTGACCCATCCGGGGCGTAAGATCGCCACGCCCATGAGGAGACCCCGCCTGTCAGGTGCCGCCCCCGTCCGCGCCGTGGCGACCGTCATCGCGCCCGCCTTCAACGAGGAGCGGGCGATGCCGGTGGTACTGGCCGCGCTGGCGCCGCTCCGCGACGCGGGGATCGACGTGCTGGTGGTCGATGACGGCTCCACGGATCGCACCGCTGAGATCGCGCGGCTGGCCGGGGTGCGGGTCGTGCAGCTCGAGCGCAACAGCGGGAAGGCGGCAGCGGTCCGGGCAGGCCTGGCGGCCACCTCCACCGACAAGGTCGTGGTCATCGACGCCGATGGCACCTACCCTGCGGACGCCATCCCGGAGTTTGTGCGCCTGCTGGACGAGTACGACGTGGTGGTGGGCGTCCGAACGAGTGGTCGGGAGCATATCCCGCCCCTGAACCGCATCGGCAACGGCGTCATCCGCACCGCGGTGCACTGGTTCTCCGGGTTCCGGTCGGCCGATCCGCTCACCGGGCTGTATGGCCTGAAGCGGGCGCACCTGCTCGCCATGAAGCTCGACTCCGACGGCTTCGGGCTCGAGGTCGAGATCGGCGTGAAGGCCGCACGGATGGGGCTGCGCTGGATCGACCACCCGATCACGTACGGCGAGCGGATCGGTGACTCGAAGCTCAGCGCGGTGCGCGACGGGCTGGTCATCACGCGAACGCTGATACGCACGCTCTTCGGCCGACCTCGCCTCCGTCCTCTTCCCGGTCGGGAGGGAGTGGCCGCCGCCCCGCTGGCCGTGGTGGCCGCCGTCGCCAGCATCATGCTCCTGGCATTGGCGGCCATCTCCCTGACCGCCACCACAGCCATCTCCCTGGCCGCGGTCATCGACCCCGCCGTCCCGTTCACCCTTGCGGCCGCGCGGGCGGGGCTTGTCACCCTGTTCGCCGGCCTCGTCCTGTGGCGAGTCATCACGCACTGGGGGCGTCCGCCGCCGGAGACGCTCCTGCGGCTCATCGCGGGCTCCGTGGTGACCGCTGCGGCCATCGTTCTCGGCGTCATCATGGTTGCCCGGGGGGCGTCGCTCGTTCCGGCCGACCCACGCTTCGAGGTGGCGGGCTGGGCGCTGATCGCGAGCGCGATCCTCTTCGCTATCGGTGGCCTGGCTGCGCTGGCGGGCGGTCAGCTCGGATCGCGAATGCTCCGTGACGTGCGAGCCTCCGTAGGGGGACGACGTGGCGAGCTCATCGGCCTGGCCCTCATCCTCGTGCTTCTCGCGCTCCCGGTGCTGCGGTTCATCAGCCTGGGGCAGCTCCTTGGGTTCGACGAATCGATCTACGCGGCGACCTCGCGGTCCTGGCTCCTCGGCACGCCGAACTCGGCGTGGAGCGCGGACCGTTCGCCGGGCATCTCCGCCCTCGGTCTCCCGATGGCGTGGCTCGGCTCGGACGCGGGCCTGCGTCTCATCGGCGCGGCATTCGGCCTCGTCGCGGTGGTCGCCGGATGGGCGCTGGCGCGCCGCATGCGCGGTCCGGCGGCGGGTCTGTTCGCTGGCCTCCTGATCGCCACCGTGCCGGCGTTACAGCTCAATGCGGGGCTCTTCCTCACCGACGTGCCGTCAGCCGCGATCTTCCTGGTCGTGATGCTGGTGATGTGGATTCAGCTCGAGGATCGTCCCAGGCCGGACAGGGGAATCCTGCTGCTCGCCCCGCTCGTCGCCGCCACGTTCTACCTGCGCTACGGCGCGTCGGTCCCGATCCTTTTCCTGTCGGTGACCGCCCTGCTGCTGTGGCCGGGACGCCTCATCGCGGCCTGGCGACTCACGCTTGCCACGCTCGGCCTCTTCGTCGTGCTGCTGCTGCCGCACCTTCTCCAGTCCGTCGCGATACACGGCAACCCCTTTGCGATCGCGCTGTCGGCCCAGTCGATGGCTTCACCCGCCTATCCCGGCGAGGCGCTGGCTCACTACTGGCGGATCCTGCCATCGGACCTGGCGGGGGTCGTTGGGGCGTGGTTCCTGGTGCTCGGAGTCGTCGCGTGGCCGGTGCGCATCGCGCTGCGCGGACTTGGCCATCGGGCCGTGCGTGGCCACACCTTCCTGCTCCTGCCGGCCCTCGGACAGTTCCTGCTGCTGGGTCTGCTCGTCCTGCCGCAGGTCAGGTACGTCCTGCTGCCGGTCATGCTGCTGCTGATCGCAGGCTCGGTCGCGGCGGTCGATCTTGGCGCCCAGCTCAGCGGGGCGTGGAGGCGGACGCTCGCCGCGGGCCTGGTGATCGCCATCGTCGCGAGCGGGATCGGGACGGCGGCAGTGATGATTCGGCTCCAGGACGAGGTCACCCCGTTCAGCGCGCACCTTGTGGATGGCGCCCGCATCATCCGGGACGATGCGGCCGGGCGGTCCTGCTCGATCCTGGGCTACCCCCCGTCACAGCTCATCTGGTACTCCGGCTGTGCGGCCCACCACTTCGGATACCCGCCGATCGAGGGTCGCGAGACCACCCTCAGCGGCGTGCGGCGCTATCTCGTGCTCTCCACGGTGGAGTACGACCGAGAGCCCGCCGGTGCCCTGCGTGAGCGCTACCTGGGTCTCGTCGAGCCGGAGCCGATGACGATCGTGCCCAACCGCGCGACGGGCGAGCCGGCGCTCGAGATCTACCTTCTTCGCAGCCTGGATTGAAGGTGACGCAACCTCTGCGGAGGCGGCGACGTCCGACGCGCATGCGTGTTTACCTTGCGACGCTTCTTGCGATCTTCCTCGTGGCGTGTGGCCAGCCGGAGCCCGTTGAAACCCCGCCATCCGGCGACGGGGATCCCCAGGGCGACTGGCAGCTCGTCGCAGGGACCGTGAACGGCGAGCCGGTGCCGATCCCCGGTGAGCATCGCATCACCCTCACCATCGAGGGCTCCAGCATCGGTGGGACGGCCGCGTGCAACAGCTACGGCGGCAAGCTCACGGTGCAGGGCGGGCGGCTGCGGATCGAGGACCTTGCGCAGACCGAGATGGCCTGCCTCGACGAGGGGGCGATGGCCGCGGAGGCGATCTACATGAGTGGGCTCGGTGTGGCCGACTTCATCGAGCTCGATGGAGAGCAGCTCGTCATCAGCGGGCCCGGCGTGGAGCTGCGGTTCGAGGGGCTCGCCCCGCCGCCGACGGCTGAGCTCGTCGACACGATATGGCTGCTCGAGACGTTCGTCAGCGGCGAGGTGGTCAGCGCCCCGGTGGGGGAGGAGGCGACGCTCGAGCTTCGCTCCGACGGGACCCTGTCGGGCAGCACGGGCTGCCGAAGCTTCGAGGGAATCTGGGTCGAGCAGGGCGACGAGATCGTGACGCCCTCACTGGCGACGACTGACGAGGCATGCCCGCCCGAGCTGCAGGACGCCGACAGCCACGTCCTCAGTGTCGTGGGCGACGGATTCCGCGCCAGCGTGGAGGGTGACCGGCTCACGCTCACCGATGACGGCGGGCTGGGTCTCGTCTACCGGGCCTCGGAATAGAAAACGACCCGGCGGTTGAACCGCCGGGTCGTATCGGTCTGGTGGGCTGCTGCGCCTAGCGGCGGAAACAGTCGCTGCAGTAGACGGGCTTGCTGCCCGTGGGGCGGAAGGGCACTCGGGCCTCCTTGCCGCAGCTGTCGCATGTGGCGCTGAACATCTCGCGAGGGCGGTCGCTATAGCCACCACCACCGCCGTAGCCACCGCCACCGCCACCGCTGCTGTAGCCGCCCGACGTCTCGCCACGGGCCGCCTTCTTGGCGGCGCGGCAGGTCGGACAGCGGCGCGGCTCGCTGAACTGGCGGTCTGCGTAGAACTGCTGGTCGCTCGCGGTGAACGAGAACTCCTGGTTGCAGTCGACGCAGGTCAGCGCCTTGTCCTGATAGGTAAACAAAGAAAAACTCCTCTTGGTGCGGCCTCAGCGAGCCATCTCGCCGTTAGCCGTTGAGAGGAGCGATCGTGGTGCCGCGGTTTGTGTGCCCCTGCTGGGGCGTTGCTGTCCAACAGGATACCACACGGCATCGGCCGATTCCAAGCGTGAATTGGTCCTACCGACGGCCAGGCGATGAGGGACCGTCCATCGCCCGTCGCGGTGCTGCTGACGCGCCGCCTTCAGTCGTCTAGCTGGAGGACCGACAGGATGTTGCCGGCGGGATCCTTGAACCAGGCGATGGGCGGCCCACTGCCGCGCATGATGCCGCGCTCGTCCTGGTCGAAGCCCTCGCCGTAGCGGTAGACGATGACGTTGGCGCCTCCGCCCAGCTTCAGGGTGAGCATGCCGTCCTGTTCCTCGACCTCCAGGCCGAGTGTTCCGCCGTAGAACTCCTTCGCCTTCGGAATGTCGTCGGATGAGAAGCCCGAGAAAGCGTGGCTGTCTGTGAGCATGGAAATTCCTCGCTATGCATCGACGGTAGGACCGATGGCGAGCGCAGAACTCATCGAGCTGCCAGGTCAAGCGGGTGTTGCCACGCCCCCGTTCAGATCAGCTGACTTCTTTCGCTGCTCGCACGCGGCGAGCGCGTCGGTGAGCTCCCAGAAGCTGCCCAGCCGCTCGAAGACCCCGTCGCTCGAGTACACGCCCAGCAGGTACTGGGCCTTGCTCTGCCACCAGTTCAGCTGATAGACGAAGTCATCGGGCGATAGACGGAAGGTTGCCCACTCCCTGCGCGAAGAGGGCTGAATGTCCGCTGCCCCGATCGCGCGCAGCTTTCCGATCAACGTCGTGGTGCGCAGGTGCTCGCCGGTTGTCGAACGGTTGAACGGCTCATGGCTCACGGCCTTCGAGACGGCCTCGAGGAGCGTGTCGAGATCAAACGGTTTGAGCAGGATGTCGGAGAACGCTGCTGCCTGGGCACGCGTGCTGTCGCCCTCTTCAGCCTCGTGAGCGTCTTTGGAGTGGCCGGTCAGCATGATGATCGGAATGGGCCGGAGGCGGTCGTGAACCCGTGCGGCCTGCACCCATCCGTCTCCATACTCGTGGCGGCCCGCCCCATCTAAGAGGATGAGGTCGGGCTCGATCTGGCCGAGCGCCGTTCGGAACGACTCGGGCGAGACGTCCGAGATGGTCTCGACCTTGTAGCCCTCGTCGAGCAGGACGGCGGCGATGAAGTCCCCAACGTCCGCGTCATCGTCTACCACCAGCACCATGGGGCTGTCGGCGCCACTCACGCTGAAAGTCTACCCCCAACTCAAGTTGATCCCCGTCAGCAGCGCAGAAGCGCCCATGGTGAGGAATTCGGGGAAATCGTCGGCGAGCACCAACTCATCCAGCAATGCGGCGGCATCGGTCCAGGGATGGTCGGGGAGCGATGAGCGAAGCGTGGCGAGCTCCTCGTCGAGGATGGTGGCGTATCGGTCAGCGGTCAGCGGTGAGCCGTCGTCGAGGGGGACGGCATGGAAGCGCCACTGCCACAGCTGCGAGCGGCTGATCTCGGCGGTGGCGGCGTCCTCCATGAGGTTGTTGATGGCCGCGGCGCCGTTGCCGGCCAGCCACGAGGCGAGGTAGGCGAGGCCGACGGAGACGTTCGCCCGGACGCCGGCCTCGGTGACCGTGGCGCCGGGAATCCGCACGTCGAGCAGGTCCGCCGCGGTAACGGACACATCATCGCGGAGACGTCCCTTCTGGTTCGGTCGGTCGCGGAGCACCGCGTCGAAGACCTCGGTCGCCAGCGGAACGAGGTCCGGATGCGCGACCCACGTCCCGTCGAAGCCGTCGGCGGACTCGCGCTCCTTGTCGGCGCGGACGGCGGCGAAGGCACGCTCGTTGACGGACGCGTCACGCCGTGACGGAATGAAGGCGGCCATGCCACCCATGGCGTGCGCACCGCGCCGATGGCAGGTCCGCACCAGCAGCTCGGCGTAGGCCCGCATGAACGGGACGGCCATGGTCACCGATGCGCGGTCCGGCAGCACGAAGTCGGGGCGCGACCTGAGCTTCTTGATGATGCTGAATATGTAGTCCCAGCGCCCGGCGTTGAGCCCCGCGGCGTGCTCGCGCAGCTCCCAGAGGATCTCATCCATCTCGAAGGCGGCGGTGATCGTCTCGATGAGCACCGTGGCGCGGATCGAGCCGCGCGGGATGCCCAGCCGCTCCTGCGCCGCGCGGAGCACCTCGTTCCAGAGGCGCGCCTCGAGGTGCGACTCGAGCTTCGGCAGGTAGAAATACGGGCCCGAGCCGCGCGCGATCTGCTCCGCCGCGTTGTGGAAGAAGGCCAGGCCGAAGTCGAAGAGGGACGCGCTGATCGGCTCGCCGGCCACGGTGACGTGAGCCTCCTCCAGGTGCCAGCCGCGCGGCCGGATCACGAGCGTGGCGATGTCCGGCTTGAGCGCGTACGCCTTCTCATCGGTCTGGACGGTGAGCCGGCGCCTGACCGCCTCGCGAACCGCCCACTGCCCGGTGATCACGTTGTCCCAGGTGGGGGACAGGGCGTCCTCGAAGTCGCACATGAAGACGCGCGCGCCGGAGTTGAGCGCGTTGATCACCATCTTCGGCTCTGCGGGGCCGGTGATCTCGACCCGCCTGTCGTCCAGATCCGCGGGAGGGGTGGCGACGCGCCAGGTCCCGTCCTCCCTGACCGATGCGGTCTCGGCCAGGAAGTCCGGGAGCTCGCCGCCGTCGAACCGAGCCTGGCGCTGCGTCCGAGCCTGCAGCAGCTCCAGGCGGCGAGGGTTGAACGCGCGATGCAGTTCCGCGACGAACGCCAGCGCATCCGGCGTCAGGACCTCGCTCGAACGCGCCGACTCGCGAGTCAGGCGGACGCTCGTCACTCGATCGGCTCGAAGGCCCCGGTCCGAAGGTCGTAGCGGCTTCGTCGGGGCGCATCGCCCTCGGTCCCGGGCGCGGGGTTGCGCTCGAGCATCGCGATCTCGATCGTCGTCGTGGGGAACACCGCCTGGATCTCGAGGGGACTCGTACCGGCATTCGCGGTGGCGTGCGGCGTGCCGGCCGGGATGAAAACCACAGCGTCGGGCCCGACGCGGCGCTGCTCCTCTCCGAGCCGCGCGTCGGCCACACCGCCGAGGATCGTGATTGCCTCGTCCACATCGTGTGTATGAAGCGGGATGCGATCGCCGACGCCTATCGCCTCGCGAATGATCGCGAGCGAGTCGACCCGGCCATTCGCGTCACCCGGATCCACGAGGAAGCCCCACCGGGTCTCCGGCCGATGATCGTCGGGGTCTCCGACCATGGGCTCCATGGGCGTGTGCTCGACGATACTCATATGGCGCAGTATGCCAGCGCATCGGGAGCGATCGGCATCGTGGCAGGCGGTAATTGAACCCAGTTCCCAACGTCCCCTCCGCTCTCACTATGCCGAGATGGTCTTTGGCGGTGTCCGCGCATCGAACGCGGCCGTGCCGGCGGGGTGCATGCGGCCGGCGGCAGTGAGGTCTCCCACGCGCCGGACGTTCACCGCGCTCCAGTTGCTGCGCTTCCTGCGCGGCGTGAACCGGGCCGGACGGTGTACAGCTCGTCGTCGATGCGGTACGTGATGCCGTCGATCCAGCCGAAGCACAGTCCCTCGTCCACGGCCTCCGGATACGCGATCGACTTCTTCGGCACGCCCTTCTTGTAGAACCCGACCCAGAGCTCGGCTTTGGTGGCGTGGTGCCGCACGAGCCAGTCGCGAAACTCGTCGGAGTCTCGAAACACGCGCACGTCGTCGCGGCCAGGCGGCTTCACCAGCCGCCCTCGTCACGAATGAGCCGATGCAGGACCCGAGCGGCGACCGCACGTCGGTAGTCCGCCGTCGATCGGACGTCGTCGATGGGAGCGATCTCGGCCGCCAGGACGTCCGACGCGGCCGCCGCGGTCTCGCGAGTCGGTTCCGCGCCCTCGAGGACCGCCTCGGTCGCCGGCACACGGATGGTGGTCGCGGCCACCGAGCCGAGCGCGAGCCGCACGTCGTGCCACGCTCCGTCGCGCTCGGGTCGCCAGGCGAGCGCCATCACCACCTTGCTGATCGCCTGCGCGCGTCGCGTCCCGATCTTCCGGAACCGCAGCTCGCGCCCCGGCACGAGTGGGATGCGGATCCGGAGGAGGAGCTCGTTGTCACGCCGGGCCGTCGTGCGGTAGGCCGGCCAGAACTCCCCGGCGGGCACGCTCCGCTCGCCGCGCGCCGAGCCGAGGACCATCTCGGCATCGCTCGCCAGCAGGAGCGGCAGGGTGTCGCCGGCGGGCGAGGCGTTCACGACGTTGCCCCCGAGCGTTCCGCGGTTCTGGATCTGCGCCGCACCGATCGTGGCGGCGGCCTCCGCGAGCGACGGAAGGACCTCGGCGACGACCGGAGACCGCCGGATCTCGGTGTAGGTCGTGAGCGCGCCGACGACCAGTGCGTCGCCCTCGACGGCGATCCCGCGAAGCTCGTCCAGGGCCCAGATGTCCAGCAGCCGCTCCGGTGGCTCACCGATCTCGCCGGCGATCTGCACCATCAGGTCGGTTCCGCCGGCCAGCGGTCGCCATGGTCCGCCGTCCGTCTCGGCGAGGAGACCGAGCGCCTCGTCCAGGCGACGTGGCGATGCGGTCGGTGGCTCGACGGCGTTGGGCATCCGCTAGCGCCTGAGCCCCCGGATCACTCGAAGCAGGAGATAGACGCCGATGACCGCGAGCAGGAGCTGGCCCGGCGATAGCGCCAGCGTGACGTCGTGATCCGCGAGGGCTTCGTCGAGCGGTTCGGTGGTGTCGGTCATCGGTCGGCGCTCCGTTCGGCTGCGAGGGCGATTGCGTCGACGATCTTCGTATAGCCGGTGCAGCGACATAGGTTCCCGGCGATCGCCTCCCGGATGTTGTCCTCGCTGGCCTCGGCTCCGGACGCCAGGAACGCCTCACCGGCCATCAGCATGCCCGGGGTGCAGATGCCGCACTGGGCGCCGCCGGTCTCGAGAAACGCCTGTTGCAGGACGCTGAGCTGACCCTCCGGCGCGAGGCCCTCGACGGTCCGCACGGATGTGCCGTCCGCCTGGCTGACGGGCACGAGGCACGCATCGACGACCGCGCCGTCGATGAGCACCGAGCACGCGCCGCACTCGCCTTCGCCGCAGCCCTCCTTGGTGCCGGTGAGGCCGAGGTCCTCGCGCAGGACGTCCAGCAGCCGGCGGCTCCCGGTGACCGCGACCTCTGCGGGCTCCCCGTTCACGGTGAAACGGAAGGTCACGACTCCGACTCGCGGTCGCGGTCCTGCGGCGGGTCGGTCGGCGCGCGGAACGGCATCTCGTCGCCGCCCGCGGGAACGTCCTCGATGGGTGGCGTCCGAGGCGTCGGCTCCTCCGCGGAGACCCCGGGCGGTGGAGGAGCCACTCCGCCGGTCAGGGCCGCCAGGATCCGTTCCGGCGACGCCGGCAGGTCGTGGATCCAGACGCCGGTCGCATCGTGGATGGCGGCCACGACGGCCGGTGCGGCCACGTCCATCGGCAGCTCACCGACCCCCTTGGCGCCGTGCGGCGCACCCGAGAACGGCTTCTCGACCAGGATCGCCCTGATGCGCGGTGCGTCGAGCGAGGTTGGGATCAGGTACGTGGCCAGCCGGTCGTTGACGTAGCGCCCGTCGACCAGCTTCATCTCCTCGATCGTGGCGTACCCCACCGCCTGGAGCGTCCCTCCCTCCACCTGGCCCTCGGCAAGGATCGGATGGATGACGGTGCCGATGTCATTGGCGCTGACACACTCCCGGACGGTGACCTCCGCCGTGTCGAGGTCGACGTCGACGGTGGCCACCGCGCATGCCCAGCCAAACGCGGGGTAGGCATCGCCGCGGTACGTCTTGTCGTCGAACGGCTCGCCCGGGTACGGCGTGAACTGCTCGTCGATGCGCATCGGTCCGGCCTCGCGGTAGGAGGCGGCGAACGGGCGCCCGGTCTGCTCCTCAACGCGCGCACGGAGCCTTTCGGCGGCGCGAATCACGAGGCCGCCGACCACCATGGCGGTGCGCGACGCGACCGTCGGGCCCGAGTCCGGTACGACGGACGTGTCCGGTGGCGCCAGCTCGACCTCGTCCGGCTCCACTCCGAGCGCCTGCGCGGCGAGCTGCGGAAAGATCGTCTTCGTCCCCTGGCCCATCTCGGTCGAGGCGCTCAGGATCCGGATGCGGCCGTCATCAGTGAGCTCGATGCTTGCGACCGACGCCAGCTTGACCTCACCGGACCCGGTGAACCCCGCGCCGTGCCACGCCATGGCCATGCCGATGCCGCTCGCCGTGCGGGCGCCGTCGGTGCGCGCCTCTCGCATCGCCCGCGTCTGAGCGTGGTGACGCTCGAACCCGGCGGTTTCCGCCGCGGCCTCCAGGACCTCGATGCTGCCGACGGACTCGCGGAGCACCTGCCCGGTGGGCGTCACGTCACCCTCGCGGTACGCCCATCTACGGCGGAGGTCGAGCGGCGACGCCTCCAATGCCTCCGCGATGCGATTGATCTGCATCTCGGCCGCGAACTCCGTCTGCGGAGCCCCGAAGCCGCGGAAGGCGCCGTTCGGCGGCGTGTTGGTGGCCATCGCCCTCCCGGTGATGCGCACGTTCTCGCAGCGATAGGGTCCGCCGGCGTGGAGGGTCCCGCGGCTGAGGACGACAGGCGTGAGCGTGCAGTAGGCGCCGCCATCCATCACGACCTCGATCTCCTGCGCGACGAGCTCGCCGGTGGCACCAACGCCCGAGCGATAGTGGATGACCGCCGGATGGCGCTTGGTGGTGGCGCTGATGTCCTCGTGACGGTCGTAGATCATCCGCACCGGCCTGCCGCACTTGAGCGCCAGCAGCGCCGCGTGCAGGGCGACGATCGAGGGGTACTCCTCCTTGCCGCCGAACCCGCCGCCGGTCTCCTCCTGGACCACTACCGCCAGCTCGTCGCCCATGTCCAGTGCGCGCTTCATCGCCTTGTGGACGTAATACGGACATTGGAGCGAGCCGTGGACGGTGACGCCGCCGCCTTCCCGCGGCACGGCGATCATCGCCTGGTTCTCGATGTACAGCTGCTCCTGGTGGCCGACGCGGTACGAGCCCTCCACGACGAGGGCTGCCTCCTTCATGGCGGCCGCGGCGTCGCCCTGCTCGACGGTGTAGTGCGCGAACTCGATCTCCGAGGCCAGTGGGTCGAAGACCGCGGGCAGGCGCTCGGTCCGCAGTCGGATGTGACGGCGCGCCTCGCGCAGCGTGGCGCGGTCTCCGGCCGCGATCAGCGCGCAGGGCTCGGCCTGATGATGGATCTCTCCGCCCACCGGGACGAGGACCGGCTGATCGTCGTCGATGAGGCTGACCACGTTCTCGCCGGGAATATCGTCGGCGGTGACAACCACCACGCGGCTCCATTCGAAGGCGTCGTCGAGCTCGATTCCGAGCAGTCGCGCGTGGGGCTCGATCGAGCGGATGGTGGCGCCGTACCACGCTCCGGGCACGACGAGGTCGTCGGTGTACAGCGCGGTCCCGGTGAGCTTGGCCGGGCCTTCGCGGCGGAGCGGCGCCGGCGAGCCGATGCGACCGGGTGCGCCGCCGGGCGCATCGAGCGGGATGACGAGTGGGCTCGTCTCATCGGGGAGGACGCGCGGCTCGGCCGTTCCGGGTGGCGATGTTCGAGTCGTCAGCCCGGGGCGGTCCATCGGCGCATCCTAGCGGACCGCCGACGGGCGATCAGCCCTCGTCGGGGGTGCTCCTGACGATCTCGAACGCGCGCGCCATCTCCTCGCGCCAGCTCTCGAGGGCCTGCGAAGCGCCGTCGCGCGCGGCCGGCTCGCTCGCGGCGAGCGTCTCCAGCTCGGTGGCGTATCGATTCAGCGTCTCTTCCGCCCATACGCGCCAGCGCTTCTTGATCTCGCTGATCTCTTCAGGGGGGACGCTCTGGAGGTGCCGTTCGGCGCTCTGCATGGCTGCCCGGAAGCTGATGGCCACGGTTCGTGCCGCGAGGCGCCCATGCCTCAGCTGGCGCTCGACGCCGGCCGTCCCGCCCGCGCGCGTGGCATCACCAATCTCATCGGGGTTCGGAGGGTCCACGTGGCCGCGACCGCAGGTCTCGTGCCACGGTCACTCGCCCCCGTGCCGCAGGGTCCGACCCGGCCGTGCCCCGGTGTGAGCGCCGTGGGCGACGACGGGCACCCCGTTCACGAGAACCCACTCGATGCCGATGGGGTACGAGCGCGGTTCCTCGTACGTGGCGGTGGAACGCACCGTCGCCGGGTCGAAGATCACGAGATCCGCCACCAGTCCGTCCCTGACGAGCCCACGATCGGAGATCCCCAGGCGGGCCGCCGGCGCGGAGGTCATGGAACGGACCGCCTCCTCGAGGCCGATGACCGCCTCCTCCCGCACGAACTGCCCGAGGACGCGCGGGAAGGAGCCATACGTTCGCGGCGACGGCCTGTCGGCGACGAATGTGGAATCGGTGCCGATCATGCCCACCGGATGGCGAATGAAGTGGCCGAGCGTCTCGCTCCACGGGCCGGGGGTGACCTGGTTGAGGCGCAGGTTCTCGGCGAGCAGCAGGTCACACAGCACATCGACGGGATCGTCGCCGCGCTCGGCGATGACGTCCCCGAGCGTTCGTCCCTCCCAGCGGATGAGCTCGGGGGATCGGAACGCGCCGAGCCGCACGTCGTCCCAGGCACGCCTGCCGGCGAACAGGACGCCGCGCTCGGCGAGCTCGCGACGGATGCGATTCCGGACACCCGCGTCGGACAGCCGGCGCTTCGTGGGCATCGGCCCGCCGGCCTGCGCCCAGGGGGGAATCATGATCAGCAGCCGCGTGCTTGCCCACTCGTACGGGTATGTGTCGAAGGTGACGTCCATGCCCGTGGTGCGTGCGTCGTCGACCAGCGCCAGCATCGGCTCCGGCCCGCCCGGGAAGGTCTGCCGGTGATAGAAGTGGGTGATGTGGACCGGACCCTCGCCGCGCCGGCCGATCTCGATCGCCTCGCGGAACGGGTCGAGGTAGCGGTCGCCGAGCGGGTAGCGCACGTGGGTGTGGTAGAAGCCGCCGTGCCGTGCTGCCTCGGCCGTCAGCTGCGCAAGCTCGTCGGTGTCGGCATACGCGCCCGGCGGATAGTCGAGGCCCGACGACAGGCCCATGGCGCCCTGCTCCATGGCCTCTCTCAGCATCGAGCGCATGTCCGCGAGGTACGCGGCCGTTGCCGGCACGTCATCCCAGCCGATGGCGCCGATGCGCAGCGCGCTGTTGCCCACGAGCAACGCTAAATTCAGCGAGGGATGGATTCCGTCCAGGCGGTCGAGGTACTGCTCCACCGTCGACCAGTCGTGAGGCAGGTCATCCGGGGCGCCATCGAGCCCGGCATTCATCTCGATCAGCGAGTCGAGATCGTCCGGGTCGGGGATGGGTGCGTATGACAGGCCGTCGACGCCGATGACCTCGGTGGTGACGCCCTGGCGCACCTTCGGCTCGTGGAGCGGGTCGGCGAAGATCATCAGCCCCGAGTGGCTGTGGAGGTCGATGAACCCGGGCGCCACCACCAGCCCGGTTGCGTCGATCCGTTCGCCCGCCACCGCGTCGGGCCCACGCACGAGCTCGAGGCGGTGATCGGCCGTGATGCCGACGGACGCCGGGAATCCCGGCGCGCCGCTGCCGTCCACGATCGTCCCGTTCTCGATGAGCAGATCGAATGGCTCAGGCATCGGCAGAGCGTCCGGAGGGGTCGTGGGTCATCGCGGAGGATGATCGCAGAGGGGCAGCGGCCGGGTTCACAATGCGGGCATGGGCACCTCAGCCGTCATCCTCGCCGCGGGCGCCTCGACGCGCTTCGGCTCGGCAAAGCAGAAGGCGCGGATCGGGGATCGGACGATGCTCGAGCACGTCGTCGCCATCGCGCGGGCCGCCGGTCTGCACCCGGTGATCGCCGTGGTGCCGCCGGGCCTTGCCGTCACGCCGGCCGTGGTGCCGGTCATCAACGATGCGCCATCTGCCGGCCTGAGCCGGTCGCTGCGCCTCGGCCTCGCCGCAGTGCCGCCGGAGTCGGATGCGGCCGTCGTGCTGCTCGGAGACCAGCCCACGCTCAGCGCGGAAACCCTCGGCGCGATCCTGGCCGTAACGGGCGACGAGCGGAAGCCCATCGTGGCAGCGTCGGCTCACGGACGCCTGGGGCCACCGGTCCTGCTGCGCCGCGAGGCCTTCGCCCTGGCCGACGGTGCCGTCGGTGACGAGGGACTGCGATCGGTCCTGGGTGCTCATCCTGAGCTGGTGACTACGGTCGAGGTGGGAGCGCATGCGCCCGACGTCGACACTCCGGCCGACCTCGCCGCGCTCGAGCGATGACGGTCTTCCGGCGCGTCGGTGCCCGCATCCTGCGGGCTAGAATCGGTCACATGCTCGATTTGCCGGACCAATGACCATCGAGCGCGTCACCGCCATCGAGGTCGCCGAGGACGAGCTCGCCCTCGAGACCACGGTCCGCCCGCGCCGGCTCGACGAGTTCGCCGGGCAGGACCGCATCAAGCAGAACCTGGCGATCCTCATCGACGCGGCGCGCCAGCGTGGAGAGCCGGTGGACCACATCCTCCTCTACGGGCCGCCGGGCCTGGGCAAGACGACCCTCGCGAACATCGTCGCCGCGGAGCTCGGCGCGCAGATCCGGACGACGAGCGGCCCCGCCATCGAGCGCGCCGGCGACCTCGCCGCGGTGTTGACGAGCCTGGGGAAGGGCGACGTCCTGTTCCTCGACGAGATCCATCGGCTCAGCCATGCCGTGGAGGAGATCCTGTACCCGGCCATGGAGGACTACGCGCTCGACGTGGTGCTCGGTAAGGGGCCGGGCGCGCGGACCGTCCGGCTCCAGATCGAGCACGTGACCGTCATCGGCGCGACGACGCGCGTGGGGAGCATCACCGGACCCCTGCGCGACCGCTTCGGGGTCACGTACCGCCTCGACTACTACACGCACGACGAGCTCGAGAGGATCCTGCGCCGATCGGCCGAGATCCTGGGCGTCGACCTCGCCGATGAGGCCGCGGCCCTCGTCGCCCGGCGCTCGCGTGGCACGCCGCGCATCGCGAACCGGCTGCTCAAGCGCGTGCGCGACTACGCCCAGGTGCGAGGCGGGGGAGACGAGCGGGTGACCGCGCAGAGCGCGCGCGACGCGCTCGACCTGCTCGATATCGACGACCGCGGCCTGGATGCCATGGACCGGCAGCTGCTGCGCGCGATCGCCGAGCACCACGCCGGGGGCCCCGTCGGCCTCGCGACCATGGCGGCAACCGTCAGCGAGCCGATCGAGACCATCGAGGACGTCGTGGAGCCGTACCTGATGCAGATCGGCATGCTCGCCCGCACCTCCCGGGGACGGCAGCTCACGCCGAGTGGCTGGGAGCACCTCGGGCTCACCGCGCCAGCGACAGCCGGCGCATCGGCTCAGCCCGGCCTGTTCGACTCTTGAGGCATCGCTAGGCGAGCACGGTCGCGTGCCAGCACACCGGCTCGCATCCCGGGCCGTTCGGCTCCAGCCGCTCGAAATCGGTCTCCGTCTCGACCTCGGCGATCGGGCCAGCCGGTCCCGCAACGCTGAGGGACACGGCGTGCGTGCCGCTGTAGTCGGCCCCGAGGAGCCTCACCGTGACGGTGTCCCGGTCGGCGTCGAGCGTGAATGGGCCCTCGAGGACGAATCCGGAGTCGGGGACCTCCACGGTCTCCGACGCGCAATCGCCGTCAACGCAAGCTTCGATCTCGTAGGCCACCCCTGGCACGAGGTCGCCGCTGAGCTGGAACTCGATCTGGCTCTCGCAGCCGATGAGCGTGCACGCGAGCGGCTCGCCACCGGGCGGTTCGGCTGGCACGGGTGGTGCGAGGCAGGCGGCCAGGATGAGAAGCATGCCGGTCGCCAGCCATCGGGAGCGGTGCATCATGGTCAGCGTACGACGCCGTGAAGCGGCGAGTGGTTCCCGATGACGCCGGAGCTTGGACGGATCCTGCTTCTCATCGGCATCGTGCTGGTCGTCCTCGGCGGCCTGGCCATGCTCGGTGTGCGCCTTCCCTTCGGGCGGCTGCCCGGCGACATCGCCATGGAAGGCGATCGCGGCGGGCTGTACTTCCCGATTGTGACGATGATCGTCATCAGCTTCGTCCTGACCGTGCTCTTCAACGTCTTCCTGCGCCGACAAATCGCGCGCAAATCGCCCTCGCGCGTCACGCCCGAGGAGTACTGTCGCGGCGGCACCGCGCCCGACATTCGGTGTCGAGCCGTTGTGCCCACGGAGCGGAGGGTGACCTAGGTGGACGACCTGACCGATGCGGCTGCGCGCCGCGATCCGCGCGCACCCGTGCAGGATGGACGCGAGCCCGCGTACCAGCCGACGGGCAGACGAGGGGGATTCGAGGGGTTCTTCCGCCTGCGCGAGCGGGGCACGAGCGTCAGCACGGAGGTCCGGGCGGGCCTGACCACGTTCATGGTCATGGCGTACATCATCTTTGTGAACCCGAACATCCTGTCAGCGGGTCCGCTCGAGGGCGTGGGGCCGCCCTTCCTGCCGACTGTGGTCGCAACTGCGCTGGCGGCCGGCATCCTGACCATCGCGATGGGGCTGGTCGCGAACTATCCGTTCGCGCTGGCCGCTGGTCTCGGGCTCAACGCGGTGGTCGCCTTCGAGCTCATCCTCGGGCGCGGGTTTTCGTGGCAGGAGGCGATGGCGGTCATTATCTGGGAGGGCCTCATCATCCTCGTGCTGGTGATCACCGGGCTGCGCCAGGCGATCATGGAGGCGATCCCGGCGAACCTGAAGCGCGCGATCGCCGTCGGCATCGGGCTCTTCATCCTGTTCATCGGCCTCGTCAACGGCGGGGTAGTGGGGCAGGGAGCCGGCACCCTGGTGACGTATGCGGGCGTTACGAATGTCGCGACGCTGACATTCGTCGTCGGCCTGTTCATCGCACTCGGGTTGATGGCGCTCAAGGTCCGCGGAGCCCTGCTCATCAGCATTGTCGTAACGACGCTGATTGCCATCGTGCTCAACTCCATGGTGGGGGCCGAGTCCGGCTTCCTGCCGGGGACCGCCGCGCTTCCCGCCGATGCGTCGGGCTACTTCTTCAACTTCGACGCCTCGAACTTCCAGACCATCTTCCAGCCGTTGGGCTCGATGCTCGCTATCTTCTCCAAGGAGGACGTCCCGCTCATCATCGTGGCGCTCGTGATCTTCAGCCTCATGCTGAGTGACTTCTTCGACACGATGGGCACGGTCGTCGGCGTCGGCGAGCAGGCCGGCCTGCTGGACGCCGACGGGCGGCTTCCGGGAATCGGGCGAGTGCTCACGGTGGACTCCTTTGGTGCCATCCTGGGAGGCGCCTTCGGCGTGAGCTCCAACACGACGTACATCGAGTCCGCGGCAGGCGTGGGCGAGGGAGGACGGACCGGCCTCACCGCGGTGGTGACGGGGGTGCTGTTTCTGCTCGCGATCCTCATTGCGCCGATCGCGGGCATTGTGCCGAAGGAGGCCACCGCGCCCGCGCTGGTGATCGTCGGCTTCCTGATGTTCATGGCGGCTCGTGAGTGGGTCTGGGGCGACATCGACGAGATGTTCCCGGTCCTCGTCACGGCCATCGTGATGCCGCTGACGTTCACGATCACCACTGGCATCGCCGCCGGCTTCGTCACGTACGTCTTCCTCAAGACCGTCCGTGGACGCGTGGCCGAAATCCACCCGCTCATGTGGGTGGTCTCACTCGCCTTCCTGTTGTACTTCGCGCTTCCGTGGGTGCAGATGGTCATCGCGGGGCCATCGACGTAGGATCCTGATCCGTGGCGCCCGGTCGGCGACAGCCGGCCGGGCGCTAGTGTTTCTGCCTCATGACCGATTCCGGCGGCTCCGCCCGGCTGCGCGTCGATGACTTCGACTACGAGCTTCCGGACGATGCCATCGCCCAGGCGCCCGTGGAGCCGCGCGACTCGTCGCGGTTGCTCGTGCTTGAGCGTCGCCGCTCGTCCTCCGGCATCCCGGCGCTGGCACACGGCACCTTCGGGGAGCTCGGGCAGTGGCTCAGGCCCGGGGACCTCCTGGTGGTCAACGACTCACGCGTGATGCCCGCGCGGCTTCGAGGGCGGCGCGCGACCGGTGGATCGGTCGAGCTGCTCGTGCTCCGGCCGCTGGGGGACGCTCGGGGCCGCTGGGAGGCACTCGTGCGGCCGTCCAGGAAGGTCGGCGTTGGCGAGACGATCAGCATCGGCGGCAACGCCAGCGTGGAGGTGGGGGAGCGAGTCGCGGACGGCACGCGGGCCGTCCGCTTCGATGGCGACGCGCACGCCGTGATGGCCGCCGTGGGCGAGATGCCGTTGCCTCCGTACATCCACGACCGATCCGCGCCCGCGGAGCGGTACCAGACGGTCTACGCCGAGCCGCCGGGGTCCGCAGCCGCGCCGACCGCCGGGCTGCACTTCACGCCGGAGCTGCTTGACCAGCTGGCGGCCAATGGCGTCGGCCGGGCGAGCGTGACGCTCCACGTGGGCCTCGACACGTTCCGTCCGCTCGAGGGCGAGTTCGTCGACGAGCACCACATCCACCGCGAGTGGTTCGAGGTGCCCGCGACCACCCGGGATGCCATCGCATCGACGCGAGGGTCCGGTGGAAGAGTCGTGGCCGTCGGCACCACCGCGGTCAGGGTGCTCGAGACGGCGGCGCGGCAGGATGCGGCATCGGGCTGGACGGACCTGTACATCACGCCGCCGCATCGGTTTGCGCAGGTGGATGCGCTGATCACGAACTTCCACTTGCCACGGAGCTCACTGCTGCTGCTGGTGACGGCCTTCGTCCAGGCGGGCATGGGAGCGGATGTGAGCGTGGTCGGCGCCCGCGACGTGCTGCTCGCGGCGTACCGCGAGGCCCTGGTGACGGGTTATCGCTTCTTCAGCTTCGGCGACGCGATGCTGATCGTCTAGCCCTTGACCGGCTCGTCGGATCGCGTCGGGGCGCCTTCCGGCAGATCCGGCGCAGGGGTGCCATCGGCTGCGCGCTTCCCCCTGCCGTCCCCGTCGGCCGTGGCCCCGGGCCCCTTCGGTGAGCCTGCTCCGGCCGGGCCGGGGAGCGGCCGCGGGCCTCCGGGAATGGCGCCGGGAACCTCGCTCGAGGCACGGCCGGCCGGCACGCCGAACGGCTCGGCCATCACGGCACACACCCGGGCGAGGTCGCACAGCGCCTGGCCCAGGTCCGCGGCCTCGGTGGATACCTCGAAGTGGGGGTGATGCAGGCGGAACTGCCAGCGCGTGCGGTGCTCCCGAGCCCACAGGTGGAAGGTGTCGCCGCGCAGCTCGACGCCGCGCAGGACCTGCCACGGGTACATGAGCATGGCGAGCCGGTACTTGGCGGACGACCCGAAGGCCGCATACCGATGGTCGAGCAGGCCGACCTCGGTGGCGACCATGATGCGGCGCTCGTCGCCCTCCTTGCCGGCTTCGAGCGCGTACACCGCCAGGTCCTCGACCCCGAGGCTCTGCAGCTCCAGGGCGATCCACTCCCGCACTTCATCGTTCAGGAACGGCATTCGGGGCCATTCCGTCAGTCGCACCAAGCCTTCACCTCATCGTTGTCCACGTAGCCTATCCTGTCCCGCGGTGTCAACGCCCGCGCCACTCGAGTGGAGCTCCCGCCCGACCTCGACCGGCCGCGCACGGCTCGGTCGCCTGCTGACGCGCCGGGGGCCGATCGACACGCCGCAGTTCATGCCGGTCGGCACGCAGGCGACGGTAAAGGCGCTCACGCCGGGCGACCTTCATGCGGCCGGCGCCCAGATCATCCTCGGGAATACCTACCACCTCAACCTGCGTCCGACCGCGGAGCGCATCGCCAGGCTCGGCGGGCTCCATCGGTTTATGGGCTGGAATGGGCCGATCCTCACCGATTCGGGCGGCTTCCAGGTCTTCAGCATGGCACGCCTCCGTCGCGTCGACGAGGATGGCGTCACGTTCACCAGCCACGTGGACGGGTCCGAGCACCGGCTGACGCCGGAGCGGGCGATGGAGATCCAGGCGCTCCTGGGCTCGGACGTGGCGATGGTCCTCGATCAGCTCGTGGGACCCGGCCTGCCGCAGCCGGAGGTGCGCGAGGCGATGGAGCGCACCCATCGCTGGGCCGCGCGGTCGCTGGCGGCCCGCGGCGACCCCGGGCAGGCCGTCTTCGGCATCGTGCAGGGTGGGGTGGACCCGGACCTGCGGCGCCAGTCCGTATCGGCCACCGCGGCCCTGCCGTTCGACGGGATCGCCGTCGGAGGCCTGTCGGTGGGGGAGTCGAAGGAGCAGATGGCCGCGACGCTCGCCGTCGTGGCCGACGCGCTGGGTGACGACCCGCGGCCGCGCTACCTCATGGGCGTAGGGTCGCCTCCGGACTTCTTTGCCGCGGTCGAGCACGGCATCGACCTGTTCGACTGCGTGCTTCCCACGCGGGTGGCGCGCACCGGCCAGGTATGGACCGATGCCGGCCGGCTCAACCTGCGAAATGCCGCATTCCAGGACGATCCGGCGCCGGTCGACGCCTCCTGCCGCTGCGAGACGTGCCGCGAGCATTCCCGCGCGTACCTGGCGCACCTGTTTCGCGCGGAGGAGCTGCTCGCGTATCGGCTCGCGACGATCCACAACGTCACCTGGACGCTCGCGCTGCTCGCGCGTCTGCGCACGTCCCTCGAGGACGGCTCCTTTGCCGCGCTGCGGGCAGAGGTGAGCGCCGCCTTCGGGGCAGCGTTCGCTGCCGTATGACGTCGTATGACAGGGAGTAGAATGGACAACGCGCCACACGAGCTGTCACGAACGGCCTGCACGCTCGGTGTCGTATCGGATCACGAACGGGTGATAAGCGTCACATAATCGGCTGGTAAGTGCCGGCGGCGCAGGATTGGCGCACTCGTCCGGCGGAAGCACCGGAGGTGGATGGATGGCCAAGGGCCGAGATCGTCCCAAGCACCAGGTCAAGCGGAAGCCCAAGGACAAGGCACCAAAGGTCCAGCCAGCCTCGAGCTACGAGGCGCCGATGCAGCAGGTCGAGGTGGTCAAGCCGCGGCGCAAGCCGAGGTCGGAGCCGCAGGCGGAGGAATGAGCTGACCGCCACCGGGCTCGAAGAATCGAAGGAGCACACGCAATGGAAGCACCGGTGGCCGTGATCCCAACAATCCCGGCGGAGAGAAACGGCGAGCGCGGGCGCGCCGTTGATGCCGCCATCCTCCAGATCGAGAAGCAGTTCGGACGTGGCGCCATCATGCGTCTCGGTGACCGCGGTGCCATCAACATCGAGGTGATTCCCACCGGGTCGGTGGCCCTCGACCTGGCGCTGGGCGTCGGCGGCGTGCCGCGTGGGCGCATCACCGAGATCTACGGGCCCGAGTCGAGCGGCAAGACCACGCTCTGCTATCACATCGCCGGCAACGCGCAGCGGGCGGGTGGCATCGTCGCCTTCATCGACGCCGAGCACGCACTCGACCCCACGTACGCCCGCAATGTCGGCGTGGACGTGGACGAGCTGCTCGTCAGCCAGCCGGATACCGGCGAGCAGGCGCTCGAGATCGCTGAGACGCTCATCCGCAGCAACGGCGTCGACGTGGTGATCGTCGACTCGGTCGCCGCGCTCGTCCCGCGGGCCGAGATCGAGGGCGACATGGGAGACGCCCACGTGGGCCTCCAGGCGCGGCTCATGAGCCAAGCGCTTCGCAAGCTCACCGGCGCCATCAACCGCTCGAAGACCGCGCTCGTGTTCACGAACCAGCTCCGCGAGAAGATCGGCGTCATGTTCGGCAACCCGGAGACGACGCCAGGCGGCCGCGCCCTCAAGTTCTACGCCAGCGTGCGGATGGACATCCGACGCATCGAGACGCTCAAGGTGGGGACCGATGCGGTCGGCTCACGGACGCGCGTCAAGGTGGTGAAGAACAAGGTCGCCTCGCCCTTCCGCATCGCGGAGTTTGACATCATGTACAACGAGGGCATCAGCCGCGAGGGCGGCCTGCTCGACGTCGGGATCGCAGCGGGCGTGCTCTCGAAGACGGGGGCCTGGTTCAACTACGGTGACACGCGCCTCGGTCAGGGACGCGAGAACGCCCGCGATTTTCTCAAGCAGAACGCCGAGATCGCGCAGACCATCGACGATGAGATCCGCGGCAAGGTGGCCAGCATCGAGATCGGCGTCGAGGGCATCAGCGAGGCCGAGTAGGCCCCGTGGCCGGTAATGCGCGGCGCCCTTCTCGTCGCGCGCCCCGGGAGCCAGCGGAGCCGCCGGCGCAACAGGCTGCTCTCGAGATCGCCGTTCGCTACCTCGGCGCGCGGCCGAGGACCAGGTGGGAACTCGAGCGACGGCTCCGGCGCGCGGGCGCCGATGACGCCGTCGTCGCCGCCACGCTTGAGAGGCTGTCCGCAATGGGCTACCTCGACGATGCCGCATTCGCGCGATGGTGGGCCGAGCAGCGGGACCGGCATGCGCCGCGTGGCAGGCGGATGCTCGAGGCCGAGCTCAGGCGGCACGGCGTCCCGCGCGAGATCATCGAGGCGCATCGGCTCGAGGGCTCGACCGCGCTCCGCGCGCCGGAGGACGAGGCGCTGCCGGAGACCGACGAGGAGCGGGCGCGGATCGCCCTCGACCGCCATCTGCGCGGGCGACCCCTGCCGATCGATCCGAAGGCGCTCCAGCGCATCGGCATGTTTCTCGTGCGACGCGGCTTCGAGCCGGACTTCGTGCGTGGCACCCTCCGGGGCGGCGACGGGGCGGAATCGGATGGTGATTGAGTTTCGGCTACTGTCTGGTCGAACCACGCAATGGGCCCTCCATCATGCCGCCGACCACCGCTCGTACACCGGACGAGTACATCGCGTCCCTGCCGGATGACCGCCGCGAGGCGATCGCGGCCGTCCGGGAAGTCGTGCGCAAGAACCTGCCGCCGGGGTTCGAGGAGGGATGCAGTACGGGATGATCGGCTGGTACGTGCCGCTCGAGCGCTTCCCCGACACCTACAACGGGCAGCCGCTGGCCCTCGCGGGGTTGGCGAGCCAGAAGGGATACATGTCCCTCCATCTGAACAACGTCTACGGCGACCCTGATACGGAGCGCTCGTTCAAGGAGCGCTACGAGGCGTCCGGCAAGCGCCTCGACATGGGCAAGTCGTGCGTCCGGTTCAAGCGGCTCGAGGATCTTCCGCTCGAGGTGATCGGGGAGACGATCGCCCGCACCGACCTCGATCGGTACCTCGAGCACTACACCGAGGCGCGAGGCTCGTCGCGCCAGACCCGGAAGGCGACGAGCGGCTAGCGCGCAGACGATGCGATACGCCCTGATGACGGAGCCCCAGCAGGGGCTCAGCTACGACGAGATCCTCGCCCTGGCACGCACGGCGGAGGAAGCTGGCATCGAGGACTTTTTCCGCTCGGACCACTACTCGAGCTTCCCCGGTGAGGCGGGCCTGCCCACCACCGATGCCTGGGCCACGCTGGCGGGACTCGCGCGCGAGACCCGGCGCATCGGGCTCGGGGTGCTGGTGTCGCCGGTCACCTTCCGGCTGCCGGGCAATCTTGCCAAGCTCATCCAGACGGTGGACGAGATGGCCGACGGCAGGGTCGAGGCGGGCTTCGGCGCTGGCTGGAACGAGCCAGAGCACACGCAGCTCGGCATCCCGTTCCCGCCCCTCGGCACGCGCTACGACATGCTCGAGGAGCAGCTCGCCATCATTCATGGCCTGTGGACGGAGCCCGATGGATGGGCCTACGAGGGCCGGCACTGGCAGGTGAACGGGACGCGGCGGCACGGTCAGATCGGCCGCGCCGGGCGCCGGCATCCCCACATTATCCTGGGCGGCAAGGGCGGGCCGCGCCTGGCGAGCATGGTCGCGCGCTATGCGGACGAGTTCAATCTCAACTCCGCCGCACCCGAGGACGCATCGGCCGCATATGGTCGGGTGCGGGCCGCCTGTACCGACGTCGGGCGAGATCCGGACGAGATCGTGTACTCCGCGATGACAGGCGTCCTCGTCGCCGAGACCGAGGGCGACCTGCGGTCACGCGTCGCGGATCTGCTGCGCACCATGGGGCAGGCCGACGGCGACGGAGAGGCCTGGTTGGAGGAGCGTCGCGGCCGCTGGGTGATGGGCACGCCGGACGAGGCGAGGCAGCGCGTCGAGGCACTCGCGCGGCAGGGGACGCAGCGGGTCATGCTCCAGGATTTCCTGCCGCGTGACCTCGATCACGTGCGCCTGATGGGCGCCGTCTTCGGCGGCTGAGCGCCTTCCGGAGGGGGCCGCAAAGTTGGAGTACACTCCGCCGATCCCGGCCGCGTGGCCGGGGGCGAACCTCCAGATCGACCGAACCGAACCGCCCGCCCTCTGAGCGGGTGGATGCCGCCCACACCGGGCTCCGACGTACGGGGGAGCCGACAAATGAACGAACCTCTTGTCGCCGCCATCGCGGCGGTCGCCGCCCTCGCCGGCATCGCGATCGGATTCATGGCACGCCGCCTCCTTGCCGCCCGCGGCAGCCAGCGCGCCGAGCAGCACGCCGAGCGGCTGGTGGTCGACGCGCGCGCCAAGCAGAAGGAGATCGTCCTCGAGGCCAAGGACGAGGCGCTTCGGCTGCGGCGAGCCGCCGAGGACGAGGCGCGCGAGGCGCGCGCCACCCTCCAGCGCAGCGAGACCCGGCTCCAGGACCGTGAGGAGGCGCTCGATCGCAAGATCGCCGCGCTCGAGGAGCGAGAGGCGGCCCTCACCCAGCGGCAGGGTGACCTGGAGACCATGCGCGCCGACCTGCGCGAGCTCCAGCAGCGGCAGATCGGCGAGCTGGAACGAGTGTCCGGCCTGAGCGCCTCCGAGGCGCGGGAGAGCCTCATCCGAGAGCTGGTCGACGAGGCACACGCGGAGGCGCAGCAACGAGTCCGCGACATCGAACGGCACGCGCTCGAGGAAGGGGATACTCGCGCCCGCCGGATCCTCACCACCGTCATGCAGCGCATCGCGGCCGACCACACCAGCGAGACGACCGTCACCGTCGTCCATCTGCCGAACGACGAGATGAAGGGCCGCATCATCGGGCGGGAGGGGCGGAACATCCGCGCCCTCGAGCAGGCCACCGGCGTGGACCTCATCATCGACGACACCCCGGAGGCCGTGGTGCTCTCTGGATTCGATCCGGTCCGGCGCGAGATTGCGCGCATGGCGCTCACCAAGCTCATCAGCGACGGGCGCATCCATCCTGGCCGGATCGAGGAGACGGTTGCGAAGGCGCGCTCCGAGATCGAGGTGATCATGCGCCAGGCCGGCGAGCAGGCCGCCTATGACGCCGGAGTGCCCGGCCTGCATCCGGAGCTCATCAAGCTCCTCGGCCGCCTGAAGTACCGCACGAGCTACGGGCAGAACGTGCTCGACCACTGCATCGAGACGGCGCGCTTGGCGGCCATGCTGGCCGCCGAGATCGGCGCCAGCATCGGCGAGTCGAAGAAGGGTGGCCTGCTCCACGACATCGGCAAGGCGGTCGATCACGAGGTGGAGGGCCCGCACGCCGCCATCGGCGCCGACATCGCCGCGCGCTTCGGCGTGAACCGCGTCGTCAGCAATGCCATCGCCGCGCACCACCAGGAGGTGGAGCAGGAGAGCGTCGAGGCCACCGTGGTGCAGATCGCGGACGCGATCAGTGCCTCGCGGCCCGGCGCCCGTGGCGAGAACCTCGATAACTACGTCAAGCGCCTCGACGACCTCCAGCAGATCGCGCTCAGCTTCCCGGGCGTCGAGCGCTGCTTCGCCATCCAGGCCGGGCGCGAGATCAGGATCCTGGTGCGCCCCGAGGATATCGACGACATCGCTTCGAGCCGTCTGGCGCGCGACGTCGTCAAGAAGATCGAGGAGCAGCTCCAGTACCCCGGTCAGATCAAGGTGACCGTGATCCGCGAGACGCGCGCCGTCGACTACGCGAGGTGAGCGGGGGGGCGCGCGAGATCCGAATCGCGGTGATCGGCGACGTCATCGGCAAGCCGGGACGCCTGGCCCTGATGCAGACGCTGCCGGACCTGCGCGCCGAGCTCAACCTGGACATGGTCATCGCCAACGGAGAGAACACCGCGGCAGGAGCCGGCCTCACCCCGAGCCTCGCCGAGGAGATGCTCGGTGGGGGAGTGGACGTGATCACCTCGGGCAACCACATCTGGGACAAGCGCGAGATCTACGACTACCTCGACACCGATCGGCCCGTCCTGCGACCGATCAACTATCCCGACCAGGCCCCGGGGCGTGGGTGGCTGGTGCATCGCACGGCCGATGGGGACGAGGTGGCCGTGATGAACGCGATGGGCCGAGTCTTCATGAACCAGCTCGACTCGCCGTTCATCAAGCTGGACGAGCTGCTCGACGGCGCCGCGGAGCCGTTGCCGCCGGTTCGAATCCTCGACTTCCACTGCGAGATCACCTCGGAGAAGAACGCCATGGGCTGGTACCTCGACGGTCGGGTGAGCGCCGTGGTCGGTACGCACACCCACGTCCCGACCGCCGATGCGCGCGTCCTGCCTGGTGGTACGGCCTACATCAGCGACATCGGCATGACCGGGCCGCGTGACTCGATCATCGGCTTCAGCCTCGAGACGGTCCTGCCGCGCTTCACGCAGCACCTGCCGACGCGCTTCCACGTCGCCGAGGGGCCGGTCGCGCTGAATGCGGTGGTCATCACCGTTGACCCGGCCACCGGACGCGCGAGCGGCATCGAGCAGGTCCAGCGCGTCGTCCACGTCTGACATGCGGCGGCTGCTGGCCGCTTTCGGGCCATTGGTCGAGTCAGCTGATTGCGTCAGGGCCCCTGCGTGGCAGCGTGGTGCACGATCTCACGCGGACCTGCTGACGTGAGCGAGGAGGCGGAGACGAACGCCCCGGCCGTGCTCGGCATCGTCGGTCCCACGGCCTCCGGCAAGAGCGACCTTGCGCTGGCAGTCGCGAAGGTGCTGCCGCTGGAGATCCTCGTTGCGGACTCACGCCAGGTGTACCGCGGCATGGACGTCGGCACCGCGAAGCCGCCAGCCTCGGCGCGATGGGCAGTGCCTCACCACCTGATCGATCTTGTCGAACCCGATCAGCGGTTCACGGTCGCGGACTGGGTTCGCCGCGCACGAGCGCTCGTGCCGGAGGTCGCGGCGCGCGGGCGCCTACCCCTCATCGTAGGTGGGAGCGGCCTGTATGTGGCGGCACTTGTGGGAGGCCATGACTACGCGGGACAACCTGCGGATGCGGCCCTGCGCGCACGACTGGCCGATGAGCTCGGGAGCGGCGGCTTCGAACCGCTCGTCGCCCGCCTGACCGACGTGGCCCCCGAGGTCGCGGCCGTGACCGACCTCCGTAATCCGCGCCGAGTCCTGCGGGCCCTGGAGCGGGCGCTTGGTGGGGGAGTGGAGCCGGCCCGCGACGCCTACGCCGGCGCCGTGACCCTCATCGGCCTAGAACGGCCGCGCGAGGTGCTGTATCGGCGCATCGACGCACGCGCGGAGTGGCTGTTCGCGAACGGCCTCCTCGACGAGGTGCGGGCGCTCATGGCGGCGGGCCACGGGCCACAGCTGCGGCCGATGGCCGGCCACGGCTACGCCGAGGCGATGCGGCACCTTGCGGGGAAGTGGACGCTCGAAGAGGCGATCGACGGGACCGCGCGACGGACCCGGCAATACGCCAAGCGGCAGCTGACCTGGTTCCGCCACCAGGCGGACGTGGCATGGATCGATGCCGGGGACCACCCGGGCGATGACCCGGCGCTGCTCACGCAGGCCATCGGGCTGCTGGAGCCGGGGGTCGGGGCGCATCGGCTACCATGAGCTCGAACGCATGTCCGAAACGAGCCGCATGATCGATCTCACCACGCCCGTCGAACGGGCGTTTCTCATCGGCCTCGACGAGACGCGCAACGGTCGCTGGCCGGTGGGCCGCTCGCTCGCAGAGCTCGGCGCCCTGGCGGAGGCCGCCGGTGCCACGGTGGTCGGCAGCGCCTTCCAGCGGCGCGCCGGACCCGACCCGGTCTGGTACTTCGGCAAGGGGCGTGCGGCCGAGCTCGTCGACGAGAAGGCCGCCACCGACTTCAACGTGCTCATCGTGGACGACGAGCTCGAGCCCAACCAACAGCGCAGCCTCGAGAAGCTGCTCGAGTGCAAGGTGCTCGACCGCTCGGCGCTGATCATCGACATCTTCGCGCGCCACGCCCGCACCAAGGAGGGCCGCCTCCAGGTGGAGCTTGCGGCGCTCGAGTACCACCTGCCGCGCCTGACGCGCCTGTGGACGCACCTCTCGCGCACGGGCGGTGGCATCGGCACCCGCGGTCCGGGCGAGAGCCAGCTCGAGACCGACCGTCGTATCATTCGCGAGAAGATCAAGAAGGTGCGGGCAGACCTCGAGAACGTCCGGCGTCATCGTGCCAACGCGGCACGCCAGCGCGACCGCAACGAGGTCGCCACGGTGGCGCTGGTCGGCTACACGAACGCGGGAAAGAGCACCCTGCTCAACACGCTTGCCGATGCGGACCTGTACGCGGCCGACGTGCTGTTCGCTACGCTCGACCCGACCAGCCGGCAGGTCGAGCTGCCGGGCGGGCAGCGGGTGATCGTCACCGACACGGTGGGGTTCATCAACAAGCTGCCGCATGACCTCGTCGACGCCTTCCGCGCCACCCTGGAGGAGGTCATGCGCGCCGACCTGCTGCTCGAGGTGGTAGACGCCGCCGATCCGGATTTCGTGGGCCAGCAGCGGGCCGTGCAGACCGTCCTCGACGAGCTCGGAGCCGGCGACAAGCCGCGCATCACTGTGTTCAACAAGATCGACCTGCTCGGCGCCGACACGGCCGGCGCGCCACCGAGCGAGCATGCGGTCTTCGTCAGCGCCCTCGACGGTCGCGGGCTCGACGGGCTGCGCGAACGAATCGCCGACGCGCTCCGCGGCCAGATGATTGCGGTGGACGCCCTGGTGCCCTATGAACGCGGTGAGCTGGTGGCCCGCGCTCGGACCTCGGGCGAGGTACAGGAGCAGTACGAGGAGGGTGGTGTGCGGGTGAGCGGCCATCTGCCGTCATCGATCGCCGCCGAGCTGACCGCGGCGGGCGACTCACGTCGCGTGCATGACCGTGGCTAGCGCGCTCCGCACGCGGGCCGAGGCTCGATGCCGCGCAACGTAGCGCTGCGGGACGAGCTGCTGGCGCTCACCGAGCGCGACGAGGCCGAGGGGGGAGTGGACGAGCGGCTGGTTGCCATCATGGCCGAGGGCTGGCCGGGCCTGCGAGACGTCGGACCCGAGGCCGCCGATGCGGCCTGGATGCTCGCCCACCGCGCCGACCACCTGAACGACGAGCGGCGCAGCTGGCTGCCGGCCCTGCGCGCGGCGGCAGAGGCCGGCGATGCCGACGCGAGGCACTACGCCACGCTGGTGGACCGCACCTCCGCGGTCGACGGCCAGCTACAGGAGTACGGGACGCTCATCACGCGTGCCTCCGACGGCGAGCCGGAGTTCACGGCCCCGGTGCGCGACGCGGGAAATCTCGACGAACGTCGCCTCGCCCTGGGGCTGCCCACGCTCTCCGAGGATGGCCGGTACCTCGGGGATGGAGGCCTGCTGCCGTATGCGCCGGACCGCGGGGCCGTTCCGGTCAACCAATGGCCACTGGTCGTCGAGGGCCACGTGTCGGTCGAGGCGGCCCTGGAGGCCGAGGTCCGGCGCGTGCACCGCATCTGGGCGGTGCGCCCGGGCGATCGCCGCCTCATGCGTCTGCGTGCCCTCGCACGCGAGCGCGAGGTCGTGATCGAGCAGGTGGACGCCACGCTCATCGAGGAGCTGGCGGCGGGGCGGACGCACGGAGGCGTCATCGCGCTCGTCGGCCCGCGCCACGAGCGCCGGCTGGAGGACGTGCTCGCCGAAGTTGGCCCCTCCGCGCTGGTGCTGATGCTCGATGGGATCGAGGACCCGTTCAACTTCGGCCAGGCGGTGCGCGCCCTCTACGCCGCGGGCGTGGACGCGGTGGTGGTGCGGCGGGCGTGGGAGACGGCCCTGGCGACGGTGACCCGCGCGTCGGCGGGTGCCAGCGAGCTCCTGCCCACCGGGATCGTGCAGTCCGCCGAGGAGGCCGCGGCCATCTGCCGGCGAGCGGGGATGCGGGTGGCGTGTGCCGTCAACCGCCCGTCGGCGACCAGCCTGGTCGAGTCCGACCTCACCGGGGGCCTGTTCGTGCTCATTGGGGGGGAGCGTCGTGGCGTCACGCGCTCATTCGTGGACGAGGCCGATGTGCAGCTGCGAATCGGCTACGGCCGGGAGCGGGCTCCGGAGCTCGGCGCGGCCGCGTCGGCCGCGATCATCGGCTTCGAGGCACTTCGCCAGCGGGCAGCAACGGCGGGCTAGAAGACCCGGCGGCCTGCAACGCGGCTTGGCTGCGACAGTACTTCCGCAAATGTATGTTATGTGATGTAGGAGGAGCGAACCGGGGCTTCGGCCACCACTCGCTCGAGGGTGGACATGTCCACCGGCTTCGTCAGGTGCAGGTCGAAACCTGCGTCGAGCGCCCGCCGCCGATCCGCGTCGCGACCGTAGCCGGTCAGCGCCACCAGGTACGGCGCATGGTCGGCCGCGGCCAGCCTGCGGGCCACCGCCAACCCATCCATCTCGCCGGGCAGCCCCAGGTCGCACAGGACGATGTCCGGAGAGAGCTGGCGAACGAGACCGGCACCCGTGGATCCGTCGTGCGCCACGGCGACGACGTGTCCAAGGCTCTCAAGCATGACCTGGATGACCTCCGCGGCGTCCACGTTGTCATCGATGACCACCACGCGCCGGGAGACGGTCGGCGAGGCTGGCGCGGCCTCGGGAATACCTTCCATCGCGGGCGGTTGCTTGAGCGGCAGATGGATGGTGAAGCTGCTCCCCATGCCGCGTCCCGCGCTGCGCGCCGCGATGGTGCCGCCATGCAGCTCGATCACGCCGCGCGCGATCGCCGTCCCGAGCCCCAGGCCACTGGGATTGCGCGGCTCGTTGCCGCGGGCCTGGCTGAAGGACTCGAAGACCCGTGACATCAGCTCCTCGCTCATGCCGATGCCGGTATCGGTGACGGTCATTCGGGCCTGCCCTGAGTCCTCCCCCGCCAGATCGAGCGTCACCCGGCCCTTGGGGTCGGTGAACTTCGCGGCATTCGACAGCAGATTGCCGACCGCCTGCGTCAGGCGCTGCGGGTCGGCATCCACCCACAGGGCGGTGGACGGCATCCGTGAGACGAACTCGATCTGCCGGGTGCGGAAGCTGCTCTCCATGTCGTCGACGAGGCTCGCCACCAGGGCGACCAGATCGACCGGCTCACGCCGCAGCTCGAGCTTGCCACCGCTGATTCGTGCGGCATCCAGCAGGTCGTCGACGAGGCGCGTCAGCAACCCCGCCTGTCGGACCAGGATCTGGGTCGCGCGTTCTATCGCCGGGTCATCCATGGAGAGGGTCTGGAGGATCTCCGCCGCGTTCAGGATCGGCCCCAGCGGGTTGCGCAGCTCGTGGGCAAGCACCGCCAGGAACTCGTCCTTCTGCTGGTTGGAACGCTCGAGAGCCTCGCGAGTCTGTTCCGCGTCCGCCCGCAGAGCATCGGCGCGCTTCAGGGCTGCGACGAGCTCGCCCTGGACGGCGGCCACGACTGCGTCGTCGCGCCCGACGTCGGTCATTCGGTCGCGGACGCGCCGCGCGAGATGCGAACCCCCTCGAACTGGTCACGGCCGGGCTCGAGCCAGCCGAGGCCATCGGCACGGGCCGCGGCATATCGGTCAGGTGACAGGTAGTGCGGGTTCTCGCAGACCGTGTCGCCGATGATCGTGAGCGGGTGCGTCTCGATCCCCCCGTAGATGAGCAGTGGACCGGGGATCTCGGTGAGCTTGTAGGTGCACATCACTACGGCGGGATACGAGGTCGCGGCCACGTTCACGAGCGACTCGAAGGTCAGCAGCTCCTCGTGGGTGGGCCAGGCGGGATCCTCCCAGCCGATGAAGCCCAGGAAGCGAATGAGCTCGACTCCCGTGGCCATCAGCTCGTCGAGGTGCTCAGCGATGTTCGCCAGCAGGCCCTGCCGATCGGCTGCGCCCTCCACGAGCACCAGCCGCCCGCTTGCCCGGAAGCCGACGACGTCAAGCCCCTCGTCGGCGAGGTACCCGACGATCTGCTCCAGCCGCGGCCTGCGGCCGAAGAGGACCACCGCCTCGCGCTCGGACTCGAGGCCGATTCGCGCGAAGCCCAGCTTCGTCTTCAGCTCGACGTCGTCGTAGTAGAACAGGCACAGGTGGCTCGGCACGCTGACGCTCAGCTCGCCGAAGCCGAGGGGTGTCCCAACCGCGAGCTCAGGCTTCATGCCGGCCGATTGTGTTGCACGCGCCACACCCGCGCAACCTGCCGCTATCGGCGACCGTGGATCGCCTGGCCCCAGTAGAACGGCTCCTCGGCCTGTACCGATGCCTCCCACCCGAGATCGGTGAGGCGAGCCTGGAGGTCCTCGGCGCGCCACAGGATCTTGACCGCCCGGTGCACCGTCCCGTCCGTGAGCCGCCGCCGGACCACTCCCCCACCTTCGTCCACCCAGTCCTCGCGCCACAGGACGTGAGCGCCCTCGTCGACGAACAGGACACGCCCGCCCGGCGAATCCGCGAAGTGGCTCGCAGGCACGTGGGACAGCCAGAAACTGAAGAAGACGACGTCGGACTCCCCGGCCGGCGGGAGCGTGAAGACGTCGGCGACCCGGTAACGCACGCATGGATCGCCAATCTTGTCCGCCTTGAGCGCCAGCATCTCGGGCGACGCGTCGACCGCCGTCAGCTCATCGGCGAACTCGGCCAGCAGAGCGGTCCAGTTGCCCGTGCCGGCGGCCAGTTCGAGGACGCGCCCACGCGGCTCGGCAGCGCGCAGCGCGGCTCGGATACGGGTCGCCGCGGCGGCGTACGGATCACCGTCCGGCGTCGTGGTCGTGTCGTACTCGGCGGCACGGGCGCGGTAGTAACGGATCTGCTCGTCGAGCAGCTCGCGCTTGTCGTTGCCCATCAGCGACGCTCGGACGGCACTCCGAGGGCGACGGCAGCCGCAACGGTGGCCGTGGCCAGCGCGAGGGCCTGACCGGCGCTGAGCGCCCCCGCCCCCACGAAGCCGGCCGTAGCCTCGCTGGGGATGGCACCCAGGACGACCGGCACCAGGGTCCACCCCAGGACGAGCACCGTCGGGGCAGTTGCGCCCGGCAGGCCGACCATGCGCGTCGCGACCGCGGTGAGCACGCCGAGAAACGCCGAAAGCAGGAGGATGAGCACGAGGGCCGGTTGGTCCGTGGCACCGGATGCTCCCACCAGCCACACGATGCCCTGGTAGGCGACGGTAACGACGATCGCGAGCAGTGCGCCGAGGACGATCGAGCGTGCGCCGATCATGGACGCGCGGCTCCGGCCATTCGATCGGCGAGGGCACGCGCGATGCGGTACGACTTCCCCGCCCCCATGACCAGCACCGCGTCGCCGTGTCCGACATGGTCGGCGACGTACTCGGTCGTGCTCTCGACGTCCCCCGTGGCGATGGCGGGCACTGCCGACGTGCGCTCGATCGCATCGGCCAGCGCCTCCGCGCTCGTGGACGCCATGGCCTCCGGGGTATCACGGCTGGCGAAGATGTCGGCGATCACCACCTCGTCGGCATCGGTGAAGCTCGTGGCGAAGGCGTCCATCAGCAGCGCCGTGCGGGAGTACATGTGCGGCTCGAAGACGGCCCACAGCCTGCGATCGCGGCCGACCTTCTGGCGGGCCGCGGCGAGCGCCGCGCGGACCTCGGTCGGGTGGTGCCCGTAGTCGTCGTAAATCGTCACCGCGGCAGTATCGGCGATCAGCTCCATGCGGCGACCGGCTCCGGCGAACGTACGGAGGCCATCGGCGAGGAGGGCGAGGTCGGCGCCCAGCGTGCGCGCCAGCACGACGGCCGCCGTCGCATTCAGGACGTTGTGCTCCCCCGCCAGCGTCATCTCGAATCGGTAGTCGAACAGCGTGAAGCTGGTGACGTCCGACTCGAGCTCCACCTCGATCGCCCAGACGTCCCCGCCGGGCCCGTAGCGCAGGATCCGTCCCCCCCAGTCGTTTAGTCGCTTCACGAGCTCATCGGCCCCCGGGTCCCCCGCCGCGGCAAGGAGCAGGCGGCCGTTGAGCGCTGGATGGCCGGCCATGCCGCGCACGAAGCGCTCGAACGACGCCATCACCGCGGCCGCATCGGCGAAATAGTCGGGGTGGTCCATCTCCACGTTGGTCACGATGGCGGCCGCGGGGTGGTAGCTGAGGAAGTTGTCGCCGAACTCATCGGCCTCCACCAGAAAGGGCGCGCCGTGGCCGGGCCGCACGGACGCTTCCCATGCGCTGATGAAGGCGCCGACTTCCACGGTGGGGTCCAGCCCCGCGGCAACGAGGAGGTGGCCCAAGAGGGCGGTGGTGGTCGATTTGCCGTGCGTGCCCGTCACCGCCAGGCCGATGTGTCCGGGCCCCGCCATGAGCTCGCCGAGGATGTGCTGCCAGGTGGCGATCGGGATTCCTCGGTCGATCGCCGCGCTCAGCTCTGGGTGATCAGCCACGGCGCGCAGCGCCGGAGTGATCGCGACGCGGTCCACGCCCGCCAGGTGGGCGAGATCGTGGCCCTTGACATACGAAATGCCTCCAGAGTCGAGCGCGGGCGTGTACGGCGATGGCGTATCGATGTCGCAGCCGTCGACCCGCGCGCCCGCGAGCTGCATGAGCAGCGCGGCTCCGGCGGCGCCCGAGCCGGCGATGCCGATCACGTGGATGCGCTCGCCGGCCTGCACCACTCCCCTACCCCTTCGCCAGCCGGGTCGCCAGGTCGAGCGCCGCGAGGGCCGACGCGGCCTTGTTGCCGGAGCGGTCGTGCGGCCATACGTGTCGCTCCACGACGGCGGAGCCGCTGCGGAGGGCCCCTGCGACATAGGCCAGTCCGACCGGCTTGTCCGCCGATCCCCCATCAGGGCCGGCGATGCCAGTGATGGCGATCGCCATCTCCGCCGCCGGGAATCGGTCGAGGACGCCCGTGGTCATCGCCTCGGCGACCTCCGCCGACACCGCGCCGACGCTCGCGAGCATGTCACGCGGGACGCCGAGGAGACCCTCCTTCACCACGTTCGAGTAGCTCACGACGCCGCCCAGGTAATGGTCGCTGGCGCGCGGCGCCTCGGTGATGACGTGGCCGAGCATTCCTCCGGTGCACGACTCGGCGCTCGCCATCTGCCAGCCGCGCCGCACGAGCTCCCGACCCAATCGGCGCGCGGCAGCCGTCAGGGCGGCATTCGAGGGCGCGCGCGCGGCCACGGATACCTAGCGGTAGTTGGTGAACTGGAGGGCGATCGGATAGTCCAGCGCCCGCAGGTCGGCAATGACCCCCTGGAGGTCGTCCTTCGACTTCGCCGATACGCGAACCACGTCACCCTGGATGGTCGGCTTCGCCTTTGGGAATTCGTCGCGGATCCGCTTCGCCAGCTCCTTCGCCTGCTCGCTGGTGAGCCCGCGCTTCAGCGTGATCTGCTGGCGCACGGTTCCGCCGGAGGCTGGCTCGATCTTCCCCCACTCGAAGATCTTGAGGCTCAGGCCGCGGCGCACCGCCTTGGTCTCCAGCAGGTCCTTGGCCGATCCGGCGCGGTACTCATCGTCCGCGTCGAGGGTGATGCCCTCCTTGCCGAGCTCGAAGGCCACCTTGCTGCCCTTGAAGTCGTACCGCGTGGCAATCTCACGACGCGCCTGGTCAAGCGCGTTCACCAGCTCCTGCTGGTCGAAGTCGCTCACCACGTCGAAGGATGACTCTCCTGCCATGTGCTCCCTATCCTGCTTCGTCGATGCCGGGTACGAGCGATTCTCCCGCATCCTCGCCGGCCACGACCTCGATCCACCGCGTCACCTCCGCGGATCTGCGGGTGGTGACGGGATCCAGCGCGCTGATGGTGACGAGGTTCGGTCCGGGCAGCAGCTCCACGGTCACGCTGAAGTTGCCCTCGGCGTCGGCGACCACGCTCGGGTTCTCGGCGAGGCCGCTGACCGAGACGCGCGCGTTCGGCACCGTGACGCCGTCGATGACGATCACAGCTTCGGTATGGCCGCTGACATCACCGGCAGGGTCGAGCACGCGCAGGTCGGGCGTCCGCGTAAAGGTGACGAGCTGGTACGCCAGGTATGCGACCAGCGCCCCGACCAGGATGGTGAGGACGGCCGCCGAGACGACCCGGGGCGTCAGGACGAATCGCTGCTGCGAATGAAGTGGCCGCGAGCGTGCGGGGCCCCGCGGGTTGACGGCAGCCGCTGCCCGCATCTCGAGCCGGTACAGGGCGACCATGCCATCGGGGTCGAGGCCGAGGTACTTGGCGTACGAGCGAAGGAAGCCGCGCGCATACACCTCGCCCGGCAGCTCGTCGTAGGCCCCGCGCTCGAGGGCGGACAGGTACCGCTCCCGGATGCGGGTATCGCGCTCGATCCTGGTGCGGTCGAGGCCACGCGCCTCGCGCGCCGAGCGCAGCATCTCGCCGAGACGCTGTCCCGGTTCGGTCACCGCTCCTCGTCGTCGGGTCCGACGTCGCCGCCCCAGCCGTCGGCGGTGACGAGCACCTCGCGGAACCGGCTGCCGTCGGCGGCGCCCACGATCCCGCGGTCTTCCATCTGGTCGAGGATCCTCGCGGCCCGCGCGTATCCGATGCGCAGCCGCCGCTGGAGCAGCGACGCCGACGCCTTGTCTGAGCGCCGCACGATGTCCACCGCCTGGGTGAGCAGGGCGTCCGCATCATGGTCGGAGTCCTCTTCGCCGGGACGGCCGCCGCCCTTCCCGTCCCGCCGCGGGGCGGTGATCTCCGGCCGGTACTGCGGGCCGCCTTGGCCACGCCAGTGGGCGGCCACCGCCTCGATCTCGGCGTCGGTCACCAACACGCCCTGGAGCCGCACCGCGCGGGGCGCGTCTATCGGCTGGTAGAGCATGTCTCCCCGCCCGAGGAGGTCCTCGGCGCCGGTGGTGTCGAGGATGGTCCGGCTGTCGATGCCCGAGGTCATGGCAAACGCGATGCGGCTCGGGATGTTCGCCTTGATGAGCCCGGTGACGACCTGGACCGATGGGCGTTGGGTTGCCACCACGAGATGGATGCCGGTCGCGCGCGCCAGCTGCGCGATGCGGGTGATGGTGGCCTCCACCTCGTAGGCGCTGATCATCATGAGATCGGCCAGCTCATCGATGATGATCACGATGTACGGCATGCGCGGCTGACCGGGACGCAGCGCCTCGTTGAAGCCGGCGATATTCCGCACGCCGCGGGCCGCGAACTCGGCGTAGCGGCTCTCCATCGTCCCGACCGTCCACTTCAGCGCGTTCACCGCCTTGTCCGGCTCGACGATCACCTCGGTGAGCAGGTGCGGGATGCCCTTGTACTGCGCGAGCTCGACGCGCTTGGGATCGATGAGGATGAGCTTCACCTCGGCCGGCGTGGCGTTCATGAGCAGCGAGTCGATGAGCGCGTTCACGCACACGCTCTTCCCCGAGCCCGTCGCGCCGGCGATGAGCAGGTGCGGCATCTTCGCGAGGTCCGCGCTGAACGGCTGGCCGGCAACGTCCTGTCCGAGCGCGAACGCGAGCTTGCTGCGTCCCGCCGCCTCCGCGTACTGGCGGCTGCCGAGAACCTCCTTGAGCGTAACGAGGTCGAACGCCGCGTTCGGGATCTCGATCCCGACGTAGGGCTCGCCGGGGATCGGCGCCTCGATGCGGATGCTCCGTGCCGCGAGCGCCAGGGCGAGGTTGTCCGCGAGGCCCTCGATGCGGCTGAGCTTGATCCCCGGATCGACGTCGAGCGCGTACTGGGTGACGACCGGCCCCTCCTGGATGCGGGCGACCTTCACGCCGATGCCGAAGTGCGCCAGCGTCTCGCGGATGCGCTGCCCCTTCGCCGCGAGGTCCAGCTGCGCCGCAGATGACTCGGGTGCGTCGGCAAGCAGGTCCAGGGTCGGCATCTCCCACGTCCGCTCGACCGCCTCGAGCGCCGCGTCCGAACCACCGCCGGCGAGGCCCTCCTCCGCCTCCGCCAGGTGCGCCTCCTCGGTGTGCTCCAGCTCGACCGCGGCGGCGGCTCCCGGCGCCGCGTCCAGGGAGAGCTGCGCCGGTGCGGGCATCGGCCTCGTCGCGGGTGACCCGGAGTTGACGGCCAGGGCCGCTCGCTCGCGTCTCAGGATGACCGGCGGCTCGTCGTCGATCTCGGTGCCGCCGGCGAGCCGATCGCGCATGCGGTCGATGATCCCCGGCCGCGCCGGCTCGGGATGCACCTCGAGCGCCACGTCGCTCCGCGGCCGGCGCGAGGCTGCGCGGCGCGCCTCCTGCGCCTCGATCTCCCGCCGCTCGTCGCGCTGGGCGAGGTACGCGGCCACGAGGTCGCCGATCGTCATGTTGAAGTACAGGAGCAGGCCCACGGCGACGAGCAACACGAGGAGGACCCACGCTCCGGCGGTCCCGAGGGCGGCGCTCAGCAGGCCGCTCACCGTGAAGCCGACCGCTCCCCCACCCTGGCCCGTGGCGACCGCATCGCCGTCCCCGCCGACCGCGAGATGGAACATTCCGAGCAACGCGAGCGCGACGAGGACCGCGCCGCTCGCTGCCATCCAGCGCTCGGCCGGCACCCGCTTCATCCAGAGCATCACGGCAGCACCGGCGAGGAGAGGGGCGGCAAAGGCCTCACCCCAACCGAGGAGTCCGGAGAGCACGTTGTGCCACGGCTCAACGATGGCGCCAGCGTTCGGCGCGAAGAGCGCGATCACGCTGAGGATGGCCAGGAAGACGAGGACGAGCGCCGTGGTCTCACGCACGAAGCGAGCACTCAGCGTCAGCGGCGTCGTCTGGCGCCGCCGTGGCGACCGCCGCCGCCGCGTCGCTGTCCTCCGTCGTGTCGCCATTGCCCGGGTCAGACCTCCAGCACGATCGGCAGGATCATCGGCCGTCGCTTCGTCCGTTCATGGAAGTACCGGCTCAGGGTCTCACGAGTCTTCGTCTTCACGAAGCCCGCTTCTGCGTTGTGCGCATCCTCACGCGGCTGGCTGAGGGCCTGGACGAGATGGTCGCGGGCCGCAGCGAGCAGTGCGTCGTCCGGGTCCGACAGGAAGCCGCGGCTGACGATGTCCGGGAGGCCGATCGTCTGACCGGTCTTGGCATCCACGGTCAACGCGACCATCACGACGCCATCGGAGGCCAGCATGCGACGGTCGCGGAGCACGACCCCGTTGATCCCGTCGACTGCCGCCAGCCCGTCCACCAGCACCGCCCCGCCAGGGACGGAGCCCGCCATCCGGGCGATCTGCCCGTCGTACTCGACGACCTGCGCGTTCTCGAGCACGAAGATCTTGTCCACGTCGACCCCCGCGCCTTCGGCGAGCAGCCCGTGCTGCACGAGCATCCGGTATTCGCCGTGGATGGGGATGAAGTGCTTCGGCTTCACGAGGCCCAGCATCAGCTTGAGCTCCTCGCGTGAGCCGTGCCCGGACACGTGGCAGTGGACCATCGGCTCGTAGTGCACCATCGCGCCCTCCTTGAAGAGGTTGTCGATGGTCTTGGCGACCGCCTCCTCGTTTCCGGGGATGGGGCTGGCGGAGATGATCACCGTGTCGCCGGGCTCGATGTTGATGTTGCGATGATCCCGGTTGCTCATGCGGGTCAGCCCGCTCATCGGCTCGCCCTGCGACCCCGTGGTCATGACGACCAGCTGATCGTGCGGGAGCTTCTGGAGCTGGTCCTTGCCGACGAACGTGCCGTCCCGGGCATCGAGGTAGCCGCGGTCGAGGGCGATCACCGTGTTCTGCTCCATGCTGCGGCCGATCGCCACCATCTTGCGGCCATGTGCCCACGCGGCGTCGATCACCTGCTGGACGCGTCCGATGTTGCTGGCGAAGGTGGCCACGATGACCCGTCCATGGGCCTCTCCCACCAGGCGGTGCAGGCTCTCCCCCACCGTTGCCTCCGACAGGGTGTAACCCCCACGCTCCGCGCGTGTCGAGTCGCTCAGCAGGAAGTCGACGCCCCGCCTGCCGATCTCGGCGATCAGGCCGAGGTCAGCCCGCCGCCCGTCCGGCGGCGTGTGGTCGAACTTGAAGTCCCCGGTGTGGACGATCGTCCCCAGGCGGGTCTCGATGGCGTAGCCGACCCCGTCGGGGATCGAGTGGTTGACTGCGAACGGCGTGATCCGAAACGGCCCGACCTCGAACGGGACGCCTGACTCGATGACGTGGAGCGGTGTCGAGGCGAGCAGCTTGTGCTCGCGCAGCTTGCCCTGCACGAGCCCCTCGGTCAGGCGCGAGGCATAGATCGGCGTGCCGGGGATCCTCGGAAGGACGTACGGCAGTGCGCCGGTGTGGTCCTCGTGCCCATGCGTGAGGATAATGCCGCGCACTCGGTCGCGGCGCTCCGCGAGGTAAGTGACGTCGGGAATGACGAGGTCGATCCCGAGCATCTCCGGCTCCGGAAACGCGAGGCCGCAGTCGACGACCAGGATCTCGTCATCGATCTCGATGACGGTGATGTTCTTGCCGACCTCGCCCACACCGCCGAGCGGGATGATGCGCAGGGTGTCCGCCATTGGGGAGCTCCTAGCGAAGGGTGGTCATCGATTCAGGCGCGAGAGGACGTGACCCTCGCCGGCGGCCGTAAGCGTCCGGTGCGCGGCGGAGGGGCATCCGGTGCGGCCGCGGCCCGTCGCCGCGAGCCGCGCCAGCGCATGCGCTCCGCCGAACCACTCACCCGTGCCGCCCACCGTCGTGCCGTTGGTCGGATCAGTTTCGCTCCCCTGCCCCGTCGTCGCCGCCCGCGACGCCCGCCTTCGCCATGTGCCGCTCCATCGCCGCTCGGCGGCTCAGGTTGACGCGGCCCATGCGGTCGATCTCGGTCACGATCACCATCAGCTCGTCGCCGATGCTCACGACGTCCTCGACGCGCGGGACCCGGTAGTCGGCGAGCTGGCTGATGTGCACCAGGCCCTCCTTGCCGGGCAAGATCTCGACGAAGGCGCCGAAGTTCATGATCCTCGTCACCTTGCCGAGGTACTCCTTGCCGACCTCGACGTCCTTGGTCAGGCCCTCGATCCAGGCGATCGCCTTCTTGGCGGCCTCGCCGCTGGTGGCGGCGATCTGGATGGTGCCGTCGTCCTCGACATTGATCTGCGTCCCGGTCTCGGCCGTGATCTGACGGATCACCTTGCCGCCTGCGCCGATGACGTCGCGGATCTTATCCACGGGGATCTTCAGCGTCGTGATGCGCGGCGCGTACTGGCTGAGCTCCTCGCGGCTCGAGCCGATGACCGAGGTCATCTTGTCGAGGATGAACAGGCGAGCGGTGCGGGCCTGCTCGAGGGCATCCCGCATGATCTCGATGGTGATGCCGGCGGTCTTGATGTCCATCTGGAGCGCGGTCACGCCCTCCGCGGTGCCGGTCACCTTGAAGTCCATATCGCCGTATGCGTCCTCCTTGCCGGTGATGTCGGTGAGGACGGCGTAGCGGCCCGACTCCTTGTCGGTGATGAGGCCCATCGCCGCGCCGGCGACCGGCGCCTTGAGCGGCACACCCGCGTCCATGAGCGCCAGCGTCGAGCCGCAGGTCGAGGCCATCGACGTGGAGCCGTTCGAGCTGACGCACTCGCTCACGACGCGAATGACGTACGGGAACTCGCTCGCGTCCGGGAGCACCGGCAGCAGGGCGCGCTCGGCGAGTGCACCGTGGCCGATCTCACGCCGGCCGGGTCCACGCATGAACTTCGACTCGCCGACCGAGTAGGGCGGCATGTTGTAGTGGTGCATGTAGCGCTTCTCGGTCGCGGGGCTGATGGTGTCCATGCGCTGGACGTTGCTCGAGGGACCGAGGGTGACGATGCTGAGCGCTTGGGTCTGCCCGCGGGTGAAGATCGCCGAGCCGTGCGTCCTGGGCAGCACGCCGACCTCGACGCTGATCGGCCGAATGGTGGTCGTGTCACGGCCATCGATTCGGATGTTCTCGCCGAGCACGAGCTCGCGGACGGTCTGCTTGGTGATCACGTCCATGAGCGCCGAGCCGATGCCGTGGCGTCGACGGACGTCCTCGAGCCGCTCGCCCTGTGCGGTGCGGTTGTAGCGCTCGCGCGCGCCGCGCACCTCGGTGGCGATCTCCTGCCGAATGGCCTCGATGCGCTCTGCCAGGCCGCTGGTGAAGTGCAGGAACAGCTCGGCGGTGGCCTCGGCGTCCGGCATGGCGCGATGCGCAACTGCGTGCTCTCGTCCAAATACGAAGCGGACGAGGTCGGAGAGCTTCCACGCTCCCGCATCGGGGTAGAGCTGGTAGCCGAGCTCCAGGGTGTCGTAGATCGCCGTCGGCTCCCAGCGCGCGTCGCTCGGAAGATGGTGCAGGACGAACGGCAGGTCGAAGGCGGCGTTGTGCGCCACCATCGGGGTATCGCCAATCCACTCGACGAAGCGGGTCAGCACCTCGGCCGCCGTCCCCGCATCGGAGACGTCATCGGTCGTGATGCCGTGGATCTGGTGGCCGACGATCGGGCGTCCGGGGTTGACGAGTGACTCGAAGCGGTCCACTACTTGGCCGTCGCGCAGGCGCAGCGCGGCGACGTCGACGATGAAGCCGGCCTCGGGCTTGAAGGCTGTCGTCTCGAGGTCGAAGACGACGAACTCGTTGCGGCCTTCGCCGAGCTGCTTCGCCAGCTGCGCGATGGATGCGGCCTTCGGGCCGACGAACGGGGCCTTCTTCGGGGTGCCGGCGCTCGCGACGAGCTTGTCCTGCATGTCGATCGAGAGCTGGAGCTCCTGGTGTCCATAGGCGATGGCGTCGGCCATGACCGCCTCGGGAAGGATCTTGGCACCCGCTTCGACCATCATGACCGCGTCGCGCGTGCCGGCCACAACGAGGTCGAGGTCGCTCTCGGCGAGCTGGCTCGTGGTCGGGTTCGTGACGAACTCATCGCCGATGCGCCCGACGCGGACGGCGCCGACCGGACCCATGAAGGGGATGTGGCTGATGCTCAGCGCGGCGGAGGCGCCGTTGAGCGCCAGGATGTCGGGATCGTTCTCCTGGTCGGTCGACAGGACCGTCAGAACGACCTGGACGTCGTTGTAATAGCCCTTCGGGAAGAGCGGTCGAATCGGGCGGTCCGTGAGGCGCATGGCCAGGATGGCCGCCTCGGACGGGCGCGACTCGCGCTTGATGAAGCCGCCGGGGATCTTGCCCGCGGCGTACATGCGCTCCTCGTAATCGACGGTGAGCGGGAAGAAGTCCGCACCTTCGCGCGGCTCCTTGCTGGCGACCGCGGTCGCCAGAACGACGGAGTCACCGTATCGAACGATGACCGCGCCATCGGCCTGTTCGGCGAGCTTGCCGGCCTCCATGCTGAAGGTCCGACCGCCGATCTCGGCCTCATGAGTAATTGCCACTGATTCCTCCAATTGGTTGATGTTCGGCACCGGTACGCTCGGCTGGTGGGCGCTCGATCGGGCTGATCGGCGGCCGCAGACAGCGGCGGGTGCCATGTCCTGGTTGGGTGTGTGTGCAGATGTGCGAGACCGAGGGCCGATATCGGCTCCTGGTCGATCGCGGACGGATGCCTAGCGGCGCAGCCCCAGGCTGCCGATGACGGTGCGGTACCGGTCGACGTCGTGTCGGACGAGGTACGCGAGCAACCGCCTGCGCTGCCCGACGAGCATCAGCAGCCCGCGGCGCGAGTGGTTGTCCTTTGGAAAGCTTCGCAGGTGATCCGTCAGCGACTTGATCCGCTCGGTGAGAAGCGCAATCTGCACCTCGGGTGACCCGGTGTCACCTTCATGCGTGGCAAATTCGTCGACGATTGCGCTTTTCGCATCCTTGGCGAGCGGCACGTATTCCTCCACATTCGATTCCGTAACGCTCGAAGTCTACCAGAGGACCACCTCAGCCGCCGATGCGGAGACGGGCACGCGCATCGGCTTCGTCAGCGCGCATCTGTTCAACCAGGGCCTCGACCGAGTCGAAGCGCCGCTCCTCGCGGAGCCTGACGATGAGCTCGAGGTCGAGCGTCGCGTCGTAGAGGTCGCCCCCCCAGTCCAGCAGGTAGGCCTCGACGAGCACGCGGCCATCGTCGTGGAACGTCGGCCGCACGCCCACGCTCACGAGCGCCGGATGGTTCGGGCCAACCCCACGCTCGGCGACGCTCACCCGACCCAGGTAGATCCCGAGGGCCGGCAGCGCGGGAGCGTAGTCGAATGCCAGGTTCGCGGTCGGAAAGCCCAGCTCGCGCCCGCGCCGGTCGCCGGACACGACTTTCCCGCGCAGGAGCGGGGGTCCGCCCAGAAGGCCGATGGCGTCATCCAGCTCCCCCGCTGCGAGCGCGGACCGAATGCGCGAGGCCGAGACCGGCTCTCCACCGCTCGACAGCGGGTCCACGGCGACGACGTCGAAGCCACGCTCGGCGCCGATCTCGGCAACGCGCTCCGGCGTCCCCGATCGGCCGCGGCCGAACGCGCTCCCCGAGCTCATCGTGATGCCGCGGACCTCGATCGACGGTGCCAGCGCGCCGAGGAATTCCTCCGGAGCCATGGCGCGCAGCTCATCGTCGAAGCGGAGCGGCAACGCCGTGTCGATGCCGGCGGCGACGAGGCGCGTCAGCGTCTCGGCGGGCGGGAGCAGGCGCTCCACGCTCGTGCCCGGCCGCAGCACCTCGTCGGGGTGGGGGCTGAAGACGATTGCGACTGAGCGCGCTCCGCGTGCGTTCGCGGCGAGCTTCGTCGCGCGAACGAGATGCAGATGTCCGGAGTGCACGCCATCGAAGACGCCGAGCGTGACGACCGCCGGACCGATGGGAGGCAGCTCATCCAGGCCGAGCGCCGTCACGAGACGAGGGCGTCGCTGGGGATCACCTTGTCGGGGCTGAGCACGCCGCCTGCGATGACGCCCACTCCCAGCAGCCGCTCGTCCTCGAACACCGCGACGCGTCCGTCGCCCGGGCCATCCCTGAACGGTTGGGCGGAGCCGTGGATGAACCGCCACGTCGCGGCCTGGTCGAGCACGACCCGTGGGAGCGGCAGCAGACGCCCGACCGGAAGAAGGGCCTCGGCGAGGCGACCCGCGCTCGCAAGCTCCTCGAGCCTGACCGGCTCCACGGCAGTGTCGATCGTCAGCCCGGCAGCCTCCGTCCGGCGCAGGGCGAGCAGGTAGCCGCCGGTGCCGAGCCGTTCGCCGAGGTCGCGGGCGATGGAGCGGATGTAGGTGCCCGTGCCGCAGCTGACGTGCACCCGGACGTCGAGCACGCCGTCGGTGCCCTCGCTCCCCCGCAGCTCGAGGGAGTGGATGGTGACCTCGCGCGGCGGCAGCTCGAGCTTCTCACCCGCCCGCGCGGCGCGGTATGCGGTCCTGCCTCCAAGCTTGCGCGCGGAGAACGCGGGCGGGCGCTGGAGGAACGTGCCGGTCATCGTCGCGAGCACACGGGACACGTCACTCTCCGCGGGCAGCGGAGCGTCGACGGGCTCGATCGGCCCCTCGGAGTCGTCCGTCGCGCTCCGGGCGCCGAGGCGGATCGTGGCGTCGTAGCGCTTCGAGCCACCGGTCAGCTCCTCGCTGAACCTCGTCGCGGCGCCCACCAGGATGGGCAGCACTCCGGAGGCGAGTGGATCGAGGGTGCCGGCGTGCCCGATGCGGCGTATGCCGGTGAGCCTGCGAAGCAGGCCGACCATGTCATGGCTGGTGGGCCCCACCGGCTTGTCGAGGTTAACGACCCCGTGCATCGGCGCGATCGAGCTCGCGCTCGCACTCGTCGAGCAGGCGCGGAATCGCCTCGTTGAGCGTTCCCTCGATCGAGCAGCCGGCGGCGCGCGCGTGCCCACCGCCGCCGAATGCCGAGGTGATGGCGACGGCATCCGCTCGTGCGCTGGTCCGCACGCTGACGCGCACGTGGGACGCATCGGCCTTCTTGATCAGGACGGTGATATCCGCGGCCTTCGTCGAGGCAAGCAGGTCGATAAAGCCCTCCGAGGCGATCGCGTCGTTCTCGGTCTGAACGAGCATCTCGTTGGTGAGCGTGGCGTACACGATCCGGCCGTCGCGGCGGGAGCTGATCCCGGCGAGCATCAGGCCCCACAGGGCGAGCGTCGCGAACTTCTTGTCGGCGTAGATCGTTCGGTGCAGTGCGGCGAGCGGCGCCCCGGCGGCCAGCAGGTCCGCGCCGACCCGCAGGGTGCGGGGCGTGACGTTCGGGTGCGAGAACGTGTGGGTGTCCTGGATGATGCCGGCGGTGAGTACCGTGGCGATCTCCCCGTCGATCTCGACGCCGAGCTCGGGAAGAAGCATGGCGACCATCTCGCAGGTGGCGGCCGCCTCGGCATCCACCCACGCCGCCATGGACTCGCTGCCGTCGTTCGAGACGTGGTGGTCGATGTTCACGATCGTGGCGCGCGCGAGCCACTCCCCGCAGTCACGGATGATGGCTCCGGTGCGCGAGGGCGGCCCGTCGACGAAGACCGCAACGTCCGGCTCGAGCTGCGGGGTGGTGTGCACGTCGCCCGCGTACGGCAGGCCGGCGAGGGACGGCGGCACGTGGTCCGCGGCGACCACCTCGGCCCGCTTGCCGAGCCGCTCGGCGGCGATCCGAATCGCCAAGGCCGACCCCAGCGAGTCGGCGTCGGGGTTCTCGTGGCAGATTGCCGTGATGCGAGTGGCTCCGCGGAGGGCCTCGAGCACCGCCTCGCGGCTCACGCCTTGCCCTCGTCGAGCTCGCGGAGCAGCTTCAACACCCGGTCGCCGGCCTCGATCGAGTCATCGTGCTTGATGACCAGCTGCGGCATATGGCGAATGGTCAGCCGCTCGGCGAGGCGTCGCCGCAGCCATGGCGCAGCATCGGTCAGCGCCCGCATCGTCTTCTCACGTTCGATCTCGGTGCCGAGGATGCTCACCCAGACGCGTGCGGACCCCAGGTCGCGCGCCGTCTCGACCCGCGTGATGGTCGCGAACCCGATGCGCGGATCCTTCATCTCGCGCTGGAGCAGCTCCATCAGCTCGGAGCGTATCTGGCTGTCGAGCCGATCGGTTCGCTGGCTCATCGGTCCTAGACCTGCTGCTCGGCCACCATCTGGTAGCACTCGATGATGTCGCCCTCGGCGATGTCATCGGCGTCAAGGCCGATGCCGCACTCGAATCCGGTGGCGACCTCGCGCACATCGTCCTTGAAGCGCTTCAGCGAGGTGATGCGCGTGTCGGTCACGAGCTCGCCGGCACGCAGCAGCCGCGCCTGGCCGCCACGCACGATGCGCCCGTCGGTCACGTAGGAGCCGGCGATGTTGCCGGCCTTGCCGGCCTTGATCACCATCCGCACCTCTGCGTGCCCCTCGACCTGCTCGATGAGCTTCGGGGTCAGGAGCCCCTTGAGCGCTTGGCCGATGTCGTCGGTCAGCTTGTAGATCACGTCGTACAGCCGCACGTCGACACCGGTCGCGTCGATCGAGCGCAGGGCGCCCGGATCCGGCTTGGTGTTGAAGCCGATGACCACGGCGTCGGACGCCGACGCGAGGTTGATGTCGCTCTCGTTGATGGCCCCGGCTCCCTCGCGCAGGATGCTGACGCGGACCTCGTTCGTGTTCAGGCGCTCGAGGGAGTGACGAATCGCGCCCATGGAGCCCTGCACGTCGGTCTTCAGCACGACCTTGAGCTCGGCGACCTCGGACGCCTGGATCTGGGCGCTGATCTCCTCGAGACTGCTGGCCGATCGGCCCTCGAAGCCGCCCGCCGCGATCTCGGCCGCCTCGGCCGACCCGCGAGCCGCCTTCTCGTCAACCACCACGCGCAGGATGTCGCCGGCCTCGGGGAGTCCCTGGAGGCCGACGATCTCCACCGCGCTGGCGGGCTCGGCCTGCTTCACCCGCTTGCCCGCGGCGTTGTTCAGCGCGCGCACGCGGCCGTGGGTACGACCGGCCGCCACCACGTCGCCGATCTTGAGCGTGCCGGTCTGGACGAGCACGGTGGCCACGTTGCCGCGCCCCTTATCCACCTTGGACTCCACGATGGTGCCCACAGCCGGACGGTCCGGATCCGCCTTGAGATCCTGGAGGTCGGCCACGAGCAGCACCATCTCCATGAGGTCGTCGATGCCGGTGCGCTGCTTGGCGCTCACCGCCACGGCGATCACGTCGCCGCCGAAGTCCTCGATGAGCACGTTGTTGTCGGCGAGCTCCTGCTTGACCCGGTCCGGGTTGGCGTCGGGCTTGTCGACCTTGTTGATCGCGACGATCATCGGCACGCGCGCAGCGCGGACGTGATCGATCGCCTCTCGCGTCTGCGGCATCACGCCGTCGTCGGCGGCTACCACGATGATCGCGATATCGGTCACCTGGGCGCCCCGGGCGCGCATGGCGGTGAACGCCTCGTGGCCCGGCGTGTCGAGGAACACGATCCGCTTCCCGTTGTGCATGACCTCGGACGCGCCGATGTGCTGGGTGATCCCGCCACTCTCCCCGGCGGCCACCTTGGTCTCGCGGATCGCGTCGAGGAGGCTCGTCTTGCCGTGGTCGACGTGGCCCATGACGGTCACCACCGGCGCGCGGGTCACCAGCTTGGCGGCGTCGTCCTCCGACCACAGGCTCGGCTTGCCCTGCCCGTCGGTCGCCTGCGCGCCGGGTGCCACCAGCTGCTGCTCGGCGACGGCCTCGGCGGCCGCGGCCCGCTCGGCGGCACCTCTCTCGGACGTCTCGAAGCCGAGTTCCGCCGCCACCAGCGAGGCCATGTCAAAGTCGATGGACTGGTTGACGGTCGCGAAGATGCCGTTGCGGATGAGCTCCTTGATCACCTCGCCGGGGCTCACGCCGAGTGCCTCGGCGAAGTCCTTGACGGTCACGGAGCTCGGGAGCTCCACGGGGCCGCCGGTGCGGACGGGCGCCTGGGCCTCGGTCGCCACGGCGCCCGCGGCGCCACCGGTGCGCTTGCGAACCGGGCGCGGTGGCCGGCGCGGTCGATATCTACGTGGGGGCATTCGTGTTCACCTCGAGATCATTCGCGGAGCCCGGCTCGGCGCCGAGTGCCCGCTTGACGGCCACCGAGATCCGCTGGGGATCCTGGCAGGCCGGTTCGTGACAGACGTATGTTCCGCGGCCCGGCGCCCTGCCGGTCTCGTCGCGGTTGATCGAGCCGTCGGCGCCGCGGACCATCCGGTCCATCTCACGCTTCGAGTGGCGGGAGCGGCAGACGGCGCAGGTTCGGGTCGGAATGTGATCAGGTCGTCGCTTCGGCATCCGCCGGGGCCTCGCCGGATTCTTCGTGCACGTGGTCGCCAGCGCCGGCCGCCGCGGTCGCGACGCCGGCATCCGACCGGATGTCGATGCGCCAGCTCGTCAGCTTCGCGGCCAGCCGAGCGTTCTGGCCCTCCTTGCCGATGGCCAGGCTGAGCTGACGCTCCGGGACGATGACGTTTGCGATCTTGTGCTCCTCGTCGATGCGGACGCTGAGCACCTCGGCCGGCGACAGGGCCTCGGCCACGAAGCGCGCCGGATCCTCGTCCCACAGCACGATGTCCACCTTCTCGCCGTTGAGCTCCGCCACGATCGACTGGATCCTCGCGCCACGCTGCCCGACGGCGGCGCCCTTGGCGTCGACGCCGGCCTGGCGGGACTCGACCGCGACCTTCGAGCGGCTGCCGGCTTCGCGGGCGATGCCGCGGATGACGACGGTCCCGTTGTAGATCTCGGGGATCTCCATCTCCATCAGGCGGCGCAGGAACCCGCGGTGCGTACGACTGGCAACGATCACGGGACCGCGCGTGGTGCGGCGGACTTCCATGACGTACACCTTGAGATGCTGGCCGATGCGGTACGCCTCGCTGGGGAGCTGCTCGGTGACCGCGAGCACCGCCTCGACGTCCTTGCCCATGTCGAGCACGACGGCAGAGTCGGTCGTGCGCTGCACGACACCGGTCATGATCTCGCCCTCGCGCGCGGCGTACTGCTGGAAGACGACGTCGCGCTGCGCCTCGCGGAGCCGCTGGCGGTACACCTGCCCGGCGGTCTGCGCGGCGATGCGGCCGAGCTGCGCCTGCGTCACGTTCTCCGGCACGCGGACCTTGCCGCCGACGCCAGTGGTGGAATCGATCTTCTGGGCATCGGCGACGAACATCTGGGCCTCGGGGTCCTCGACCTCCTCGGTGGTGGCCATGACCTCGTACTCGCGGGCGACGCTGATCTCGCCGCTCTCCGGATCGACGGTGACGACCACGTTCTCCGGGGCATCGGCGTTCCGCCGATAGGCCGATTCGATCGCCTGCTCCAGCGTTCGGAGCAGGATCTCCTGCGGCACGCCCTTCTCGGCATTCAGCTGGAGCAGTGCCCCGATGAAGTCTCGATTCATGGCCGCTCCTTGGTCGCTAGGACGAAAAAAACGTGGGAAGGCGAACCGACCCACGTCCCTGCCTTGTTCAATAATTTGTTGGTTCGCGCGTCATCCGCGTCTGGCCGGCCGAACCTCCCCGGAGTATACAGAGCGGCCCGAAATCCCGCCACCGCGGGCCTTCAGCCGCCCGTGATCAGCCTCTGGATGTCCTGGATGCTGATGAGGATGACGAGCGCGATGAGCACGGCGAAGCCCGCCAGGTAGATGAGCGCCTCGCGCTCGGCCGGGAGCTTGCGCCGACGGGCCCCCTCCAGCAGGACGACGGCGATGCGGCCGCCGTCGAGGGGCGGGAACGGCAGCACGTTGAGCACGGCGAGGTTGACCGACAGCAGCCCGACGAAGATCAGCTGACTCACGAGCGGAGCCTCGAGGACGCGACCGGTCTCCTGGGCGATCCCGATCGGTCCCCGCGCATCACCGGCGTCCGGGTTCAGCCCGATAAGCCCGCCCACCGCAGACGCAAGGCCCCCCGGTATCTGGACCGCCAGCGTGGCGGCGGCCGTCGTGCCTCGCACGGCCGCGTCGACCGGGCCGGTGACGTCCGAGGGCTCCTCGACCAGTCGACCCGGCTCGTACGAGAACCCGATCGGGCCGATGCCCCGCTCGCGATCCTCGAGCGTCACCGTGCGCGGGGTGACGAGGACGTCGATCAGCTCGCCATCGCGCTCGACGTTCAGCGTCACCGGCGTGCCTCCCCGCTCGGCAACGTACTCGGTGAGGTCGCGCGACAACTCGAAGCTCTGACCATCGGCACCGACGATGACGTCGTCGACCTCGAGGCGGCCGACCGCGGGACTGTTCGCCTGCACGTCGGTGACGGTGAGCGGCCCGTGGGCGATGAGCCGCGGCATGCTGAAGGCCACGGCGAAGAGCGCCGCCGCGAGCACGAAGTTCATCGCCACGCCGGCCAGCAGCACGGTGATCCGGATCCACATCGGGCGCCGGTTGAACGCGCCCTCCATGGCACGCTCGATCTCCGCTCCGCTGAGGCCCTGCTCGCGGAGCCGGCGCAGCTCCACGTCGCCGTCCTCGCCGAGCATGCGCACGAACCCGCCGAGCGGAATCCAGTTCAGGCTGTATCGCGTGCCGTGCCAGGTGACCGACGCGATTCGCGGCGGAAACCCGATGCCGAACTCCTCGACCGTGATGCCGGCACGCTTGGCGACGAGAAAGTGCCCGAGCTCGTGAATGAGCACGAGGACGACGAGGATGCCGATGAAGGCGGCGACGGTGCCGATGACCTCCATCAGGCGACGCCCACGCCAAGCTCGGCGCCGAGGGCGGTTCGGACCTCAGCGTCGAGGGCGGTGATCTCATCGATGGTGGGCTCGACGTCGGCTCCCCATCGGTCGATGGCGCGGGCGATGGTGTCGGCGATGGCCGGAAAGGCGATTCGGCCGGCCAGGAACGCGGCGACGGCGACCTCGTCGGCCGCGTTCAGGATGGCGCCGCGGTTCCCCCCGGCGTCGGCGGCCTCCCGCACGGTGTCATACGCCGGGAGTGACCCGGGCGTCAGCGGCTCGAAGTCGAGCCTCCCCCACTCCCCCGGGCTGGAGCGGCGCGCGACGGATGGCAGGCGCTCGGGGTAGGTCAGCGCGTACTGGATCGGCAGGCGCATGTCGGGGAGGCCGAGCTGCGCCTTGAAGGAGCCATCGGCGAACTCGACGAGCGAGTGCACGACGCTCTGGGGGTGGATCACCGCCTCGATTCTAGAGTACGGCAGCCGGTACAGCCATCTGGCCTCGATGGCCTCGAAGGCCTTGTTCACCAGGGTCGCCGAGTCGATGGTGACCTTCGGTCCCATCCGCCAGGTCGGGTGCGCGAGCGCCTCGTCCGGCGTGACCGAGGCGGTTCCGGCAGCGTCCCGATCACGAAAGGGACCGCCGCTGGCGGTGAGCACCAGGCGCTCGACGTCCTCGATGCGCTCGCCGACGAGGCACTGCCAGATGGCGGAGTGCTCGCTGTCGATCGGACGCAGCCGGTCGAGACGGTCGCTGGTGCCGCGGTCGAGCGCGGCGGCCACGAGATGCCCGCCGGTGACGAGCGTCTCCTTGTTCGCAAGAGCCACCCGACGCCCCGCGTTCAGCGCCGCGAGCACCGCCGGCAGCGCCGCCATGCCCGTGGTGGCCACGACCACCAGGTCGACGCCATCGAGGGTCGCGAGCCCCTCGAGGCCGGAGTCGCACCAGCGGGCGCCGTCGACTCCGGACGGCCGGCCGTCCGGGCTCCAGCCGCGAGCATCCGGATAGCGCGCCAGCTGGGCCTCGCACTCGCCGGCCCCGTGTCCGGCGGCGATCCCCAGCACCCTGAAACGTCCCGGCAGGCTCTCGATGACCTCGAGCGTCTGCCGTCCGATGGAGCCGGTCGAGCCCAGGATCGCGACGCCGGTCACCCCACCAGCGCCCTCAGACACGCCCCGCCACCAGCAGCGCGTAGCCCGCGAGCACAGGCGCAGCGAACAGGAACGAGTCGATCCGGTCGAGGACCCCGCCGTGGCCGGGCACCACGAACCCCGACTCCTTGCGACCGGCGGACCGCTTCAGCATCGACTCGGCGAGGTCGCCCGCCTGCGCGGCAAGGCCGACGAGCGGGCCGATGACCAGCGGATGCCATGGGTCCAGGCCGATAAGCGCCGAGCCGACACCGGCGCCCAGCGTGGCCACCACGAGGCCGCCGGCCAGACCCTCGACCGTCTTCGAGGGGCTGATGTGATCGATGAGCCGCCGCCGACCCATCCAGCGACCGGTGAGATAGGCACCGGTGTCGTACCCCCACACCACGAGCAGCAGGGTGGCCGCCCACGCCAGCCCCGACGGCACGCCCAGGGGACCGACCGCGGTCGTCGCCGATCCGCCGGGCGGGGCGAGGTGCGCCACGATGGAGAGCATCGGCAGCAGCACGCCGATGTACACGACGCCGAACGAGCTCATCGCCCAGGTGACGAACCCGGCGCGAGGCTCGGCGCGCGTGAAGCCACCGGCCGCGAGCAACAGGAGCGATGCGATGAGCGTGACGGTGACCAGGCCGGGGGGGTCAACCGCGTCGAGGAGCGTGGACAGCGGTCCACTCACGCTCTCGTCGTTCGCCACGGCCAGGCCGGCGCCGGTGAGCGCCAGGCCCGCGAAGATGGTGAGCACCTGTGGCGGCTCGAAGCCCGCCGCGTCGAGCAGCGACACGACCTCCACCAGCGCCAGGAAGGCCACCACGCCGATGAGCAGCGAGAACCACGGCTCGCCAAGCACCACCACGGCGACGGTCAGCGGTGCGAGGATGGCGGCGGACAGCACCCGCGTTTGCAGCACTCCGCTCAGCCCCCGAACCGTCGTTCGCGGCGCACGAACTCGGCAAGCGCGGCGTCGAAGTCTGCCTCGTCGAAGTCCGGCCAGAACTTGTCAGAGAAGATCAGCTCGGCATACGCCGCCTGCCACAGCAGGAAGTTGCTCGTGCGCTGGTCTCCACCCGTGCGGATGAGGAGGTCCACGTCCGGCTGGC